>TARA_R110000765_G_scaffold199963_1_pt1 | contig 77864 bp, 65 predicted proteins | sample TARA_R110000765 | Tara Oceans TARA_R110000765 (sample SAMEA4398168) | marine metagenome | biome: Polar Biome; feature: [MES] marine water layer (ENVO:01000295) within the mesopelagic zone...; material: water (ENVO:00002006), including particulate matter (ENVO:01000060) such... | reverse complement strand
CTCTGGTCCCAAACCAGATGCGCTACCAGGCTGCGCTACGCTCCGGACTCCCGTAATAATGAGGTCGCGCTACGGCGCAAGCCCCTTTCGGCTGTGAATTCAGTCTTTTGACCGTAAGCGCCGCACAAGACCCTCTTGCGCCACACTCGCCACGAGGTCTCCAGCCATGTTGAAGATCATGCCGCGATTGAATCCGCGGCCTTTTCCGGCAAATGGGCTGTCCATGGAATAGAGGTGCCATTCGTCGAATTTGATCGGCCCGTGCAGCCACATGGCATGGTCGAGGCTGGCGGACATGAGTTCCTTGTGATTCAGCCAGGTAATGCCGTGCGGCCGGTAGCTGGAGCTGAGCAGGCTCATGTCGGAGGCATAGGCCAGAAGGCAGTGGTGCAGGGCCGGCGGCACGTCGATCGGCCGGCTGACGCGGAACCAGAGATTGTGGCGATCATCTGCAATTTCCGGATGGATCAGGTCCAGCGGCGAAACATCCCGGATCTCGATGTCGCGTTCGCGGGCAAAATCCTCGCGCAGGGCTTCGGGCAGGCGGTCCGCGATCTCCATCCGGCGCTCGCGCAGATCCTTCAGACCATCGGGGCCGGGCACGTCGGGCATCTCATGCTGGTGCTCCCAGCTGTCTTCATCGGTCTGGAAGCTGGCGGCCATGTTGAAGATCTGCTTGCCATGCTGGATCGCCACCACGCGCCGCGTGGTGAAGCTGCCGCCGTCGCGGGAATGGTCGACCTGATAGATGATCGGCACTTTCGGGTCGCCGGGGCGGATGAAATAGGCGTGCAGGGAATGGCACATCCGGGCTTCCGGCACTGTCCGGTAGGCCGCGACCAGAGACTGGGCGATCACCTGGCCGCCGAAAACGCGCTGGCTGGCCCGCTCGTCCGGGCTCTGGCCCCGGAACAGGTCCAGCTCCAGACGCTCGATGTCGAGCAGGGAAAGAAGGTCTCCGACGGGGTCCGACATGCAAGGGTCTCCAAATTGCGTCTGCACGAGCTAGCAGAGGCAGGAATGGATGCAAACTGTGCAAGTGCGCGTTGTCGTTTCAAATTTATCGATTCTGGTCACAACATGTTCACCACATTCCGGTATGGGCTGGTATTATGGTTAATGCTGCCTCTCTCCGCGCCGCCGTGCCGTTCCATGATTCCTTTTCACAAATGAAGCGTGATCTGGACTTCCTGCGCATGGCCATCCGGATGAACAAGCTGATCGGAGAGGTCACCCCGGACTCCCGGCAATTGGTCGCCGATGATTTCGAGGACAGCGTCGACAAGCATGCCGGCAATGTTGCATTCCGCTTCGAGGGCGGGCTGACCACTTATGCCGAATTCGACGCCCAGGCGAACCGGATGGCCCATTGGGCGCTCGCGCACGGCCTCAAGGCCGGGGACCGGGTGGCGCTCTGCATGGAGAATTGCCCGGACTATGTCGCGATCTGGGTCGGCCTCGCCAAGGTTGGCGTCATCACCGCCCTGGTGAACACGCATCTGGAAGGGGAATCCCTGAAACATTGCCTCGCCATTTCCGAGGCCACCCATGTGATTACCGGCCCGCATCAGGACCGGGCGGTCTGTTCCGTCACGGCTGGAATGGCAAATGCCCCGAAAGTCTGGACCCTGGGCGGCGCCCATGGCGAAGACATCGCGGCCATGATGCCCAATCTCTCGCCGGACCGGCCGTCGCGCGAATTGCGCGCGCAGCTGCGCGGCAAGGACATGTGCCTGCTGATCTATACGTCCGGCACGACGGGCCTGCCCAAGGCGACCCGGATCACGAATTCCCGCCTCCAGATCATGCTGCGCACCTTTATCGCGCCTTGCTATACCGGCCCGCGAGACCGGGTCTACATCACGCTGCCCCTGTATCACGGAACGGGCGGCATTTGCGGCGTCGGCCAGGCCATGATGAGCGGGGCCAGCATCGTCTTGCGCCGGAAATTCTCGGCCAGCGCCTTCTGGGATGATGTGGTCGATGAAGGCGTCACCTCCATCGTCTATATCGGCGAGCTGTGTCGTTACCTCCTCAATCGCCCGCCACATCCGAAGGAACGGGCGCACCGTCTGCAGACAGGGTTTGGAAACGGCCTGCGCCCGGAAATCTGGACGGAATTCCGCGAGCGGTTCAACATTCCGCATCTCGTGGAATTCTATGCCGCGACGGATGGCAATGTGAATTTGATGAGCATTGACGGCACCGTGGGTGCGGTCGGGCGCATACCGAAATGGCTCAAGGCCCGGTTTGACCATGTCGAGTTCGTGAAGTTCGATCTCGAAACGGAAGACGTCGTTCGCGGCGAAGATGGATTCGTGATCCGCGCGGAGACGAATGAGCCTGGCGAAATGCTGGGGCGTATTGCGGACACCGAATTCGAGTTCGCAGGGTACCATGACCCGAAGGCGACGGAGAAGAAGATCCTCCGGGACGTGTTCGAACCCGGAGACAAATGGTTCCGGACGGGGGATCTGATGCGCAAGGACGAGAATGGCTATGTCTACTTCGTTGACCGGGTTGGCGACACCTTCCGCTGGAAGGGAGAGAACGTCTCGACCAGCGAAGTGAGTGACGCGATGATCCGCGCAGGCGGAATCGCCACGGCGAATGTCTACGGGGTCGAAATTCCGGGAACGGACGGCAAGGCCGGCATGGCGGCGGTCACGCTCAACGGGGACGTCGACTTCGAAAGCCTGCATTACGAGCTGTCTTCAAGCCTGCCCGCCTATGCCATCCCGATCTTCATCCGGATCCAGCGCGAGGCCGATACGACCGGTACGATGAAATACCGCAAGGTCGAGCTGATGAAGGATGGCTACAATCCCGACAGGGTGGATGATCCGGTCTGGATGTACCATCCCGACCGGCGCCAATATGTGCCGTTCACGCAGGACCGGTATGACTCGCTGATCTCCGGCGCATTCCGCTTCTAGGCCTCAGGCGACCCGGCCCATGCGCTCTTCGAGCCGTGTGGAAAACCAGGAAATGATCCGCCGCCATAGCTCGTCCTTCAGGATGGCGCCTTCCACATCATGGTCGATGGAGGGATTGTCATTGATCTCGATGATTACGACGCCCTTGTCGGTTTCCTTCAGATCCACGCCATACAGGCCGTCGCCGATCAGGCGTGCGCCGCGCACGGCTGCATCCACCACGTCGGGCGGCGCATCCTCGACCGGGAAAGTGGTGAAGCCCCCCTCGCTGGTCTTGCCGTCCGGGCCATGCTTGACGATCTGCCAATGGCCGCGTGCCATGCGATACTGGCAGGCATAGAGCGGTTCGCCATTCAGCACCCCGATGCGCCAGTCGAACTTTGTCGGCACGAATTCTTGCGCGATGATCAGTGCCGTGTCCTTGAACATATGCTTTGCGCCGGCGCGTAGTTCGTCGAGGGAGCGCGCCTTGACCATGTTGGTGCCGAAGGAGCCGTCGGGCGTCTTCAGGACAACGGGATTGCCCAATGTCTCGAACACGGAGGCAAGGTCCGACTTCTCATCAAGAATGAGCGTGTGCGGAATGGGCAGGCCGGCCTTTTCCAGAATCTCTTTAAGGAACACCTTGTTGGTGCACCGGATCATGGATTGTGTATCGTCGATGACGGGCATGCCTTCCTGCTCGGCGCGGCGGGCGAATTTGTAGGTGTAATTGTCGATCTGGGTCGTGGCCCGGATGAACAGCGCATCGAACTCGGCAAGACTGGTCAGGTCGGACGGCTCGATCGTCTCGACCTCGACGCCCATCTTGGCCGCAACGTCTGCGAGGCGCTTGATGGAGGAGGGTTTCGACGGCGCCGTCTTCTCATGCGGATCGACCAGCACGGCCAGAGCCCATTTGGCGGGGGCCTTGGTTTTCGGCTCGCTGATCCGACCGCTGGTATAGGCTTCCATCGCTTCGAGAAAGAAGTCCCGGCGTTCGCCTTTCAGCTTGTGCGGCGGGACCATCCGGACACGGCCAATGCCGTGAGGCGATTTCGGGTCCAGTTCCACTTCCAGTGCCGGTACACGGAACCAGTCGGAAACTTCGCGGGCGAGGCGCTCATAGCCCGGCGTTTCAGGCTTCGAGAAGGCAACGAACAGGCGTTCGATCTCCGGCGCGCCCTTGGCATGGGCTTCGCGCAGGCGTTCGCCAAGATCGGGCAGGGCATGGCGGTAGAGTCCCTTGGCCGACAGCTCGACCATGGTCTGGACGCTGGGGCTGACCCGGTGGCCGCGCGCCTCTGCGAGTAGCGAGGCGTAATAGCCTTCCGACTGGTAGCCATAGGACCGGCAGAGATTCAGGATGTAGGGCCGCCGCCCGGAAAACAGCGCCGGCTTGGTGATATAGTCTGATACCTTCAGCACCTTGTGGGGCGTCTCAGCCTGGGAGATGTCGTTGGCGGATTCTACGAGTACGACCCAATCGGTCATTGAACCTCTCTTGAGAGACCGCTGAGCGGCTTCTCCATTTTTAATGCGGCTTCCCCATCGGGATAATAGCCTGCGGCGCGCGCCATTACGCGATAACCATGGCGTTCGTAAAGACGCTTTGCGCGGCTATTTGTTTCGCGCACTTCGAGTCTTATCAACCCGCAATGTCTTTGCCTTGAAATGTCTTCGCATTTCTCAAGCAGACGGCCGGAAAGACCCGTCCCCCGCGCAGCTTCTGCGACGGATAGGGAATAGAGCCGCGCGACCTGGCTGGTTCGCCGGAACAGGAGGACAGCGGCGCCGGTGAGTCCGCCGTCTCCGTCGGATACGAGAATGGCGGAATTCCCGCGTATCAGGCGCGCCCAGGTCCGCTGCGAGAAACGGTCCTCTTCCGGAAAGGCCCGTTCCAATTCTGTCAGCGCTGCGATGTCGTCCAGGGTGGCGGCGCGAATATCCTGCATCGGGCGGGCCTAGCGGAGCAGGACCATATCGTCACGATGGACGATGGCCGGGCGGCCGCGATAGCCGAGGATCGCCTCGACCTCTTCGCTGTGACGGCCGATGACGCGGGCGATCTCGCCGGAGCTGTAGGCGGTGACGCCCTTGCCGACCATCTGGCCGGAGGGCGCGTTCAGGGCTACTGCTGCACCGCGCTCGAAAGTGCCGGTGACGGCCGTGATCCCCACGGCCAGCAGGCTCGCGCCGCCGCGCAGGGCCTTGGCCGCGCCTTCGTCCAGTTCGATCGAGCCTTCGGGCGTCAGATGACCTGACAGCCAGGCTGCGCGGGCATTGGCGGGCGTGGTGGCGGCGGAAATCAGCGTCGCCCGCGCGCCGTCTTCGATGGCAAGCAACGGATGGTCCCGATTGCCGAGCGTGATCAGGGTGGAACAGCCTGCCGCATGCGCAATCCGCGCGGCGGCGAGCTTGGTCGCCATGCCGCCCGAGCCGAGTCCCGCCTCGGCATTCGCGCCGGTCGCCATCGCGTCATGTTCGGCGGTCAACTGGTCGAGCCGGGGAATATGCGTTGCCTCCGGGTGCGTGCGCGGGTCCGCCGTGTAGAGGCCGTCAATATCCGACAGGAGCACCAGCACATCCGCGCCCATCATCTGGGCGACGCGCGCGGCCAGCCGGTCATTGTCGCCATAGCGGATCTCGTCGGTCGCGACGGTGTCATTCTCGTTGATGACCGGAACCGTCCCGATTTCCAGCAAGGTCTCCAGCGTCGCGCGGGCGTTCAGCCAGCGGCGGCGGTTTTCCGTGTCGCCGAGGGTGAGCAAGGCCTGGCCGATGGTGACATCATGCGGCTCGAAAGCCCGGCCGATGGCAGACATCAGGCGCAACTGGCCGATGGCCGCGGCGGCCTGTTTCTGGTCGAGACGGTTTGAAACAGAATTGCCGACACTTCTGCGACCCAATGCAACCGCGCCGGACGAAACGAGAATGATTTGAAACCCTCTGGAACGCAGTGAAACAATATCGAATGCCAGTTTCTCCAGCCAGGCATGGCGCGGCTGGCCGTGCTCTGCAACAAGGGCAGAGCCGGTCTTCACCACGATACGCTTGGCAGAGGCAAAAGGCGTTTCAGTCATCTGGCGGAGCGATACACTGCTGCGGCAAATGCCGGAAGCAAAAATGAAGCCGTTGACAAGCCGGGCGATTGACCGTCACGACAGTTGAAAAGACGAGGTTTTCTGCAATGCACCAATTCGACATGATCCTGCTGACCCCCGCCCAGGCCGAAGGCGCCGATGTGGTGGAACACACTGCCGGGTCGCCTGCCCGCGAAGGTGGCGGCGACGAGACCTATCGCTGCGGATCGTGCAAGACGAAGCTGCTGGTCAACGTGGCGCACCATGATGCGCACGGCGTGATCGTGAAGTGCGGCAAGTGCGGCCGGTTCAACACCGAGCCGCATCACCACCACCATTAGAGTGGCGTCCAGTCGGCGTCCTCGCCGGCATTCTCTTCCTCGGCGATCAGGCCGAGATGGCGGGAAACTTCCGACAGGGCCTTCTTCACGCCGACGCGGGTGACCCCTGAAATCAGCAGCGGCTCCCCGTCATAGACGGTCTTCAACTGGGTGACCTGTTCTGCGACCTGCTCGGGCAGGAGCGCATCGATCTTGTTCAGCGCGACCACTTCCGGGCGCTGCGCCAGTTCGGGACTGTAAGCCTCAAGCTCGTTGCGAATGGTTGTGTAGGCGCCCGCCACATCGTCCTGCGTGCAGTCGATCAGGTGCAGCAGCACCTTGCAGCGCTCGACATGGCCGAGGAAGCGGTGGCCAAGGCCTGCGCCCTCTGCCGCGCCTTCGATGAGGCCCGGAATGTCGGCCAGCACGAACCGGCTGCCAGGGCCGAGATCGACGACACCAAGACCGGGGTTCAGCGTGGTGAAAGGATAGTCGGCGATCTTCGGCGTTGCGGCGGTTACCACGCTCAGGAAGGTCGATTTGCCGGCATTCGGCAGGCCGAGCAGGCCCGCATCCGCGATCAGCTTCAGACGCAGCCAAATCCAGCGTTCCTCGCCCTCTTCGCCCGGATTGGCGCGGCGGGGGGCCTGGTTGGTTGAAGATTTGAACCTTGTATTGCCCCAGCCGCCATTGCCGCCCTCGGCAAGCAGAACACGCTGGCCGACTTCAGTCAGGTCTGCGATCAGGGTTTCCTGGTCTTCCTCGAAAATCTGGGTGCCCACGGGCAGTTTCAGCACGACATCGTCGCCGCCTGCGCCGGTGCGTTCCTTGCCCATGCCGTGGCCGCCTCGCTTGGCCTTGTAATGTTGCTGGTAACGATAGTCGATCAGCGTGTTGAGCCCCTCGACCGCTTCGGCCCAGACATCGCCGCCACGCCCGCCATCGCCGCCATTCGGGCCGCCATATTCGACATATTTTTCACGGCGAAACGAGACGCAGCCTGCGCCGCCGCCGCCGGATTTGATGAACACTTTGGCCTGATCGAGGAATTTCATGTCTGTTCTCTTACGTGTTTCAGTCGATGCGCGCCATATTGACATGGCCGACCATTTCTCCGCGGCCGAGGCAGAAGACATTCATCCGGCCTGCCTTCATGAAGTCCAGCTTTTCCAGCACCCGGCCGGAGGCCGGATTGTCGGCCAGATAGCCGGAGATGAAGCTGCGTTCGCCGCGCTGTTTCAGCCAATCCATCAGGGCCTCGGTGGCTTCGGTCATGAGTCCCTTGCCCCAGCGCTCGGGCGAGAGCCAGTAGCCAATCTCGAACGGCAACCATGTCCCGTCGCGGTGCGCACTGGTCACGCCGACCAATTCCCCATCCTCGACAATCGCATAGGGGTGTTTGGTATCGTCCACCCGGCCTGCCTCATGACTGGAAATCCAGGCCAGGGTCTGGGCCACGGTCTGGTTTGCAGAAATACGGGAGACCATGCGGTAGATGCGCGGATCATTGACGAGATCCGTGATGCGCCCTGCGTCGCTGGCGTGGACCGGCCGCAGAACCAGCCTGTCTGTCGTGATTTCCGTACTCATGCCGTAACTCCTTCCAGGAGGACCAAGCGGGCAGGGGAGGACAAAATAAAGGGGAGGCAGTGGCCTGCCTCCCCTTGGAAACTGATCGTCTGAAGCGATCCGGCCACGTATCCCGCGGCCGTGCTGTCAGCCGCTTATTCTGCTGCTTCCGCGACCGGTACAATATTCACGTAAAGACGGCCGCCCGTCTTGCGCGAAAATTCCACCTTGCCTTCGGACAGGGCAAACAGCGTGTGGTCACGGCCAATGCCTACGCCGCGGCCCGGATATTTCTGGGTGCCGCGCTGACGCACGATGATGTTGCCCGGAATGACATGCTCGCCGCCAAATTTCTTGACGCCAAGGTATTTCGGGTTTGAGTCGCGGCCGTTACGGGACGAACCACCTGATTTCTTATGAGCCATGGTTTGCTCCTGATCCTCTATGAAAGGCTTATAACGCCTTTATGCGTCCTTGGCGAATTCTTCGGCTTGCTTGACCCACTCGTCGCGAGTGATGCGGCCCGGGAAGCTCATTTCTTCTTCCAATTCGGTGATCTGCTCTTCTTTCAGGGCAGCGACCTGCCAGAAGAAGTAGATGCCAGCCTCGTGGAGCTTTTTCTCCAGGACAGGGCCGACGCCCGAAATCTTCTTCAGATTGTCCGGCTTGCCTTCGAGATTGGCGATCCGGCCGCGGGAATCGACTTCCGGCTTGGCAGCTGGGGCAGCGGCTTCCGTGGCAGGGGCTTCAGCCTTCGGAGCAGCCGCCTTCTTCGGGGCAGCTTTCTTGGCCGGCTTCTTGCCGTCGGCGCTGATGCCAGTGATCTTGACGACCGTCAGGTGCTGGCGGTGGCCTTGCGTACGGCGATAGGTCTGGCGCTGACGCTTCTTGCGGATGATGACTTTATCACCGCGGGTCTGCTCCTCGACTTCACCGAAAACGCTCGCACCGGCAACCAGGGGGGCGCCAACAGTTACGTCGTCGCCATTGCCCAGCATGAGCACAGTGTCAAAGGTTACGTCCTTACCGGCTTCAGTATCCAGTTTTTCGACGGTGATCGTATCACCTTCCGCGACTTTATACTGCTTGCCGCCTGTTTTGATGACCGCGAACATGGGTCTCGTCCTTCCGGAATGGTAAGCGAAATGAATTGCGCGCGAAGCCGTTGCCGGTTCCGCGCTCGAAGCGGCGGGTAAACACCAATCAGGGCGCGCTGTCAAATGTCATCTTCAGGCGATTTCAGGTGCTTGCATGTCAGCCGCTTATTATATAGTGCAGGCAGCCGTCCACGGGCTCCGCGGAGAGGTGCTAGAGTGGTTGAATAGGCTAGTCTCGAAAACTAGTGAACTCGCAAGGGTTCCGAGGGTTCGAATCCCTCTCTCTCCGCCAGCCGGGCCCCGATCAGAGAGAACCACACTTACCTGCGCCGAAAGCCCACACGCTGCGGGGCATTGTCAAAAAAGCAGGGCCAGGTTCAAATCTCTCAGAGACGCTTATCTTATCGAAGGGTGCGAGTTGATCGCTGCCTGTGACCTGCTTGTCCGGAAAAAACAGAGACTGGTTCGAGTTTCTCTGACATTCCCTTCCGAATACCTTGATGTCCCGACGGTTCGAATGTGGCTTTTACCTTCAAGTCTGATCGCGCCGTCTATTCCGCCAATTGATGGCGGTCACCAGCCGGGCGTGGAGGGGTTTACTGATGGGGTAGAGGGAAATCAGGGTGACGGACAAGATACCGCACAGAATTGGTATCAGAATAGATATGGTGCGAATTCCATCTATCGCTGTTTGGGATTGATCTTGGTTGGCGGTATAGCCAATCAGTTCCAGCAGAAAGCCCAGAATGCCGATGCCGATTCCCGTCGCTGCCTTGAGGGCAAGCTGATTCAAGCCGAATACCAGTCCCTCATCACGCAGGCCCGATCGGAATTCTCCGTATTCGACCGTGTCAGGTAACATCGACCAGAATGTAACATAAAATGCCGCGTTACCTATTCCGAGCATCGCGATGACTGTCAAAAATCCGTAAACAGAAGGTATTGAAAAGAGGAACAGGATGCATTGCGACGTGATGGCAATGCCTGCACCGGCCATCCAGACGGTTTTCTTGGGCAAGTATCGCGACACCGCCATCCATATGGGCACTCCGACGGAAACGGATGCGGTCAGTATCACCAGCGCGGTTGTCACACTGAGGTCCAAGCCAGAAGCATATTTCACATAATAGACAAGGGCCTTGCTGAAGATGTTGCCGCCTACTGCACCGATGACAACAGCGGAAATCAGGATGAGCAAGGCTCTGTTGCGCGATAGAAGATGCACAAGTTCAGACCACGAAACATGTTTTGGTTGGCTCGGGCCGGCTTGTTCCACGGTCGACGCAAAAGTGGTGTAAAAGATTCCCGTTGCCAGTATGCTGTAAACTATACTTACGTAGAGAAAGCCAAGTTTCATGTCGCCGCCGCCCAGATGTGCCGCGAGGGGTAAGGTCATGAATACGGTAAACAGGCCGCCGAGCGTGGCAAAGATCATCCTCACCCCTGCCAGCGCGCCGCGCTCGCCACTATCCTGGGTCATTTTTGCCGACAAAGCGGAATAGGGGATCGACACTATAGTGTAGCAGGTCCTGAACAGCAGGTGCGTTATGATGGCTGATGCCAGAACTGCGCCGGGAAATATTAGTGGTGCGGCGAACATGGCGACAAAGCTGATGGCAAGGGGCACTGCGCCAAAAAGAATATACGGGCGATAGCTTCCAAACCGGGTTTGCGTGCGGCTGGCAATCACGCCCATCACCGGATCAGTCACTGCATCCCAAACAAGGGGTATTGCGAATATCAGGCCCCCCAAGGCTGGACGGATGCCAAGCACATCCGTGTAGTAATAGAGCAGGAAGAGGTTGAGACCTGTGTAATAGATATTGAATCCGAAGTCCCCAAATCCGAAACCGACACGCCTCGGCATTGAAAGACGCGCATGCGTCGACATAGGCTGTCGTGCCATTGGAGCGTTCCCTTGATTTTTTGCTAACCAATTGGACAGCGAAATGCTGGACGGGTCAACCGGCATTCTATTTGGATGGCCATTTGATGTCGTATGACCGCTTGGTTGCGTTGTATGCTGAGGGACGATAGCCCTGTTTGAGGCGGGGTGTTCAGTTATGGGAAGTAGTGAGTTGATAACAGGCGGACTCCTGCGCTCCGGGAAGTGGTTTTCACGACTTCCAAAGGACATTCAGGCCGCCATGTTGACGTCGGGGCGTATGCGCCAGCTTGTTCACCGGGAAGTTCTGTTTGAGCAGGAATCGGAGGCATCAGGCCTCCACGCTGTTATCGATGGGGAAATCAGAATTCATCGTTTGGTGCGGAATGGCAGCCAGTTCATGATGGGAATTATTCGTCCTGGCGAATGGACGGGCTTTCTGAGCTGCCTTGACGGACTGCCTCACTCCTATGCCGGCATTGGACAACGCGCCACGAAAGTTTTTACCATTCCACGCGAGTCGGTTTTGCGGATCTTCGAAAGAGATGTTGCGACATTTCGTTTGTTGCTGGAGCCGGAACTTGTCATATCGCGTAAATTGAGCCGTCACTTGACTGATGTGTCCACGAGGTCGCTTGCGCAGCGTGTCGCGTCGCGCTTGTCTGAATTGGGGCGCTGGGCATATTCCGAGGATGAGGGCCCGATCACACCATTGAAGCAAGTCAGCCAAGAAGAACTGGCTGCATCAGTGGGCGCTACACGCCAAAGGGTCAACGCGATTTTACGTGACTTCCAGTCCAGAGAATTCCTGAAACTGGGATATGGAAGCATCGTGATTTTGAATGCTGAGGCGTTGGAATCCTTCGCGAGTGCTGACTGACGTAAATGTCCTGTGCGGGACAGATATGTTCCGGCGCGTGTCGTACATTCTGAATCCCACATCTTAAAACAGCAATCGAGAGCAAGTTCATGACACGCACATTTTGGCTCGCCCTATTGTTCTTGTCTGCGTGTTCCAATGAGGCCGCGCTCGACACACGGGACGAGATGGATAGTCTTGTCCTTGGCGCGTCCATGGGCTCGGCTGAGCCATCGGGATCGCCAGTTGAGGTGCCCAGTTTGTTGAGCAGAGAAGATAAAGGTCAGGTACCCGAGAGAGTCCGGATCGGATATCTGAAGTTGGCAAACGGGCAGTTGGTTGCCAAGGCGATGCGGATGCACGAGGCGGCCTTCGATTTGCCGGTAGAGTGGTACGGGTTTGAGACGGGAGGACAGGTCAATAAGGCCATTGCCGCAGGCGAACTGGACTTTGGTACGCTGGGTGGTCCTCCTGCGAGTTCCGGTGTAACGCAAGGCATAGAATACAATGGAGTGATGCTGTTGAGCATGCTGAATGAGGTGGAAGGACTGGTCGTACGCTCCGGGGACGATCATTCTACTTCTCATGACCTGATTGGCAAGCGCGTTGCGGTGTCTGTGGGGTCCACATCATACTATGTCCTGCTCTCGATGCTTGAGGAGGAGGGCATCGATCCCCAGCAGATGGTTTTGCTGGACATGACGCCAGAAGAAGCCGTCCAAGCTTGGCATCGGGATGAGATTGATGCCGCTTACGTTTGGGAGCCAGCCCTGAACCGCATGGTCTTGCAGGATGGCTTCGTCACCGTCGACAATAAGGAAATGGCACGCCGTGGCTTTCCAACTTGGGATGCGGCTGTTGTCACGAAATCCTTTGCGCTTCAATATCCTGAAATTGTGCAGACGTTTGTCGAGACAGAATGTGAGGCTATCCGTGTTTGGATGAACGCGCCCGAGGACACTGCGAAGATCATCGCAAATGAACTCGGCCTATCCGCTGCCGATGCCGTCAGGATTATGGATGGAACGGGTATGATCACATGCGCTGACCAAATCCTGGAGAGCAATTTGGGAACCAGCAGGTCGCCGGGCGGATTGACGGGCTCCATTTATGAGGTCGCAGAATTTCTCAAGAAAAACGCACTGTTGGATATACTTGAACCGCGTAGTGCCTACGACCAATTCTTCACGCAATCATTTTTGGAGAACGTGCGGCGGGAAGATTGACGCCTGTACCGACCACGAGAGTGGATTGTTCAGGAGCGGCCAGCTTTCTTGCGAAATCCGGCCGCTCCTATAAGCCTTTCCAGCCAATTCCGCTATGCATATATAAGCGGAATTTGCCCTGCTGTGATCACTCGTTTTCGTTGGGGGTTGGTGAACTGAGGGTGGCCGTGAAGAAGTCCAGGACCTCTTTGCGGTATTCTTTGGCCTGATCGCCGGCTGAACCTATGGTGACGCCCTTTTGTGCGAATCCGCCTTCGACGAGGTATTTGGAATAGAAGTCCCCTTTGATTGTCGGGTCTGCTTCATCCGTTCGCCAGTTGATGAATGTTCCGTCGTCATCAAGGTAGATGATCGGGAACGAAAGGGCCGTATACGCCTCAATATCGCGTGGCGAAACGTCCTCGCGATCAAAGGCGTGATATGCTTTGTGAAAGAGGTGGATCGCGACGTTGCTGCCTGTCAGTCGGGCGGCTTGAGCTGCCGCTTGGCATTGCTGAACACTAACCCAATTGTCCCGATCGCCTTGCAGGATGAGAAGCTGGCTTGCGTCCGCCAGTGCGCCTGACTTGAACTGTGCTCCGCACCAAGGGTATCCGGCCACTACGCTGGCGATGCCTGCGCCTTCGCCGAGGACAGCTTCTGATACGGGTTTTGATGCTGCCATCAAGGCCCCGGTCCCGCCGCGGCTTGACCCGAGCACTCCAATGCGTTTGGGGTCAATATCTTCGCGTGTTCGCAGGAACTTTGTCGCCGCCAGGACATCGTAGGCGCTTGCCGAGAAAGGGAGGCGCCCTTGGTCAGAAATTGTCTCGGAAATACCCCGAGCGGTGAAGGGATCAATCACAAGAACGGCGAAGCCGTTTTCCACAAGCATCTTCATTTGCACGATGTGATGCGGTCCGACGCCGCCGCTGCCAGGCACAATAATTATGGCTGCGTAAGGCGCGGCGGCCATCTCGGGCAAGGCAAGTTGTGCGGTAAGGGAGACCGGGGCGCCAAGGTCCCCTTGAAGAATATTTGCATAATCCGCCGGTGTCGATGATGGGACCAGAACAGGTTGCGCCACCAGCTCATCAGAGAGGGAGAGAGGATTCGTGGCGAAGACAGCGGGGTCTACGGATCCAATCTTGCCTGCGGGGTCTGCTGTGGCGGAGGAGGAAGCGATGGCAAGAGCCAAGGCCGTTCCGATCAATTTGTAGGACATGATTTTGTTTCCCGTTATCGTGTGGGGGGATTGTTGCGACGAATGTGTCAGGCTACGCGAAACGAGTTCTTCTTTCTGTCTGTTCGGTGACACTTCATCCGGGGGGCGTTATGAGCCTCTCGGCTCTAATGGAAGTGTTGCTGCGGATTTCAGCGCTATTCCTTCCGGAGAGAGCATGATGACGACGTGCTGTCTGCGGTCACATTACCCTTTCAGGATCTGTGACACGTCTTGACCTCGGCGCCAGATCATAGAACTTCATTCGCAGCGATGGATAATGAAAGACGCTGGCATGACAAAAGCTGTAAAACAGAAATCGTCGGATAGCGCGCCAAAAGCCGAAACGCGCGCTGAGCAAAAGGCGCGGACACGCGCGCGGATTCTTGAGTGTGCCCTCGATGCGTTTGCTGAACGTGGTTTCGAAGGCGCCACAGTGAGGGACATCGCTGCCGCTGCGGGCGTCAATCATGGGCTGATCAAGTACCACTTTTCCGACAAGGATAATCTCTGGAAATCCGCTGTTGCATTTCTCTTTGGCCGCATGCGGGAAGAAATGAAAACCCCCGAAGGGGAGGAGGGGATGTCGTCGTTGGAGCAACTCAAATCCTGGATACGGCGGTATGTCGCATATAGCGCCCGTCATCCTGAACATGCCCGGATCATGGTGCAGGAATCTATCCGTGATTCTGACCGGTTGCGCTGGGCAGTGAACAATTTCATCAAGCCTGACCATGACCTTAGGGCCAAATTGTATGAGAAACATGTCCGGGAAGGTCTGTATCCGAATATTCCCCGGCATTCGATAAATTACATTATCGTTGCGGTCTCCCAGTACCTGTCCATGTTGGCCCATGAAGTTAAGCTGATCTATGGGATTGATGCGTCTGATCCGAAGGTCATTGACCAGCATGCCGATGCAATAATCGAGCTGTTCTTTAATCACTCGGTACCCGGATCGGGCAATTCCACCGCGCCGCGGAATGAGCCATAACAGAAACTCATTATCCAATAGGATAATGAGTTGACAGCGAGATGATGCAGGTTACTATCCAACCGGATAATGGAATTGGTCGCTCCAGACCGATTCATTCGGGAGGAATTACCAATGCAAGAACGTCTTCTGGCAGGCGCGGCTGTCGCCGTTTTGGGACTTACAGGATTTGGACCGGCGGCGTCGGCCCAAGAAGATGATGGTGTGCAGGAAAATCGCCGGCTCAAAACCGTGACGATCACCGCACAACGTGTCGAACAGAACCTGCAGGCGGTTCCAATCTCTGTGACGGCAATTTCGGGCGCCGCTCTGGAAGCGCGTCAGATCGACAGCTTCGACCAACTTCAATACGTTGCCCCGGGGCTCAGCTTCAACGCTGGCATAAACGCACGTCAGTCTGCATCGACGATTCGGGGCATTGGCACCAGCTTGTTCAACATTGGTATTGAAGGCAGTGTCGCCATTGCCGTCGACGGTGTTGTGATGGGCCGTGAGGGCGCGGGCATATTTGACTTTTCAGACGTCGAGCGTGTTGAGGTCCTTCGGGGCCCGCAAGGCACGCTGTTCGGGAAGAATGCATCAGCGGGTGTCATCTCGATTGTCACCAAGGATCCGACCGATGAGCTCGCTGCAGAATTTAATGCGTCCTACGGCTCGTTTAACGAGACATCCCTTTCCGCTGCGATTTCCGGTCCCCTCGCCGAGGGCGTGAGCGGGCGAATTAGCGGCTACAGCAATACCCGCGATGGCTACATCACCAACATTAATCCGAATGCACCGCAAAAGGATATCAATGAACGCAACGAGCACGGTTTTCGCGGCAAGCTGAAATTTGATGGTTCTGACACGTTCGACCTGACGCTTGGCGCAGATTATTCAAAGCGGGACCAGGCGTCTGGCGCGCTGACTTTGCGGTCGGCCTCCTCGCCGGGAATTGGTACAGGCTTATTGGGATATGGCGTTCAGGTCGTTGGACCTGTCTCGGCGTTCTCGGGCATTGTGGCAGGTCCTGACAACAAGCAGATTGCATCAGACGCGGCCTTTACGTCCGAGATGGAGTCCTATGGTGGCTATGCTGAGGCAAACCAGAAATTTGGTGATTTCGATCTTGTTTCGCTGACGGCTTATCGGGAGTGGAAGAGTCTCGATAACAATGACGCAGACTTGATTCCACGCCCCTTCCTGGCCGTGAATAGCGGCGATCTGAGCCAGAACCAGTTCAGTCAGGAATTCCGACTCGTTTCACCGCGCAACCAGCCTTTGACCTACACGCTCGGCGCCTATTATTTCCATCAGGAAATGGATCAAGCCAATACCCAGTCGGGAACCGCAGGCTTGGACATCCTCGGGGCACTACCGGCAGGGCTTCTTCTGGGCACGGACCTGGTGTCCACCGTTGAGGAAACCAATATGGCCCTGTTTGGTCAGGCGGAGTATGAGCTTACGGACAAGCTTACGGCAATCGCCGGATTGCGTGTCCTGAATTCCGACATTTCCGCTGATTTGTCCCGCAGTGTGACGCCGGGAGCGGTTGGGCCCTTTGCCGGGCAAAGCGTGACGGCCTCCCCCCTGACAGGCAACACCGAAGACACTGCGCTCGTCTGGCGTCTCGGCCTGCAATATTTTGTCAATGATGATGTCAACGTGTTCACGACCGTTTCACGCGGCTACAAATCGGCGGGCATCGTGTCCGGTCTGACGATCAACGCAACAGAAGTTGGCGGGACGGAGCTTCCCACAGTGGACCCTGAGGTTCCGACTCAGCTCGAAGCCGGCATCAGGGCTGTTTCCCTGGATGGCCGGCTGGTGACAAACTTCACGGCCTTCCGGTCTGAGATCGATGACTTCCAGGCTCAGGCACTGGTCCCGGGACCAGCGGGTATACCCATCTTTTCCGTGACGAATGCGGGCTCTGTAGAGACATATGGGCTTGAAGGAGATGTTACACTGCTTCCGATGGACGGACTCACTTTGTCGACATCGTTTGCGTATACGCATGCAACATTCGACAGCTTTTCGGAGGCCCCTTGCTATACTCTGCAGCCCGTCGGTCCTGACGGTTGTATTGATACGAATGCAGATGGACGAGGCGAGTACCAGAAACTTGATGGCAAGGCACTCGCACAATCTCCTGAGTGGATCATCAATGGCCTCGCACGCTACGATTTCGATCTGACGCAAAAGCTTGGGGGCTTCGTCCAGGTCGGTGCGCAGTATCGCGGAGATGCGATTTCCAGCAATACAAATGATCCGAATACGGTCTTGGATGCCTACACGCTAGTGGACGCTCAAATAGGCGTGAATTTCTGGGACGGTCGGGGGGCACTCAGTGTGTTCGGACGTAACCTGACGGATGAGCACTTCGTTGAAGCTATCGTTGGGCAGGCATTCGATACAGGAGGCTATGCCCAGTTTCACTCATTCGAATCTGAACAGAGCTTCGGTGTGAAGCTTTCCTTGAACTACTAGTGAAGCCAGCTTGCTTCATTATCGCCTGCGGGTCCGTTCCCCTTCGGACCGGCAGGCGCCCAGCCTAACAGACTTACTACCATTGGCCGCGTGCCCGTAACCAACCAGTGTGTTCCGGACTACAGGACACCAAAGCGACAGGATATTTTGTGACCGACTACGCTCCCCAAAAAGGGCTGACACCTGAGGGCATCCGCTTGCTTGTCGATGCGGTACTTCACGAAGCAACGCTTGAGGAAAAAGTGGGCATGATGTCCGGTCGAGGCTTCTTTGCGCTTCACAAAGCGTCCGGTGTATGGGGCTCTGATCCTTATCGCGCCGGGGGTGGTGTTGATCGGCTGGGTATTGAGCCCTTCTATTTCACCGATGGGCCGCGCGGGGTCGCGCGCGGACAATCCACAGCTTTCCCCTGCACGATGGCGCGCGGCGCCAGTTTCGATGTCGACCTGGAGCGGCGCGTGGGGGAAGCAATGGGAATGGAGATCCGCGCGCAGGGTTGTAATCTCTCGGGCGCGGTATGCGTTAATCTTCTTCGTCATCCAGCTTGGGGACGCGCGCAGGAAACATATGGCGAAGACTCTTATCACCTCGGGGAAATGGGGGCGGCGCTCGCAGAGGGACTTCAGGTTCATAATGTGGCCGCCACCGTCAAACACTTCGCCGTCAACAGTATCGAGAATTCCCGGTTCAAGGTTGACGTGCGCGTCGGCGAACGAGCGCTTCGGGAAGTCTACCTGCCGCACTTCAAGCGTATCCTTGATGCTGGCTGTGCAACCGTCATGAGTGCGTACAACAAGTTGAACGGTGAATATTGTGGAGAAAACCGTCGACTTCTCACGGACATTCTAAGGCACGAGTGGGGCTTCGAAGGGTTTGTTCATTCCGACTGGATTCTGGGTGTTCATACCCCGTGGGGCGCTGCGGCTGGCCTCGATGTGGAGAACCCTGAGCCCGTCCATTATGGGGCGAAGCTGGTGACAGCTGTTGAAAATGGTCAGATCGCCGAGTCGGTGGTCGATATTGCTTGCCGTCGCATCCTTGGCACGTATTACCGGTTTGCCTGCGCGGAAGATCCTCTTGAGGAGTATCCAGTCGACCTGGTAGCCGGCCCTGCCAACAGGGCCTTGGCGCTCGAATCTGCAGAGAAATCAGTCGTTCTGCTGCGAAACGAAGCCCTGCTTCCCTTGGACCTCGACAAGATTGGTTCCGTAGCGGTCTTGGGACATCTGGCAGATTTGCCTAACACCGGCGATAACGGATCTTCGCGTGTTCGTTCTCCCTATACGATCACGCCATTGGGCGGCCTTCTGGAATATGCGGGGGACGCGAAGATCACTTTTGCAGGAGACGAAAGTGATGTTCAGGCTGCTGCCCAAACTGCGGCCAAGTGTGACGTGGCAATCGTGGTCGTTGGTTTTACGCCTGATGAAGAGGGGGAGTATATTCCCGGCGATCTTAATCTTGGTCAGGATGTTCTGCCAGCGGACGCCTTTGACGGGGAGGCAGCAAATAGGGGTCGCAATAACGCCCCGCGCGGCGGCGACCGGAAAGATCTCGGTTTGCCAGCCCATCAGGAGGCCCTCATCGAAGCCGTTGCCGCTTCGAACCCGCGTACGATTGTCGTCGTAGTAGCCGGATCGGCCGTTCTGTTCGGGTCCTGGGTTTCAAAAACTGGGGCAGTGCTGCAGACTTTTTATTCGGGCATGGAAGGCGGCAGGGCGTTGGCGCGGATTGTGTTCGGAGATGTCAGCCCATCAGGCAAGTTGCCGTTCACGGTTGCGGCCGATCCGGCCCACTATCCTTTCTTCGACGCGGATGCCGCAGAAATCGACTACGGGTATTGGCATGGCTATACCCTGCTTGAGCGGGACGGTATCGCGCCCACATATTCCTTCGGTCATGGCCTCTCTTATGGCGATTTTTCCTATCGTGCCTTGAGCGCGCGGAGGTTGGCCTGTGGAAGTATTACCGCACAGGTTTCCGTTCGAAATGATGGAGCCCATACAGCAACGGAAGTTGTCCTGCTTTATCTGGCTCCGCCGGGGCAGGCGATTGTACGACCGCGCAAAATACTCCGAGGTTTTCAACGCGTTGAGCTGACACCGGGCGAAACGAAAACCCTACACTTCACCATTCCTGGCGAGGGTTTGAAATGGTATGACCCGAAGTCGGCGTCATGGAAAACCGAGACCGGCGAACATGGTATCTTGATCGGCGGCTCCAGTCTGTTGGCTGAACGGCTGCAAGTTCAGGTGACACTCTAGATCTGAAAGGGCGACGACATGACGAATTCGCGAATACTCCTGCTGGCCTCGCTGCTGGCGCTGGGCGCATGCTCATCTACCGCCGCGGCCGAGGAGGCCGATATTGTCACTGCTGCAGGGGACACACCGAATATCGTTATCATCCTGGCGGACGATCTTGGTTGGGGTGACATTAGCCTGAATGGCAGCGACCTGATCAAGACGCCCAATATAGACAGGATAGGCCGTGAAGGCGTCCAGCTGATGACCTTCTATGCTGGCGCAAACGTGTGTACGCCGTCACGCGCCGCGTTGCTAACCGGCCGATATCCCGTTCGCTCGGGAATGCAGCATGTCGTCTACCCACAGTCCACTGATGGCTTGCCGGCAAGCGAGATCACTATTGCGGAGCTCGTCAAGACCCGAGGCTACGCAACCAAGATGGTCGGCAAATGGCATCTCGGCCATCACGATGAATTCTGGCCGACGAACCAGGGGTTTGATGAGTTCTATGGTGTTCCGTATTCGAATGACATGGGTCCCTTTGATCTTTATGAGGGCAAGGCGATTGTCCAAAGCCCGGCAGATCAGAAGTCACTTTCGCGCATGTATTCCAACTCGGCAGAAGACTTCATTGCCGCGAACGCGGACCGCCCCTTTCTTCTTTATGTCGCAGAAAACGCCCCCCATGCGCCATTGTTCGTCCCTGACGATGTTGCGGGCCAGTCGGCAGCGGGCCTTTATGGTGATGTCGTCGAGGAACTGGACCGGGGGATCGGGAAAATTCTGGATGCGCTCGATGAGGCAGGCATTGCTGACAACACGCTGGTGATTTTCACGAGTGACAATGGTCCATGGTTTGAGGGTGATACCGGCGGGTTCAGGGATCGCAAGGGCGGTACTTATGAAGGCAGCTATCGTGTCCCGATGCTTGCCCGTTGGCCTGGAACGATTCCTGCGGGTAGCGTCAGCCATGAAATGGCGATGAGTATTGATTTCCTGCCGACGATCGCGGCGGTTTCCGGAGCCGCGTTACCGACTGACCGGGAAATTGATGGGCGAGATCTGAGTGAGCTCCTGCGTGGAAAACCTGTCACAATTCATGATGAGCTGTTTTTCTTCAACGGGAATGACATCGTCGCCATACGCAATAAACGATTTAAACTGATGCTGAACGCGTACTATCGGAATTTTTATGTGCCGTTCGAGAAATATGGAGTGCGATTGTTGTTCGACTTGGTGACGGATCCGACAGAGCGGTTCAGCTTTGTGCGTGAAGAGCCTGAGGTTGTAGATGATCTGATGTCAAAGGTGAGCGATATGCGTAGAGTGGTGGAGCCTATGAAGAAGGAAGCATTCAATCCCTTTAATCCGACCGAGCCTTCCGCGCCGAGTGGCCCTCAGCTTTCCCGGAACTGAAACATAGCGTGCAGTGGCACCGGCCTGGAAGGGCCCAAAGGGGGCGTACCGGATTGCGCGGGTTCATTGTCGAGATTGTTGAATTGAACACTCTTACAGAAGCCTTTCGGACGGTTCTGATTTCCAACCCTTGCTCTCGTTCGGCGCGGTGGTTGCTCGGCGCAGTCTGTGCGAGCCTGCTCTCATTGTCAGCCTGCCACCGGAATGAGACCCAACCAGCAAGCGCTTCGCGGGCATCCGAAAAGTCAGCGGCGGCATGTGACCCTGGCTCTGGTGTTGTAAGTATTCCCGCAGGTTCTCTTACCCTCCGAAATGTTAAACGTGAGATTGCCCCGTTTCAATTGGATGAGACGGAGGTGACCAACGCCCGTTTCGCCAGCTTTGTCGCGGAAACCGGGTATGTCACCATGGCCGAGCGGCTGCTGGCTAACGGTGAACCGAATGGCTCGGCGGTGTTTCGCAGGCCGGTAAATGTGCGCCGAGCCAATTGGTGGGTCTTCGACGAAACGGCCAGTTGGAAAGACCCTGACGGCCAGCTCGGAACTCATGAGCCTTTGCCCCGAGAGCCTGTGACGCACATTTCCTATCCCGACGCGATAGCCTTTGCCGATTGGGCAGGTGGGCGCCTGCCGACAGAAGCGGAATGGGAATACGCCGCAAGAGGGGGGCGCGATGGATGGGAGGAGCGAGGACAAGGTCGCCATAACGCGCGTGACGCGAATTCATGGCAAGGCATATTTCCTATGGAAAATACGGGCGCGGACGGATATGACGGCCTCGCACCGGTAGGATGTTTTGCGGCCAATGCCTATGGCGTGAAGGACATGAGCGGAAATGCTTGGGAATGGGTCGAACGGGATGCTGGACGAGACCGGGAGGATAAGGGGCTGATCGCGGGTGGTTCCTTCCTGTGCGCGGAAAACTTTTGTCGAAATGCCAATCCTTCAGGGCGGCAGGTACAGGATATCGGATTTTCGGCGTCCCATATCGGATTTCGCCTAGCATACGACCTGCCGCCTGAAGGGGACAATGCCAGGAAAACCGACCTTGAGACTGTAGAGTAGGTATTGTCAGGGGAGCCGAGCTTGAGGCGGCGCATCTTGGCGTTTGCAGGGGATAGGCGGGTTTCGTTTCTGTCCTGGCATGGCGCGTACGCGCAGCAATTGAACCATTTGGAGGCGTCGGCGTTAAGTTTTAATCAGACAGGAGATCCCATATGCCCGCCGAAAAAGAGAACAAAGCCCCGACCACGGAGCAACTCAGGCACCGAATTGATTCGGGTGCCGCCAGGGACAAGGTTGATCATCCCGATCTGGCGGCTGCACCTCTGGGAACAGATGATGAGGCGGCGGGAGCGCCCCCAAGCGCCCAGCGAAGAACCATGTCGAAACGTCCGAACATGTCGGAGGACGGGTCAGGCTTCCGTCTTTCCCAGAAATCATGGGGAGGGATTGCTCTCATCCTCGCCATTGTTATCCTGGTGAGCCTGTTCATCGTGCTGTGAGAGATGGAAAGATCTGGTTTTTCCCAACTGCAGAGAAGTTTTTTCAAATGTTGAATCTGTCAACAAGGTAAAGTCTCCTTTGTTTTCATTGGCTTCAGGGCGTAGGGGTTTCTCGGGCGATGGAAGCCTATCTTAATAGTAAGATTAAGCCCTCTTTCTGACCGCTCTTTTCATGGTATGGTTTAAACTCATACAGCGCAGACGGTCCGGATTTCCGCGCAATGCATCTGATGACGACTCTTTTTGGAAGTGGGACGCTGGAAGCGGTCGAAGGACAGAAGCTTCCAACTGAATATGCCTTGCAAATGTATGCTTCTCATGGCGAGTTGAGATTTGGCGGCGACCTTCACTTTGAGCGGGCCGTGCCCGCAGGTGTTGTGGTCGGTCGTAAAATGTATCTCGAGCTTCAGAGCGGCGAATCTGTCCTCATTTCCCTGAGCGAACTGCAACAGGGGGATATTGTCGGTCGGGCCGAAATTCATGAGGGTTTGCTGCCCATTCTGTATCCTGGCATGCGGCTGCATTGAGGTTCGGTGGCCCCTACGGGCCGGACAGGGCGGCCACTCCGGCCAGCGCGCAAAACCCGACGGCGATGGCAAGAGTCGAGCCCCATCGGGGAGGTTTGGGAGCATCACCTTCCGGCACGAGGTCTTCCAGCGTCGCCACAAGCAGGAGGCCTGTGACGAGTGCCAGGCTCGCGCCGCGCATCTGGTCATTTGCATCGCGCAATATGAGATAACCGAGACCTGCGCTCACAAATGCGCAAAGGCTGACGGTCCCCCCTGCAGCCCACAGACTTCGGGCCCCCAGATCCGTGCGTCGCAAATTCGATCCGGCCGCAAATCCGCCTGGAATATTGGCCACGAGCTGCGCCCCTGCCAGGAGGGCGCCAAGTTTCAGGGACGCAGCCGAACCCGCCCCTGTCATAAGGCCGTCCGTAGTCAGGTCGGCGCCAAGTGCGGCGAACACCATCCATGTTCCGGCCCGCCCGCCTGTGCGGCCCGCCAGGTAGCGCGCGGCGTAGAAGAGCAGCAGTGACAAGGCGGCGCCGGCAAAGATCGCAAGGACAAGTTCTACGAGCGGGGTGGTTTCCTGTATCCGAGGCATGAGTTCGAGCGCGATCAACCCCATCGCCACACCCGCTGAACTGTGGAGCAAGACCCCGATAATCCATCGCGGCAAGGCAATCAGCCCCGCCAGGAGGATTCCCAGGAGATTGCCTGCAGCGGGGAGGGCTGCATAGCCAAGAATTTTCAGAAATGTGTACGGATCATTCATCTCAAGCTGTCGCATACAGGAATCATGAACCCTGCAATGGCAGTCATCAGGATGCCGAACAGGGACACGGCAAGCAGGGTGACGGTGACATAGGTATAGAATTGGGACACGTCGCCATCAGGGTCGCGGAAGACATTTCTTGACTGGATATTCCAGAACACAAGCGCGATGCAGGCGACGAAAAGCCCTGTCGCCGCGGCGAGGATCACATGCCATAGACTGGCGGGGATCAGCGCGGACTGACAGACCAGATGCTGAACGCCATAGGCCAGCCCGAAATGCCCGGCCCATGCCAGAATGCCGGAGAGGCTCAGCGCGCCATAGAGCAAGAACTTGGCAGGCGGTCTTCTGTTCATGCCAATGGCCCCATGATGCGGGGAAACCCATGGATCAACAGCAGGCCCAGCAAGGCCTGACCCACAAGATAATAGAGAAGCAGAGATGTGTTTTCGAGGCTCGCCACGCGTATGCAATCAAGCTTGCCAGCCAGGATACGCGCGATGCAGTAGAAACACATGATGAGGATGGCCAACATGATCTGCGCTGACAGAATGATGCCGAGATAGACCATGGCTGCATAGCTTGAGCTTTGCGGCCGAAGGCCCTGGGCCCAGTGGCCCTGGAATTCCAGTCCGAGTCCGGCGCAGGCAAACAGCGCTGCGAGCAAGACGAGCCCCGCCGACATTAGCGAGCGGTAGCCCGGCGCTTTGAGACAGCGCCGAGCGTACCATATCACGCCCGCCGAGATGATGAGAAGCAGCGCAGAGAGAAATGGCCTGAGGGGGGCGGGCAGGTATGGGCGTCCAGCGTGCCAGGCGTCAGGCGAGACCGTCCAGAGATAGAGGTAGGAGAACAGGTAGGCGAAGAACAGCGATCCTGCGACAACCATCAGAACGATCATGGCCCACCAGCCATGTGCCATCGGTCCCGTCACATAGACCGACAAGTTCAGACCGCCGCCGATGTCTACGGGACCCTTGTCCGGTCCCTTGTCGATGCCCCAGACCCAGACAAGACAGGACAGGATGGCGAGCGCGCCGCAGACCAGCGCAGGCGTAACCAGTTTGACCGTGAGCAGAAGAAAGAAGGCGGCCGTGAACACGGCTGCCAGAACGTGCGACCAGCTGGGGCCGGGCATCTGGATCACATATTGCGGACGGGCATGAATGGGCGACGTAATGAGAGTTTCGCGACCGCCGGTCGGTGCGTTCGGCAGATAATGCTCTCCCGCTGCCACGGCGCGCGGAAGATCCGGATCATCCCAGAGCGGGTAGCGGCTGGAGACATGTGGGATCGAGCGGGTCGAATAGACATCCTGGGGGAGGAATTCCAGCGTGCCGGCCCCGAAGGGATTGTCCTTTCCCCCTTCGCCGACGCGAAAATTGCGCGCCAAATCGACGATGAAGACAAGAACGCCGGCTGCGATTGTGAAAGCGCCGAGGGTTGAGAGCAGATTCAGAGGCCCCCATCCCATGGCCTCGGAATAGGTCCACACACGTCGCGGCATTCCGAGCAAGCCAGTGAAATGCATGGGCAGGAAGGCAACATTGAACCCGATGAACATGAGCCAGAAGGCCCATCTGCCGAGCCGCTCCGACAATTGGCGTTTCGCAAGGATTGGCACCCAGTAATAGAAACCTGCAAAGAGCGGAAACACCATCCCGCCAACCAGGACATAATGCATGTGGGCCACGATGAAATACGTGTCATGGGCCTGCCAATTGAACGGGACCATGGCCACCATGACCCCTGTTAGGCCCCCAATCAGGAAAATCGCCAGCATGCCGAGAACGAAGAGGGAGGGGGTGGTGAATTGTATTTTCCGGTTCGAGGCTGCAAATGTGGCGATCCAGGAGAAGAACTGGATTCCCGAGGGAATGGCGACGGCCATGCTCGCCGCCGAAAAGAAGGCGAGGGACAAGGCCGGAATGCCCGTCGTGAACATGTGGTGGACCCACAGGCCGAAGCTGAAGAACCCTGTCGCAGCAATGGCCACGACGATAAGATTATACCCGATCAGCGGCTTGCGCGCGATCGTCGGTACGATCATCGAAACGAGCCCGGCCGCAGGCAGGAAAATGATGTAGACCTCCGGATGGCCAAAAAACCAGAAAAGGTGCTGCCAGAGAAGCGGATCCCCACCAAGGTCAGCCGTGAAGAACGGCCAGTCAAAGGCCCGTTCTATCTCCAGCAGCATCGTCGCCAGGATGACGGCGGGAAAGGCGACCATGATCATGCCGGCAAAGATCAGCATGGCCCAGCCGAAGATCGGAAGCTTGTCCAGGGACATGCCCGGGGGGCGGGTCCGGAAGACCCCAACGATGATCTCGATCGCTCCGGCGATTGCGGAAATCTCGATAAACCCGATACCCAGCAACCAGAAATCCGCATTGTCGCCGGGCTGGAATTCGGTCAGCGTCAGGGGCGGGTACATGAACCAACCGCCTTGAGGGGCCAGATCGAAAAAGATGGTCAGAAAGAAGACTGAGCCGCCGACAATATACGCCCAGACGGCAAAGGCCGAGAGGCGCGGAAAGGGCAGATCGCGCGCGGCCAGCATCTGGGGCAGGAGCAGGACGCCCAGCGCCTCCATCGCCGGCACGGCGAACAGAAACATCATCGTCGTGCCATGCATTGTGAACAACTGATTGTACAAATCCTGATTCACGAAGTCATTGCCCGGCACGGCCAACTGTGTTCGCATGATCAGTGCCAGGATTCCGGCAAGGACAAAAAACAGGAAAGCTGCTCCGAGATAGAGTAGGCCGATGACGGTATTGTTCACGGCCGTTGGCAGGCGCCATCCCTTCGGCGTCGCCCAGATGCGCAGCAAGTCTGCCTCTTCTCCGGCTGGTCTTGGGACGGGACTGATTGTTTGTCGGTCCTTGTCTGTCATGCTGTACCTCCGTAACGGGGCAGGATCAAAGCCGCCCGCGTGTGGATCGGGTCTGGTCGCTGCGGCGCCAGCCGCGTGAACGTGCCCGACCTGCGGACATTGAATGTCATCATCATTCCAGCTCCGACAGATAGGTCACGATCTCCGCCTGCTCGGAGGCCGGCAGGAAATCATAGTCCGGCATGAGATTGTCCGGCTTCACTTGGTGGTGGTCGTCCAGCCAGCGCGCCAGGCCTTCCGCATCATTTTCTAGCGTTCCAGCACCCAGGCTTGGCCGCGAGGCGAGATGTGTGAGATCAGGCCCCACACGGCCGCGGGCAGAACTGCCGCGGATCGTATGGCATCCGCCACAGCCGGCGGACAGGAAGGCGCGCTGTCCGGTCGTCTCCTCTGCATGTGCCGGTTCTGCCTGGCCAGCGAGCCAGCGTTCATAGGAGGGGGGCAGCACCGCCGTTACGGACAGCGCCATCAGGGCGTGTGCTCCGCCACAATATTCGGCGCACTGGCCCCGTACCGTGCCGGGCTCTGAGGCCAGCAGGGTCAGCATGTTCGTGTGTCCGGGAATCATGTCGAGCTTGCCAGCATAGGCAGGGATCCACAGGCTGTGAATCACATCCGCCGAAATGAGCTCAAGACGGACGGGCTCACCGACGGGAATCCGGATTTCATTGGCAGCTTCAATCTCTGATCCATCCGGCTGCACATAGGTAACCCGCCACCACCATTGCAATCCCTCCACTCGGATCACATGAGACGGCTCATCCGGATCGCTCTCCGGAACGGGGCCCGCGCGGAGCACCGCGAAGCTGTAGATCATGAGCAGGGACAAAACCACGGCCGGGAAGGTTATCCCTCCGTGAACGACCAGAGTATGCGCCGACAGGAAAGAGCGCCAACGGCGCGGCCCGCGCAGGGCGATCAGGAGCGCACCCGACACGAGCAGGAAGATGATGGCGCCCCCAATGCCAAGCAGCACAGTGAGGGCCAGTGTCCTGTCGGATTCCGCTCCCCCACCCGACAGCGCAGATTGCTGTCCCTGACAGGCTGAGAGGAACAGCGCTATGCCCAGTCCTGCAAGTCCGCGCCCCGCGCTCATGGCGCCTCTCCCCCTGTGGGACGGCTCGCATACCATGCCACGACATCGTCAATTTGTTCATCAGTTAGCTTGCCCATGGCGTTTGCCATAAGCGCGGCCAACGGCGTTTCATTTGTGTGACCCGTTTTCCAATGCTTCAGACGGGCGGTCATATAGGTGGCGGACTGCCCCGCAAGACGAGGATATTCTGGCTTGGCCGCGCTGCTATGGCAGGATTGGCAGGCCGCAACCCGATTGTCCGGATCCCCGTTGAGGGCGATCTCGCGCCCTCTTTCAGGATTTCCCGTAAAGACAGGGGGGGAATGTGGCGGCGGGGTCAGGTCTGCATAGTAAGCTGCGACGTCGGCGAGCAAGGCGTCCGGTATCTCCGCTGCGACCGGTTCCATGATGCCGCTCTGGCGCGCATTCGCACGATACTCCTTCAGCGCCCGAAGCAGAAAGGGGCGTGGCTGGCCGGCCAGGCGCGGAATCCTGTCACTGACCGGCGGCGCAAGCTCGGTCTCGTGGCATTTCGTGCAGGTGGTCATGGCGAGATTCGTGGCGCGCCCAGAGATGAGGTGCTCCACTGTCACGGGCGTGACAGATCCATTCCCGGCAGCAAGACTCCGGAACTCTGTCTCCGTCAATTCGGGCAGGGCGCGAAGGAATGCCACAAGTGCCCAGATCTCATCATCCCGGTGCGGCGCCGCCCAGCCAGGCATCCCGGCATATTGCAGCCCATGCTTGATAATCCAGTGAAGTTCGCTGTCACTCCAATGGTCGACCGCCTCACCCAGCTTGGGAGGCTCCGGAAGCATGCCTTGATAGATTGGATTGACCGCCTGGTCCGGTCCGCCATGGCAGGGGGCACATCCTGTCTGGAAATGGGCTGCTCCCAGGGCGATCAATCCCGGGTCTTCAAGATCAGGCGGCGTCAGACGCGGCGCATTGGCCTCGACGGAATTTCGCATGCCCAGTTCTAGAAACCAGTTCAGCCAGGCCGGATGGCCCCGGCTCGCGGCGACACTGTAGAGTCCGGACCAGGCGATCAGAAAGGCCACCCCCAAGCCTAGCAATGCGGCGCCGCTAATCGCCCCAAACAGTCGTCGCCAGGTCAGAGTAATGTCAATGCTCATGCCACGACGTCCGGCCTGACCTCCGGTTTGGAAAGGTCAGAAAACCATCTGGCAACAAGATAGATGCTGGCCCCGATATATGTCAGCGGACAGGCCGTCAGCATTAGAAGGCCGGCGGCCTGTTGATCCTCAAGTTGGACCGTATGCCCCATTCCCGGATAGAGCGTCCGCGGGGCGAATACGAGGAGAATAGCGAACAGGCAGACAAGCTTGCCGGTCAGGAGTAGCGGCGCGACGACCCAGATCCGGTTGTTTGCAATAGCGACCAGAACACAGATCCAGAACCAGGAAGCCGCAAGAGTCAGAAGCCCAAGCATGCTTAGCTGGACGAGCAGGCTGGCCTGCATGGACCCCATCATCACCAGAGGGCTGTGCCACAGGGCCAGAAGGGCCAGTTGTAGAAGGCTAGCCATAATGAGGCGCGGGGACGCCTGTGTGGCCAGACGCGGCCATTGCTGGATGAAGAGCCAGGCGACCAACGGCGCCAATACGCTCATGGCGAAAATATGCGCCGCCATGTGGTACGTCAGGCTCCCGGCCTGGATCGTCAGAGCCATTCCCGCGAGACCCATGACCAAGGCAGCTTTCCCCACGCCCAATAGGCCGGAATGCAGGACATCCGGTCTTGGGTCGGGAAGCAAAGCCTCCGTCGAGCGAGTTCTGTTGACCATATTCATCGCGCGCGACTGCCTAGTCTCTTCGCTATCAAAACCGGCTGACCGTCGAATGGTTCCGGGCACAGGAAGAAAATTCAGCCGCATTTTGGAAAATAAAGTCGTATACGGACTATAAATTCGGGAACAATGGGAAAGTCTGCACGTTCCCCATGACCTGAGTCCACGACACACCTACAGGGGAGGCATCTCATGTCGCCGAGTTCGAGCCGTCAAATGGTCATTCAGGGATTGGGTCTGCTCATAGGCTTGGTTGGTCTTGTATTATTGATCGGGGGCGCACGCTTGGTCACCCTGGGCGGAAGTGCCTATTACGCCCTCTCCGGTCTAGGCCTTCTCGTTGCGGGCGTGCTGCTCTTTCGCCGACAGCTCGCGGGTATCTGGGCATATGTGGGGGTATTCGTCCTCACGCTTTTCTGGGGCATTCTGGAGGCTGGCGGTAATTTCTGGGCCTGGGTGCCCCGATTTGTCAGTCCGTTTGTCCTGTTGCTTGCCGTGCTTGCCATGTTGCCGATGCTGGACAGGGAGCGTTGGAGCTGGGGAAAGTACGGGGTTCTGGCCACGGGATTGAGTGTCGGGTTCGCCGCGTTGGGCGTCATATTGTATGAGACTCCGGGTGGTCCCGAGCGCCTGACGGAAGATCGCCCGGCGGTGAACGCACCGGAAGGTGCGGACTGGATCAGTTATGGGAACAGTCAAGCGCAACGTTATTCGGGCTTGCAACAGATCAACAGATCCAATGTGGCAAAGCTCGAACGGGTCTGGCTCACCCATACAGGGGATATGCCTGAAGACACCGAGGACAACTCCTATGGGGCGGAAACCACGCCTCTCAAAATCGGGAATCGCCTGTATCTGTGCTCCGCCACAAACCAGATGATGGCGCTCGATGCCGCGACAGGCGAAGAGCTCTGGCGCTACGACCCCAACGTGGACAAGAATTGGATTCCCTATACGGCGGCGTGCCGAGGGGTCGTCTATTATGAAAGCGATCTTGATGCCGAGGCAGCGTGCCATGCACGGATTATCGAGGGCACTCTGGATGGCCGGATCATCGCTGTTGATGCCGAGACGGGCGAGCCCTGTGCAGATTTCGGAGAGAATGGGGAGGTGGATATCAAGACAGGTATGGGAGATATCGTCCCGGGCATGGTCTCGGTCACGTCCCCGCCCAGTGTCGTGTCAGGCGTCATTGTCACAAATCATCAGGTGCTGGACGGTCAGAAACTTGATGCGCCGTCCGGGGTCATCAAAGGATTTGATGCCGTAACGGGGGAGTGGCTCTGGTCCTGGGATATGACGCGCCCCGATATTTCCATTGCTCCGCCGGAGGGGGATCACTTCACGCGGGGTACGCCCAACTCCTGGGCTGTTGCGGCAGGCGATGATGAATTGGGTTTGGCGTATGTTCCCATGGGAAATTCTGCCGTCGACTATTGGAGTGGCAGCCGAACCGACCCGGAGAACACCTATGCCACCTCGCTGGTGGCGCTGGACGTCCGGACCGGGCGGCCAGCCTGGCACTTCCAGACTGTCCACAAGGACGTCTGGGATTATGACCTCGGCTCCCAGCCGTCCCTGTTCGATTTTGAAGGCTCTGAGGGGGAGATTCCGGCAATCCTGATCCCCAGCAAGCAGGGTGATCTCTACATTCTGGACCGGGCCACGGGCGAGCCGCTTGTCGAGATCGAAGAAAGAGCGGTTTCCCAAGGCGGCGTTGAGCCCGACGAGCGAAGCGAGACCCAGCCCTTTTCCCGCTATCACACGCTCGCCAAACTCCCCCTCAAAGAAAAGGACATGTGGGGCATGACTTTGATTGATCAGATGTTCTGCCGCATCCAATACAGGAAGGCCGCCTATGATGGCATCTATACGCCGCCGACGGTAGATCAACGCTGGATCCAGTATCCCGGTTATAATGGCGGGTCCGACTGGGGCAGCGTTGCCATTGATCCTGAGCGCGGCCTGATCATTGCCAATTACAATGACATGCCGAATTACAACCGTCTGGTGCCGCGGGAAGAGGCCGACCGGAAAGGGTGGGCGCCTCGCGAAGAGGCCCGCGGCGGGAGTATGGGGCACGGCGCGGAAGGTGCGGGCGATCCGCAGGCCGGCGCGCCCTACGCGATTGATGTCAATGCGGGCTGGCGCATGCCCGTCACGGGCTTGCTCTGCAAGGAGCCCCCCTATGGCGGTATCCGGGCCATCGATTTGGAAAGTGGCGAGACCGTGTGGGACAGGCCCTTGGGGACGGCCAGAAAGAATGGTCCTTTCGGCCTGCCCACCGGTATTCCCCTGACCATCGGCACACCCAATAATGGCGGGCCGCTGGTCACGGCGGGGGATCTTGTATTCGTGGCTGCAGCGACGGATGATCTCATCCGCGCTATTGATCTGCGGTCCGGGAAGACCGTCTGGCGGGATACGTTGCCCGCCGGCGGCCAGGCGACCCCGATCACCTATAGCGTGGGAGGACGTCAGTATCTCGTCCTGATGACCGGCGGGCACCATTTCATGGAAACCCCTGTGGGAGATCAGATCATTGCCTGGGCCCTGCCGGATGATGCGAGGAACTGACTTGCGGTATCAGAGCGTTGTTACGGAACCGGATTGAACTCGTCGGCATTGATAGGATCAGGAGACTGACATCATGGCCATGCGCGCATACTGGAAAGGACATTTACGCCTTTCTCTCGTGAATATCGGAATAGAGCTCTACACGGCAACCTCCTCCTCGGGCCGGATATCCCTGAGGCAGATTCACAAACCCAGCGGACAGCGGATTCATTACCAGAAAATTGCTGATGGCGTCGGTCCGGTAGATACGGATGATATCGTCAAGGGATTCGAATTGGCGAAGGATGAATATGTCCTGCTGGAGCCGGAGGATCTGGACGAGATCAAGCTCGAAAGCCGGCGGACGATTGATCTCGTCCAGTTCGTCAATGCCTGCGAAATCGACCCACGATATTTCGAAAAACCCTATTATGTCGTGCCAGCGGAAGATGAAGTTGCGGCCGAAGGATTCACTGTCATCCGGGAAGCCCTGCGCCAATCAAAAATGGTGGGTCTTGGCCAGATGGCAGTCCGGGGACGGGATTATGTGGTTGCCATCCGTCCGTGCGGCAAGGGACTGCTTCTGGAAACGCTTCGCTTCGCAGAAGAAATACGCTCAAGTGACTCCGTGTTTGACGACATTCCCGACCTGGAGCCTGAGCAGGAAATGCTCGATCTCGCGGAAGAACTCATTGAACGGAAGGCTGCGCCCTTCGAGGCAGAGGCGTTCGAATCCCAATACACCGAAGCTTTGCGTGACCTTATCGACGAAAAGCGTGAGGCGGGTGCAGTAAGCAGGGATGAGTCCGACGGAGTGGGATCGAGCGGGGGGCGTGGCAATATTGTTGATCTGATGGAAGCGCTCAAGAAAAGCGTGGAAAAAGGCGGTTCGAAAAAAAGAAAAACATCGAAATCGAAGCGCAAGTCAAAATCCAAATCGGACGAGGCCGCATGATCCATGGCCGACCTGTTGCGTCCCTATCGTGAAAAACGGGATTTTTCCCAAACGCCCGAACCCGACGGAGAAGAAAGCGCCGCTGCTTCGGGAAAGAAAGGGGGGCTCTCCTATCTGATCCAGAAACACGCTGCAAGCCGCCTCCACTATGATTTCCGGCTCGAGCTTGAGGGTGTGTTGAAGAGCTGGGCCGTTACCAAGGGTCCAAGCCTGGATCCATCAGACAAACGGTTGGCAGTACGGACAGAGGATCATCCCCTGGCATATGGGGATTTCGAGGGCGTCATTCCCTCAGGATACGGTGCAGGCACCGTCATGCTCTGGGATCAGGGCATTTGGAAGCCGCGGGGCGACCCGCACAAGGGATTGCAAGAGGGTGTGTTGAAATTCGACCTCGAGGGTCACAGGCTCTCGGGGGGCTGGGCGCTCATCCTCATGAAATCGAAAAGCCGGAAAGGCCGCGAGAACTGGTTGCTGGTCAAGGAGCGCGATAAGGCGGCCGACACAAAGCAAGATCCCAGAAAAACCTGGACGACAAGTGTGATCTCGGATCGCAGTTTCGAGGAGATCGAGAAGGGGGCTGAGAGGGCGCAGCCCAAATCCCCTCGGCCTGTGCCGCCGGGAACATCGCTGCCGGACTTTACACCGCCCCAACTGGCCAGTTTGAGGGATGCGCCCCCGGCCGGGGAAGATTGGATACATGAACTGAAATTCGACGGATATCGGATTCAGGCCCTTATCTCCGGCGATCAGGTCAGATTGATGACCCGCAACGGGCATGACTGGACGGCCCGCTATCCCACCATCAGCCGGGCGTTACGGGATATCGGTTCTGGCTCGGCGGCCCTTGATGGTGAACTTGTCGCATTGGACGCACACGGCCATAGCCGGTTTGGTGCTTTACAGGCCGCTACCTCCGGGGATCAGGACGCCCACCTTGTCTATTATGCCTTCGATCTCTTGTGGCTGAATGGAAAGGATTTTCGAGCGCTTCCCCTCGAAGAACGCAAAATGCATCTGCGATCCTTTGTGCCAGATAATCATGACATCATTCGCTATTCGGACCATGTCGACGGACGAGGCGACGAAGTCATCAGCAAGGCATGTCTTATGGGGCTGGAAGGGATCGTTTCGAAGAAGCGGACATCCCGATACCGGTCCGGTCGCGGGAAAAGCTGGTTGAAGTCGAAATGTGTCGGGCGCGATGAATTTGTTATTGGGGGCTACCGGACGTCTCGTAAACGCGGACGACCTTTCGCATCACTCCTGCTGGGAGAGTATGTTGGCGAAAGATTCGTTTATCGAGGGCGTGTGGGAACAGGCTTTACCGAGACGAGTCTGAAACAGCTCTCGGAGAGCCTGTCGAAGCGGGTTCGCAAAGCTCCACCCTTCGTGGATGTGCCAGCGGAAGTGAAACGGGACGCGGTATGGGTGGCACCGGAACTTGTATGTGAAATAGCCTATACGGACCGGACTGAGGACGGATTGCTTCGGCATCCCAGTTTTCTCGGTTTGCGAGAGGATAAGGAGGCTACCGAGGTGAAAAAAACTGAACCGGAACATCGCCCAGACGTGCATAGAAAGGAGGATATCCAGATCGAAGGGGTCCGGATCACGCATCCAGACCGGGTTGTGTTCGAGCAGCAAGGGGCAACCAAAGCCGAGATTGCCGAATATATGTCTGCCATTGCCACCCGGATGCTTCCCTATTTAAAGGACCATCCAGTCAGCTTGGTCCGCTGTCCGGCGGGGACAGGCGATGCCTGCTTCTTCCAGAAACATCACACCGGCTCTCTGCCGGATGCGATCGGCAAGACCCGTATTCGGGAGCGCGATGGCGAATGGGCCGAATACCTGATCCTCAACTCATCGGCCGCGCTCGTGTCGGCAGCGCAAATGGGCGCACTGGAATTACATGTCTGGGGCGCCAGGACCGACCGGCTGGAGCGTCCTGATCGCCTCGTTCTCGATCTTGATCCAGATGAGGCTGTCGAGTTCAAGGAGGTGAAGACAGCGGCGATGGAGGTTCGGGATGTTTTGGCGAGTGCTGGGCTGACATCTTTTCCTCTTCTCACGGGCGGCAAGGGTATACACGTCATCGCTCCGCTTGAACGGCGTAGAGACTGGCCTGACGTCAAGGCTGCGGCGAAAGGGCTTGCTGAACATCTGGCCCGCGCGGCGCCGGACCGCTATGTCTCGGTCGCTTCGAAAGCCAAACGTAAAGGGAAAATCTATATCGACTGGCTTCGCAATGAGCGAGGGGCAACGGCAATCTGTCCCTATTCGCTTCGTGCGCGACCCGGCGCGCCTATTGCGACCCCAATTGCCTGGGCTGAGCTGGGACGTATCGAACGGGCCAATCAGTATACGCTTTCGAATATCCAGCGTCGGCTGGGAGCATTGAAACAGGATCCCTGGGCGGCCTACTCCGATCTGCGGCAATCCCTGTCCGCCCGTACCTTGGACGTCTTAAGCGGGGCGTGATTGTCTTGCCCGGATCGACAGCTATGTTGGTTATGGCGAGCGGGTCACTTATCCGTTTCTGATCTCATGCCGCGCGCCAATTCAATTAACCGCCACGACTTTTCCGGCATAAGTTTTTTGGCCGTTTCCCGGTCAAGATGCGGCCTGTTTCGCGGCTCAAGACGGGCTCGAAGGTATCGCCCGGTCGCGCGTACCTGGGCCCGGTAGGCGGGGTTTTCGTCCTCCAAACGCGAAATCAACTCTTGTACTGCCGGATCAGGCTGTCCGGAATCGACGGCGCGAGGCAAACCGTCCAACAGATGGATCGTCGATCCCTTCAGCGCGGTCCAGCCATCCTTTAATATGCTTAGCGAAATCACCGAGGCCATCAGCGCGTCCGCCCACCACCAGCCGCAGGCAATTCCAACTATACCCGCAATGCTGGCCACACCGGTCTGCCAGTCAGCCGCGTTCGTGTCAGCATCGACGAACAAGACTTCATCATGAAGACGCTTGGCAATCTTTCGTTTGGCGCGACCCAGAATGACGGGTGGAATAATGCTGAAAATCAGGACCCCAATCATGATCCATCCCATCCAGACCTGATGACCAAAAATGGTCTTCGATCCAATAGTGGGATGTTTCATTGTCACAAGAGACTGCAGGCCCTCATAGAGCAGGAACGCGCCAATAGCACACAGAGCAGACGCGGACAAAAAGAAGGCCAGGGTTCCCGCACGCTGAAATCCGTAGGGAAAGACAGACGTCTCACCCTTTTCCTCCACATGCCGGGAGAGCAGGAAGAAAATAGGCGCAAGCAAACTTAATACATCTTCAATCCAGGCTGTTTTGAACGCTTGCGAACCGCCCATCGCGGCAGACATGGCGCCGACACTCATCATGACCCAGAATATGGTTTGCCATTCAAGTTTCTCCGCCCGCCTCAGATCATTTTCTATCTGTTCGGGCGGACGCGGTGCGGCGATCATTTTGAGCCTCCCAAATGATTGTTGAGTACAATCAGCCATTCATTTTCGCCGGAGCGCACGGCCCACACTCGCGGCTTCGCCCAACCAGGATGGGCAAAGGTCTGCGTGAGGCCCACCTGCTTGCGATAGGGCGTCTCTTTTGGAAGAGAGGCGACTACATCAAGTTCACCCTTTGAAAGAAGCTCGATCAGTTCATCCGTAGTCCCCGTCACAACATCTAGCTCTGCCTGTCTGGTTTGAGCCAGCGACTTGAGGTGGGCTGTATCAAATTCTGTCTGAGCCTGATTGCCGACCAGCCCGGCACGCAGCGTCCCACCCCTCACCGTATCCGTGGTATGGCGAGGGTCCACTGGCAGCCCACACGCGGCCACACCCATCATGACCAAAGAAAGTAGATATGTGTGGGTGAAACCGTGCAGAAATCGCATTCCCAAACTCTCTTTGAACAAGACGAAGAAAAGGACTCAACCGCCGTCTTCTCCGGTAAGTTCCCGTTGCAAGGAATAATTCCCCGTCTGCGCCGCAATCCCATCGGCCCATTTAAGACATTCGGCGCACGCGCAGGAGAGCGTAACGCCGGGAACGGTCGTGGTATTCTACAGTGAAGCTCGCATCTATCCTGCGTAAAAACTCCTGATGAATATTGAGACCGGAGCGGGCCGCGTCAGAAAAGGTCTCGCAATGGTGAGCCAGAACAAGCGCCCCGTTCGGGCGAAGCCGTCTCGCGGTTTCCAGTGCCAGACCGTCCAGATCCTGATCCGACAGATAATAGAGAACTTCAGAGATGACGATCAGGTCATAACTCGTGTCAGGAAATTTGTCGGCGAGGGCCAATTGGCAAATTTTGACACGTGGAAGGGTCCCCGCGGCCTTTCGGACGAGTTGGACGCCGGTGGAGGTACCCTCGGTTGAGGTCAGTCTGAGCGAACGAGCCGCCAGCATGGGTGTGTTCGATCCATTGCCGGCTGCAAGTTCGAGGACGCGCCCATACTTTCCAGTGCCCACCGCTTGTCCCAGAGCGGCCCGCTTAACCCGCTCATATCGGGAGTTCCAGGTTCGCCACGGATCGGGGTTCTCGGCAAACTTCCGTTCAAAATCGTCCAATGAGATCGCACCGCGTTTCATCGCATGCCAAAATATTCGTTCGGGCCGGCCAGACTCTGAATAAGCGGGCGATCCATGCAAAATCCATCGGGATCATCTTTGATCAGCCCTGTCTGGCTGCGATAGGTCGCAATAGCGGCCGCTTTCATCAATCGGCTGTCCTTCAAGGGCAATCTGTACCGGGGAGGATTGGTGGGCTGCGAGGCATCCGGCCAGACCAGATAGGTGAGCTGATGCACCCGGGGCGGCCATGTTTCCTGACAGGCCCGGGCGACGATCCTGTGATCTGCATGGAAATCAAAGACGGAGGGCCGTACCACCACATCCGGCTCCTGCCCCTGGGCAAGCTTCTGTTTGAGACGGCGGAATCCGGTCGGAGGCATATCTTGCAGACCACTGTCAGGAAGCCCGAGAAAGGTGACGGCCGTTTGAGGGATACCGATGCGGGCCAATGCATGCCGGGTTTCGTGTTTCCGGCGGGCTATCAATCTTGTAGGGGGCCAAGTCTTGCTGTTGTGGGACGCCGCCCCATTGGTCACGACCGTAATCCGAACATTGGTCCCATGCCGGACGAGATGGCGCATCAGGCCGAACGCACCAATCGTCTCATCATCCGGATGCGGTGCTACGATCAGCGCTAGTCGTATGTTCTTGAGCGGAAGAGGATTCATAGCTGAGGCTGTATGACCCCCGCTGCGGCGGCACGCCCAACCTTCTGTTTCTGAGCGTCGGGTGCCGGTTGGCGCAGATAGACCATGAGATTGCAAATAATGTCCGATAACGGGTGGTCCCGGAACATTGATTTGACGCCGACACATTGCTGGGCAAGCAGAATGGCGTGCTCGGCCTGATCGCATACAACGGTACGGGCATGGGCGACCCTTGCCAGTTTTGTTTCGACGGTATCCTCTGAACACCTTGCAGTCTGCCGAACCAGTGCAGCAGAAATATCCGCGCATGCATAGAGTTCAGCCAGCCGGTCTGTCTGATGGATGTCCTGGTCACGTCCAGTCTTGACGAGATGATCTCTGACGCCGTCAAAAAGTGCAGCAATGGCACCCGCCTGTACGGCCACAAACCGTAACGCTCCCCCACTGAACCAAGGCTCATTTTCGTAATCGCCAGGTTCACCGACCTTCCAGTCTGATTGGCTGATGGCTCCGTTCCATCGCACAATATGTGTCTCTGAGGCCTGCATGCCGATTACATTCCACCAAGTCGTGTCGATCTCTGGAGGAACTTTGGTGAGGTCGAGCAAAAGAAGTTGCACACGATCCTTGTCGCCAGCATTCAGCGTGACGAGTGCATGGGACAGGATGCCTGCACCACTGGCGAACGCTTTGCCCCCAGACAAGGTCCCGTTGATGAGGGACAAGGGCGCCCCAGGTAAATCCGCGTTCCAGACACCCAGGCTCGCTTCTGATTCCAACAAGGCGTCGAGGTGACTCCGATCTGCCTGGCCGAGCGTGCGATACAGAATTTGTATGGCGTCGACATGTCCCTCCAGAAGCCGTGCAAAAGGCAGGCTTTGCCGGCCGGCGGCGTAAAGGGTGCGAAGCAGGGCAAGATTATCTCCGTTCTCGCTTTGGGTCAGATCGATGCCCTGCAGCCATAGGCGGAAATTCTCACCGAGAGCCACGAAGGGTGCGTGAGGTGCGTTCAGGACAGATGCGGACAATGATGGGGTCATCAAGCGACAGCCCGATCCGTATCCTTTGCCCAAAGTGTACCTAGCAGGCGCTCGGCCTGTGGGAGAGGGAGAACATCACTCTGGTCTGCGGCATTGAGGGGGGCTATCATTTCCACAAAGGCGTCGCTGGTCCTGACGATGGCTGCGACGTGGTTTATATGATCTGTGCACAAATTGAATTGTTGAGCCACCTGGCTCGTGCAATTTGTTTCGAAGGCGTGCCGCAAGGCTGCCTGTTTTCGGAAATGCTGCGCCAATCGGACCGGATTCGGTACATTGGGCGGCGCTTTCTGTGGGAGTTGCGACCTGAGTTCATGGGCCAGGCCGTCCGGCGCGCGTCCGACCGTGCGCCCTGACGTCAGGACCCTAACGCGCCCATCTTGCCTCACCAGATAATTCTGTCGCCTTGCTGTTTCGGCGAGGGCCGTATCTTCGCCGTGCGCAAGATCCAGAAAACCACCGAGCTCACGATAGACCGAAGCACGAAATGCGAGACTGGCGCCGCCGAGAGAGGGATGGCTGGGAGCAGGATCATAGCTGATGGGGTCGAGCGTCCTCCGGAACCGGTGGAGCTCAAATTGATAATCTTCCAGACGTGTGCGCCAGGTGCCAGCACGCCGTCCGTTGCGAACAATATGACCCGCTACAACATCGACAGTTTGCAGGGACTGGCAATTCATTTCGACCCAACTGTCCGCGGGAAGGGAATCCGCGTCCGTCGTGAGCAGGAATGCCTCCTCAGCCGGACCTAGCTGTGACAGGCAAAGCCTCATGGCCGCCGCTCGCGCGCGACCAGCATTGGGCGCACTGCGAGGAAGCGTTCCCATGCATATTTCGTAAGGTAGACTCCCGGCACGATCTGATAGAATGGTGGCACTTTCATCCGTGCATCCATCAAGCAGGAAGCACGCAGTAAAGGCGCCAGGTCTGACGGTCTGACTCGCGAGAGCTTCCAGCAGGCGCGTCAGCCGTCGGGCTTCATTTCGGACAGGAATGCCGATGGCGATCTGGCCGTACGCAGACGGGCTCACGAAGTCCTCTCAAGCGCATCCAGATTGCGGCTGCGCTCGGCAAGCTCCGATAAATAGTCATCACAGGCATATATGTCCTTGGTGATCTCATCGAGTTTGCCGGCCGCCTCTGTCTTTCCCAGGGCCTCGGCGAAAGCCTTGGCCGTGCCAAATCCTGCGATCCCGTAATGACTCATTCGCTGAAACTGCGTGATCGCCACAACATCCTTTACCGCGCCATCATTATCAGCCTCGATAGTATGCTTCCGGGCTTCTGCGACAAGACCTTCCATGCCTTTGCAGTGCTCCGACTTGCATTCACCATTGGCGTCCTCGATCAGTTCTTTCAGCGTGTCTGTGTGCTTGCGAATCCCTCTGACCGAGTGCGTCATTTGCTCCTTCAATTTTGCATCACTTATGACGCCTGCCATATCATCAACCATGCGGGACATCTGGTCATTCGCCGACCAGAGATCCTGCAATTCTTCGAGATAAAGCTCAGAAAGATTTTGCGGATCTGACATGAGAAATCTCCATCCTATCTCGTTTGCCGGTGCATATGATTTCAACTATTCACCACGAGATTTGGTTCCTTCCATATTGCTTAAAAGAAAATTTCCTGATGCGGTCACCGCTTGGGCGCAGACCGAATGTTCAGTGGAGATAATTTTCGAGAGGTCTTCCCAAGACGGGTGAAGGGCTCGGAAAACTGGTGAAAACTCAATGGAAAAAATGTAGCGGCGATACGTGACGCTGCTCTTCCCGAATGAGGCGAGTAGTTGTTGCCTGAGACCTGTTCGTCCACGAAAGACGAAGACTATTTCGAGTTCGTCTGACAGCGCCGAACGGTTCGAGGTGGTCTGGCACGACCCGCTGGACAATGGCCCAAGGGCGACTTCACACCAAGTCAGGACATTGTCAGTTTTCCCGGATATAGTCGGCGGAGATCGTGGAATCCGGAACCGCATGAGAACGTTGATCATCGAGGACAATGCCGAGCTTGCGCGCCTGTTGGCCGAGCGCCTGAATGCGCGCGGCATTGATAGCGATATTGCGGGCAGTATCGTTGAAGCGAACGATTACATCGCGGTCGGGCAGTTCGACACGATCATGCTCGATCTCGGGCTTCCGGACGGCGACGGGATAGACTGGCTGCGCGGGCTGCCGTCTGATCGCCCGCCGGTCCTGATCCTTTCGGCCCGCAGCACGCTGGATGACCGGGTCACCGGACTCGACACGGGCGCAGACGACTATCTTGTCAAACCGGCCGAAGTGGACGAAATCGCTGCCCGCCTGCGTGCGCTTGTCCGCCGGCCGGGTCACCGTGACCCTGTGGTCCTGCGGGTTGGACGGGTCGCCTTTGACACAACTAGCCGACAGGCAGAAGTCGACGGGCACAGGCTCGCCATCGGTCGCAAGGAGGCTGACTTCCTTGAGATACTCTTGCGTCATGCCGGAAAGGTCGTGCCCCGGGAACGACTGGAAGGCGTACTTTACAGCACTTCCGATCCCGTGACACCCAATGCGCTGGAAGCGGTTGCGTCCAGGCTGCGGCGGCGCTTCGCGGAAGCGGGTGAAGACGAGATCCTCCACACCGTGCGCGGTGTCGGTTACTTTTTTGGGACGCGGAGCAACGCATGAAATCGATTGCCGGCAAGCTTCTCCAAGGCCTGCTCATTTCCGGTCTGATCGGCGGAGCGGTGCTCGCCGTTCTGGTGACCTATGAATACGACCTGTTGAGTTCGAACCCGCCGCCGCTATGGCGCACCGTTCGGGAAATCACCGAGCACGTTCTCGTCCCATTTGGCGTATTCCTGCTCCTGTTCGGCACGGGCGCGCTCTTGGTTGTGCGCCGCGTCGAGGCGCAAATTCAGGAAACAGCGCGCGATGTCAGCCGCGCGGCCCAGGACCTTCGGAGCTACCAGACTCCCGGCGACGCCTTGCCGAGAGAGCTGAAGCCCTTCACCGATGCCGTAAACGTACTGACCGCCCGGTTGGAAGAGCATGCGCTCCGGCAAGAAGCTTTTGCGGCAGACGCGGCACACGAGTTGAAGACACCGTTGTCGATCCTGGCGCTCTCACTGGACAAGCTGCCGGCAGAAGACGCCGCGCCCCTGCAAAGGCAGGTGCGGGCCCTGTCCGAAATGGTGGACCAGATGCTGCTGCTGGCGCGCAGCAACGCGCCCGACATCGCGCAGCGCCGGTCCCTGATCCAGCCGGGCGCATTGGCGAGGCGGGTGGTCGCCGAACTTGCCCCTGCCGCTTTCCAGGCGGGCGCAAGTCTCTCTGTTGAGGAAAGCGCTCCAAAGCCGTTTCGTGGTCTTGAGGAGGCTGTCGCCGCCTCCTTGCGTACACTGATCGACAATGCTTTGCGAGCTGCCCCCGAGGGATCGGAAGTGATTGTCAGGGCCGGGCCCGGTGCGAGCTTGACGGTGATCGATGCCGGACATGGCCTCGCCGCTGCCGAACTGGAGAGATTCAAGGCACGCGGGATCCGGGCCGACCGCGTTTCAGGCGGCACGGCCGGTCTGGGGCTCGCCATCGCAGACCGTATCGCCGAGGCGCATGGTGGAGATCTCGTGACCTGCCAGCCTGAATGTGCGGGTCTCTCGCTTCGCTTTCCCGAAGTCCAGGCATCCTGACTTCAGACGCCAGCTGCGGGCAATCTCGCATCGTAAAATTGCAGAAACGCACGCCCTTGTCAGGCTTGCGTCAGTCAATGCCGTCAAACTCGCAGTCACAGGCTAAAAACCAGAGAACTGTGAGAAGACGATGGTCAAAAGGATTCTGCGCGCCGCGCTGATTGTCATGATGGTGGGGGTGTCAGCTGCCCCCGCGCTGGCGCAGACATTTGATGTCTCGCCCGCAAGCCGCAAGGCGCTCGGGATCTCAACCTTTCCTGTGGTGGACGGTAATCGCATCGAGGGCGCCAGCGCATTCGGGACGGTTGTCGCGCCGCCGGGAAACTTCCATCCGGTGACGAGCCCCTTCGACGCCGTCCTTCTGGAGCCGCTCGTCATCCCGGGGATGTCGGTGAAAGCCGGCCAACCGGTCGCCATTCTGTACAGTCCCGATTTTGAGACAGCCACTGCGGAACTCGAAAACCAGCGCATCATGGCCGACCACATGGATCACCTTGCCGAACGCACATACGAATTGCGTGAACTCGGCCTGCGTTCAGCCCAGGAGGCGGACGAAGCCGAACATGACACCAAAACAGCCCATCAGACGTTGTCTGCTCTTGAAGGCCGTCTTAGCGCGGTCCGTGCCGCCGCAGGTTCCGGACGTTTCCAGCTGATCGCACCGGCTGCGGGTATCGTTTCCGGCATATCCGTTGACGCCGGTGGGCACGTTGGAATGTCCGAACCTTTCCTCTCGATCTTCGATGGCAAGCGCTATTGGCTTGACGCTGCATTGCCTGAACGGATTGCCAACACACTGACGATTGGCTCTGCAGTTGCGCTGACAGGAATTGAGGAAAAGGGCGAGATCGTTGCCATTGATCCAGGGGTCGATGTGCGTCAGCAATCCGTCCGGATCAAGATAGAATTGCCGGGATCGCAAACATGGCGCCTCGGTCAGCTCGTTGATATTTCGCTGGAGACGCAGGGTGAGGGGGCCGCGCTTGTCGTGCCCGCCCGCGCACTGGTCCGGATTGGCGGGGTCGATTGTGTCTTTGTTGAATCCGGGAGCGGTTTCCGCCGGGTCGAGGTGGAAGTCGTGACTCGCAGCCGGGAAGAGGTCGTCCTGCGCGGCGACCTTGCACGAGGTGATCAGGTGGCGATTTCCGGTCTGGCTGCCCTCAAGAACCTCGCAGAAGGAGTCTGAGCGCCGTGCTGGAACGTCTCGTCGCCTTTTCGCTTACTCAGCGCGTATTCATTCTGGGGGCTGCGCTTCTCCTCGTCGTTTCAGGCCTTTTTGCGTCAGCCCGGCTGCCAATTGACGCCTTTCCCGAAATTGCCCCGACCCAGGTGAAGATCATCCTCAAGGCGCCGGGCATGACGCCGGAGGAAGTCGAAGCCCGCGTTGTCCGCCCGCTCGAAATGGAACTGCTTGGCATTCCCGATCAGAGCATCATGCGGGCCAAGGCAAAGTATGCGATTGCCGACGTCACCATCGACTTCAAGGAAGGCACCGATATTTACTGGGCACGCCAGCAGGTGTCGGAACGCCTGACCGCTGTCAGCGGCGACTTCCCTGAAACCGTTACAGGTGGCCTCGCACCCATTTCGACTGCCTTGTCAGAAGTCTTCATGTTCACCATCGAAGGCGGCGACCTTACACTGGAGGAGCGCCGCTCGCTGCTGGATTGGGTTATCCGGCCTGCGCTGAGGACCCTGCCGGGGGTCGCCGACGTGAACGCACTGGGCGGGCGCGTACGCACTTTCGAGATATCCCCCGATGAAGCCGCGATGGTGACGACCGGTATCAGTCTCGATGATATCCGGACCGCGCTTGAAAACAATAACCGGAATGACGGCGCAGGGCGGCTGTCCGAAGGCGAGGAGGCCTTGGTTGTGCGCTCGATCGGCGCGGCAGAGACCGAAAGCGATATCGGGTCTCTGGTCGTACGCGAGGCGGACGGGCAGGTCCTCCGTATCCGGGATATTGCCGTCGTCAGGCTGGGCAGTTTGACACGCTATGGATCCGTGACGCGGGATGGCACGGGCGAAGCCGTCGAGGGCATCGTTGTTGCCCTTCGGGGCGCCGATGCCCGCACCGTGGTCGGGGGCGTTGAGACAAAGCTTGAGGAACTCCAATCCAGCCTCCCGGATGGCGTCAAGATTGAGGTTTTCTACAACCGGTCCGATCTCATCGAGAAAGCTGTCTGGACGGTGACTGAAGCCCTGCTGATCGCTGTCGCACTTGTGATTGTCCTGCTTGTGGTCTTTCTGGGCGATTTGCGCGCGGCTTTGGTTGTCACAATGATCCTGCCGGCTTCGGCCTTGGCGACCTTCTTGCTGATGAAGGCATTCGGACTATCCGCAAACCTGATGAGCCTTGGAGGACTTGCCATTGCCATCGGCATGATTGTCGACGGGGCCATCGTCGTCACGGAAAACGCTGTGGAACGACTGCATGAGAACCCACGCGCCAGCAAGCTGCATGTCATCTACCGTGCCGCGTCCGAAGTGGCTCTGCCGACTGCGGCCGGCATTTTTATCATCTGTCTGGTCTTCGTGCCATTGCTTACCCTGCAGGGACTAGAGGGAAAGCTCTTTGCGCCCGTGGCTCTGGCGATTGTCTTTGCGCTGGGCTCGTCTCTACTGCTTTCCTGTACGCTGATCCCCGTCCTCGCTTCCTATCTGCTGAAGTCTTCAGACAGGCATGAAACACTCCTGATGCGGACACTGACCCCTGCCTATCGACGCGCCTTGAATGTTGTCCTGAACATGCCCGTCATCGTCTATGCGGTTGCGGCTGTCAGTGTCGTGGTCGCAGCGTTCGCCTACACCACCACCGGTAAGGCCTTTATGCCGACTATGAATGAGGGCTCTGTCGTCATGCAGCTCGCGGCGCTGCCTTCCATCAATCTCAACCAGAGCGAAGCCGACGCCATGCGTGCACAGGCGGCTATTGTCGAAGCCGTACCCGAAGTGCAGCACATTATCGCACGGATTGGATCTGACGAACTCGGACTTGACCCGATGGGTCTGAACGAGAGCGACATGTTCCTCGAACTGGCGCCCCGCGAGGAATGGCGCGGACCTGATACGGAGTGGCTGATCGGAGAGATCCGGTCCGTCATGGATAATTTTGTCGGGATTGAATCTTCCTTCACTCAGCCGATCGAAATGCGTGTCTCGGAAATGCTCACGGGTTCGCGCGGCGACCTTGCAATCAAGATATTCGGACCGGACTCCAAGCAGCTTGCAGAGATCTCGGGCCAAATCGAACAGGCCATATCGCAAGTGCCCGGCGCATCGGACGTCTTCACGGCCTCCAATGATGTATCTGAGTACCTGCAGGTCGACATCGACCCTATACGGGCTGGCCGGTTCGGTCTGGACGTTGTTACGATCCAAGACGAACTGCGCTCTCGCCTAGAGGGCGTGACAGCGGGGGAAGTCATCGAACCCGGTCGTCGTACGCCTATCGTTATCCGCGCCGACCAGGCTGACGGATCAGGCGCACATGAATTCGACAATTTGCTGCTTGTGAACGCGCAAGGCCAGACGGTACGGCTGTCGGACGTGGCCAGTGTGTCTCGCGTGGCCGGTCTTGCCTCCGTCGCCCGCGAAAACGGCTCCCGCTATGCGGTGGTCCAGGCTTTCGTTTCCGGCCGTGACCTTGTGGGGTTCGTGGCGGACGCGCAGGCAGCCGTGGATGCGATGGGCCCGCTTCCGTCAGGCTATACGCTTGAATTCGGCGGGGAATTCGAGAACCAACGCCGCGCCTCAGCCCGCCTGTCCCTGATGGTCCCACTTTCGCTCGGCCTGATCTTCGTCGTTCTGTTCGGGACCCTGAGATCCCTTCGCCAGGCTCTGCTGATCCTGTTCAATATTCCGTTTGCCCTGGTCGGGGGCATCATCGCGCTCAGTCTGTCGGGAGAGTACCTGTCGGTGCCGGCATCGGTCGGTTTCATCGCCCTGCTCGGTATCGCGGTCCTGAACGGCCTCGTTCTCGTAACCTGTTTTAATGATTTGCGCGCGATTGGTCTCAATACGGACCAGGCTGTGCGGCAGGGCGCAGAGCGCCGCCTTCGCCCGGTGCTGATGACGGCCAGTGCTGCCGCACTCGGTCTGGTTCCCTTGCTGTTCGCTCACGGTCCGGGGTCTGAACTGCAGCGACCCCTCGCGATCGTCGTGGTGGGCGGACTGGTGTCTTCCACAATCCTCACGCTGTTCCTTTTGCCCGTGCTTTACCGCCGCTTCGGCGTCGAGGGGTCGAAGGCTGCTGTCCCACAAGGAGAAGTCCAATGGACTCGCCCCTACGCAAGCTGACCCTTGTTTGTCCCAAGAGTGTGGAGGCCACGGTGCTGGATACGCTGCAGGGTCTGGTCCCGGAACTTCCGGGCTATACGAGCCAGGACGGCTATGGCCGTGGCAGTTCCATGGATCTCGCCTCTACTGCGGAAAGAGTGAAGGGCGCCATGCGCATCTTCACGGTCATGATCGTCCTGCCGGAAGACGGGATCGCGGCAGTGCTGGAAGCCATCCGGCTGGCCTGCCCACGTCGTCAGATTTCCTTTTGGACCGAACCCGTACTCGACTTTGGACACCTGCAATGAAACCTCTTGTGCTTGCCGCCCTTTTGCTCGGATCGCTGCTTTTGGCCAGACCGGCCGCCGGACAGGGCAACCCCGTTTTAAACGTCATGGAACAGGCCATCGGCACGGCGCCGCAAGTGATGGCCTCGAAAGCGGATATAGAACGCGCCAACGCTGCAGCTGCCCGACTGAGGGCGGGGCCTTACGAATACGAGGTCAGTGCCAGCGGCGGGCAACGGATGATTGACGACCCGCTCGCCTCCGAAGACCGTTACACGGAATGGGCAGCTGGCGTGAGCCGGACGGTTCGCCTGCCCGGTAAGCAGCGCATCGACAGGGATCTGGCCCGGCTTGAGATTGAACTGGCCAATGCTGCTTTTGACCAGACCCTGTATGAGGAACGTCTCACCTTTGCGGACCTGTGGCGCGACTGGGTTCTTGCCGACCTCCTTACCGAAACCTCATATGCGCAGGCCGCTGAAGCCGATCGTCTTGCTGAATTGGAACAACTCCGTGTGGACAAGGGGGCAGGCCGCCAGATTCGTGCAGACCAATTGGCTGCCGAGGCCAGTCTGGTGCGCTTTCAGGCCGAACAGGACAAGCTGACCGCCGCGGCGGCCCGCATTGCCCTGATGGCGCGCTACCCGGAAATTGTGCTGCCGCCGCACCCTCCGATGCTCGACCTCAGCCGCGCTGAAATTTCCCTGATGCTGGAATCTTCTGCCGACAGTTCGCCACCCTATCGCGCAGCCCAACTCGTGGGAGAGCGGGCGCGTGCGCGGGCCCGGCGCGCGCGATCCGACCAAATGCCTGATCCGACACTTGGTATGGAATTCACCAATGACTTCGGCGGCGGGGAAACGAGTCTCGTGGCGCGCGTAACGATTCCGATCGGCGGAGTAGCCCGTCGGGAGGAAGCCCGGGAAATGGCCAGGAGCGCGACAGTGGCGGAACTGAATGCCGTCAGCGTTTATCGGCAATGGCTTCAGGACCTCGAAGTCACCCGGCAATCCGCCCGTCTTTCCATGGCGCTCCATGAGGAGTCGCTACGGGCGATCGATACGTCTTCACTGGTTCTCGAAAAAATCCAGAAGGGCTATGATTTGGGGGAAGTCACGATCACGGACCTGATCAGTAGCCGCCGGCACTACTTGTCGGCTCAGCGTGTTGCCGCCGAACAGCAGGCGGCAATGGAAACGGCCTTTCTGAAGCTGATCATTCTCGGCGGTGAAGAGAAGATTTATAAAGATTAAGACTGAGCGATGCAAAAGCTCATGAACGGATTGAACGAACAGCATCGGCAAGAGCAGAGCTTATATCGATACGATTGCTTGCGTGGGCAATCGTATTGGTGGTGACGATGCGGGTCGCGCCGGCTTCGCGTAGGGCCTTGTCTGAGTTACCTGCAAAGACTGCATGGACCGCGCAGCAGACTGGCGGCCGTAATCCCTGGTTCAGGACAAGTCGTGTGGCGGCGATCATTGTCGAGGCAGTCGATATTGTGTCGTCTACAAGAACGGGTGTGTGGTCCTGCCACGGACGGAGCTCCTGCAGAGCGATTTCCACGTCCCGATCCCCGCGTCTTGTCTTGCCGAGGATGACATAGTCTGCGTCCGCCAGAGCCGCCATCTCGGAGACCCATTGCTTGCTTTCGGAATCGGGACCGATCAGGAGAGGCTTGTCGACTTCAAGAGCGATCCAGATGGCCATAGCGCTCGCGGCATGGCTGACCTTTGCGGGGATATCATAGATGTCCGACAAAGCGTGCCAGCGGTGCAAGTGAGGGTCCATCGTCACGAGCCAATCGACGCTGGATGAAATCAATTTCGAAAAATGCACGGATGTGACTGCTTCGCCAGGCTGGAACATCGTGTCCTGGCGCATATAGGGCAGGTAGGGCGCGACCAGCCCGACCGATGTGGCGCCAAGCGCGCGGGCGGTCTGTGCTGCAAAGACAAGCGCGGGCAGTTTCGCATCCGGATAGGCGAGGCCCGCAAGGAGAATGACGTCGCGGCCTTCCGGCGGAGTATCGAAGCGCAGATATGTCTCGCCGTCCGGAAAACGGCGCAGGTCGATTTCAGCGATTTCGGCATCAAGGACGCGGGCAAGCGATCCGGAAATCTGCGCTGTATCCTGCAAAGCTACCAATAGCGGTTTCATGGTTTTGTCAGTTCTATGATGTCCGGATTAGCCGCGACATAGTCGATCACATAGGCGAGTTCACCGGGTGCTTCCGTATACAGTGTATATAGGGGCTGGCCTGCACCCACGGAGTCTCCGAGCCTGACATGGAGATCAAGCCCAGCGGTCTTGTCGTCCGGTCCACCCGCGAGTTTCGCGGCTTGGGCGAGGCGGCGATTGTCGATCGAGGTTACCCGGCCGGGTGCAGGCGCGAGGATGGGGCGACTATGTTCTGCGAGCTCGGGTTCGCGAAATCCGCCTTGGGACCGGCAGATGGCTTCGAATTTCGTATAGGCCGCCCCGCTGTGAAGCACGTCCAGTGCCATGGCCTTGCCCGCTCCCGCGCTTGCCTTTCCGACAAGTTCGAGGAGCGCTCCGGCGATCAGGCAGGCGCGGTCTGCGAGATCCGCAGGAGCATCTGGTTCGCTGCGCAGCACCGCAAGGACATCGCGGGCCTCGAGTGAAGGTCCGATGCCGCGCCCGACCGGTTGGGTCCCGTCCGTAATGATCGATTGAACTTTCAATCCAAATTCATTCGCAACCTTCTCGAGAAGGGACTGCAAGGAGGCCGCCGCCGCCTGGCTGCGAACCTTGGCCGTCGGACCCACTGGAATGTCGATCACGACATGTGTGGCTCCGGCGGCGATCTTCTTCGACAGGACGGAGGCGACGAGCGCTCCCTCGCTATCGAGATTCAGCGCGCGCTCGATCCGGATCAGCGCATCGTCGGCCGGGCTGAACTGGACGCCGCCGCCCCAAACAAAGCAGCCGCCTTGCTGGTCGACGACCCGCCGCATGTTCGCAAGATCGAGGTCCACATCGGTTATGACCTCCATCGTGTCGGCAGTGCCGGCGGGAGATGTGATCGCGCGGGAAGATGTTTTCGGGATGGTCAGGCCGAGGAAGGCGCAGATCGCCACCACGATGGGCGTTGTTCGGTTGCCCGGCAATCCGCCGACGCAATGCTTGTCCGCAATGGGCGCGCGATCCCATGTTGTCTGGCTGCCGGTTTCGACCATGGCGCGCGTGAGGGCGATGGTTTCGTTGAGGTCCAGCGGCAATGCCGAGCATGCCGTGACGAAGGAGGACAGATGGATGTCCGAATAGCGCCCCGCGACGATGTCGGTGATGATGGCATTCGTGCCGGCTTCGTCGAGCCGTTGGCCAAACACCTTGCCCCGGACCTTTTTGAGCGATTCAAGCGGCGCGGGATGGCTGATGGAAATCTGACAGCCTTCTGTAAGACCGAGCAGGCGCCAGGCAGCCTCTGACAGGCCGATCTGTTGATCGGAGACGAGGTCTGTGGACGTCTGGTACAGTGTGGCAATAATGGACCGGGATCCATTGGTCAGCTGCACCCGGGAATGGGCGGAAAACCCTTCGGACCGGCACACCGGACTGTCTGCCCGAATGAACGCCATGGCTTCATGCTGGGTATCAAGGCCGAGACGATGTGCGTTCAGCACGTTCGCCAAGGGGGGCGATCCCGGAGGTTTCGCGGTCATCAGTCGAGATCCTGGGTTTCATTATGCTCCGGTACGATAACTGACCAGCCCAGCTCTTCCTCGATCCGGTGACGCAGCGCATCGGCGGCGTTTCAAACCCGGCCAGCCAGTCCATGATTTCATCCGCGTCAGCATGGGCGGAGAGCATGTGCAGGTTTGCAATTTCTGCGCGGACGTCATGATACTCGCCGTGGATCTTGATCCGATCAATGCCGGCGACCATGGCCGCGCCCCGTGTGCCCCCCGCCTGAAAGCCTGCGAACAGGATCGTGTTACGTGCATCGGGCGCAAAGAATTTCAGGTGATGAAGCACGCGGCCCCCTGTCGCCATACCGCTCGCCGCAATGATGATCTTGGGCATCGGATCATAATCGAGTGCCTTGGAGTCTTCGCCTTCGTGGACATAGGTTGCGACATGGCAGGCCCGCTTCGCCTGATCCTTGCTCAGCCTGTGGCATTCGGGGTGCTTGCAAAAGATTTCGGTCGCATCAATTGCCATCGGACTGTCGAGATATACGGGCAGGTCCGGTATGCGATTCGCTGCCTTTAGCTCATGAATATAATAGAGCAAGGCCTGCGCGCGTCCGACGGCGAATGACGGAATAAGGACTGTTCCGCCGCGCTTGGCCGTGCGGTTGATGATGTCCTCCAGGGCATCCTCTGCGTCGCGCTCCCCATGCTGCCGGTTCCCATAGGTCGACTCGACGAGAAGGTAGTCGGCCTGTGATATTGTGGCGGGGGTGAACATGAGCGGATCCATGGGGCGGCCCAGGTCTCCGGAAAACACGATCTTGGCGGTTGGCGTTTCAAGTTCGATGATGGCGGCGCCCAGGATGTGACCCGCCTTGCGGAAGGTTGCGCTTACTCCCTTGGCGACATCAACTTTCTTGTCAAAAGGCGATGTGCGAAAGTGTTCGAGGGATTTCCTGGCATCTCGTTGGGTGTACATCGGCAAAGCAGGCTTGTGCTTTGAATAACCATACCGATTGGCCCGGTCGGCTTCGCGTTCCTGCAGGTAGGCGCTGTCCGGCAACAGGATTTCGCAGAGATCAAATGTCGCCTCGGTACTATGTATCGGGCCTTTGAATCCCTGCTTCACCAGCATTGGGAGATGGCCGGAATGGTCGATATGCGCGTGCGTCAGGACCACGGCCTCAATGGAGGCAGGGTCAACCGGAAGCGGTTTCCAGTTCCGCAAGCGAAGCTGCTTGTAGCCTTGGAAGAGGCCGCAATCGATAAGAATACGGGCCTCACCCGTATCAACGAGGTATTTCGACCCGGTAACCGTGCCTACGCCGCCCAGGAATTTGATTTGAAGCGTCATGTATTGTGCCCTCGGTGACCGCATGGGAATGATGCAGCTGAGCTGCAACGAGCCCGTTTGGCATCTGTCAATCATACGTGACCCTGTGAGGCGGGATCACGCAACCCTGCCATAGTCAAAGGAGCCGAGCTTGAGGCTGTAGAGCAGGGCGTATAGCCTCTGAAAATAAGGGATTCACCGTTCCGCTACATCAAAACCCCACTCAGAATCATCCAAGCCGGCGTCTGGCCCTGCCTTTTCAAGTAAGGTCGAGAGCCCTGAACAAGGGATCGAAACGGGTTGCCGTGTCGATTGTCCACATGTGTTCAAGTGCAGTCTGGATGTCTTGGGTGTCCAGGTGGATATTCGCGAAATCGCGGAACTTGACCTCAAGGTCGCCGTCGGAAATTCCTATCCGGGGAGATGCCCGGGTGCCGGCTTCCTTCTCCAGTATCCGGCCGTCCTTGAGGGTGATGGTTACGCGATTGGCGAGCGATGGCATCTGAGCCGCCAGAACAGGGTCTTCGTGGACCGTGATCTTGTCGATAACTTCTATGATTTGAGGATCCCCGAAGTCAGCCGCGTCATAGGTCGCACGGGTGATCTGGCCATCGACCAGAGCGCGGGCCACTGTGTAGGGCAGGCTGTGATCCGCGGTTTCCCGGGTCTCGGGCCGCCACTTTGCGGGATCCTTGGCGAGAAACTTGTAGCCAACATCCGTGGTCGCCACCTTGATGGTTTTGATATTGCCAAGGTCGCCGATTTCCTCGCGCAGCCCAATGGCGCACATGACGGCCGTCTGCATTTCTCCATTCGTGGGATAGAGCTTCGTACGTGCATGCTGAATCCGGAAATCCTGGTTCTGCGAATTTCCGAACATGTCGAAGTCCAGCACAATCGGTCCGCTGACCTGATTGAAAAACCCCATCTCGCCCTCAAAGATTTCGCTTGGGCCGGTCATGCCGTGCCGGGCGAGATAGGCGCAAAAGATGGCGTTGCGTGTGGCGTTTGCAGCAGAGGCGCCCTTCCATCCGGAGAGCTCACCGGAGCGGACTTGCCGCATAGCTATATGCCCATTCAGCGCCATGCTGAGGGCGTGAACCATTTCTCTGCTTGAAAGGCGCAGGAGGCGTCCGACAGCCAATGATGCCGAGATTGTCACATAGTTCACATGGTCCCAGCCGCGTCGGAACAAGCAGGCTGCGTCCTGCAGCTGCATCTGTACCTCGTAGGCAATGACCATCGCCAGGACGAGATCCTGACCACTGAGGCCCTCAGCCTGGGCGACGGCAAGGCACGCGGGAATATTGTCACTCGAATGACCCGGCTCCAGTCCGAAATAACCATCATTGAAGTCGAGGAAGCGCACCATGGTGGCATTGAGAAAAGCTGCCGCTTCCGGTGTAACTTTCTTCCCGCTAAAGAGGATTGTGGATGGCCCATCAGGTAGGGTTTGGGTGTAGGCGCGTATGCTGTTGACCGGAGGAGCATGCAGCGCGCCAAGTGCGCAGCCGATGGAGTCGACCATACGCTGGCGTGCGGTATGGATGACAGGCTCTCCCAGATCCTCGAATTTCAGGGAGAGGGCGTAGTCAACAAGATCTTCGGCGAGGGACAAATCGTACTCCATCTGCGGACGTGAATTATCAGGGGCGCGCATCCCTGCGCACTGTGTGCTCAATCTATTGGTAGAGGCTGGTATTCGGCGGCCCGGTGGGAGCTGACTCAAGCTCGTATCAGTTGCGGAATCCCGGGCTGCGTTCGTCGGCAAGGCGCAGCAAGGCAGGCCAGACGAGCCGTTCGGCCGCAACGCCACCCAACGACTTGCTCTGTTCATCAACCACGCTCTGAGCTTCCTTTGGAGGATGCCTCACCTTGCCGCAGGACTGCGCCGCCACCTGGATGGCGCAGGAGCGCTCCAGGAAGTACATATAGGTGAAGGCCTCCGCCACAGAGCGGCCCGTGGTGAGTGTGCCGTGATTGCGCAGGATCATGATATTGCTCTCGCCGAGATCAGCCACCAGGCGCGGGCGTTCATCATGATTTAGCGCCACTCCCTCATAGTCATGATAAGCCAGCTGGCTATTCAGCAGCATGGCGGATTGATGGATCGGTGCGAGCCCGGTCTCCAGACAGGAGACGGCTGTTCCGGCAACGGTATGGAGGTGGATGACACATTCAACGTCCTCCCGGGCAGCATGCACGGCAGAGTGAATGGTGAACCCTGCCGCATTTACCATATGAGAGGTGGGTTCGATAACATTCCCATCCAGATCGATCTTCACCAGCGACGAGGCGGTGATCTCGTGGAAGAGATGGCCATAAGGATTGATCAGAAAGTGATGATCCGGACCCGGAATGCGCGCCGAGATGTGAGTGAACACCAAATCGTCCCATCCGAACAAGGCCACAAGTCGGTAAGCTGCGGCTAGATCGGTGCGAATCTCGGCCTCGGTGCGGGTGGGTGCGTCGGGTGATTGGCTAATTGCCTGCATCAAACTGCGCTCCCTGAAGCGGACGGGCGAACATCAATATCGAGCAGGCGGACGAATGATTGTCCGGAATGCATATCCCGTTCGCCTTTCCATGCCTGCGCATTCGGACGCACATAGGAAACCTTGACCATGTGCAGGCTATCGACCGGAATGCGCTTGATGCTCGTCGGGTCGGTCCCAAAAAGCCGGGCGAAAAGACCGGGCCCAAGATCTTCGGAATCCTTGTATTCTTTGTACGTGTCGAAATCCTTGTAGAAGAAATCGACGGTTACCCAGAAAGGGCCTGCATTCTTGGTCCGCACATGTCGGCAGATGTCTTTGACCTTAGGCATGTGTACGCTCCATGTTGTCTGCTTTTTTCATATCCACCCAGCCGGTGCGCACGAGTTCAAGTCCATCCTGTACGTGCACAACATGGTTGAGGACGAATTCGTAGACCTGACCGCGCGGGATATCTGCTGGCGTGAAGGGAAAGGCGTAGCTTGGCAGTTCGATATGTCCGGGCATCGGCATGTGAAAGAAGAGAGGATTGCACGACTTGGCCATACGGTTGGCGAGGTCCTGGGTAGGTGCGGTTACAACGAACATGACCCCCACATCCCTTGGCGGGGGCGTGCCGGCCGGTACGGGCTGACCAGACGTGCCATTCCAGCCATAGATGCGTAAGGAGACATCGAAGTCACTTGTCTCCTCCGCGAAACCGCTGGCAATTCGCTGGGTTAGCAGGTCTTGCATCTGGTCGTGAAAGGCATCTAGATTGGCCAGGACGTGGGGATCTTCGATACCGACGATCATGATCGTCTGGTACGGACCGCTACGTGCACCTTCCAGCTTCATCGTATAGGGCTGGGGGTTCCAGACAGAACCAGTGACCCGCGTGATCCTGTCATCAGCCTGAACATAGATTGCATCTGTGACATCCAGAATGCCGCCTGGTTCGGTAAGCCTGAGAGGATCGGTGGATTCATACAGCATGTGGGCCGACACGGTTTCCGGCGAAGTCTGGTTTTCGAGATCGAGCGGTTCGATATCGAATGCTTCCTTGCCAACGCGCATGAGGACGCCGCCTTTGCGGATGTGGACGGTACATTGCCCGCCGCATTCAGCAATCTTCGCTGCATGCCAGGACTGTCCGGCACCTGCGCCATTCATGAGAGCAACGGCAGACAGAACGGCCGTGTCCGTCGTGCGTCCTCCGAGGACGACATCGGCTCCCGCCTTAACAGCTTCAATGTACGGTTCCGGCCCCATCAGCGCGACGATATGGTCGCAGGAGTCGATGACGTCATCTTCGAGCTCACCCTTTGGAGCAAGAGGTGTGATTTTTCCGTCCTTGTTTTTCTGCTTGAGCGTGTCCTTGTCCTGCTCGCTGTAAAGGCAGGCAATCTTCGGCTGGATGTTCAGCTCCTCGGCCACTTCGATCGCGATATCCCGGGTCCAGTTGACGCCTTGGTCAGTGCCGCTGGTCGCACAGGTTCCGACGAGGACAGGGATTCCAGCGGAATACGCCTCGGCCATGATGACCATAAGGTCGCTCTTGACGGATTCGCGGTTCATCTTGGAGACACCGCGCGCCAGATAGGATGGTCCACTGTCGGTCGACCCGGAGTCGACCGCAATCGCCGCCGCGCCCTGTTCGATACCCCGGCGTACGTGTTCAGGCGATATACCTGCGCCCAGCATGCCTGTCGGCACGATAATGACGACTTCGTCGTCCAGTCTTTGATAGGTCATTTCCATTTTAGCTCCAGCGCGTCCTCAAATTGCTAGTTCCTCCGGGAAAAAGAGCGGGGCCGGGTCGGTATCGCGCCACGTCGTGCCAGATACGTCCGGCCCCGTCTTAGTTGTGAAGGGGCGCAATTCGGCAGGCACCCCTGGGAGGAAGGTTTAAAATTCCAATGTTGCAGTCAGTCCGATCTGTCTTGGTGCGCCGTATTGAACAAACAGCCCGCCTGCTACTTCGGCCTGATGTGCGCGATAGACTTCATCGGTGAGATTTCTGCCCCACAGTTTCAGTTTGACGTTTTCCGTGGGTTCATAGGTGATGTGGGCATCCAGAAGGGTGCGGGGCTCACGAGACTCAATTTCATTATTGGAATTGTCGTCGTAAATTTTACTTTGGTAGTTCACCTCCACACCCATCGAGAGGGCGCCCCAATCATAGACATCGGTCCGGTATATGCCGGAAAGGGAGGCGGCATTCTTGGGCGTCCGGCTCAGCATGTTGCCAGACAGGTCTGACAAGACGCGGGTGCCGTCGGCAAGAATCTCATCCGTTTCAACGAAGTGTTCGAATGTGGCGTCGAGATATGTGTAGAGCAGTCCGAACCGGAGATTGTCGGTGGCGAGCCATTGGAACTCGGTCTCGATACCCTCGATGGTGGCATCCCCGGTGTCGGTGACAATGGTGGTCAAGCCGACATCCAGAGATGCGTCGTCCACGGCCTGAATTGTCTGAAGATCCGAATATTCCGTATGGAACAGAGAGACATTGGCGCGTCCCCGACCGCCCCAGAAGTCCGTCTTGGCACCGACTTCGTAGTTGATGACCGTCTCGGGATCGGTGGCAAGGCGGGCTGTATCCTCGCCCGGCTGCTCCTCGAACGCACCGGACTTGAAGCCGGTTGAAACCGTTCCGAACAGGAAGACATTCGGCGTGAGCTGGTAGTCCGTTCCAGCGCGCCAGGTCCATTGCTGTTCGTCGGCGATGCCCGGATCGCCAAAGGTCGTGAAATCGACTGTGGGAGTGTCGCGATCTCCTACCTGATGACGGATCGAGTATTCCTTTTGCTCGTCCGTCAGGCGGATGCCGCCAAAGACACCCCATTGGTCAGAGACCTGATACCGGCCATCCACGAAAAGCCCGATGCTGTCGGTCACGTTGCGCGCGATATATCGGTTCGTGCTCGATTCCTGCGTGGCAATTATGGATTCCCGTTCGCGATCGATCGTGTCCTGCAGGGCGAATCCGCCTGCCACGAAATTGAACGGTCCGTCAAAAGTTGTCGCGAGTCTGGCTTCGGCAGAGACCGACTCTGCGCCCTCCACCATTACCACATTGATGCCAGGCAAGGGGAAGCCGGCGGCGGCATTCCCTGCGGGCGTGGTGCCGTCAAAATCTTCCTGGGTGGAATTATCCAGACTGCGATAGGACGCGTAGGCCGTTACTTCGGCCCAATCGAGTGCCGTCGTAGTGTATTCCAGCTTTGTGCCCCAGGTTTCACGGCTCAGGAAACCGGGGGAATCCGGGGTGGCTGTATCCGGGTCATCCAGGTCTTCATAGTCATTTGGACCCAGATTGAACCGTGCAGGGCCAGCCGCCTCGTCTTTCGTGCCATCAATCGAAAACAGGAGCGAGGATTGGTCGGACAAATCATAAAGCGCGTGGAACCTGCCAGAGATGCGCTCGTCATCGTCCAGAGGGCCGCCATCGTTAAGATTGGTGCGGAACCCGTCATTCTTGATCGAGCTTAGAGACAGGCGCGTACTGAGCGCGTCGCTGAGAGGCGTATTCAGGACCAGCCGGGCATCCTTCTGGCCATAATCGGCGATGGTCATCTGAGCCTTGGCCTGAAATTCATCAACAGGTTTTTGCGTGATGTAGTGGACTGCGCCCCCTACCACGTTCTTGCCCCAGAGCGTTCCCTGTGGCCCTTTGAGGACTTCCACGCGTTCAACATCGAATATGTCCACGGACAACATGGGGCCTCGGCCAAGATAAACCCCATCCACAAAAGCAACGGATGATGGGTCGGCGCCGCCAGACTGGTTGCCGCTACCGATGCCGCGGATAAAGGGGCGTGGGGCGGTCTTCGGAAAGGCGTCCATCGAGATGCCAGGGGTCGCCGCAATCAGTGACTGGACGTTGTCGATCCCCTTCAGTTCGATCTCCGCGCCCGAGAACGCCGTTACGGTCACGGGGACCGATTGCAGGGTTTCTTCTCGTCTTTGGGCGGTGACTGTCACGGTGCCGATGACCAGTTTGTTTTCTTCCGCAGTTTCCTGCGCGTGAGCGATTGGCAGCAGGCTCGACAGTAAGGCAAGCGTACCGGCGCCCGCCGCGAGACGGATCGTAAGAGATTTCATATTGTACTCCTCCCAAGTACGGAATTTTTATACTCGGCAAGTCATCTGCCGGTATCTGATCCTAGGGAGGTCCCTTGTAAAATCCGGTGGTAAGAATTTTACAATTTGCCGAAAAAATCCCGTGAGCCCCCAAAGCAGTGTTGGGAGTTGCCAAGACACCAAAGTTGGATACAGGCTGTATTTCGGAGGATGAGATGCGCATTGCCGGTCACTTGAACTGGATCGACGAGTTGCCGGCTGCCGCGCAAGCGGCGATCAAGGAAAGATTCGTTTATCGGGATCTTGAGCCGGGCGAGCTTGTGGGCGAGTCGGGTCAGCCATCCGAGGGAATGTACCAGGTTCAATCCGGCCATATCAAAATGCTGGCATACAATCCCGATGGCGAGCATTCCCTGATCATCATCTATATTCGTGGCAATTGTTTTGGGGAATCGACCCTGATTGCGCGCCGGCCGCATCACCATACGACGATTGCCGCGAGCCCCACACGTGTCGGCTTTCTGAAGCAGGCGGACTTCGACGAGCTCTATAGTCAGTACACCTCAATTCCTGAGGCGCTATGCCGAAAGTTCGCCCGGGGGCTGAGCTCGATGATTGCCTACCGGGAGACCCAGAACCAGACTACCGTGGCCCAGAGGGTTGCCCTGGTCCTGCACAATCTGGCTGAAATCAGCGAAACGCCTCAGCTCGGGCGCTACCGGGAAATTGATGTGCCGATTACCATCTCGGAAGTATCGAGCTTTCTCGGTCTGACCCGTCAGACCGTGCAGAAAGAGATCACGACTCTGAAACGCCGGGAAGTTATTTCAAAGACGCAAGGGACATGGGCGGTTCGCGATATGTTGCAGTTGAGCAATCTGGCCCAAGCGCAAGAGTTCCAGTCAGACTATATCGAGTGAAATCTCATCTTTTGTAAGAATTTTGACAATGGGCGCCCCGTCAACTCGCCTAAGCTCGGTTCCATAAGAAAAAGAAATGCGGCCCAGCCGCTGGGGAAGGAACAAGGTTTCGCTCGTGATATCATTATTAGTTCAGCGTCGTGCGCTGTGCGCCGTCGAGTATGCGCCAAAGTCGGCGGCTCGCTTTTTCCAGCCCCATCCCTGCGCGACGCCTATCGCTCGCCAGCGGCCTGTGTTGTGTCGGAGGGGCTGGAATGTCTGAAGTCCGTCGCCTGTCTATGCCGACGATGCTGTCGTTCGGTTTTGGAAATATCGCTGAAGGGATCAAGAGTACGGCCTATGGGGCGTTCCTTTTGTTCTTCTATCAGCAGGTTCTCGGGCTTTCCGGTTCGCTTGCAGGCCTTGCCCTGGCCATATCGGTGCTTTCGGATGCGATCTCAGACCCGCTCGTCGGCCAGTTTTCAGACCGCTTCCAGACCAGATGGGGCCGACGCCACCCCTTGATTGCTGCGTCGGCAATCCCCTTGGCGATTTCGTTCTTTCTTCTGTTCAATCCGCCGGCCGACTTGTCACAGATACAGCTCTTCAGCTGGCTCGTCTGCTTCGCCGTGTTCGCCCGGATCAGCATTACATTCTATGATATACCTCATCTCGCGCTCGGGGCGGAAATGGCGCATGATTATGAGCAGCGGACGACCCTGTTCACCATCAGTACGCTCTTCCGGATCGCCTCTGGCGCTTTGATCACCTTCACCGCCTATGAGCTGTTCTTCCCGACCACGGAGCAATTCAACCCGGGCATCCTGAATCCGGAAGGATACTTCTATCTCGGTATGTTCTGCGGGCTCGGAATGTTTGTCGCAATGGTTGTCTGTGTGGTCGGAACGTGGAGCGAGATTCCCTATCTGCGGAAAAGCTCTGCGCCCGGCGCGAGTGGCTTGTTCGGATTTTTCAAGGAATTCGCCAGCCTGTTCCGTAGCCCATCTTTCCGCGCGATTGTCCTCGGCCTCTTCTTCTACCTGCTGTATGTGAATATCGAGCGTAGCCTGAACGCCTATATCGCGGTTCACTTCTGGGGCCTGCCGACCGAATTGATCAGCAAGATGTCCCTCGCCAGCCTCGCCGGAGCTATTCTGGCGTTTCCCATGATGCGATGGCTCACAAGGGTCTTCGACAAGAAGTATTTGCTCATCTGCGTCACGGGAATTCCATTTATCAATTTTAACATGTTCATTTGTGGACGCCTCTTTTTCCCGGGTATCTTCCCAGACAATGACTCGCCCCTGATTCCGTATTTTGTTGCCTTTAACTATTTCGTTGTTGGCGTGGTCGGCCTCATCATCATTTCGACGCTGAATTCCATGTTCGCCGATATCGCGGATGAATATGAGGAGATTACCGATCGTCGTCGCGAAGGCTCCCTTTTCGCGGCCCGATCTTTCTCCGGGAAGGCTGCGGGCGCCATTGGTATCATGATCGGCGGTGTCGCACTTGATCTGATCCATTTTCCGGAGAAGGCGGAATACGGGTCCGTGCCGGCTGAAACAATCTGGCAGCTTGGCCTGGTCTATGCGCCGCTGGCATCGCTGATGATCGTGATCACGCTCTATTTCTTCTCTCAGTACCGGATCACGCGCGTCCTCCATGAAAAGATCGTCGACACCATCAGGACCAGACGCCGGGCGGCGCAGGCTTCAGAATAGACGATGGCAGTAAGTGTCGGATCCGCGCCCAGAACGCTCTATGACAAGCTGGTGGATGCGCACACGGTGCGGTCGCTGGACGATGAAGCCCGAGAGGTGTTGCTCTATGTCGATCGGACGGTGCTGAACGAATATACCAGTCCGCAGGCTTTCACGGGCCTGCGCGAAGCCGGGCGTCCGGTTGCTCGCCCTGAAGCAGCTCTTGCCGTGGTCGATCACGTAAACTCGACGGAGCCCGGACGTGCGGAAGACCGAAATGCTGCGAGCCGTGACATTCAGATGTCCTACTTCGCTCGCAATTGTGCGGAGTTCAGCATTGAGCTGTTTGATCTGTTCCATCGCCAGCAGGGCATCGAACATGTGGTCATGCCGGAATTGGGCCTTGTCCTGCCGGGCATGGTGATAGCTGCAGGGGACAGCCACACGACCACTTATGGCGCTTTTGGTGCGCTCGGCTTTGGTATCGGAACCTCGGATATTGAGCACATGCTGGCGACCCAGACATTGGTCTACCGGCGGCTGAGGAACATGAAGATCGAGGTGACAGGGGGGCTGCCGCTGGGGGTAACAGCCAAGGATCTCATCATGGCGGTGATCAGCAGGATCGGCGCGTCCGGCGCCAATGGGTTTGCCATCGAATTTTCCGGTTCCGCCATTGAGGCGATGTCGATGGAAGGCCGCATGACCGTCTGCAACATGGCTGTTGAATGTGGCGCGCGCGGCGCTGTAATTGCGCCGGATGAAACCGTCTTTGCTTATCTTTCGGACAAGCCCCGTGCGCCGAAGGACGCTAAGCTGTCTGCCGCGCTAAAACACTGGATGAGCTTGAAGTCGGATCCTGGCGCCGGCTTTGACAAGACCGTTCATCTGGAAGCCCGCGAGATTGCTCCGATGGTCACCTGGGGCACAAGCCCGGATCAGGCCGGCCCCATCACGGATACAATTCCGGACCCAGAGAGGGAGGTCGACCCTGTGCGTCAGCGCGACTATCGCAGGGCGATAGACTATATGGGCTTCGCACCCGGTCTTCCTCTAACCGATATCCGGATTGACCGCGCATTTATCGGGTCTTGCACCAATGCCCGTATTGAGGATCTGCGCGCCGCTGCCACCATTCTGAAGGGGCGCACGGTTGCGCCCCACGTGAAGGCCCTGGTGGTGCCGGGATCCAGCGAAGTGCGTCGACAGGCCGAACGGGAAGGCATCGCCCGTATCTTTACCGAAGCTGGATTCGAGTGGCGTCAGTCGGGTTGCTCGATGTGCCTTGCGATGAATGATGACGTGGCCGCTGCAGGGGAGCGGTGTGCCTCCAGCACGAACAGAAACTTTGAGGGCCGGCAGGGCGCTGGCGCGCGCACGCATCTCATGAGCCCGGCCATGGTCGCCGCAGCCGCTGTGACGGGCCATCTTTGCGATGTCCGGACACTGGGAGGCGGAGATGCCGATTGAGCCCTTCATCTGCTGCACCGCACATATCGCCGCGCTGCCGGCGGCCAATATCGACACTGATGTCATCATGCCGAAAGTTTTCCTGAAAGGCGTGGACAGGAAAGGATTGGAGGCAGGCGTCTTCCATGATCTCCGATTCGACGAACAAGGAAGCCCGCTTGCTGATTTCGTGCTGAACCACGCGCCTTGGGACAGGTCAGAATTCCTTGTGGCGGGGCCGAATTTCGGATGCGGATCTTCGCGCGAACATGCGGTCTGGGGACTGCTCCAACTGGGTATCCGCGTCATCTTCGCCGAATCCTTTGCTGGAATATTCTTCGACAATTGCGCCCGTAACGGACTGTTGGCGGTAGAACTGAGCGCCGAAAAAATCGCGTTTCTCACCTCTCTTGCCGAAGCCGGTGAGAAGGTCAGCGTTGATCTGGAGAGCCAGAATATCTCCACGCCCCAAGGCGAGGTCACCTTCCATATCGATGAACGCCGCAGGCACATGCTGATGAATGGACTCGATGCGATCGGGATGACGTTGCAATGGCGGGAAGAGATTGCCGCGTTTCAGGATGCCTATCTGACTACCTACCCGTGGCTCGCCCCCCAATGACTGGAAAGACAATATGAACTCCCCGATCCGTAAAGTTGTTGTGACACAGAAATTCTTCGACGAGGAAGCGATCGCTCTCCTCGAGTCCAACGGATGCGAGGTCGACATCGCCACATTGCCCGAAGGCAAGGGGGAGGCGGATCTGAATGTGGATGATATTTGCCAGCTGCTTGCCGGGGCAGGCGGCTGGATCGTCGGCCACGCCCGTGTCACACGCGAGGTTCTGGAGGCACTGCCGGACCTTGCGATCATATCCCGGCGCGGCGTGGGATATGAAAAGGTCGATACGGTGGCGGCTGAGGCGCTCGGCAAGGTCGTCACAATCGCTGCAGGGGGAAACAATGACTCCGTGGCCGACCAGGTGATTGGCATGATGATCTGTCTGGGACGCCGCTTTCGGGAGGCGCAGATAGCGATGAATGCCGGAAAATGGAATATTCTGGTTGGCACTGAACTTTTTCGGAAAACGGTTGGCATCATTGGCTTTGGCCGCATCGGCCGCAGTCTTGCCCAGAGGTTGCAGGGCTTTGACGCAGAAATCCTGGTCTGCACCCCCCGTCTGGCCAGCGCGGATATTGATGCGTTTGGGTTGAAACAGGTAGATTTTGAAACGCTTTTGGAGCGTTCGGACTATATTTCGGTCCATGCGCCGCTGACGCCGGAGACCCGGCACATGATTGATGCCGATGCGCTTGCCAGGATGAAACCCGGCGCGGCGATTATCAACACTGCCCGGGGCGGGCTTGTGGATGATCGCGCGCTGCTCGCGGCCCTGCAAGCCGGCCGGATCCTTGGCGCCGGGCTCGACGTGTTCGAAAGCGAGGCCGACCCGACAATGATGCCGGTCACAGAAGCATTGATTGACCTGCCTAACGTGATCGCCGCCCCCCATTCAGGCGCGTCGACTCATGAGGCACTCCAACGGACCAATATGATCGCCGCCCAATGCGTCGTGGATGTGCTCGACGGCAAGGTGCCCTCTATGGGTCAATGTGTGGCGGATGGGCGGAGATGAGAAGCTCTGGCTGAGGTGCCGCGCGGGCGGCGCGCAATTTGACCGTAGTCTGAGACGTGTTCGTCCGAAGAAACGGAGACGGGTTCAAATTTGTCAGATGGCCTAGCTGGCCACCCGCAGATCCGAAAATAGGTCTGACAACGCCCGTCTCTCAACCCTGCCCGATAATCGGGCCTAACGAAGATGTGAGGACTTTAACCGTCGATTATAACTGGATACTAAGGCCCGCTAGGGTAAACGATCCCTATGAGATGTGTCTATTATCCGGCTTCCATATGTATTGCTGCCATTGTTCTGGCGGGCTGCGCGACTGCGCCTCCTGGTCCGACGATGCCAGATGTGCCGGTTGAGGGAGCATATCTGTCAGAGACAGCGGGCCTGAGCCTCAAGATCGAATGGTGGAAACAATTTGACGATCCGACGCTGGACGCCCTGATTGAGCAGTCATTGTCCGCAAACAAGTCACTCGAACAGGCTGCAGCCAACATACGGGTTGCTGAAGCACTCGCCTCGGGCGCTCGACTTGACCGGAGCTATTCTGCTTTCACCTCGCTCGGCGGAGATATTGGGCGAACCGCGCGACCGGGCCAGGATGTGAATGTCTCGGTTCAGGGCGAACTTGGCGCGAGTTGGGAATTCGACGCCTTCGGCCGAATTGAAGCCCAAATTGCTGCGGCGGAATTTGATATCGAAGCGGCTCGCCAGGCGCGCCGGGATATCGCGGTGATCGTTGTGAGCGAAACAGCACGAAATTATGTGCAATTGCGCGGGGCGCAAAGGCGTCTTGCGGTCGCCCGGAAGAATGCCGAGACCCAGTCCGAGGGATTGGATCTGTTGCAGACGCTCTTCGAGAATGGTCGGGCAACCCGGCTGGATATGGAGCGGGCAGAGGCGCAGTATCGCACAACCCTGGCCTCGCTTCCTCGTTATGAGGCTGCAATCCAGTCCTCCAGAAGCGCGCTTGCCGCATTGACCGCACAGCCGGCGAATGCGCCCTCCGGCCTCGTGAGTGAGTTGGTTGCTGGCGCCGCCGACATCCCGGAACATCGCGGTGCGATCATGACGGGATCGGTTGAAGACCTCGTCCGTCGCCGTCCGGATATCCGCGGCGCTGAAGCGGCGATAGCGCGCCAATTGGCACTCGGTGAAGCTGCGCGTGCGGATTTGTTCCCGACGATAACCGTAAACGCGAACGTGCTGGCGCTCTTTGATGATACCAATGACATCGGCGACCTCACGAGCTTCGGATTTGGAATTGGTCCATCCATAAGGTGGGCCGGGCCCGACCTCAGGCGGGTGCGGGCGAATATTGATGCTTCCGACGCTCGTAGCGAGGCGGTGATTGCGCAATATGAACAGACAGTGTTGAATGCGCTCAGCGAAGTCGAAGCCGCTCTCTCGGAATACACGAATGAGTTGAAGCGACGCGATGATCTGCAAAGAGCGGCGGCATCAGCGCAGCGCGCGATCGAGCTTGCACGCTTGCGGTTCGAAGAAGGTCTAGACGATTATCTGGATGTGCTCGAAGCTCAGAGAACTTTGTTGACGGCGGAAGATCAATTGGCCGAAAGCCGACTTCAATCATCCACTCGGGCCATCGCAGCGTATAGAGCCCTGGGTGGAATAGAAATGCCGGACGAGTATGGGATGGCCCCCGCAATCGCGTTGGAATAGATATGTTATTGAGAAACTTGCCTTTCGTATTGGTCGCTTTGGTTCTTTCTGTGCTGCCCGCCCATGGTCAGGGCGGCGGTCCGGCGAGTGTATTTGTCGAACCGGTCCAGGAGCGCAACTTCGCGATGAGAATTGAGGCGTTGGGCACGCTCGAACCCAATGAGCAAGTTGACCTGACCCTGAATGCGGCCGACCGCGTACGGGCAATCTATTTCGACGACGGGGATCGTGTGAAGCAGGGTAAGACCTTGCTCTCCCTCGCGCAGCGTGAACAGGCGGCTCTTGTTGAGGCAGCTGAAGCGACGCTCGATGAAGCGCGGCGTCAGCAGGAACGGCTCGCGCGCCTTGCCGACCAGCAGGCCGTTTCCCAGTCCGAACTGGACCAAGCCAATCGTAATTTGGATAGCGCTGCTGCGCAGTTGCGAGCGGTACAGTCGCGTCAGCGGGATCGTGTGCTGGTCGCTCCTTTCGATGGGGTCCTCGGCTTTCGCATGGTCAGTGTGGGGTCATATGTCCAGCCCGGCGATGTCGTTGCGCGCCTGATTGATGATAGCGAGATGAATCTGGATTTTTCCGTGCCATCGACCTACCTGCGAACCTTGGCAAAAGGAACGGCGATTGAGGCTAGGACAGACGACCTGCCCGGCGAAATCTTCAATGGCACTGTTGCCTCCATTGATAATGCAATCGATCCGGTAACACGCTCGGTTCGTGTGCGTGCAACCTTGCCCAATCCGGACCGTGTTCTGATATCGGGAATGTTTGTGCAGGTCACCTTGGTGGCAGATCCGCGACAAGCCTTGTCGGTTCCGGAAGAGGCCATACAGCCGGTTGGGCCTCGCACCTTTGTGTTCGTGGTTGAAGAGGAGGGAGGCCAACTGGTCGCTCGCCGAAAAGAAGTGACGCTCGGGCTTCGCCAAGAGGGTCATGTCGAGGTGCTGTCTGGTTTAGTAGCGGGCGAGAGTGTCATCACCGAGGGCATCATTCGTGTTCGGGAAGGCGCCGCCGTGGAAATCCGTGACCAGTCAATGCTGCTTCCCAAGGCGGTGAGTGGCAAGAATGGTAGCGGCGGCACGGCCGGATCTGCTGCTTCTTCGGGCCGCTAGCTATGTTGCTGTCGGATACATCGATCAAGCGCCCCGTATTTGCGTCGGTGCTGGCGCTTATTCTCGTGATCTTCGGCATGGTCTCTTTTGACCGCCTGCCCTTGAGAGAATATCCGGATATCGATGCGCCGATTGTCTCCATCAATACGAGTTATCCGGGGGCATCTGCGAGTGTCGTAGAGACACGTATTACCCAAATCATCGAAGATCGCATCGCCGGTGTTGAAGGTATTCGCTACATAGATTCCAATTCGAGCGATGGCCGCTCACGCATAAGCGTGGAGTTCGGAATCGATCAGGATATTGATGTGGCCGCGAATGACATCCGCGACCGGATTTCGGGTGTGCTGGATAATCTTCCGGAAGATACTGACCCGCCAGAAGTCGAAAAAGCCGACTCCAATGATGATGTCATTATCTGGCTGAACCTCGCCAGTGAGGCGATGACGACGCCGGAACTGTCCGATTACGCTCAACGGTATCTGGTGGATCGGTTCTCCGCCCTGGACGGTGTTGCGCGTGTGCGGGTGGGCGGTTCACGAGACTATGCGCTCCGGGTCTGGATTGACCGCAGAGCGCTCGCGGCACGTAACCTGACGGTGGCCGAGATCGAGCGGGCATTGCGTAGCGAGAACATCGAGGCGCCGGCGGGCAGCCTTGAATCCGAAAAACGTACGTTCACCGTTCGCATTGATCGCACCTTCAAGACACCGGAGGAATTTTCCGCGCTGGTGATCGCCGAGGGAGATGACGGGTATTTGGTGCGGTTGGGAGACGTGGCGCGGGTTGAACGCGGCACGGTGGAAGACCGCAATATGTTCCGGGGCAATGGTGTTCCGATGGTCGGGCTGGGTATCATCAAGCAGTCGACGGCCAATACGGTCGAAGTTGCAGCCGGAGCACGCGAACTTGCCGACCGGCTGAACGAGACGCTTCCCGAAGGCATGGTGATTGCGCGGAGTTTCGACAGTTCAGTCTTCATCGATGCCTCCATTCGCGAAGTCTACATGACGCTGGCCATTGCGGTGGCACTGGTGACCTTGGTGATATTCATGTTCCTGGGCAGTGTTCGGGCGACCATTATCCCGGCGGTGACGGTACCTATCTCGATTGTCGCGACCTTCATCGTGCTCTACGCACTGGGGCTGTCCGTCAATTTGCTGACATTGCTCGCGCTGGTTCTCGCAATCGGACTTGTCGTGGATGATGCGATTGTCGTGCTGGAGAACATTGTTCGCCGCATTGAGGAAGAAGGTGAGACGCCGCTCGTTGCCGCATTCCGGGGCACGCGGCAGGTTGGCTTTGCGGTCGTGGCCACGACCCTCGTGCTGATCGCGGTGTTTGTCCCGATCACATTCATGCAAGGTGATGTCGGGCGCTTGTTCACGGAATTTGCCCTGACCATGGCCGCTGCTGTTGCATTCTCCAGCATCCTGGCCCTGACGCTCGCACCCATGCTGGCCTCCAAACTCCTGAAGCGTGAGAAGAGTACCGGACTGTTCGCGGCCATGCCCAATGCCATTGACCGGGGATTCGGTCGGCTCCGCGCCGGATATGGCTGGATGCTGGATCGTCTGATCATGAGGCCAATTGTGGTGGGTCTGATTCTGCTCGGCCTGTTCGCAGGGGCCTACGGCCTGTCGCAGACCATTGAGCAGGAATATGTCCCTGTCGAAGATCGTGGGGCGTTTTTCGTAAGCATACGCGGGCCTGAAGGGGCGTCCTATGAATACATGGAACGCTATATGGATGAAATCGAGCGTCGATTGATTCCGTATACAGAGAGTGGTGAGGTGAGCCGTCTCTTGTTGCGGGCGCCCGGGTTTGGCAGTTCCTCCTTCAATCAGGGGTTCGTTGTTGTCGTGCTGGATGATTGGGGCAGGCGTCGACCGGCGAACGACATCATAGCTGAGGTAAATGGCAAGCTGTCCGACCTGCCGGGCATTCGGGCATTTGCCATCATGCGGCAAGGGCTTGGCGGAGGCACTGGCAAGCCGGTGCAATTTGTCCTCGGCGGGCCTTCCTATGAAGTGCTGACGGAATGGCGAGACCAGTTCATCACGGCGCTCGAAGAGGACAATCCAGGCCTTGTCGACATCGATTGGGACTATAAGGAGACCCAGCCGCAATACCGGATTCAGGTTGACTATGATCGCGCTGCTGATCTGGGTGTGACGGTGACCGATATCGGCGTGACACTTCAGACCATGCTCGGCTCGCGGCGGGTCACCACGTATATTGATGACGGCGAAGAATATGATGTCATCCTCGAAGGCCTGAGATCGGAGCAAAACACACCGAATGATATCCAGAATATCTATGTGCGCTCGGCTCGATCAGGCGAGCTGATCCCATTGTCCAATCTGGTGACAATTCGTCCGATAGCGGATAGCCCGACCTTGAACCGGTACAACCGGGTGCGGGCAATCACCATTGAGGCGGGGCTAGCGGAAGGCGCGTCACTGGGCACCGTGCTCGACGCCATGCAAGCCAAGGCCCGCGAAGTGTTGCCGCAAGAGGCCACATTGGACTTCAAGGGGCAATCCCTCGATTTCAAGACGTCTGGCCAGTCCCTCATATTCGTATTCATCACGGGTCTGGTGATCGTCTTCCTCGTGCTTGCAGCGCAATTCGAGAGCTACCGTCACCCAATCATCATCATGTTGTGTGTGCCCGCCACACTGGCCGGAGGGATGCTTGGTATCTGGCTCACGGGAAACTCCCTGAATATCTACACGCAGATTGGTCTGATCATGTTGATTGGCCTGGCGGCCAAGAACGGCATCCTGATTGTGGAATTCGCGAACCAGCTGCGCGACGAAGGCCGACCCTTTTACGAGGCCATCAAGGAAGCATCGCTCGCGCGCTTCAGGCCAATCGTGATGACGAGTTTGACCACAGCTGCCGGGGCGCTTCCGCTGATCCTGTCCAGCGGAGCTGGCGCGGAAACGCGATCTGCGATTGGCATCCTGATCCTGTTCGGAGTCATCGCGGCGGCTCTGGTGACCGTCTTGTTCGTGCCGACGGCTTACGCGTTGATCGCTCGTGGGTCTGGTTCTCCGGGGGATGTCGCCCGCAAACTGGAGTCGGAAAGCCAAGCGACGAATAACGTGCCCATCCCTGCCGAATAGACAATCGTTGTTAGGCGGGGGCTGAGATTGTGCAGCATTCACCCACAATAGCCAGATCATGGCATCGCTTCTCTTGAGGGCATAGCTCTCAGCCATTCGATGGCGGTAGCCCGGTGAGAAAGGGACGAGTTCACCTTCGTTCCGAAGGCTCTTGGGCGCGCCAATAATAACTCTATTCAAATAGATTAATCAAATATACTCTCACCATATGCCTGGGCAGAGACTCGGGGTGAAAATGGACTACTGGGAGGAAACATAACAATGAAACAGATAGCTATATTGGCTGCTGCCAGCACCATCGCCATTGTGGCGAGTGGTCAGGCCAGTGCCCAGGAGCAGAATGAGCCAGACCAGGTCAAGAAGCTCGACCAGGTGACAGTTACAGCGGTCAAGCGCGAACAGGACCTGAATGATGTCCCGGTCTCGGTGACGGCCTATACTGCGGATATCCGCCAGGAACTCGCGCTTGAAAGTCTGTCGGATTTTGCCCGGTTCACGCCTAGCCTTGCCTTCTCGGCGGGCGACGACCGCGTCTTCATTCGAGGTGTAGGACGCCAGACAAACACCAATGGTTCGGATCCGGGCATTGCGACCTATTCGGATGGGATCTATGACTCTTCGACATCGGCCGTGTCGAGAAGTGATTTCTTTGTCGAGCGTGTGGAGGTGCTCCGCGGCCCTCAGGGCACACTATACGGTCGCAACTCCATCGGGGGCGCCATCAATGTCATTTCGAAGAGGCCGACTGACGAGTTTTCGGCGGATGCGAGATTTACGGTCGGCAACTTCGATACAAAGGCGGTTGAGGCCAGCATATCCGGAGCTTTGAGCCAGCGCGTACGGGCAAAGCTGGGCGGATCCTACCGCAATCAGGATGAAGGCTATTTCGATAATGTTGCCGGTGGACCGAGTGAGGCAGGAGCAAATGAAAGCTCGTATCTGGAATTGCAACTCGATGCGGATGTGACCGATACGCTCTCAGTCTGGTTCAAGGCTGATACAACGGACGCGACGTTTCGCAACCGTACAACCAATATTGCAAGCCCCTATGACATGTTCCCGTTCCCGTCAGGATACCTTACGCCGGGAGCTGCTTTCGGATACCTGACGCCGGGCTATACGCAGGAAGGGGCCGCCACCAGCAATCCCGGCGCTTCTGATATTCGCAAGTTCAGCGTGGATACACCGACGCGTTCCGAGATGGGTGACGCTTACGGTCTGGCGACTATTGCGACCTGGAGTCTCCCGACGATCGATATCAAATACATGGGCGGATATCGAACCTATAATTACGATTCGATGCGGGACGATGATGGCACCAGCGTGACTTCATACACCTATCCCCTCGACCCAGCGAACATAGCCGCAGGCGAGGTCCTGACCGGTGGACCGAACTGTCAGTGGCTGATCGAGAATATTGGTCCGGTTTGTAGTGCGGCAACTATCTATCCGTCGCGCACTTTCGGTTACATTGAAGACCGGTCTTTCTGGAGCCACGAAGTGACGGCTCAATCAACAGGCGAAGGAGATGTCTGGTGGATTGTCGGCGCTTATGCGTATGAAGAGGACTTTCATCAGGAATCGCATTTTGGAAACAATGCCCAGCCGCAAATTCTGGCACCGCTGGCTGCAGCTGCAAATCCGGAGGGCGATTATGTTACGGCCCTTTCCGAGCTGAAAACGGAATCCTACGCGCTTTTTGGCCAGGTGGACTATGACGTCACGGACACTGTCACACTGACGGGAGGGCTGCGTTATTCCATGGATGACAAGTCGGGCTCTGAGATGCTGCGGGTCATTGGTTACGGTGTGGTCCCCGGTTTCTCATTGGGAGGTTCCGGATCACTTACGCCTGCACTTGATCTTACGGCAGCAAGCGTTTCGTACGCGTCGGCGCAAGGGGTTGCCAGCGATGTGACGATTGACCCCGTAACGGGATTGGCGAGACGGCAACTCGACAATTCGTGGAATTCACTGTCCGGCGTTGCAGGCATTCAGTGGCGACCAACGGACGATACGAATTACTTCTTCCGTTACAGTCGCGGCTACAAATCGGGTGGGTTCAATGCCGGTGGGATCAGCCAATATCCGCAGACCGATGAGGAATTGCTGGATGCCTATGAGGTCGGTGTGAAGAAGGGCTTCGGCGATACGCTTCAGCTGAACGCAACGGCCTACTTCTATTCCTATGATGGGCTGCAGGTGCCACTCGACGTTCAGGAAAATGGAATCAGCCTGACGCGCTTCTTCAATATCGAGGAATCGCGCGCTCAGGGTCTTGAGCTTGAAGCGCAATGGACGCCGACAGATGACCTGCGTTTCCTGTTCAGCTACGCTTATAATGACTCTGAAGTCCGTGATGCGTGTTGTTTTGTCGATGTGGCGGATCCACTCGCCCTGCAGCCTGGTGCCAAGCCAGTCGGTGCAGCCGATTTGAGCGGCAACCAGCCTCAAAGCCTTGAAGGACAAATGCTGCCGCGCACAGTGCCCAACAAATTCGGGCTGAATGCCAGTTACGATGTTCCGCTGGACGTGTATGGCGATCTGACAATATCAGCCAACTTCTCATGGCTTGATGAGACGTATCACGGGATATTCAACCGGTCCTACACTCAGACCCCTTCCTATGAGCAAGTCGATCTCATTGCCGTGTGGACCAGTCCGGAGGACAAGTACCGTGTCGTGGGCTATGTGAAGAACTTGGCTGACGAGCAGGGCTTTGATGGTTCCACAGGTGCTGTGAGCCTGCTGCCGGCGGGTGTGACGCAAACCTACTACCTGACGGCACCGCGCACGATAGGTGTGCAGCTGCAGCTGCATTTCTAGTACGCGGCATGGAGCAGGCTCTGACCGTTAGTAAAGCGAAGGTCCCGTGGACGACAAAGTTCGTCTACGGGATTGGGACGATTGCGTTTGGTATCAAGGACAACGGCTTCAATGCCCTCCTGATGATCTACTACAATCAGGTCATAGGCCTGCCGGCGGCCTGGGTTGGCTCTGCGATCATGATTGCCATGGTTGCGGATGCCGTGCTCGACCCGATCGTGGGTCAATGGTCAGACAGCCTCAGGAGCAAATGGGGACGGCGGCATCCCTTCATGTATGCATCCGTTATTCCCGTGAGTATTTTCTATTTGCTGCTCTGGTTGCCACCATCCGGGGTCTCCGACCCGGTCCTGTTCGGGTACCTCTTGTTGATCGCGAGTGCTACGCGCATTGCCATTGGCGTTTATGAAATTCCATCGACTGCCCTGCTGGCCGAGTTCACCCAGGATTATGACGAGCGCACGGAACTCGTCGCGTTTCGTTTTTTCTTTGGCGTCGTCGGCGGAATCCTGATGGCGATTTTCATCTTCAGTGTGATCTTTGCCGATGAGCCTACGGCTCCGGGGGGAATACTCGATCCAGTCGGCTATATTAAGTACGCTTGGATCGCAGCTCCCCTAATGGGTATTGCCATTTTCGTATCCAGTATCGGAACACATAACCGTATAGCTTCACTCCCGTCCTTGCCTGTGCCCGAGCCACAAAGCCTTATCAAAACTGCGAAAGAGATGGCGGGAACATTGTTCCACAGAGTAAACGCACCGATATTGATCGGCAGTATTTTTGGGTCGATGGCTGGCGGCCTTAACGCAGCGCTGACGATATACATGCAAACCTATTTCTGGGAGTTGTCGGCCAACAAGATCGCATTCCTGACAGCCAGTGGCCTGCTCGGCGTTGTGTTAGCTTTCATAATCGTTCTTCCGCTCTCAAAATTGTTTGGGAAGAAATGGACGACCTTGTCGCTCTATGCGCTCACACTTGTCGCGATTGTAACGCCAGTGGCCTTGAGGTTGACCGGGCTGTTTCCAGCCAACGGTCATCCAGCGCTCGTGCCGCTGTTATTTTGCTTTTCCATGATCGTCGCCATGGCGGTCGTAGCAGCCGCCATTCTGACCGTTTCGATGGTGGCCGATGTAACTGAACAGATACTGCTATCAACAGGGCGGAAGTCCGAAGGCCTCATTTTCTCTGCAACAGCCTTTGTCAGCAAGACCGTATCCGGCATGGGCATATTGATGTCTGGCCTGATCCTTACCTTTGTCGCCTTTCCGCAAGATGCAAAACCTGGCGCCGTTGACGCGTCCACCATCGATAATCTCGCTATTGTTTTTGCAGTTGCCACATTGGGATTCACAAGCGCGGCATTGGTCTGCATGAGCTTCTACCCTGTCTCTCGTGACGGCCATCAATCGGCTTTGGATGAACTCGCCCACCAGCAGGCGAATGGGTATGGAGAACGCAAGGAGACGGCATGACTGCCAGATATCAAGACAAACAAGGCATTGCGGGGATATATGTGGGGGATTCGTCCGGTATGTTTGATCCGGTTCGTCCCGCATCGTAATTTTTCCTTGTCCTACGAAACTGGATTCATTGTTCCTAGGCGGAGAGAATTGAAATGGTAAAACGCCCCAAAACTAAAGCAACAAAACCTGCCGGGGGCGTGGGGGATCAGCGCGTTGCGGAGATCAAATATCCGCGGCGAACAGAACGCCGCAAGCGTACCAAGGCAAAAATTCTTGATGTCGCCGCAAAGCAGTTCAGCGAGGCCGGCTATGGGGCGACCACGATGCAGAATATCGCTGATGTAGCAGATGTTCATGTCACGACCCTGTTCATGCATTTCAAAGCGAAGAGTGATATTGCACTCAGTTTGGCGGCTTTGAGTATCGACTCGTTTCGAAGTCGCGCGTTTGACGCCCGGGAAACAGTAAGTGTGTTTGACTTTGTACGTCAGGAGGCGCTGGCGGTCGCCAAGGCTTTGAAGAATGGGACCAACTCCGACCTGGGTTTATGGAGTGCTCTTTACAGGGATAAAGATCTGGCTTTTGCCTGGTCTGAGTATGATCGGGAGCGAAAATCGATTATCGCGGACTATGTTGCGGCGGTGTATGAGTTTGATCGCGAAGTGGATTATCGGCCCGATATTGTCGCATCTCTGCTCCTTACGAGCGCGTTTCTGCCTCATCGCCGGTGGTTGGAAACATCAAGCCGGGGGAATCTGGCGCATGAGATTGCGGCGGCCCTGGGCACTGGCGAAAGTGCCGCCCGGCATATTCTGGAGCCACTCCCGTCAACTGCGTCGTAAATATGAGAGTCGACCCAAGTGTGACTGGACGTTGGATAATTGTCGCAGATGAAATATCTTCCTCACTCTCATTCATATCTGAAACAATTTGCAATACCGGAATAAGCGACACGTAATGACGGAAGTCCCATACAAAGCACCTGCCCTGGAAAAGGGGTTGGATATTCTGGAGTGCCTTGCTGGACTGAGGACCCCTCAGTCCATTTCAGATATTGCTCGCTCCCTCGGCCGGTCCCGCAGTGAGATCTATCGAATGGTGGTAGTTCTCGAAATGCGGGGCTATGTTGAGCGGACTGATGATCCGGAGAAGCTCCAACTCTCAAACCGGTTGTTTGAAGTCGGAATGCGCTCTCCGCCCAAGATGGACTTGCACGAGGCGGCGCTGCCGGAAATGTCTGCGCTGGCTTCCCGTATGATGCAGTCCATTCAACTGGCTGTGGTGAGTTCTGACCAGATTGTTGTGATAGCCCGGACTGAGAGTCCCGACGATGTTGGCTTCAGTGTCAGGCTGGGGCACCGTCGCTCTATCATGAAGTCGGCTTCAGGCCTTGTGCTTTTCTCGTTTGCCACACCTGTGTACCGCGCCAAGATGCTCGAAGATCTGGCGGAAGGCGGCGCACAGCCCTCGGATATGGAATCTTTGCAGGCAAGCGCTCATCAAGTTCAGGAAACGGGATATGCCTGTATGCCATCGCGGATGGTTGATGGCGTGACTGATATCGGTGCCCCGATATTCGATTCCACGAGTCATGGTGCAGTCGCGAGTCTCACCGTCCCGTTTGTCGTGACCCGGCGCGCGAAGGTTTCCCTTCAGGATGCACCGGGGCTTGTTGCAGAAGCAGCCCAGCGTATCTCCGCCACGCTGGGATATTCACCGGTCAGCAAGTCCTAGTCGTAATGAAACACTTCTTCCATTGGCGCCCACCGTTCACCGGGCGAAGCTGACTCCAAGGGTGTCTGGCAGGGGTCTGTCAGAGCCCACCATTTTCTGGTTTCAGGATCTTCCCCCATCTTGGCCATATCGGCGTCATGGTCGGTGCCGTGATATTCATACACCCCCACCAGAAGCTGTTCGGGTTCGCGCAGGAAGATACTGTAATTACGAATGTTACAGGCGCTTATCTGCTTCAGGATGGCAGGCCACGCATTCGCGTGAAGTTCCTTGTACTCAGCCACTTTGTCTGCGTTGAGCCCGATCATGAAGGCTTTGCGCTCCATTCTAGGTTCCTCCGTTTTATTTCAACGAGATGGTGCTTTGCGCCTCTCTCTTTTCCCGTACTGTCTCATACTGTGGGCGTTGCGAGTGCATGCAAGCGGATATCAGCTTTGCGCTAAATTCCGTCGCGTCAAGATTTGTTCATATACAAACAACCCGCTTGCATATGAAACAGACTTCCGTAATAAGTAAAGTCGAACGACCCATTCAGAGGTCGAAAAAGGGAGGAGTTCCATGATGAACAGCTATCGCTGTTGGGGCAACCGAATCCGGCTGCACCAAGGTTGGGCCCATGCCTGAGAAGATTCAATATCATCCGACCTCGGAAAGCTTGAGCGCCCATACTGCACCGGACTGGTTCCGGGATGCAAAGTTCGGCATCTTCATTCACTGGGGTCCGTATTCCATCCCGGCTTTCGCGCCACACAAGACTGCTATCGATCAACTCGATTCAACTGATGAGAAGCAGGGCTTTGCAAACACACCTTACGCGGCGTGGTACCAAAACACGATGCTGTTTGAGGATGGAGCGACGGCAGCTTA
>TARA_R110000765_G_scaffold35036_7_pt1 | contig 79406 bp, 84 predicted proteins | sample TARA_R110000765 | Tara Oceans TARA_R110000765 (sample SAMEA4398168) | marine metagenome | biome: Polar Biome; feature: [MES] marine water layer (ENVO:01000295) within the mesopelagic zone...; material: water (ENVO:00002006), including particulate matter (ENVO:01000060) such as...... | reverse complement strand
GGAGATAGCAGAATGGCTGTGACGAACCGGGATATGGCGAATGCCATCCGCGCCCTGTCGATGGATGCAGTGGAGGCGGCCAAGTCTGGGCATGTCGGCCTGCCGCTTGGAATGGCCGATGCGGCCACCGTGCTTTTCCGCAAATTCCTCAAATATGACCCAACCGACCCGACCTGGGCAGACCGTGACCGGTTCGTGCTCTCCGCCGGGCACGGCTCGATGCTGATCTATTCGCTGCTCCATCTCACCGGTTATAAATCGGTCAGCCGCGACGATATCCGCAATTTCCGCCAGCTCGGTTCGAATACGCCCGGTCACCCGGAGAATTTCATCACCGCAGGCGTCGAGACAACAACCGGCCCGCTCGGCCAGGGCATCGCTACCGCTGTCGGCATGGCGATTGCCGAACGCCACCTCAATGCCCGTTTCGGCGACGACCTTGTCGACCACAAGACCTATGTCATCGCTGGCGATGGCTGCCTCATGGAAGGCATCAGCCAGGAAGCGATCACGCTGGCCGGCCACATGAAGCTCAACCGCCTGATCGTCCTGTTCGACGACAATGCCGTCACCATCGACGGCGGCACGGACCTCTCCGACAATACAGACCAGTGCGCCCGCTTTGAAGCGTCTGGCTGGGTTACCCGCAAGGTTGACGGCCATGACGAGAAAGATGTCACTGCCGCGTTGAAATGGGCCCAGACCCAGAAAAAGCCTGTCTTCCTCGCCGTGAAAACCATTATCGGCTACGGCGCGCCGAAGATTGCCGGCACCGGCAAGGCGCATGGCGGCCCCTATGGCGCTGAAGAGATTGCCGGCATCCGCAAGAATATCGGCTGGCCGCATGAGCCCTTCGTCGTGCCTGCCCCGATCGAGGATGCGTGGGCCAAGGCCGGTACGCGCAGCAAGCCAGACCGGGACGCCTGGAAGAAGCGCCTCGCTGCGTCCCCGAAAAAGGCCGAGTTCAAGGCGACCCTTGCCGGCCGCCTGCCCAAGAATCTCGGCAAGGCTCTGATCAAGCACAAGAAGGCCGTCGTCGAAGGCGGCGAGTCCAAGGCGACTCGCCAGTGGAGCGGCGCAGCCCTCGAAGTCATCACCGGCCTCGTGCCGGAAATGATCGGTGGCTCGGCTGACCTGACCGGCTCGAACAATACGCAAACATCACACACCAAGCCGCTGACCCCTGCGAAATGGGGCGGCCGCTACATCCACTATGGTGTGCGCGAACATGCGATGGCGGCCGCGATGAACGGCATGGCCCTGCATGGCGGCGTCATGCCCTATTCAGGCACGTTCCTCGTGTTTGCTGACTATTCCCGCCCCGCCATCCGCATCGGCGCCCTGATGGGCCTGCGCGTTGTCCACGTGATGACGCATGATTCCATTGGCCTCGGCGAAGACGGCCCCACTCACCAGCCGGTCGAACATGTCGCCAGCCTGCGCGCCATGCCGAACATGCATGTCTTCCGCCCCGCTGACGGTGTCGAAACGGCTGAATGCTGGGAACTCGCGCTGCAGAATGAAGACGGCCCGGCCACGATGGCGCTCACCCGTCAGGGCCTGAAGCCCGCCCGCACGACGCATACTGAGGAAAACCTCTGCGCCAAGGGCGGCTATGTCCTGTCAGACTGCAAGGGCAAGGCCCAGGCGGTCATCATCGCCACCGGGTCCGAAGTCGAGATCGCGCTGGCTGCCCAGGACCAGCTGGCGAAAGACGGTGTGAAGGTCCGCGTCGTCTCGATGCCTTGCATGGAATTGTTCGAGGCGCAGGACGCGAAATACCAGCAGGCCACCCTCGGCGGCGACGTGCCGCGCGTGGCGGTCGAAGCCGGCGTCCGTTTCGGCTGGGACCGCTGGATCGGCCATGATGGCGGCTTTGTCGGCATGAACAGCTTCGGCGCCAGCGCACCGTACAAGGAACTTTACAAGCATTTCGGCATCACCGTAGACGCAGTCGCAGAGGCTGTAAAAGCGCGGGTCTAAAGCTCAGACCGGTTGCCGTAACCGATCCACCGCAATCACCTCGCCGGGCCGTCTGTGCCCGGCCAGCAGGCGTTCGGTCAGGCGCTGGTAATGCAGGATGAAACGGGCGACCCAGTCGCGCCGGGCGGCGTCCAGCGTACCGGGCGCCAAGCCCCGCATCGTTTCTTCCTGTTCGATCCGCCAGTCCTGCGCCGCCGCAAAGCCCGGCGCATCGAGATAGATAAACGCATCCGCCATGTCCCAGAAGCGCGCATACGGCCCGGCCAATTGTGCCTCCTGATGCGCCCGCCATATGCCGTCCGGATCTTCCGCCTCCACCGCATTGACCGGCAGGGCCTCAGCCGCTGCGGGGTCTGCCGCCACGCCGAGTAGCCAGCCCTCCACGAAGATCACGCGCGGCGCGCCCCGCACCACGGTCCAGTCTTCCGGGGCGCATCGCTCATCTGCCGCCTTGTCAAAGACCGGTACGCGCGTCCGCTCATCCGGCCCGGCCGGCATCAGGCGCGTCAGCGTCTCCATCAGCAGGGCAATGTCATGCGTGCCGGGCGGTCCCCGCGTGGTGAACAGCGGGTGCACGTCACGGGCAAGCACCTGCCGCTCGGCCTTGGTCAGGTAAAAATCATCCAGCGCCAGCGCCACCGACCCCGGTATCGCCGCCGTCAGAGTCGCCATGGCGGTCGACTTGCCGACGCCCTGCGGCCCGGCAATGAAGATAATTCGCGCGCCTGCGTCGACCGCCTCAGTGGCAAGCGCCAGCAAGCGGCCCGCCAGCGGCGTCATGCCTTCACGTCTTTCTTCGTCCCCCGCAGGCTCAGCGCGCACAGCGCCCACAGGCACAGCGCCATGGCCAGCGCCAGAAGGGCGTTACCGTGCCACCCGGCCAGGTCATAGGCAGCTGTGCCGGCCCAGCTCGCCGCACCGCCCCCAATGAACATCATCACGATGTAAACCGTCATCAGGCGCGTGCGTATTTCGGGCGCCTTGTTCAGGAAGGTCATGCGGTTGCAGATATCGATCAGCGGCCCGCCAATGTTCATGATCACAATCGGGATCATCAACAGCCACAGGCTGCCACCGACAAAGAACATCAGCGCCACGCCGAACAATTGCGTCGAGGCCACCGTCAGCCGTGCGCGGCGCGGGCCCACCTTGTCGGCCCATGCGCCAAGACGTGGTGTGGTGAACAGGTTGAAGATCGCGAACAGCGCAAGATAGCCGACCACGTCCACGCCATAGCCCATTTCCGGGCTGGTCAGGTGCAGGCCCAGGCCCATCCAGATCGACAGGAAAATGCCGAAACCCAATGCCTGGATAGAGCCCGACAGCATGATTTCGGGATGCTGGCGCATGATCGGAACAATCGACGCAATCAGGCCGACATAGCTTTGGCCGGGTGCGGCCACGGTCCGGGAATCGCGCTTCTCCATGATCATGGGCAGGGCGAACGTCACTGCCAGCATCAGCGCGGCCGCCACGATATACACGCTGCGCCAGCCGAGATACTCGCCCATCACGCCTGCGCCCGCGCGTGCCAGCAATATGCCCGCAATTATGCCCGTCGTGATGATCGCCGTCGCCTTGCCAAGGTCGCCCGGCGCCACGCGCTTCGACACATAGGTCGGCAACAGGTAGGGCGCGATGGTGAAGAAGCCGAGCACGGTGGAGCCAATCACGAACAGCCAGTATTCCTGCGCCAGCGCCATCACGGCGATGGACAGGAACTGCGCCGCCACGAATATGGATGTCAGCCGTCGGTTGCTCACCCAGTCGCCCAGCGGCAGCAGCAGCAATATGCCCAGCGCCAGCGCAATCTGGTTGAACGCCGGCACCATGCCGATCATCGCATGGCTGACGCCGAAATCGTCGGCCACGACCGCGATGATCGGGTGAATGTAATAGGCATTCGCCGTCACCACAGCAGTCGCCGCCGACAGCGTGTAAAGTTCGCGTTTCGACAAATGCTTCGGTGAGGCGGGGGAGGGCGTTTCCGCGCTGTCTGGCGAAGGGGTCATGCCCAACCCAGCCCGATTGCCCGCCCGAAATCAAGCCATCACCGTGAGGCAAGGGCTCGCCCCCCGAAGACTACATCTCCATGTCGAGGACCGGCGCAATCTCGATCGATCCACCGGCCAGCGTGATGTGCGGGCTGGCCTTGGCCATCTCCACGGCGGCTTCCATCGACGCGGCCTCCACCACGGAAACGCCCGAAATCGGGTTTGCGCCGCCATTGTCGGCCATGCCGCTCGTGCTCACCGTCACTGATTTGCCCACGGCATGGCCGGGGTCCACCATTGCCGCGCCCAGGCTCTCCATCCACGCCCCCCACTTGGCCATCAGCTGTTGTCCCTGTTCGGGTGTCATGTCTGGATTGCCGCCATGATAGGCGAATACGAATTGGGTCATCTGTCTGTTTCCTTCCGGGTTGAATGCCAAACGGACCCCGGTTGTCGCGTCCATCTAAATATGTTCAAGAACATATTTAGAATTGTGCCTAAGCTCGCCGCAAACAGGAGTGTCGCCATGCCCTACAGCGCCGAACACAAACAGCAGACGCGCGAGAAAATCGTCGAATGTGCCCGCATGCTGTTCAACCGTCACGGCTTCGAGAAGGTCAGCATTGACATGGTGATGGAACGCGCCGGTCTGACGCGCGGCGGCTTCTACAACCATTTCAAAAGCAAGGACGATCTCTTCGCCGCCGCCGTCGACAGTTTCCTCATGGGGCGGGGTGACCGCTGGCGCACTGAAGCCGGGGTCTACGATGCCACCGGCCCGGTCATGGCGCAGCGCATGGTGGCCGCCTACCTGTCAGACGAACACTTGGGTGATCTGGAAGACCAGTGCCCCCTCATCGCCCTGCCGGGGGATGTCTCGCGTGGCTGCGTCGAGGTGCAGGATGCCTATGAATCCCTGCTCAGCGCCATGGTCGGCCTGTTCGAGCGCAGCCTGTCACCCGCCCGCGAAGATGCCCATGAAACCGCGCTCACCCTCGCCGCCCTCTGCGTCGGCGGCATGGTCCTCGCCCGCACTCTGCCAGATGCCAACGTCGCCAACGCCGTCCGCGCTGAGGCCCGCACAAAGGCCAATGCTCTGATCGGCGAAGGGCTGCCCGCGTAAACATTCAACCAAGTGGTTGACTATTCTGCGCCGGCAGATTATTAAACCATATGGTTGAACAACAAGCCCTCCAACTGGATACTGTCTTTCACGCCCTTGGCGACGCGACGCGCAGGCACATGCTGCGCCAGCTGGCCGATGGCGAACAGACGGTCAGCCAGCTCGCGCAGCCGTTCGATATGTCGCTCGCTGCGGCGTCGAAACACATCAAGTCTCTCGAAAAGGCCGGGCTGATCCGGCGCGAGGTGCGCGGTCGCACGCATATGTGCCACCTCGAACCCGGCCCTCTGGCCAGCGCCAATGAATGGCTCGGCTTCTACCAGCGCTTCTGGACCGGTCGTCTCGACGATCTGGAACGTCTCATGCGCGAAACATCCCCCGCGCCCCCCTTGTCCAAGCCGAAAGGAAAGTAGAATGGCTCCCCTGACGAAACTCGACCCCTATGGCGCGCTGATTGAGCCCGCCACACTGAAAATCCAACGCCTGCTGCCCGGCCCGATCGAACGCTGCTGGGAGTGGATCACCGATAGCGACCTGCGCAGGCAATGGCTCGCCTCCGGCGTGATGGACCTGACTGAAGGCGCGCCCTTCGAATTCACCTGGAAGAATGACACGCTCACAAATCCGCCCGGCCAGCGCCCGGCAGGCTTCGGCGCTGAACACAGCATGAAATGCCGTATCGTGACGGTTGATGCGCCGCGCCAGCTTGTCATCACATGGGGCGAGCGTAGCGAAGTCTCCTTCACGCTCGAACCGCAAGGCGATGAAGTCCTGCTCACGCTGGTCCACCGCCGCGTACCGGACCGTGACACATTGCTCAATGTCAGCGCCGGCTGGCATGCCCATCTCGATGTCCTCGTCGCCCGCGCGCGTGGCATCGAACCAACACCCTTCTGGGATGGCTGGACCCGCCTGAAGGCCACCTACACCGAACGCCTCCCCACCGCCTGACCCGACACTGCTCCCACCGCCAGTGTGGGGTGGAGGTGGGGCCTGTCCCACAAACTTATCCCACACCTCGGCCTCCGGATTATGAACCCGCTTTACGCTCCTCTCTATGCGCACGTCATGGTCCTGTTCTGGCTGTGGCTGTGGCTGTGGTGGCAGTTGCGCGCGATTGAGCGCTGGCGCCAGCAAACCGGGCGCGGCCTGCTGATCGCGGCAGACGCCTATGGCACGGTCCAGATCCGCTGGGTCGAGGATGCGCCCGACAGGGCCATCGTCCGTGCACCGGTCTCAGACCTGTTGGCCCCCGCCCTCAGCGGCCCTGACCCCACATTTGCGCATCTCCTTTGGGGGTGAGCGTCTGTCTGTTCAGGCCGGGCTTACCGCACGCGATTCCGGCCTGCGCCGGGAAGGCCTCCCCCTGCCGCACACCTGACCCGCCCCGCTTTTTTGAAAACCAGATTCCCACCCAAGCGCCCCCACAGGCGCCGCACGTGCAGGCGCAAAGGCTTGCGCTCCCTTCGCCCCCGCGCCACGGTGTCAAAAAAGCGGGAGGGACACCCATGAGTTATGAGACCCTATTTTCACTGATCAATCTCAGCGTCATGCCGGCCTGGTTGTTGCTGGCTGTGCTGCCGCGCGCCGGCATCACCCGTACGCTGGTCCATTCGGGCCTCTATCCGCTGGCGCTCGGCCTGTTCTACATCGTCACCCTGACAATGACCCTGTTCTTCGGCATGGGCGCAGAGGGCGGCAGCTTCACCACTGCCGCCGGCGTGTCCCAAATATTCTCCCACCCGCTCGGCATTCTCGTCGGCTGGTCGCATTATCTCGTGTTCGATCTGTTCGTCGGGGCCTGGCAGGCGCGCGATGCCCAGCGCCGCGGCGTGCCGCATCTGGCGGTGGTGCCATGCCTGTTCTTCACGTTCATGCTGGGGCCGGTTGGCCTCGTGCTCTACCTGGTCGTCCGCAAGCTCAGCGGTAAAGGTGGCTGGAGCCTGACAGAGGCCTAGCTGCCCGCTTCGTCAAACAGGTCCATCTGGCGCGGATCGACAAACCGCCTGCGGCGCGGCGGCTTGGTCCGGCCGGAACGGAAATACAGATCGTCCGTATGGTCGCCCGTTTCCGCGTCCGGTTTTGGCTCCGGCTTGGCCGGTTTGGCGGGCTTGGGCGCCTTTTTCGGCTTGGCCGCGTCCACCAGCCGCCAATAGGTCACCGCCACCACTGGCGCGCCCTTGTCGTCCTCATAGCGTTGCAAGAAGCCATGCGCGCCTTCGCCCGAATTGGCCGCCATCTGCGCCTTGGCCTCTTCCTCGGTCAGGTTCAGCCATTCGGTGTGCAGCGACTCCACCTTCATGCCCGCCGCCAGTGCCTCGGCATCGGCGCGTGTACGGGCGGCCTTCACGCCGGGTTTCAGCGCGTCGGTTACAGTGCTGGCAAGGGGATAGGCGTGGCTCATCTGAGGCGTCAGGTATGCGAGACTTGTGCCGCCGTCCAGCCCGCATCCTGTCCCGCCTGCAACCGCGCCGCTGCCAGCCGCGCCAGGCGCAGCGTCACCGCCTTGCGCCGGGCGCCCGCCAGCTTGTCCGGCACCGCCTCGCGGATCACCGCCCCGCCAAAGGCATCAGCCACGATCAGGCCCGTTTCCAGTGGGATCAGGTCTTGCGGAAAGTCCGCCATCACGGCGAAATAGAACCGGTCGCAGAAGGGCATATAATCCGGCCATTTGGAATCGGCCCGGAAATCCGCCACGCTCGACTTGATCTCCACCATGGCGATCTCGCCCGTCGGCCCCACCGCCGCGATATCCGCCCGGCGATTGTTCGCCAAGTTCATCTCCGTAACGCCGAAATACCCCAGTCCCGACAACAGGCGCAGCGTGCCACGCGCAATCTCGCCCGCCCGGCTGGGGGGAAGGCGGGCATCAAGTTCCGAGAGGTCGCCATCATACATCGCGCGCCATCCGTTCTGGAATTGTTCTTCGACCATTTCTACGCCCGCTGGCCGTAGACGGTCAAGCCGCCCCCGGACCATTGTAAAATATCGCCCCCGCCATGATCCATTGTGCGCCGCGTTCCGTAAGCTTGACACGAACAACAATAGTCGATGGCAGTTCAGGAAAACGCAATCATGGCCAGTGCCTACGAGTCCAACACATCCGCTGATCGCAAATTCGTCCGAACCGCGATGAAAGCGCCGATGCTGGAACAGGAACACGAACTCAATCTTGCGCGCCGCTGGCGTGAACATCAGGACGAGGCGGCCCTGCATGAACTCACCACGGCCTATATGCGCCTCGTTGTTTCCATGGCCGCCCGGTTCCGCAATTACGGCCTGCCGATGTCTGATCTGATCTCCGAAGGCAATGTTGGCCTGATGCAGGCCGCTGCCCGGTTCGAGCCCTCGCGCGAAGTGCGCTTTTCCACTTATGCTACATGGTGGATCCGCGCCGGTATTCAGGACTATGTCCTGCGCAACTGGTCCATCGTCCGCACGGGAACCACATCGGCCCAGAAATCCCTCTTCTTCAACCTGCGCCGCCTGCGCGCCCAGATCGACGACACCGATGATGGCGTGATGAGCAAGAAAAACACGGCATGGGTTTCCGAACATCTCGGCGTGCCGGTGCGTGACGTGGAATCCATGGCCTCGCGCATGTCAGCGTCGGATCGCTCGCTCAACGCGCCAATGGCTGCTGATGGCGATGGCCAGTGGCAGGACCTGATCGCCGACGAGTCTGCCATCCCCGAAGAACAGGTGATGGAACAGCGCGACGGTGACCGCCGCAAGGAATGGATCGCCGATGCGCTGAAGGCGCTGAACGAACGCGAGACGCATATCATCCTGCAGCGCCGGCTTTGCGAAGACGGAGTGACGCTGGAGGCGCTCGGTCATGAGCTGGGCATTTCAAAAGAGCGTGTGCGCCAGATCGAACACCAGGCGCTCGGTAAGTTGCGTAAGGCACTGGTGCGTATCGTCGGTGATCCCGAAACCTCGGGTCTTATCCCGAACGTCTAGACGGCTACCAACCGCCGCCGCCTCCGCCGCCACCGCCCCCACCGGAAGACCCGCCACCGCCTGAGCCGGAAGAGCCCGAGCTTTGCGGCATCGAACTCGACACGCCGGAACTCATCGTGCTGACCATGCCATTGGTCATCTCGCCGATATCACGGAAGCCGCCAGACGACATGTTGGTCCAGCCCGGATTATAGGCGGCGGCTTCGGCCGGGAGCAGGCGCTCGAAATGCTTCGTCCACGGTTTTTCCACGCTCAGCGCCACGGCATAAGGCAGGAAGGTTTCATATCGCTCGGTTGTCATCGGTGGCGGCGCTTCGCTGCCCACTTCCACGGCATTCAGCTGCAGTTTCTCGGCGGTCTCCATGTACAGTTTGAAGCCTTCGATTTCGGTGCGCACATCCTGGCCCTTCCGGGTCGGCGCCGGCATCAGGTACATGAACCAGGCATTCAGCCCCGCCAGCGATACCACCACACCCGTGTGCCACCATGACCACATTGTCGCTTGCGAGATCGCAAAGGCGACAGCGCCGACAGACAGCAAGAGCGCAATGATGCAATAGCCCATGTTCCACTTGAAGAATGCGTTGCCATAATGGCTCGATACGGACCGCCGGAAGGCTGCGTAGGCTGAGGTAAAGCTGGCATCATATTTCTTGCCAAATGTCTTGGCGCTGGCGCTTTTGAACAGGGCGTTCTCAAGCTTCAGGTCTTCCTTGGCCATTTGTTTCGGCTTTTCCGCGCTCGGTGTGCGCACCAGCGTGGTTTCCTTCTTCTTGCCCGCTTCGATTGTCAGGTGCCCGTTCACGGCCAGGTTCATCATCGTGGCAATCAGCGCCTTGTGCCCGGCCAGCATGCGGAAATAGATGTAGTGCACAGCCGCCGGTGAATAGCCCTTCGGCGGTTCATAGCGCGGAAAGACCGGGCCCTTCACGGGGTCGCGTCCAACCCGGTCGAAATTGCGGTAGGAGAAACCGAATACGCCCAATAGCGATGCGATCAGAATGGCCAGAGAGCCATTCCGCTGCCACCAGCGGCGCGACTCGTCCATGCTTGACGGCGGATCGATCAGGCCTTTCTCAATGCCAACCGCCACGGTCATGCCTTCGCCCGGTTGAATCACGCGTGTGGCCGTAAACACATGGCTGTCGCCGCTAAACTGGTGCGCGAAATCTTTCCCGGCTGTGCCCAGGCCGCCTGTATATGCGTCAAACGCTGTTACCCGGGCGCCCGGCGGGAAGGTGATCGTGGCGGTCGCGGCATCAATCGGGAAATCCCAGTAATTGCCCGTGGCGTTCCAGTAGATTTCGTCATGGTCGGCAAAATACCGGACCTGGTTTTTGACGCGGTAGGTGATCTCGTAAGTGTGCCGGCCGTTCTCCAGGTACACATCAGCCGACCCGATGCGCACGGTCATTCCGTTGCCCTCGGTTTCGGTCGAATAGGGTTCGCGCTTGCCGTCCCGCGTCACCCGCATGATCTTGTAGTCAAACGGCAGCTTGGCGCCGTCATCGTCATAATAGCGCGGCAGGATCCGCAAAATCCCGCGCCGGATCTGGTAACCCTCTGATGTCACGGCCAGTGTCTCGCTGACCACGATATCGCCATTGGTCTCTACGGTGATGTCCACGTCGAACTGGTTGATCCGCTCCTCGGCAACGGCGAACAGCGCGAAGGCCAGCGCTGCGACCAGCGCAATCAGGTAACGTCCCGCCACGATCACTCCCCCTTGAAGTCGACCGAAGGCAAGGCGCGGTCGGCCGTCTGTATTTCAAAGAAGGCTTTCTCCCGGAACCCGAACGGGCCGGCAATCAGGTTCGCCGGGAAGCTTTGCACTCGCGTGTTCAGTTCGCGCACGGCGCCGTTGAAGAACCGCCGCGCCATCTCGATCTTGTTTTCGGTATCCGACAGCTCAATCTGCAGATCCAGAAAGTTCTGATCGGATTTCAGCTCCGGATAGGCCTCGGCCACAGCTACCAGGCGGGCCACGGGCTGTGACAGGGCAGACTCGGCCGCGCCGCGTGCCTGTGGATCATCACCTGCCGCCAGCGCTGCGCCGCGCTTGGCCACAACATCTTCGAACAGCGATTTCTCGTGGGCGGCAAAGCCCTTCACGGTCGTTACAAGTTGCGGGATCAGGTCGGCCCGGCGTTTCAGCTGGACATCGATATCGGCCCAGCCATTTTTCACCATCTGGTTCTTGCTGACGAGACCGTTGTAGATCATCACCACGGCAACAAGGATCAGTATGGCCAGTCCGATCAGGATATAGGTGCCCAACATCGCGTGTCTCCCGGCTGAATGCGTCCACACCCTGTATCGGGCAATCCGGCGCGCTTGTGAATGCCTGTGGGCCTAGTCGCACGCCAGCGTCTCCAGGTTCAGCGTGTGCCCGATCTCCAGTTTCCCGTCATAGACATACCCCCCGGGCCCGCACGGGCGTGCCACCCTGTACCTGGCAAAGGGCCGCCGCACTGCGCTTGATTTCCAGCGTCAACGCCGATCCCGTCAGGCCCAGTTCGCAGGACGCGCCCTATTCCTTCGTGCTCAGCCGCTGTGCCACCACGCCCTCGACCAGCTGGAACCGCTCGAACGCCTGCGGCAGGTGGGTCGCCTGCGGGATGCGATAGGCCCCGGTGCCCCACAGGCCAGTGTTCGCCGCGCGCGCCTCCCGCTCTGCTGCCAGTAGGGGCGCATTCGCAATCGACGTGTCCGGATACACCCGCACCCGCGCTCCGCCGCGGGCAACGATCTCCCGGTTCAGCCGAAGGTCCGGCCCCAGCGCGTCAGTCTTCACGACATGCGCCAGCGCCCGGTCATACCGGTCGCGCGTCAGCCCCGCCAGCGTCAGGAGCATGCCCTGCTACCCCCTTGCCACACCAAGACTCTCCCGTGTCGCCACCTGCACCCCGCCGCTGCCACACCCTGTCATAGCATGTGAACGCCCTCCGAAAACCACCGGAAAGGCTTCAATCTCGCAACGGCATGGCTTATACGTTGTACCAGATGATCCCGTAGCTCAGCAGGATAGAGCAACAGATTCCTAATCTGTAGGTCGCGCGTTCGAATCGCGCCGGGGTCACCAAAAGCTTACGAAATCAGAAGAATGGTGCCAGAAGAGGACTCGCAACAATCACTTACGACATTGATTTAAATAACTAATGTTTGTTTGATCCTGCCGGATACCCCCAAATATACCCCCATCGCCCGATCCTTACGCAACGTCAGGTCATTTGAATGGCGTCGTCGATAACATTCAAGTTGCCGCCCGTCGGCATGACGAAAAGACATTTGCCGTTGCTAGATTCTGCCCACGTGTCGCCGATTAGCAGCTTATCGCGCGCCTCTTCCATAAGGTGTTGGCCTTTGTATTCCACAGCCATGATCCGTCCATCGGTAAGCATGACGATAAAGTCTGGATAGAAGCGCTGACTTGGAAGCTGAAGCCAGAAGGCGTTCGGCTTGCGATCAACATTACGGACCCAATATTGAACCTTGGGATGTTCATCGAGATAGACGGCGCAGTTAAACTCTTCGCCTTGTGGCTTCAGGTCGCCAATCACCTGGAAGTAATGCTTGTTGAAGGTGCGCGTGCCTCGATAGGGTTGATTGTAGCAATAGCTCTGATCGTCAAAGACAATCGCTTCATCTGCTGCTGTCTCGAATGTTTGTGCGTCGGTGGCAAACAAAGCGGCATAACTACCGGCTTCACGCTCTTTTCGAAGCTTGCGGATTTCTTCATCAAGCGCTCGTTTGATTTCGGCTTTGTATCGCGCGAGTTCATCGAGCGCGTAGCCCTTTTGGATCATCAGACCTTCGAGGGCCCTACTGATGAATATTTTGGCAGCGGGCTTGGTGACATCTGGATGGGCTATTCCTCGGTCGATCCAGTTCACAAGTCGCGGCAAGGTCCAAGCGGGTTCATAGACCAGCATCGAAAGTTGCTCTTGAATATCGCCAACAAAAGCAACGGTCATCCGCCCGTCTTCGCCCGTGTCTATCAAGCCGACGGTCGAAGCATCCTTGATCCTGTATCGATCAATGAATCCGGACGGGTCGCAATCAGCCAGATTCCAAGGCAGGTCAAGGAAGTGATCACGATCGAACAGCTCCAGCGCCCCTTGGCGATGGACACAAAGGCGCGGCACGATGAAAGGCAGCCTTTCACCTACCGGAAGCTCGCTTGCCTGAATACGATTGCTGCGGATAAATACCCTTTCGATGATCCGGTCAGCACCGCTGATATTGGAAAAGGCAAGCAACATCGTGTTGCGTTGGTCCCGTGAAATCGCCCCCGTAACCTGCAGCTTGCGGGAGTTGGCATCGAACTGAACTCTTGTCTTGATCGACGGTGGTAGTTTCTCAATCGCCTTTTCTACATCGACTGGCTGAGAGGTAGGCGCGTCCGGCAGCGGATCTGATTCGTGCTGATAGTCGCTCCGGTCTTCTCCGAACTGAAAACCGCTATGTGCCTTCACCAGTTCTTCGGTTTCAAGCCGGTCAAACCCCGCACCGACAACGAGCCCATCCTTGAGATTGGTCGCCGTTCTGTTGAAACTATCCGAAGCGACAAAAGCGTATGCCCGGTTCAGCGTGTCGCGCGTCTTCCGCCGCGCCTCCGGCATGCGAAGAATCCGGCCTAGGATTTGTTCAACAGCTGTCGGTGATGATAACTCGCCTACTGAACAAAGCACATAGGCAAATGGGCAGTCCCAGCCTTCTCGCAAGGCTTGTATTGTAAGGACGTAGCGCACCTGGCAGGCCCTGTCCGCAATATCGTCTAAGTCATCGAGTTCCTTATGGCCACCGCCATGAAGTGCAATCTGTTTTCGGGAAATCCGCTTATCATCCGTCAAGTATTCCGCCACGGCTTCAATGGTCAGTCGATCCGGGTCAGTCGCGGATCTTGACTGCGCCTGAAACAGTATGATCGGGCGAATATACTCACCCGTCTCTCGTTCTTCAGCCTTGGCTTCCTGCTCTAGTGCTTCTCGGCAATCCAGCGCTTGACCGATAACCTTCTTCCAATCGGTATCAGTCTGAAGTCGGATTGGAAGCTTGATCATCTCGGCTACTTTGAGCTCCGCTGCCGACACATGGTAGAGCACGTTCGAGGGGTAGATCTCGTTTGCCGGATCATTCTTTGTCTGTGGTGTGGCCGTCAGCTCCAAGATCAATGAAGGATCGAATCGGCTAAGCGTATTGAACGATAAAGGCGTCTGATTGTTGTGCGCTTCATCGACTATTACCATTGGACGATGCAGCTTTAACACATTGGCGAGCGACGCTATCGGGCGGTGCGTTCCTTCAACCTTTTCCAGCCGAACAGCTTGAGCGTCCGATAGTCCGCTGAAATGATCCATCAATGCTCCAGCATCGCGGTACACCCTTCGCGCGTCGGTATCCTGCTCTTCAATCTTGAAGGCTTGTATCGTCGCTACGATGATACAAGCACCGCCGGAGGCATCTGGGGGCGAAAGGGAAAGAGCATCATCGACTGTGAGCACTGTTAGGTTGCGTCCGAAGTCCGCCGCCAGTGCGGCTCGATACGGATGTTCCAAGTTGCGAAGCGCCTTTAGTGTTTGATCGAGAATGGCTTTCGATGGCACCAACCAAAGGACCATCGGATTATCGACATTCATGTAGTTCTTCGCTGCGACCCCAATGGCATGCGCGGCTACGATTGTCTTCCCCCCGCCCGTCGGGATCCGAAGGCACGAATAGGGCGTTTCTGCATTTAAGAACGGCGCGCTCGTATAGGGCATATTGGTTTGATTGATAAACGCCGCCCGAGCGCCCTGCTTGCGCACATCCGTAAGATAGGCCTTCAGGGCGTCCAGCGCCTCTAGCTGATAGCTACGCAGTTCGAAGTTCACCGCCGCCATGCCTATACCCCTTCAATCTGATAGGGGATTTGTTTGAACACTACATGCGCGCGCCGGAGACGATCCGAAGATACGGTACAGCCTTCGGCATAAACAACTCGAACGCCTTCGAAGCCTTCCGGAGGCGATGGCAAACCGTCCAGACGGTCTGGAGTCAATACATTGCCTGCCGCCTCGCGCGGCGTATCAGCATGTGCGGCGTCAAAGAGCAAGTACACCGCACGACCTTTGAACACACCCAGACATTCAGACCGCGCCTTGTAGGGGATCGGAACGCCCGTTTCGGAAAAGAAGACATGTGCGGCAAGGTCTGGGAAACACACTTCAGGAGCGACGTCGCCAAACTCATCGAACAGAGGCGTACCTAACCGACAAAAGCGGAAGCCGTCGCCAAGGCCATCGACATTTATTGTGCGCCCACCAGTCTCATTGTAACTATAGCCCTCATGAACGTTTTTCAGACGCCGTGCGGTTTTGTTCGCCGCAATATCCTCGATCATTTCAGTGAGTATGAACTGTCGGTATCCACCGTCTTCAGCGTTCAGAGAAAGAAGTGCCTCTCCTGTTGTCCCTGAACCTGCAAATGAATCGAGGACGATAGAGTCTGGATCTTCTGCTCCGATCTTGAGTAGATATTTAATGAGTTCAACTGGCTTTGGGTAGTCAAACTCAACGCCCATCTTTCGAAGATACGTGCGTGTTTTCTCGGTGGTCCCAAGATTCCGTAAGACGGAAAGAATGTTCCGAGCCGACTGGCGATTTTTTCGATACCGAATGCAGCCGTTTCGATTTAGATAGAAGCGTATTTCATCATCACCATCCGGTATTGGTTGGCAGTCGTTGGCGATAAAATCGGCCAGCTTTCGAGCATTCGCCCAACCGGAAAACAATCGACATTCTTGAACCAGAGCACCGTCTTCAATGGACATGTCGTCTAAGCGAACCGGGATTTGCGAAATATTATATCGCTCTTGGAGATCGCGGCTGATCATTTGGTCTGATCTGGCGACTTCGAAGAATCGCTCATCAAGGCTTTCTTTTGACAGCTGAAGCTCGGGAAGCGAAGCTGGAAAGCCGATGGGCAAAGAAACAATCGACGGCGGATTCCTTGGCCCATTCTTAGTTATGTTGTTGTCCGCAAAGCCTGCCCGAAGGTTGCTGGTTTCGGGCGTGTTCGGATCAATGACACTTCCGACTGCGAAGTCCCGAAATCTGGAATCACCATAATAAGCCAGGATATACTCGTGGTTTATTTTGATTTGTAGTTGGTTGTCTGTGTTGCCCTCGGTGTTCCATATCAAAGTGGCCGCATAGTTCCGACTGCCAAAAATACTGTCACAAACAATCCGAAAGTTGTGCAGCTCATTCTCATCACATGACGCAAAAAATATCCCGTCGTGTCTCAAAAAGTCTCGAAGCAGCCGTAGGCGAGGATACATCATGCAGAGCCATTTGTCGTGGCGCGACAAGTCTTCGCCTTCCTTGCCGACAACCTTGTCAAGCCAAGCTCGGATGTCCGGAGAGCTCACATTGTCGTTGTAAACCCAGTTCTCGTTCCCGGTATTGTAAGGAGGGTCGATGTAGATGCACTTTACCTTGCCCGCGTAGTAGGGCAGCAGCGCGCGCAGGGCTTCCAGATTGTCTCCCTGCACCACGAGATTGCCCGCGTTCGGATCGCCCGCTGACAGGTCGGAATCGCAATGCACCAGCCGGTAAGGCACCTCGCGGTGATGATTAACAACCGCCTGCTTCCCGATCCAGTCCAGTGTCGGCATACCTGCCCCTATCTGATTCCATTTGCGGTTACCGTAGTGCAGGAAAGCCGAATGCGCCGCAACGCCCCAAGTAGCGGATTCACAGCCTAGCCCCTTCGGCGGCGCACCTGCTCTTCCATCCATGCGAGCATTTCTGGCGGTAACTCTCCGCTTACTTCAATTTCCTTTTTCTCTGATTCCGTCGCCGCAAGGGCCGCCATGATCGCCGAGGTTCGTTGATCCTGAACCTTGCCATAGCCATTCAAACTGGTTGCCAGGTCTTCATGGCCCAAATTCTGGCTCCATGCTTTCAGCGCTTCCGGGTCCAACTGCTTGCGAAAGGCAATCTGCATTAGGGTCTTGCGCACGCTGTGCGGGTTAAAATAGGGCAGGCCCGCCGCTTCAAAACGCTCGCGGAAAATGCGCCGGATCCCGGCTGCATCGCTCCAATAGTCCCGCATCAAGCCAATCGGGGCGAATACGCCATCCTCATTCAAGCCGATTTCGGTTTTGGGAAACAAAGGGTCCGTATCCGCAAACAGCAATTCGTCACGCAGGAACCTCACCCAATCAATGACAATCGCCTCCGCTTCCCCGCCTACGGGGAAGAAATAGGTTGTCATGGTCTTGGCGTTCTTCGTCTTCACGAGGCGCGCATCCTGAAACACTTCGCGGCGCTCCACGTTCACTTTGCCCAAAGGCAGGGATGCAATCGCCGCGTCACGCATGCCCGTCAGCAGGGTAAAGGCGATCAGGGCGCGATCACGCTTCTGGATCGCGGTTTCATGCGGCGCGGCGGCAATGACGTGGTGTAGCTGTTCGACGCTCGGCACGGGCCGCTCGCGCCGGGCTGTAGCAATCCGGCGATCATTGGCGGTCACGTTGAAATACTCGCAGTCTGAATGGCTGATCCGGCTCTTGTAGCCTTGCTGATCTGCCAGCCACTTGAAGAAAGCCTTCACGGCCATCAGCCGCGAGCGGATCGTGGACTTGGCGAGCGGTTTGCCAGTCTTCGGATGGGTTGCCGCTTTCAGGTCGCGTTGAAACTTCTGTGGCTGTTCAATATGGAAGACGGCGAAGTCCTTCCAGTTCGTCGATTTCTCAAACGCGGAAATGGCGGCGGCGACCTGATCGGCCGTGGCGGGCGTCATGCCCTTGGCGGTCTCCAGCCATTGGAGATATTTTCGCTTGATCCGCTCATTCTTGGGGTGCGCTTTTTTCATCTTTCAAACCTCCTTCTGGCAGTGATCATTCACGCAGGGCTGAGTGGTCTCACTTAGGTGTTTGACGCGCTGCGCCCCTGAAAGGCTGACAAGGGCGGATACCTGCGGAACCTGCTTCCAGCTGACCCGCTTGTGCATCACCGCCGCGCATGTCTCGCAAAGCATCCGAACCATGGCGCTCGCGCCCTTGGCCGGGATCAATTCCGCTTCGCAAAGCGCGGCGCCTTTCGGCGCGTGGCATCGCATGCAGTAACACTGATCAAGGCGGAGCTTGTGCTTCGGGGCGCGCTTTCCTTTGACAAAGGCAGACAGTTCAGCGCCCAGGATCAGCGTCGGCTTGCAATCGTCAATGACGGGAAGGCCGCCCGACGCGATCCATCGCCGTACAGTCACCTTGGCAACCCCAAGCGCGCGGGCCGCCTCATCAACTGAATAGCTGCGATGGATTCGGATCGCGCGCCAGTTCGGCCTACGCGCCATTTTCGATCAGCGCGCGAATGTCTTCAGCGCGCCAGACGGTGACGCGCTTACCGAGTTTGAGCGGCTTGGGAAACCGGCCGTCCTTTACGCCAGCCCACCAGGTCGATTTGCTGACCGGGATGGGTCCGGCCGGGGCGAGTATCTGGCTGATACGCAGAAAGCCGGTAACGGGTAGTGCGGATTGGTTTAACATGGTTCATCTCCATCGGTTTGGAGACGAAAGCATCCGATTGAACGCCGCCGGAAAATAGGAGGGGAGGTTTCAAAAAGGTTGGCTGAATTTTGGACCTAACCTGCCCGTCCAAAAGCCATAACCTCGTGGAGGCTCGCCGTAGAGTGCCCATAATACCTTGTTAAAATGGGATTTCGCTATCAAGGTCATTATCAGTAGGTTCTGGAGACTCGGCTTTCGGAGCACCCCCTTTGGTGGCCCAATTCGCAATTGTAGCAAGTTGATCGATGACCGTTTCCCGTGGTTTGCCCTCATCATCCGTCAAACCATAGTCGGCTGCATGTAACCTCAACCACTTTGCCAGCTTCTGTTTTGCCGTTCCGGGCGCTGTCGATTCCTCATTATATGATTCCCAGGCTTCAACGGCGGCGGCCAGCTTCGGTGTATATCGCGGATGGTTTGCGTCCTTCAATCCATGATGCTGTGGGTCGTCAGAGAAGAAATACCCTGTCGAAAACCCGCGCGATCTCAGCCAAGTGATCAGACTTTCCACTTCAACAATTGAAGTGTCCAAGTCATATCGACTCTCATCCTGCGACCAATTTCCAACCGAATCTGTGTATTCGGGGTGTCTTAGTTTGCCCTTGAGCGATTTGTTTTTGAGGCCAGCCAAAATTCCGGCCTTCACTGCCCGGTACCCAACCGGTTGGTTGGCTTCTGAATTGCGCTCCACATCGTCGGCCACGCCTTGCGGCTCGATACCCAGAACCAAAAGAGTGGCCTCAATCACATTGAGAGTATCGGCAAGCCGCCACCATGGCGAAATGAAATTGTCCAAGTCGGATCCGTTCATCGGGTTGAGCTGTTTGAAGCTATTTCACTTCAGATGACGGCGATTCGCCTTCTGGTGGCAATTCAGGGATACCCACCGAGAATCACGGCCGCAATCTGGCTCACCCGCCGCTCCGGTCACCCTTGACCATCTTCAGGATTTCCCCTGCCCACAATTCCGCCATCTTCACGCGCCCGTCCCAATAGAGGGCGCGATGGTATGCGCGTCGCACTTGGCCAACGCCGACGTGGGCAAGTTCCGCCTCAAAGGTGTCTCGTTGAATTGTACATATCTACAAGTTGCTTCTTGTCTGTTACGGCTCCACGCTCTCAAGAAAAGGAGCCTCAGGCAAACCTGGGGCAGTTCAGTAGTGATTTTTCACGGAGTGAGAATGTTCAGAATCTCTAGTCTCTATTCGTCAATGGCGTTTGCAATTCTGGCGATAGCAATGACCCTTTTTTGCTGGGTCACACCCATGGCATCGGCGCAGACCTTTGAAGAGGCTCTTGCGTCAGCGCAGAAAGGTGATTCCAGAGCTCAGTTTGATGTCGGACTCGCGACACTGAATTATTCCAGCGATCCAGAGTATGTAATGATGGCGATGGATTTTTTGACGAGAGCTGCAGACCAGGGGTATCGAGATGCGCAAAGTTTTTTAGGGACGACATATGAAACTGGATCCTATGTTCCGTCCGACCCCGTATTATCTACAAAATATTATGCCATGGCGGCCAATCAGGGCGATACATTCGCTCAGTCAAGAATGGGGTTTGCATACCATAACGGCATTGGCGTTTCGAAGGACGCTTCGCTAAGTTTGAAATGGCATACTGCGGCCGCAGAGAATGGCAGCGCCGCTTCTCAAACAGCTCTGAGCATAATTTATGCAGATGGAGTGGGTGTTCCCAAAAACTATGTGGAGGCGTTCAAATGGCAACATGCGGCAGCAGTTCAAGGCGACCCGAACCATCAAATAATTCTAGCTTGGTACTACTTTCGCGGCCAGGGCACCCCCAAGAGTTACACGCACGCTTATATGTGGTTTTCCTTGGCTGCGTCGCAGGGAAACGAGGACGCTGAGCGCATGTTTTCAAAGTTCGAAGAGTTGCTGACTATCGAACAGATTGCGGAAGCGCAATCGATGGCGAGCAACTGCTTCCGTTCAAAATATTTTGAATGCGAATAGGCAAAGTTCTGCTTGTCGATGTCGCACTGCTTGATTGTAGATATGTAGATCGGGGCGACCCGGATGCCATCGGGATCCCCGTCGAGCAGGAAGATGTTGATCGAGCGGGGCCTCAACTTGGCGGACCAGCGCGGCGCTCTGAGGGGCGTAGCGACACTCCAGGATGCACCGGTCACGGATTCTTTGCACCGCATCGTCGATCACATTCAGTGGCACAAGAAACCGCGCAAAAAGCGCGGAAAGTGGCTCGGCGTCTTCTGAGTTGAAGCCAAACGAATGCGCATCTCAAAGACGTCACAGACGGCCTATTTCACCACTATCCAAAAGGCTCGTCATTTTCTCGATCTCACTGGACCACCAATTCGCCATCTTCACGCGTTCGTCCCAGTAAAGTGCGCGATGATAGGCACGGCGTACTTGGTCGGCTCCGACATGGGCAAGTTCGGCTTCGATCGCATCCTTGTCCCACAGTCCGCTTTCGTTCAGCAGCGTGGACGCACTGGCACGAAACCCATGGGATGTATGCTGATCCTTTTCGAAACCCATGCGCCGCAAAGCTTGGTTCAACGTGTTTTCGCTAATTGGCTTGTCGCGGGCGATCGATGACGGAAAAACCCGGTAATTACTTCCCGTCTCGTGTCGCAGATCCTCAAGGATTTCCACTGCCAGCTTCGAAAGTGGTTTGACATGGGCGCGGCGCATCTTCGTTCGGCTCGCCGGTATCGTCCAGGTGCGCGCCTCTAGATCAAATTCTTCCCAAAGTGCGAGGCGCAATTCGCCGGGCCGCGTGTACAACAATGCCATCAACTTCAGTGCTGCACGGGTGGATGGTGCGCCGCCGACATACTGCCAGACCGCCCGAACAACTTCTGTAAATTCATCCAAGGTCGTTGCGGCCGCCATATGCGTGACCTTCGGCGCAATCAACGCTCCGCGCAGGGCGTACGTCGGATCATTGTCAGCGCGGGCGGTAGCAACGGCATAGCGAAAGACCTGCCCGATTGTGGAGCGCAGTCGTTTTGCGCTTTCATAGTTACCCAGCGCCTCAACTTTCCTGAGCGTCTCCAACACCATTGCAGGCGTTATTTGTCGAACCGGCATGCCGCCAAAGTCCTTGTTGGCCATGTCCAGAAGCCACTGCTTTTTATGGAGCGTGGTTTCTGCTTTTCCTTCCTTCCGCAGTTTCTCAACAAGTTCAGCGGCGATATTGCCGAATGTGTGCACGTTGAGCGCCGCGTCTTCTTCCTTGTCGGCCTTTGCCTTAGCGGCGGGATCTATCCCATCAGCCAACAGGCTCTTTGCTTCGGCGCGCTTCTCTCGCGCCCTAGCGAGCGTGGTTTCGGGGTAGGATCCAAAGGATAAAAGCTTTTCCTTGCCGTCAAAACGATACTTGAGGCGCCAAAGCCTAGAACCGGTCGCCGTGACCAGAACGAAAAGCCCGCCCCCGTCTGAAACCTTGTATGGCTTCTGTTCCGATTTGAGTTGCCGAAGTCGTGTGTCTGTAAGTGGCATCTTTGGGGGTATCTTGGTTGGGGGTTTGGTCCTGTTGAGCGGCTCTACCCCCAAACTTACCCCCAATTACGCTGGATGCAAACGCATACCCCCGCACCACATCGGACGACGTTTTGCCCGTGTGCCGTAAATTATTTATATTTTTCAATGTGTTTTGTGCTGTCTCGGACTATTTCGGAGAAGCTAATGGTGCCCAGAAGAGGACTCGAACCTCCACTCCCTTGCGAGAACTACGACCTGAACGTAGCGCGTCTACCAATTCCGCCATCTGGGCACGGGGTAGGAAGGCGGGGTAATAGGGATGGATCGTGGGGTCGTCAACAGGATTTGCTGATTTGTTCGGCATCCCGATTGGTGACGTAGCTATGTGATGTTGGTTGATCCGAGACAGGGAACAAAACGCGATACCGATTTTGCCTATGTGCATTGCAATACCGCTTGCCTGCATCGCTCGCCTTACGCGAGGCGCGCGGGGGCAACTTTAGTGTCGGCGCGCATTTTCATGCACCTGCGGCGGTCTCAGTCGAGACGCGCAAGCTGCAGGTCAAATGCAACGGAAAGCTGGCCCCAAAGCGTCAATTGGCATTGACGTTTTCGCGGATATCCTTGTTCAGGTCAGCCAGTCTTAAGCTCACCTCATAGGCTTTTCGGGTTTCCATACTTGCCAGGATCAGGCCTGCCTGTTCGCTGCGCATCAGGCGTAGGAAACTGCCAGCGAAATCCGGGTCCATCTGATTAAAGATGGCCGCCGCCTGATCTGGTTTCATAGTGCCGTACATGCGTGCCAGATGCGTCAGGTCGTTCTCGGACTCCGCCTGCATTTCTCCCCAGCGCGCAGCGAGGGCTTGCTGCATGGCATCAAGGTCAGCTGTCCGTTGGTCCAGCTCCCGCTTTCGCGCCTGCAGATCAAGTTCCTGATTGGTTAGCTCTTCATACTGGGCTTCCATCTGCTTCTGATCCGCCATCAGGGCAGCCGCTGTTTCGTCCGTGAAGCACACCTGATCAATTGGCTGAACAGCAACGGCATCCCCGGATGGATCAGTCGGTTGAGCACCGTCGCCGGCATCGGCCAGCGGCGTATCCGCCGTATTCTCTGCGATCGCGAAGCTGCTAGGAAGAAATCGAACCGCTGCGCCTATTGCGAAGAGGAAGCCAAGTGAAAGCAGGACATAAGATCCGCGTTTGTCCAGGGTTTTCATGACGCTAACCCACTCGGCGTGTCGCAGCTTTTGGGTTCATCTGAATGGGCGCGGCCGAATCCGGTAACTCTCCTGCTGCCTCCGTCAGATCCCGCAAGCGTTGCATCAGCGTCGTCATTTCCATAATGCGCGTTTTGGATTGATCGAGAATGATACGCATCATGATCCCGAGTTCTGTCTGAGTCGCGGTAACCTGATCAACAGCATTTTGTTGGGTGGCCTCCAGCGTTGTTTGTAGGTTTTCCAACCGTATGCAGGTCTGGTTGGCTTCTTCCATCAGGCTCGACAGTCGGATTGCCATTTCTCCAACCTGGGACCGGGTTTCTTGAGTCGAATTCGACATCGCGGCGATGGTTTTCGACATCGCCATGATGGTGGCACCGAGTCCATCCTTCGTGTTCTGCAGGGCCTTCAGGCGCCTGTTGAGTACGAAACAGTACACACAGGCCGCAAACGACACGAGAACTATGGCAATATCTGTCGGTTCAAAATTCATCATCTTATCTCAACAGGAATTCGGTAATCAGGACACCATCCGAAACACCACTTCCAAGCACGAGCTGAGAACGGCGGTCCAGCTGATCGCGCATGTGCGAATAGAAACCCGGGTTTTCGAAATCGCTGACCTCAACGGAACGCAGATAGTTTGTGAACGCATCTATTAGCACCGGTTCGGCATCATTCACGGTCGAAACATCGCCATCGTCGCTGATGATAGCGACCTTCATTTTGAGATAACGCGTGGCTGGGGCGCTTCCGATCGTAATGAGGATGTCGCGCAGCTCAACATAAGACTGGTTCACCTTGATGGCCGGCTCGGCATGAGTAGCTGATTCGGTTGTTTCGCACACGGGGGCTTCTGGAACGGTGGCTGGTGTGAGGAAAAAAACAGTCGCGAAGGAACTGGCGAGAGCGCCAACCGCGAGAAGGGCAATGCCGAGCACCCCACCCCCTGCTTTTGCGTCAGCAGAGGCTGTGCCCGCTTCAGCATCGGCCGCCGTTTTCTTGTCGGCTTTTTTGCCCTTACCTGCAGCCATTCGAAACCAACCCGACCAATAAATCCCTTAATCACCGTTAAACAAATGTTGGGGTAAAGGAACCGTTAACAATTACCCGCATAATTTTAACCATTGCAGTAATGCTGCCGTAAACAGAATTGCCGGGTCATGAGTTTTACCGCCACCTTGAGAGCGCTGCCTCTGCAGCGACAACTGATGCTTGCGTTCGCCGTGCTGGGTGTTGCGTTGGCAATGACGTTCCTTGTTCGGGGTGCAATCCAGCAACCAATGGCGCTGCTGTATTCAGGTCTCGAGCCGGCTCACACCGGCGAAATCATCGAAGAACTCGAAAAACGCGGCGCAAAATACGAAATCCGTGGCGACGCCATTTTTATCGCCCAGAATGATCGGGATGCTGTCAGGTTCTCACTTGCCCAAGCGGGGCTGCCGCAGCAGTCCGTTCAGGGCTATGAACTGCTGGATGAGGTCAATGGCTTTTCGGTCACATCCGAAATGTACAACGCGGCCTATTGGCGTGCCAAAGAAGGCGAACTTACGCGAACCATCCTCGCCATTCCGGGCGTTCAGTCGGTCCGCGTGCATATCGGCGCCAGCCTTCGTTCGGGATTTGCGCGGTCCGAGCCCAAGCAGACCGCTTCGGTGACGCTTGCGGCATCCCGCGACCTTTCAGGCGGCCAGGCCCAGGCCATTCAGTATCTCGTTGCGCTCGCTGTCTCAGGTTTGAACCCGGATGAAGTCGCCGTGATCGACTCGCAGAAAGGCATTCTGGCAGGGCCTGGCGTTGCTTCCGCCAACCAGCCAAACGCCAAGGCCGAAACGCAAGCCGCATTGCTGGAGCAAAAAATCCTTAGACTGCTGGAGGCTCGCGTCGGCCCCAGCAACGCCCGCGTATCCGTCTCGGTAGATGTCAGCCATGAGCGCCAAACGACATCTGCGGTCATGTTCGATCCTGATTCACGCGTTGTCCGCACTCGCTCCAGCGGCGATGTCAGTGAATCCAGTGGCGGGTCCGCCGCTGGCATCACGGCGGCCAGTAATTTGCCGCAAGCCAATGACCAGGCTGGCAAGGCGTCCACGAGCACGGCCCGGAACTCATCGGAAAATGTGAGTTACGAGATCAACGAAACACGGACTCAGACCGAAAAATTGCCCGGCGCTGTCGAACGCATCTCCATCGCAGTCCTCGTGAACGATCAGGTTCTCGGCATTGACCCCGCAGCGACCGACGCGGCAGCGCTGACAGATCAAATGATTGAAGATTTTAAACAGCTGATAACGTCTGCTGCCGGCTTGGATACAAGCCGCGGCGACGATCTGACGGTCGAAATCATGCCATTCCGGGCCCCGGTCGTGTCAGACATGGTGCCGGCGCCCAGCCTCGTTCAGCAACTGACTGAACGCTATCTTTGGTCCGGCATCAAAATCCTTGTCCTCGGTTTGGTGGTCATCGTTCTCGCCTTTGGCGTCATACGCCCACTGTTGAGTCAGAAAGGTTCGGCGCAGGATGGATCAGTATCTGGTAATGATATCTTTGCTGTCGAGGGCGGCGGAGCACCGGATCCATTCGTATCGTTGAAGGACTATACGATGGGTCGCCAGGATGATGCGGCTGCAATTCTTCAGGAATGGCTGAATGAAGATCGAAAGGCTGCCGTCAATGAGTGAGGCGTTTCTTTCCAATTTGCCGCGATTTGACAGCGCCGGAGTTCGCCCAACCTCCGGCCAGATGCGTTTGCTGCTGGGGCAGATGCCTGTCGAAGATGAGGCGGCTGATAAATCTGAGGATGTGCAGGTTGCGGAAGAGGCGGTTGCATCAGAGCCAAGTTCCAGTGCCTTGTCGGACCGCGCGCCGGAGTTTGCAGAGATCGAAATCATGCTGTCGGCCATGTCCGACGCAATTGAACGGATCGAGCGGGAATCACGTGAAAATTCGGTTCGCGTGACACAGTCAATTGCCGCGAAACTCTTCCCCGAGCTTTCACGTCTTTTTCTGGCGGAAGAGATAGGCCGCCACTTGCCCGTCATGGTGCCGACTTCTGCACCTGCCGTTGAAATCCGCGCACAGCCAGCGCTTCTTGAAAAGTTGCGCGAAGCCGTGGAGAACTCGTCCAGCCTCTCGGACCGCTGCGCTGTGGTGCCCGCCGGTGAAGATGAAGACGCACAGGTACGCGTATCATGGGAAACCGGCGGACTGACATTCGATTTTGACGGCCTGCTGAACGCCTGCCTTGCCCAACTGGATTCCACCCAAGCCACGATTGAAGAGTAATAGTATGGCCAACCCCGAAGAAGCTGTTGAACCGACCGGAGAGACTGATCGCCGCGAATCTTCGAGTTCGAACAAGTACCGGCGTTCAATCTTCAACGTGCCTGTCACGGTAACCGTTTCGATTGGTCAGGCCCGCCTCAGCGTTTCCGAAATATTGGAACTGCGGCCGGAGTCTATCGTGCCACTGACGTCGCGCATCGATGATCCTGTGGACCTCGCTATCGACAATAAGATCATTGCGCGGGGTGAACTCGTCGAAACAGAAGACGGGACACTGGGTGTAAAAATCACCGAGATCGCAGAACAGGCCAGTGATGCCCTTGGCTAGGCTTGGCGGCGCAACCCGTGTTCTGACAATCCTGACTGTGGCTGTCGCGTGTGCGGCGTCCGCAGCCTATGCTCAAGGTGTGCCCCCTGAGGCGGCACAGGGCCTTAACAGCGTGCTGGATGGCGCGAGTGGCGGATTGAGCCGCTCAACGATCCAACTGTTCTTGCTGGTCTCCGTGCTGAGCTTGGTGCCGGCCATCGCGATGATGGTGACATGCCTGCCCTTCATGGTCATCGTCTTTTCTTTTATGCGTCAGGCCATCGGCGTGCCGCAGGCACCCCCAAACATGATGATCATGGCGCTGGCCATGTTTCTCACCTTCTTCATCATGGAGCCCGTTTTCATGACGGCCTGGGATACCGGGATCTCGCCTTACATGGATGGTGTGTTAAGCGAAGAACAGGCTTGGGTGCAGACAACAGACCCCTTCCGCGAATTCATGATGCGGCGCGTCGAACCCGATACGATCGCGGTTCTTGGCGACGCAGTTAACAGGCCCGTCGTGGAAGGAGAGGCCCCCTCATTCTCGCTTCTCGCGACTGCGTTCATGTTGTCTGAAATAAAACACGCCTTTCAGATCGGTTTTGTGATCTTTTTGCCATTCATGGTGATTGATCTGGTTGTCGCGTCGGTGCTCATGGCAGTTGGTATGATGATGGTGCCTCCGACAGTTGTTTCGCTACCCTTTAAGCTTGGGTTCTTTATTTTGGCGGATGGTTGGCTGAAAATCACCGAAGCGGTGTTGAGAGGATACTCGGGATGAGCGCGCAACCCAAACCAGACCTGGCAGCAAGAATTGCCCCGCGTGGCGCGACGCAACTCCGTCCTGTGGCGAATGGTTCTGCGGTTACGCCATCGCAACGCGTGGCGGTCATCATTGCCTTGCTCGGTGAGGCGGTCGCGAAGCCGATCGTCGAAAAACTGGATGATGCGGACCTGGCAAAAGTGGCTGTTGCCCTACAGGATATTTCCTTCATTGCGCGGGACGAGATGATCAACATCATTGTTGATTTCCTGACGCACCTCCGCAAATCAAATGGTGCAATGCGCGGCGGCCGGGAAAAGGCGCGTGAAGTTCTTTCAAGCCTCCTGGATGCCGATCGTCTCGCGGCGATTCTTGGAGAGGAGTCTCCGGGCGAGGAGATGAAAACGTCTGCTGAGGCGCCTGCAGAGGACCCTTGGGTACGTTTGGCAAAGAAAGAGCCCAAGCAGATCGCGCACTACCTTGATGGCCTGACCCCGAACATCATTGCGCTCATTTTGCGCAAGCTTGACGTTTCGATCGGATCCGAGGTGCTCGGACAGATAAATGGCGACAAACTGGATGCGATCATGGGCTTCATGGTCGAAAGTCAAAGCCATGATCCTGGTATCGATCTCGTGCTCGCTCGTATGATAGAGATGGAGTTCCTGAATGCAGAGCAGGCTGGGCTCGAAGAAGACAACGAGCATTTGTCGGAAATTGGCGAACTGCTCAGCTTGATTCCTGCCGAGAAGCGTGACTCGCTCGTGAAATTCCTGGAATCGAAGCACGAAGAGAAATTGAAACTGATTCAACAATCAATGTTCACGCTTGAGGCTCTGCCAACAATATTGCCTGTTACCGCGGTCCCGGTCGCATTCCGAGAAATGGATGAAGAGACAACAATCAAGCTTCTTGTCAGCCTGAAGGGCCATTATTCGGAGGTTTCAGAATTCCTGCTTGGCAACATATCGGCACGTCTGGCTGACAAGCTTCGCGACGAACTGACCGATGCCAAAGATCTGACAGCCGCCCAGGCTGAAACAGTTCAACGCGAGTTTCTGTCGTCACTGATGTCGCTGAAACGCAAAGGCTCAATCGAACTGGTCAAGCCCGAGGAAGAATAGCTCGTTCGTTCCGAGCATTCCGGGGTGATCGTATCAGCGAACAACCAGTTCCGCGTGAATCGCACCCGCCGCCTTCATCGCCCGTATGATGTCGGCCATCTCCTGAGGCGACACTCCCAAAGCGTTCAATCCTGCAATAAGCTGGGACAGGGATACATTCGGTTCCATCAAAGCGATGTTCCCGCTTCCCGTCTGACCAATTGTGATCTGGGACCGGGGAAGGGCGACGGTTTCACCAGAGGAGAATGGGCCCGGCTGTGAAACGATGGGAGATTCGACGATCTTGATCGAGATGTTGCCTTGAGCAATCGCGACTTTGGAAATCGTAACGTCTTCGCCGAGCACGATCGTGCCAGATTTTTCATCAATCACAATCCGCGCAGGTGTTGCGACGGTCACAAGCAGGTTTTCGATACTGGCCAGCACGCGCGCAGGAGAATCCGCTATTGTCAGCAGGTTGAGATCGACAGTGCCCGAGTCGCGCATCGACGCGATGTTGGCACCTACCGAACTATTGATCGTATCTTCGATGCGGGCAGCGGTCGTGAAGTCAGGGTTGCGCAAGGCCAGTGTAATCGAATCGCGGTCATTGAATGCGTAATTGATCTCCCGCTCGATACGGGCGCCGTTCGGCACGCCACCCGTCGTCGGTGAGCCGCGCGAGACGCTAGCGCCCGCTGCTTGTACGTTTATTCCGCTCACGACAATGCTGCCCTGAGCGACCGCGTAGACCTCATTGTCGGCGCCTTTCATCGGCGTCAGGATCAGTGTGCCGCCCTCAAGGCTCTTGGCATCGCCAATCGACGCGACTGTTACGTCGATTGTGGAGCCATTGCGGGCAAATGACGGGAAGGTCGCTGTGACCAGAACAGCAGCGACGTTTTTCGGCTTGATATCCTCGCCCTGCACGTTAACGCCAAGCCGTTCGAGCATGTAGGATAGCGAATCTTCAGTGAATGGAGAATTCTTTACCGAGTCACCCGTGCCGTTGAGGCCGACAACAATACCGTATCCAACGAGATCGTTTTCGCGAACGCCTTCAACATCAACAATATCCCGAATCCGGGGTTGCGCGAGACTGGGCGCCGGAAGGCTGATGAGAACTGCAGAAAGCACAGCGAGAAGTCTGACGGACCATTTCATGGCGTTACCTTAAGTAATTCATCAAGCTGAGATTCGCCAATCGTGACGTCAGCAGGTAGGACGCTTCGAGACTGCTCTCCAGCTCGCGCAATTCCGACGCGGCTTCATATTGATCGCGCGCCGTCGTTTCGTTGAATGATGCCGTAAGGACGGTTTCTTCGACGTCCAACGCTTGCTTCCTTCGCGCAACCTGAGCTTCGGAAATACCGACTTCGGCCCGCCGGTTTGTGAGTGCGGTTTGTCCATTCTGAAGTGTTTCGGCCGCGGCGAAAACAGCAAGGCTGCTTCCGTCAAACAAGGCGAGTGTTTCATCCGGGCCGGACAAGGCCAGTACGGCCAGTCCCGATACGATGTCGACCAGGCTCTGTTCTGTTCCCACCACTGCGTCGGGATCTGATGATGTTTCGGTTCCGCCATAAATGTTCTGCCGCCATCCACCACCAGGGGTGTTGAAATATGTATCCATGGACGCGGCAAAATCGGCTGCGTCTGTCGCCGTGGCAGCCATCAGGCGTACGTCTGCGAGCAGGTCTTCGACACTGGCCAGCGGTGGGGTCGACGTTGCGTTGCCCGCGAACAGATAACGGTCACCATACCGCGTGTTGAGCGCTGAGAACGTCTCTTCGAGCGCCGCGCGCGAATCCCGAGCCGTCGATGCCTTGGACAGCTGATCGTCTGAGCCCATGGCGGCTTGCATGCGGGCGGACAGTCCATTCGTCCGGTCCTGAATCACGGCTAGGCCGCTCTGTGTTATGTCGAGCCGACTACTGCGAAGGGTGAGTTGCGTGCGCTCTACACCAAGGTCGTCTAGAGCCTTTTGTCCGAGCATGGCATGACTGATGCGCCCGGACAGGTGCTTGGTGAGGTCAGTATACCGGCCAGTGACAGCTTCAGTTGACGTTGTCGTCAACCGGTCACGCAGCGCAGTTGTCTCATGGCTCAACCCGGATGTCGGCAAATTCGTGAAAGACGGAATGCGCAACATATCAGATCTCCATTAGCCTGTTGATCATTTGGCTGGCGATTTCAATCACACGGGCGTTCGCGGCATATGCTTGTTCGATCAAAATTAGTTCTTGCATTTGGGCGTCGACGTCGACCCCGTTCTCGGCCTGTTCGGCATCACGCAACATCGTATGTTGTGTCGATATCGAGGAAAGGACCGTCTCGTTTTGTATGCGCTTCTGACCAGAGAGTGACGCAAATTGAGCGACCATCTCGGTGGAAGAAAAGGCGCCCTGGATGCCATTTGAACTGATCGAATTGACAGACTTGATAGACCCCAACATCGCATTGAGAATTGTAGAGTCGCCGGTCGGACCTTGCGCTATCGCTCCCAATCCATCCCGCAAGCGCCATGTCGCGCCGCCCTGAGCCGGGTCCACGGCAGCATTTATCGATATACGCGCGGCCAGGCCGGGTGCGCCTGTGCCGGCGGAGTCCAGAAACAGACCGGGGTCTCCAGCTGTTTTGGTGGGGTCGATCGCGTCGTCCGAGAGCCGGGTGATCAGGTCTCCCGCAAGAGTGTCGAGCTGGGTGCTGAACGTCGGAAGATCCTGATCCCTCAGGGTAAACAACGCGCCGAACAGTCCGCTGGATACGGCACCATAGGATGACGAACCAGGGGTCAAGGAAATGCCGTCAACGGACAGCCCGGAAAGGGCACCATTGTCGATCGTCTGATCAGGCCCGAAAGCCGAAGAAGGACTGAATTCCACTTGCCGTGCCGTCCCCGCCAGCAGGAACACGCCCTCCGGTGTGACAATGTCGATCATGCCATAGTTTCTGGGCACGGCCTTCACAGGCAAATATTCTGAAATCGTGTCGAGCACCCGGCCGCGCTCATCAATCAGAGCCGCAGCTTCGCCGGTTGTACGGTCCATGCCCGAGATTTTGCCGTTCAGCTGCTCAATAGTTTTCAATGCGGAATTGACGACATCGCGACCTTGGGCGATTTCGCGGTCAGCTTCTGTCCGCAAGCTTACGGCCAGTTGAGACAGGCTGTGAAATTCATTCACGATCGCATTCGCTGAATTCAGTACAACCGATGCGTCGGCGCCGGATTCGGGCGTCAGTGCGAGATTGGATAGTGCAGATTCGAAATTCGCGAAACTCTTGAACAGACCATCGCCGTCGGCAGAGTCGCCAACATAAGATGAAATGGTGCGCCAGGTAGAGGACAGAACATCAGCCTGGGCCAGATCGCTGGTCAGGCCTCTACGTTCTGCCGTGATGGCTTCGTTTTGAGAGCGCCCGATACCATCCGTGCGGACGCCGGACGTACTTCCGGCAACGACGTTTTCGGAAAGCAGAACCGACCGCCGCACGTAGCCGGGCGTCGATGCGTTGGCAACGTTGGTTGCAACCACGCCGGCCCTCAGGCTGGTAACCTGAAGGCCGGACCGGGCAGAATGGATGGCGCTGGATAGTGACACTTAAGCTATTGCCTTCTGTCGCTGGAAATCAACGCTTGAGGTTCGTGGTTTCCTGCAGCATTTCGTCCACAGTCTGGACGATTTTAGCATTCGACGAATAGGCGCGCTGGGTTTCGATCAGGTCGGTCAGTTCAGCGGCGATATCGGTCGTGGATTCCATCAGCGAATAGCCCGATATCCCGCCGACGGGGCCAGAGCCCGCGTCCCACAGATAAAGGCTGCCGCTCGAAGCGGAGACTGCGAACGCTTGGGAATCCAGAGCGCGCAAGCCGTTCATGTTGGGAACGTCGCCTACCGGGATTTGATACAGTGTGCGACGCAGGCCTGTGGCGTAGACAGCCTGAAGGTATCCGTTCTCGTCGATTTCAACCGAACTCAAATCACCGATCGGTGCGCCGTCTTTGGTGACAGCTGTCGGAGAAAATGGTGCAGCGAGCTGCGTAATGCCAGCGCTGTCATTTGGGCGTCCGATATAAACGGTGACGGGCCCGTGCGGCAAAGTCAGCGAAACGTTACCTGTCAAGGGATCATAGGTTGCGCCGCCGCTAGCTGACGACGTGAGTATGCGGCCGCCGGAAGCTGCTGTGTCACTGAATTCGAGATCGACTGTCCCGATCGAAACAGCGGGATCGCCGGCGCTGTCATAAATCTCGACAGTCCACTCGTTGCTCGCGCCAGTGCCGGGAACGGTCGGTGTGAATTCAAATGTTAGCGAGTTTGCGCGGCCAAGGTTATCGAAATACTCAACCGGGAGATTGTACGCTCCGGTAGTCGATCCAGAGATTGTCGCGTCGGCCGGTAGGTTGATACCCAGATCGATGCTGGACGTCGGCGTGGCCGTGAATTGTGAAGTAGCAATATTCACAGGCTCGAGGTTCACACCGCTGTTGCGGCTGACATTGCCGATGTCACCTGAAGAATTTGCAGGCCAGCCGAGAAGGAAGAGGCCACTCTGAGTGCGCAAGTTACCGTTCTGGTCGGGATAGAACGAACCAGTGGGGAGCAGCTTCAGTTCGCGGTCAGACGGGGTGTCGGTCAAACCGCTTTCGCTTGTGACCGGAAAGAGTCCGCGTCCTGCGACTGCGATATCCGTGGCGCTGCCAGTGTCAACCAGCGAGCCTACAGAGGCGATGTCCTTGAATGTATTGACCCGCACACCGCCAGCAGAATACGCGGATGAGCGTTGCTGCAAGACCATGCTTGAGAAATCAACCTGGCTGCGTTTGTAGCCGGCGGTTGACGAGTTTGCGATGTTATCTGAGATGGTGGAAAGGCGAGCGGCGTTGACATTCAACCCCATGACGCCTGCATTCAGGGACGACGAGATACTCATTACGGTTGCTCCTGCAAGGTAGTGCAACCGAAACTAGGTAAGGATAGTTAATGAGCTGATAACTCATTGCTCGCCGATTTTAACGAGTCAGTATTGTTATTGATATTCTGCGATTTTGCGCTGCTGACGGATCATCCGTCATCAGTGGATCGGTGTCAGCCTTGCCCGAAACTTCGAGGATCCGGTTTGGGTCAAGATTCGAGTTCAGCAGCAGCTTGCGTGCAGCATTGGCGCGGTCCGAGGACAGGTTCCAGTTGTCGTATCCGGCGCCGTTTCGATAGCTGAGGCTGTCTGTGTGACCCACGATCTTAATATCGTTTTCGAATGTCGCGAACGAGTCAGCGACAAGGTTCAGCATGTCGGACAGCAGATTGGAGGGAATACTCTGGCCGACAGGGAAAAGTGGCGCATCCTCAGAATCCGTAATCTCAAGAACAATGCCTTCGGCTGACATCTTGATAAGCATGTGCTCTGAAAGCTTGCTGCCTTCTTCAGTGAGGGATTGCTTCAACGTCTCGAGTTCGGACGAAATCGCCTTCTCTTTGGCTGCGTCCAACTCGGATTTGCCTTCGAATGATGCAGAGCTGGGGTGCCGGTTCGACGCACCTGTGCCATCCTTGGCATAAGTCTCTTCGGTCATGATCGACGATCCATTGAGGCCGTCTGAACCACCACCGGATATACGGGAAATGGGTATTGTCGGGCTGAAATAGTCGGCGAGGCCCTTACGCTGTTCTTCCGTCGTGGCATTGAGCAGCCACATGAGCAGAAAGAACGCCATCATCGCGGTCACAAAGTCAGCGTAGGCCACCTTCCAGGCTCCGCCATGGTGCCCGTCGCCCTTAACCACGCGCCGCCGCTTGATTATGATAGGTTGCACGACAGCTGCTTGTTGAATTTCCATTAGTCCCACCGGCTTATTTGATGAGACTGATCTACCAGACAGCCGTGAAGGATCATTGCTTATTGAAAGCTTAAATTTGGCCGTTGTGTTAATGCTTTTTCAATGGGTCAGACACCATTTGGAAGGGATTAACAATACTTCAACCAAAGGTGATTCGTGTCCGCGGTTCTGCGCAAAAAGATAGATTCCGGGGCCGGAGTTCCCCCGTCGATTCTGCAGATGCAGGAGTTTTGGGAGCAACTGCTTTCCAATACCGACGACTGGGCACGCGATGCGTTTGGCATTGAAACTCAGCCAATTGTCTCCAGCCGAAGAGTTATTGGCGGCCGTGCGGCAAACGCGCTTTTGGAAAATCCGTTTACCTTGTTTTTCGCTGCAGATGTGTCGCCGGGTCTGTGCGCTGTCGCCATGGATGAGCGGTGCGCCATTCAATGCGCAGCGACGCGTTTGCATCAGGATGCGGCCGGTCTCGAGGGTGCGTCTGCGCTCTTTCTCAAACTGCTGAGCGAGCAGCCAACCCTTTCGCTTTGGCAGCAGTTCGCAGCAGGCATGGCGGATCATAATACCCAGATGCAGAAGCCGCCACAGGTCGAAGCCTCAGGCGTTGCTGGCGGGTTGGATGCCACGAGCCGCTATCTCGAGGTTGATCTGACACTCACCTTCGACGGACAAACCTCTCAGATCAAGGTACTCTATTTTCTGGACTATATGCAGCGCTATGCGCGGACCTATGTCCGCCAATTGGCGGAGCGCAAGTCAAAGGCTTGTTCGCAAAGCCCGAAATCACTCAGCGACAGCGTTCGCGCGTCCGCGATAGCGCTCGATGCCGTGCTGGATCGTATGACCTTGACCATCGGCGAATGTTCTCAGCTTGAGATTGGAAGTGTCCTTCCCCTGAACAGCGCGGACGCTGGCCGGCTCTCGCTGTCTGCAGAGACGGTCAATGGCAGCGTTGATATTGGATCTGGAGAGCTGGGGGTCTGGAAACGGCAGCGCGCTGTAAAGCTGCACACGCCGATTTCGGAGAGCTTTGCCCGAGAAATTGTAGAGTTGTGATTTTGCTGCCGGCGGTGTGCCGGGGCTAAGGGAGTTTCGTAGTGAACGCTATTTTGGGCTTGATCATCACTGTGGCTATGGTCTTCGGTGGCTACCTGCTGGCCGGGGGCAAGATGGGTATTATCACCCATGCACTGCCATTCGAAGGCATGATGATCGGTGGCGCAGCCTTGGGCGCTTTCCTCGCCGGCAACGACATGAACACTGTCAAGCATACTGGCGGCGACGTGGTAGCTGTCTTTACGGGAGCCAAGTGGAAGAAGACCGATTATCAGGATATTCTGTGCCTGATGCACGAGCTACTGAACTTGATGAAGCAGAACCCCGTCGCGCTGGAAGCGCATATCGAGACACCCGAAGAATCCAGCATCTTCACCAAATATCCGAAAATTCTGAAAGACCATTATGCGATTGAGCTGATCTGCGATTCCATCCGGTCCATGATCATGAACTTTGATAATGTTCACCAGGTCGAGGAGCTCCTGCAGAAACAGCTGGAGCAACTTCAGGAAGACAAGCTTCACGGATCACACGCACTTCAGAACATGGCTGACGCTCTTCCTGCTCTGGGGATTGTGGCTGCCGTTTTGGGGGTGATCAAAACGATGGCTTCAATCGACAAGCCACCGGAAATTCTTGGCGGCATGATTGGTGGCGCACTCGTGGGTACATTCCTCGGCGTGTTCCTTGCCTACGGCGTCGTTGGACCGTTCGCGACTAAGGTCAAAGCGATCCGCACTGAAGAGCATGCATTCTACACTATGATTGGCGAGATCCTCGTCTCCAACCTGTACCTGAATCCAGTGAACATCTGTGTCGAAGTCGCGCGGCGCCATGCGCCTTCGCGCGTGCGGCCGTCATTTGATGAGGTGGAGCAAGCCATTCGGGAGGCCAAGCGAGCGGCATGACCCGTTACCCCTGGATTCTGTTACTTAGCCTCTGCCTGGCCCCCCAGGTGCTGGCGGTCGAGCAGAATTCAGCGGCGACGGAGGCGACCGAACGTAATGCCGAACTTTCTTCCGATCTGGACCAATTCGTTCGGGGCGCAATCAATGAGGGCTTTCTAACACCAATAGGGTCGGCTGATTCGTCGCCTGCACAGCAAAATCACTCTGAGAATCTGGTTGAACCGACATCAGGCAAGATGGCCCCGGTAAAGTCCGAAGTTGTTGCAGAGAATGATGGTGCCTGCACCGGACCGTATGCGCTCGACTTCTCGGAACTCCAGACGGTCGGTCGCTACCAGGATCTGTATGAGGTTCGTGACAAGGTGGATGCGGCTGCAGAGCACGGCGACACTCCTGTGCAGAAGACCGCACTTGCAAAGGCTCATATTGCGCTCGGTCTTTATTCAGAGGCGCTTATGGTGTTGAGGCGCACACCCGGTCCTGAGTTCACGCCATACAGGAAATTGGCCGAGCTGATGAACAACCGCCAAAGGCCGGACACTGCCTATTTCCATAAGATGGATTCCTGCCGCTCCGAGGCAGGCCATTGGCTGGCCCTTGCTCAGTTCATATCGGGTGATGCCGGTGGCGTTCAAAAGCTGCAGGAATCCCTGAGCGGATTCCGCAAATTGCCGCTTCAACTGCGCATCGACTATGCGGCCCTCGTGATTCCGGAACTTGAGCGGATTGACGAGAAGGGGCTGGCGCGCAAATTGATGGCGGATTTCAGCGAAGACCAAGTGAACCGATCCCCGCAGCTTCGCTTCGTGGACGCGCTCGTCAAGCTCGATAGCGGCGATTCCGCTGCCGAACGCACTGTTGTCGGTTTCCTGTCGCATCCGCAGTTTCAGGAACAGGCGCTCGCCGCGATGCTTCGACGAAAGCGTCCTCTCGATCCGGCCTACCAGGAAATTCTTCTCAGCGACCTGATGCGAAAGTTTGGTCAGCAAGGAAGCGACAGACAGCTTGCTGCAAGCCTCCAGTTCGCCCTTGAGGAGTTGAGCGCGCGTTCCAAGTATCAGCCCATTATGGAACTGGCCCAGATGCCTGCTCTGCAAAATCCCGCCGCGCAGGCTGAGGTCAAAAGACAGCTTGTTTCCAGTCTCAAGCGTGACTTGAGTGGTGAAGACCGCTTGAGAAATCTGGCCGCAATAAGCGCAATGGCGAGTGATTCCAAACTCCTTGATGACCATCCCAGCAAAGACCAGCTGGTTAAAATGGCCACCGAGCAGGCGGTGCATTTTGGATTTGGGTCAATGGCAAGCGCGCTTGTCGGGAAGTCCGAAACCAAGGGGAGTGCCAGCCAGGAGGTCGCGACGCTTGCATTCCGCCGCCACGATTATGCATCGGTTTATGCCCTTGCTGACGAATTTACACGCGACGAGGGCATCGCTGTTCTGGCAGCCAAGAGCGCGATCATGGAACAAAACCAGCCATTGCTCATCAAGTTCGAGAACCGGATGCCCCTGAAGCCGGAATCCTTGCTCGCGCTGATCGAGCAGGACGCCGTATCAGGGCACTGGATCGTGTCTGACCGGATTTATGCGGCGGCAGATCAACTGACGGGTGCTGATCACAAGCAGCGTGTGGAGCGGGTATCAGCTCTGAAGCGGGCCGCTCTCAATCTACCATCACCAACGGCGCCAATGACCATGGCGCGTGTGCGGGAAAAGCTCAGCGCGACCCCGCCCCCGGCTGCGCCAGCCTCCAGAGGGAGCAACTAATGTCAAATGCGATTTACGCAACGCTCGCCCGTCAGCACGGATTGATGCAGGAAATGCAGGTTGTTTCCAACAATCTCGCGAACTCGAGCACGACCGGATACAAGACTGACCGGGCGATCTTCGCCGAATTTCTTGTGGGCTCAGATTCTGGCAATACGTCGCTTTCCATGGGCAGCCTGGCCGGCCATGCGTTCGAAATGGAGCAGGGGGGGCTCAAGGTCACCGGCGGGCAGTTCGACGTTGCTGTTCAAGGCGACGGGTTCTTTTCGATTGAAACGCCTCAGGGGCCGCGCCTTACACGGGCCGGTCATTTTCAGCTTTCAGCAGATGGCACGCTCGTCGACATGATCGGCAACAGTGTCCTCGGTGCAGGCGGTGGCCCCATCCAGATTCCGGTCGAAGCCAGTCAGATTTCAATCTCTGCCGATGGTACCATCTCGGCGGATGGAGAGCTGATTGAGCAGATCGGTGTCGTCATTCCAGATGGTGAATTGATGCGCGACTCGAACACTTACTTTTCGGCCCCCGGCGGATTTGGAAATGCGACCGATTTCAATGTTGTTCAGGGGGCTCTCGAACAATCGAATGTTTCACCGGTTCTCGAAGTGGCGCGCATGATCGAAGTACAGCGCGCCTATGAAGCCGGACAAACACTTCTGGAACGCGAAGACCAACGTATTGGCCAAGTTATCTCGACCATACGTGAACGATAATCTCGACGACTGAACGAAGGAGACGAGCATGAAGTCATTACAGATAGCCGCGACAGGCATGGCCGCGCAGCAATTGCGCGTTGATGTCATATCCAACAACATCGCCAACATGAGTACCGCCGCATATCGACCCCGCGTCGCGGAATTCTCGGACCTGATGTACCAGCAATACCTGACACCCGGAACAATCACGTCTCAGGTCGGTACGGTCGTGCCGGCAGGCATCCAAATCGGTACGGGCGTGCGGCCATCAACGGTCTCTATGGAGATCACCCAGGGCGCGCTTCGGGAAACGGGATCTGAACTCGACCTTGCGATTGATGGGGCGGGATTCTTCGAGGTGACACTTCCCTCGGGCGAATCCGCCTACACGCGGGACGGTAAATTCAATCGCAGCGTCGACGGTGAAATGGTGACGATGGATGGATATCCGCTCGCCGACGGCATTACTATTCCAACGGACGCCCGGGCCATCTCGGTCAGCCGCGACGGCGAAGTTGTCGCCTATTTCAACGATCAAGCCGCTGGGCAGGCGATCGGAGCGCTTCAACTCGTTCGCTTCGTTAACGAAAAGGGCCTGGAAGCGCTCGGCGACAACCTTTTCCGCGAAACGGCTGCATCCGGCACCCCAGCACAGGTGGTGGCGGGTACCGAGGGATCGGGCTTCATTAGGCAGGGGTTCCTGGAACAGTCGGGCGTTGATGTCGTCAAGGAAATTTCCGATCTCATCGAAGCCCAGCGAGGCTACGAACTGAATTCCAAAGTCATCACGGCGTCCGATGAAATGCTCGCCGCCACGACACGGTTGAGGTAGCGCCATGATTTCGCTGATCGCATTTGGATTTGGTCTAATGTCGGCAGTCACAGACACGTCGTCACTGGTTGCTGCGGAAGTCATTCGTGCGGGTGATCGTGTGTCAGCGGCCAACGCCGTCCCGGACGCGGAGTCGACATCTGACGCCAACGATCCCCTTTTGGGGCGCGAAGTGCGTCGCACAATCTATGTTGGTCAGACGATTACCGCTGACAACACGAGACCACCAATGCTCGTGAAGCGTAACCAGATCGTCACGATCAAATATGTCAGTGGCCCATTGGAGATCACCACGATCGGTCGGGCCATGGGCGAAGCAGGTGCAAACGAGGCGGTCACCGTCCTCAATCAGGATTCTCGGCAATTGGTACAGGGTATCGTCCAGGAAGAAGGATGGGTTTTAGCGCGATGAAAATGCTACTCTCGACAACTGTTCTAGCAACCGCCCTCACGGCGTGTGCTAGTTCCAAACATTCGGGCCCCATGGTGGAGCACGCTGGTTACACGCAGTGGGCGACACATGTGAGTGAGCTCGAAACCGACACGAATCCGAACCCGTCACTGTGGGCCACCTCTCCTAATGCGCTGCTCAGTATGCGTCGCGCCAAGGAAGTCGGGGACCTGTTGACGGTCGTCGTCGAAATGAATGATCAGGCCAGCCTGAAGAGTTCATTGTCCCGCAGCAGGGATTCCAGTGAAGACTTCAGTGTTGATGCGCTTTTCGGCCTGCCTGATGTGGTCAATCGTGCACTTCCGGGAGCAGCAAGTGTTTCGCCGGCAATCGACTTCAATCGAAACTCGAACCTGAATGGCAGCGGGGCGGTTAATCGCGCCGAGAAAATTGCGTTCACGTTGGCGGCCCGGGTTGTTGGTCTTGAGCCTAATGGCAACTTGGTCATCCAAGGCTATCAGCAAACGCGTGTTGGCAGTGAGGTCCGGTATCTCAGTGTTGCCGGGGTCATCCGTGCACAGGACATCACACGGACGAACACCGTTTCCTATGAAAAGATCGCCGATGCCCGCATGTCCTATGTCAACGAAGGCGACACAACAGGTGGCGGCGGCCGCAAACTTGTGCCGCGACTTCTCGATAAGGTCGTGCCTTTCTAGGGAATTCTCATGAAGAATATTATTTCTGCCGTCGTCGTCGTTCTCTGCATTATTGTGGGGGGAATAGGCGGAAATTTCCTGAAGAACGGGTCTGGAGCGTCCTCCGGTGAGGCCGGGCACGATAAACCGGCGAAAGAAAAGCCCCACGGAGAAGACAAGAAGGGCGGGCATGGGTCTGAGCCTGCCGAAAAGAAAGACAGCCACGGTTCAAAGGACAGCCATGGAAGCAAGGATAGTCATGGCAGCATGGCGTCTGGCAGCGTGGAGTATTTCAAGTTTAGCCGCGAGTTCGTCATCCCGGTCATGCGCGAAAGCCGGGTCGATAGCCTCGTCATCCTGAATATCAATCTCGAAGTCGATTCGAGTGTGAGCCAGAAACTGTTCGCGATGGAACCCAAGATCCGCGACAATATCATGACGACGCTAATTGAGCTCAGCAATGATGGGACAACGCTGGAGGCGATCGCAAATCTGGAAAACTACGAATCAATTCGCGCCAGTGTTCTGATGAACCTTCAGAGAATTGTCCCCGAAGGCATCAAGAACGTCTTGATCGTAGATATGGCCAAGCAACAGCTCTAAAGCGTCTAGGTCTTTATATGCCGCTCGCGGAGACACGATAGCGCACGGGGGTGTGGCCAGCGTGGTAGTGGATCAGTCCAGGTCTAGCTTGGGGGCCATCGTCCCTGCATATTCCTCTCCGCGGTACAGATCGATGCCCATCTGGTAGAGCCCTTCAGGTGCCTTGTCTTCGCTGGTTAGAATGCTGCCATCCCAACTGAAACTCGTCGCATCCTTATCCAATGCCTCATTCCAAACTACCTTCCCGGTGTCGTCCTTGACTGTCAGGACGGCGCGGTCAGCCGCATCGGGAATCTCGACAGCGAATTTGACGGCCTCATCTGAGAAGGGAACCCAGGTCGACTCGACAGTTACTGTGTTCCCCAGCCATTGACTGGAAACGATCGCGTAAAGGTCACTCATTTTCGCAGCGATCACATCGAGGCTGGAGTTCGATTTCACGTTTTGCTCAAGTGATGAGAACGTCGCGAGTTGTTCGACGAACTGCGTCGAATCAAGGGGCGCCAATGGATCCTGGTTACGTAGCTGGGCGGTCAGCAGCTTGAGGAAGCTATTGAACTCCTCACCGATCTGAGGTTGTTCCGTGGGCCCGGTTGCGATGCCCGTGGCTGTATTTGTTACCGGCGATACGGTGGTCATGGGCAGGGCTTTCAGAGCTTGATGTTAAGACCGCTGCTCGAAGTCGAGCCGGGCCGGGATGTTTGAGAGGCAATCAGGGCCGGAACCGCGAGCGCCTGATTTCCAGTGACGTCAGCGTCAAGGCGGCCGGCGCGTGGCCCTTGCTGATTTGGGTCCTGCTGCGCCTGCTGTTGTTGCTGGAACGACATGTTCTGGCTGGATAGGCCTTGTTTCTCCAGGGCGTTGACCAGTTCGAAATGCATGAGGCGCAGTTGCCGCATCGCTTCCGGAGATTCGCCGGTAATCGTCACGTGCTGCAGGCCGTGGGAGTCGAATTTATAATCGATTGAAACGCGGCCCAGTTCCGGCGGGTCGAGTTGAACGACGATCCGGTTTTTCCGGTCGTCGGGTGTCGCCAGGGAATCGGAGATAACATCCACTATTTCTGCTGGAGTGGCCGAAATCAACGCATTTGTAGGCGTGAGGCCGTTAGGGGTGGCGGTGGTCACCAGCTGCGGCGTTTGTGTTTGCTGATTGATGGGCTGTACGCCAACATTCATGTCCTGGGATATCGCAGCCTTGTCTGTCACGACGATATCCGAAAATGATGCGGCCTCAGGATGCTGAGGCGTCGATGCAGTGCGCGCTGGATCAACTGGTGGCGCATCGGAAGCAAATCGTTCGTTGCTCCGATGTCCGTTCCCGGGGGCGCCTGCGCTCGAAGCCTGAAGAGCTGGCTGGGATGCGGGCGCAGCCAGCGCGCCAGTGCCATTCACTTTTGCGTCTGCGCTTTCAGTTTTGCTTGCTGGACCGCCATTGGCGGGCGCCTGCACAGCAGCGGCAGCGCTCGCCAGGGTCGATTGGACCGCAGGGTCAGGTAGCGTATCGCCCGTAGCGATGTCTGCATCGGATGGGGGGGCAGATATGGCGACATTGTCCTGCGTGGCGGGCTCAAGCAAGGCAGCTTCCAGTTTAACCGCTTCAGGGCCGCCTTGCTGAACAGGCTCCATGGGGAGTGGTTCCGGTAGGGTGAGCCGCTCAGTCGGGATTGGCGCAGTATCCACTGGAGCAGGTGTGGCCTGCATGTCATCTGCAGCGATTGCGGGCGCTGGCTTTACCGTATCGCCCACACTCAGCACCTCGATGAGCTCATGGCTCGCTTCGGGCACTACCTCTTCTGCAGAAAACTCAGGCAGTTCAGCGTCAGGTGAAACGCTTTGGCGGGGCGGTTGGGTCGGATCATTGATGAGGATCGCCGCAACGGCAGTCTGTCCGGTCTCCGATCGGTCCAGATTCTCAGGCACTTCATCACGATGTTTTGCTGTGTCGAGCTTTGACAGGCTTTCCTTGAAATCGGCGCCCTTGCGATCTTTCGCCGAAGCCTGGTTCTGCGATTCGGGGGCAGACCGGGCTGGCCGAGCAAGGAAATCCGTTTCGAGGGTAAATGCCATTTTTGAATCCGCGATTCTGGTCGTTAACCAAATTAAAACCCCGCCGCGTAAAAAGTAGGTTAATTCTCGAAGTGATTTCGTTCACTTCTAAATTTTGTTTGACTGCGGAGTGTCAAATGACAGGTCCTGTTACCTTTCCCGGAGCGAACGCATCTGGAATCGCTTCGTTTGACCGGGTGAATGTTAGCCCGTCGGATACGAACGCGTCGAACATTGGCGAAAGATTCGAACAGATGCTTTGGGCCGAAATGCTCACGCATGCAGGTTTGGAGAAGGCCTTCTCGCAAGGTGGAGGAGAATCAGCCTCTGCATTCTCCAGATATGTTGTTGAGGCTGTGGCCAAGGATATTGCCGCATCTCACCCGCTCGGCCTTGCCGACGCCGTTAAATACAACGCCGGCCTCGTGCCGCAGCCGCGAGTGGACAAGACATCGTGAATCACCCCGAACTCAGCGCTCAAACGGCACGACTGAAAGACATTCTGCTCAGCGAAAAAGACTTCCTGCTGACTGGCCGTGCACGGGAAGCCGCAGCCCTTATGTCGGACAAGATGGAAGCAATGCAGGATCTTGAGGCTTTTCTCGAAACCCGGCAGCCCCAGTCCCTGCCGAGCGAGCATCGCGCTGACATGGAGACAATCGTGCGCCTCTCCACGGAAAACTCGGCGCACTTCCAGGCGATCCGGAATGGTTTGCGCCATGCCGTTGAGAGACTCGAGTCACTGCACAGCAGCGCCTATGTTGGGTCATACGCGCAGAATGGAAGTAAAATTCCTTTTACGGAAGTTACTGGTCAGTTTCGAACAAAGGCATGACCGGTTAACTGTATCTACACAATGCGATTTTAAGGGTAACTGTAACAACTAAGATAGGTTGGCGGTTTTACCGCTGTCAGGATGACGCGAGTTTGATCAATACCATGGCCCAGGTCATGGCAAAAAATTTAGAGGTACCAAACTGTGTCCAGTATTCTTACCAATAACAGCGCCATGGTCGCGCTCGACACCCTCCGCAGCATAAACAAAGATCTTGCGACGGTACAAAATGAAATTTCGACAGGCAAGAAAGTGTCGTCTGCTAAAGACAACGCTTCGATCTGGGCTATCTCGACTGTCATGTCGACAGACGTTGAAAGCTTCAAAACCATTTCTGACTCGCTGAACCTCGGTTCTTCGACTGTCGGCGTGGCGCGTTCGGCTGCCGAAGCCGTTACCGAGAACCTTCAGGATATCAAGAACCTGATCGTTGCCGCCCAGCAGGGTAACGTTGACCGTTCGAAGATCCAGACCGACATCAGCGAACTGACCAAAGGCATCCAGACAATTGTCGGCGCTGCGCAGTTCAACGGCCTGAACCTGCTTGATGGCAGCTCGACCGCTGACGTTGACTTCCTTGCATCGCTTGACCGTTCGTCGGGTGGTTCTGTCGCTGCTTCGTTCATCAGCGTTGGTCGTCAGGATCTGTCGCTTAGCAACTCGGCGACGCCAGCTGTGTTCGGCGCCGGCGCAAACGCTGACCAGACGATCATCGCTTCGGGTGTGAACTCGGGTACGGCCACTGCTGCCGGAGCCGGGGCTGATCTGGATGTTACAATTGCGTCTGTCGCCGCTGGTCATAGCTATCGACTCGTCCTTGACGACTCGGCAACCAACAACACGCTTGGTCAGCGTACGTTCGAGTATGTGGCAAGTGCTGACGACAGCGCTTCGTCGGTGGCTGCAAACCTTGCCAACCAGATGTCGACCTTCCTGTCGGCCACTGGCGAGACGAACTACTCGGTCTCCCGCGCCGATGGTGTGATCACGATCGATAACGCCTCTGGTGCTGCTCTCGCTGTGACAGCGACGGCGAGGACAGGTGGTACGGCTGGTACGACCACAGGTGGTCTTGGTAACCTTGCTACGGTCGATGTCACCACGGATGCTGGTGCAACGTCCGCTCTGACGGCCATTGAAGGTCTGCTGCAGACGTCGATCGACGCCGCTGCTGCCCTTGGTTCGTCACAGAAACGTATCGAAAGCCAGGGCGAATTCGTGAACACGCTGGTCGACGCAATGACGTCGGGCATCGGTGGTCTCGTTGACGCTGACATGGAAGCTGCTTCCGCGAAACTGCAGGCTCTGCAGGTTCAGTCGCAGCTTGGTGTTCAGGCTCTGTCCATTGCGAACCAGGCACCGCAGTCCCTGCTGTCACTGTTCCGCTAGTACTGATTGGTGGCCCGGGCGCATGATGCGCTCGGGCCATTTTCACATCATCGCCAGGAGGGCGTTTTGCATAATTTGGCATACAAGGCTTACGGGCAGGTCCAGCAACGCACAGCGAGTGACAAGGGTATCGAGCACGCGCTCTTCCTTCAGATCACCGAAGCGCTTGAAGAGGTTGCCCGATCCGACTCTCCCAGCCCGGCCGCCAAGGCAGACGCCATTCACAGAAATCAGCAACTCTGGACGCTTCTGGCGACCGATCTGTTGAATCCCGCGAATTCTCTTCCAATCGATTTGAAATCCAGACTCCTTCAGCTGTCGAAATTCGTGCAGAAGTCGAGCTTGGAAATTCTCTCAGGCGACGGCGATATTGCCGACCTGATCGAGATCAATCGCCCGATCATTGCCGGCCTCGCCGGTGCGGCGCAACCTGATGTACAAGGGGAGGCTGCCTGATGTCCGGACTCGTGCTGAAAATCGCGCCCGGTGAGCGTTTCATCGTCAACGGCGCCATTCTCGAAAATGGCGACAAGCCCGCCCGCATTCGTATTACCGAAGGCGACGTACGCGTTCTGCGCTGCCGCGACGCCTTGCGTCCTGAAGAGGTGAACTCGCCCTGCAAACAGATATATTATGCTGTCCAATTGTTGATTACGGGTGATCTGGAAGAAGGCGGCACGCTTCCGGCCATCGACGATGAGTGCTCCAAGCTGCTCGATGTTTTCAAGACCATCGACCCGGAACTCATTCCAACGCTTCGTTCCATGATCAGCCGCGGAAACTATTATTCGGCGCTCTGCCATCTCCGCCAGATACTGGTTATTGAGAACCAGCTCCTGGCGCGGATCAATAAGACTACCGTGCCAATCGAAGACATGAAGGTCGCCTAGGCCATGTTTCAGCCCGTCATTCCCCTGACCGGCAATAGTGGATGGAAGTTTCTCGAGGCGACTTATGATCGCCAGCTCGAAAGCCATTCCAACTCTGCGCAGGTCCGCCTGGACCGCGACTATCTCGTTGAAAAATTTTCAAAGCCAATCTCGGTCGAGAGCTTCCTTGACGACAGGCGATTGCTTCGTGTCGCTTTGACGTCGTTTGATCTGGGCGGCGAAGAATGGAAGCGCGGTTTCATCGACAAGGTGCTGACCGAGGTTGCTGATCCGGAAAGCACTTTTCTGGCGCGCCTGAACAATTCCAAATACACAGCCTTTGCAAACGCCCTGAAGCCGATCAGCGGAACGATCTACTTTTCGCCGGAAGAGGTGGCGGGTATTGCGGAGAACTTTGAGAGATCTTCCTTCAAAGCTGCGGTCGGTGAAGTCGATGACAACATGCGGCTCAGCCTGAACTACAAGACGGAAATCCAGAAAATCGCGGGCACAGGTTCAAGTGACGAAGCGATTCTCTACCGAATGTTAGGCGATGTCCCGACACGCACGGTACTCGAAGGTGCAACCAACCTGCCGTCTGACATCGGCAAGCTGCCGATTGAGCGCCAGGCTGTCATCCTGAAAGAGGCCCTGCAGCGCACATTCGGCATTCGCGAGATGTCAGAGCTCACGTCGACGGAGAGCGTCGATCGGGTGATTCAGAGATTCCACGCGATGCAATCCATCGCTGATGGCATGGCAAATTATTCTTCGGCGTCTGCTGCGTTGACACTGCTGGGCGGCAACGGCCTTGGTAGTCAGGGCAGTGCGAACCTTTTCCTCAGCCTGCTTTGATTAAAGCTCGATAGGCGTCGCCGGCATGGTCTGAATGTCCGGACTGCTTTCGGACTTCAGTATTTCCTCCAGCCGTGTGAACGCCGCCTTGATTCCGTTCTCATTTCGCGTGCCGGCATACTTATCCAGCTGAGAGAAAAGTGCGATCGCATTGTCCGCTTCGGCATCCTTGCCGAATTCGTAGAGGTTTGCTCGCAGCATGGGGGCGACTTCCTCGTACAGTGCGAACATCCGACGGCATTCGCGAATCAGAACATTTTCCGCGTCCGTTGCCGCATGCGGCAGACTGCGAGACACGCTGCGAAGAATGTCGATTGCGGGATAACGACCGCGTTCAGCAATGTCGCGCGCCAGAATAATGTGGCCGTCGAGTATTCCCCGGATCATATCGGCCACGGGTTCTTCCATGTCGGACCCGGCAACGAGTACTGAATATACGGCGGTTATATCGCCCTTGCCATCTGTGCCGGGGCCGGCCCGCTCTGCCAGTTCCGCGATCACGCGGACGGTTGACGGCGGAAAGGCATTCAGCGCGGGCGTTTCGCCAGCAACAAGAGCGGTCTCACGATGCGCTTCGGCAAAGCGTGTAATCGAATCAAACAGAAGCAGCACGTTCTGCCCCTGGTCACGGAAGTATTCTGCAGCCGTCATCGCGCAATAGGCGGCGCGCTTCTTGGCGCCGGGCGGTTCGCTGGCCGTGGCCGCCACGACCACGGTTTTGGACAGGATCGATTCCGGCAGAATGTTGCGAACAAAGTCGTTCACTTCGCGGCTGCGTTCGCCGACGAGGGCAATCACAACCCGGTCGGCTTCCATGCCGGCTGCAAGTGAGCCGAGAAAGGTCGATTTCCCGACACCGGATCCCGCGAAGAGTCCGAGCCGTTGCCCCCGACAAATTGGCAGCATTGTATCGGTGACCATCCAGCCCGATGGAAGACGCGGCCCGATGCCCCGTCGCGCGTGCGCAGGGAGGGGCGCTGCATGCAGTCTGCGCGGAATCGAGCGCGTCGCAGGAGGTGCAGTGTCTCCGCTGGTAATGTCTCCCCGATAGTTAATGATCTTTCCGAGCCAGTGATCGCCAGGCTCGATTCGCGCTTCCTGTTCAATCTGAACTGGATCGCCGATACGAATGGCGTCGCAGGGGGAAAACAAGAGCGCTGTCACGCTGTCGCCGGAGATGTTCAGGATTTCGCCGAGAACGGTAAAGCCCAGTTTTTCAATGACAATTTCGTTTCCAACGCCGGCCAATTCGCTGATGCCAGCAATTTTTATCACGCCTGGCGCCACGTCGGTGACAGTTCCCCAAAGCCTGAAAAGTTTCATTGATGAGGAGGTGGCAGCTGTTCGCATGGAACTCGGTCTTCACATGTAATTAACCCTTTCTTTAACATATATTACCAAACCTTGTGATGCGGTTAACCAAAGTGAATCAATCATGATTTCCGATCTACCCATGTTTCAAGTTTTGGGCGCCATGGCGCGCCATGCTGCCGAGAGCCAAAAGGTGAGCGCGACCAATATCGCGCACGCTGATGACCCCGGCTACAAGGCGGCCAGGATTGAATCGTTTGAGGCCTTCATGGCGCGCGCTGCGTCTGGCTCCGAACATGACGGCATGGCCTCAAACTTCAAGACGCTGCTGGCTGATACGCAGGCCAAACCAAACGGCAACACGGTGAGCCTGGAACAGGAATTGTTCAGTTCCGCTGAAGCGATGGGCCAGCACAATCTGGCACTCACCGCCTACACCAAGACGCTCGACCTGCTGCGGACAGCGATGGGCAAGGGACGCTAAGGGAAGCCAATCATGAATCCTCTCAAGGCAATCATGCAGCAAGCGGTCTCCGGGATGCAGCTTGAATCCCGCCGGATCACGGTTGCGGCGGAAAATATCTCCAATGCTGATACTCCCGGCTATCAGAAGAAAATGCTCCTCATCGAGCCAGAATTGTCGCCGGGCAGCCGGTTCTCTGCAATGAAAGAAATGCTCGACGAGACGCCTGGCCAACGAGACTACAACCCATCACATCCTATGGCTGACCCGGATGGCTACGTCACAATGTCGAACGTGTCTCTGGTCATGGAAATGGCTGACTTGCGTGAGGCCAACCGAACCTATGAGGCCAATCTCAACGCGTTCCAGCAGGCGCGGTCCATGTATTCTTCCCTGCTTGATATTCTGCGACGCTAGAAAGGCGATGTGAGATCATGTCTACAGTAAGCTTCAACGCCTACACGGCTCTGAATACGACTCGGCCAGCGGATACTGCCAAGGCTGCGACCAAGCCGGACGGCGACAAGAATGTCATTGCCGAAGGTATCAACGACTTCAAGGTTGCGCTCCAGCAAGCCGAAAAGACAACCATGCAAACGGCTGTCACTGGTGCTGATCCGCATGCGATGGTTGCCGCGTTGGCGAACGCAGAGCTGATGCTTGATGCGGCTGTCACCATCCGGGACAAAGTCGTCGAAGCGTATCAGGAACTCCTTCGCATGCCTGTTTGACGGCTGGAGGTCGCCATGTCCGAAGCAGAGATTTTCGAGATTCTACGCGCTCATATCTGGGGCGCGGCGATGATGGCAATGCCGATACTGGCATGCACCCTGATCGTCGGTTTCAGCATTGGTTTGTTGCAGGCTTTGACGTCTATTCAGGAAGTCACGCTGACTTTCATTCCGAAAATCCTTGCGGTCGTGATCGTGTTCTTTCTTTCGCTCGGCTACATGACCCGGCTCTGCCTGGACCTGTTCAATAATTCGGTACTTCCACTCATTTCAAGATAGGTCTCACGTGCCGTCATCGAACACCTTCGGCCTGGCCCGGCCTACATCATTGCTGGCCATCGGCTTGATGCTGGTCATCCTTGTGATGATCCTGCCCATCCCTGCCTGGGTGATGGATATTGGCCTGACCCTATCGTTTTCATTTGCGATCCTGATTTTCGCGACATCGGTGTTTATTGAGCGCCCGCTGGACTTCTCGTCATTCCCAAGCGTGCTTCTTGCATCGCTCATTCTGCGCCTGGCGCTCAACGTGTCGTCCACCAAGCTCATCATTGGCGAAGGTCATACCGGAACGCAGGCTGCAGGCGGGGTCATTGAGGGCTTCGCCATGTTTATCATGGGTGGAAACCTGTTCGTGGGCCTCGTTGTGTTCAGCGTGCTGGTCATCGTCAACTTCATGGTCATCACCAAAGGTGCGGGCCGCATGGCTGAGGTCGGTGCCCGTTTCGCCCTTGATGCAATGCCGGGCAAGCAATTGGCCATCGACTCCGATCTCGCCGTTGGTGCCATCACGCATGAAGAGGCCAAGAAGCGACGCCAGAAGGAACAGGAAGAAGCTGCCTTTCTCGGGTCGCTTGATGGTGCTTCCAAGTTCGTCAAGGGCGATGCCATTGCCGGCCTGCTGATCACGGCGCTGAATCTTGTCGCAGGCATCGGCATCGGTCTCACCGTGCACGGTCTCAGCTTTTCTGAAGCCTTGAGCAATTATTCGATCCTGACGGTGGGTGACGGCCTTGTGTCACAGGTTCCTGCCGTCATCGTGTCGGTTGCCTCCGCGCTGCTTCTTTCCAAGGGGCGCGAAGAAGGCGCAATCGATCTCGCGCTCGTGGCACAGCTTGGAAGTAACGTAGCCGCTCTGATGATTGTTGCCGGCATCCTGTTCCTCTTCGCGCTGTTCCCCGGCCTGCCTTTTGTCCCGTTCATGCTTGCATCGGCCGGCTTCGCGACAGCGTCTGTCCTTGTGCGCCGCAGGGATCGAGCAAAAGAAACAGAAGCGGAACTGGTACCGGAAGAGATCACGCCAGAGCCTTTGAAATTTGGCGACTCCATCCACGCTGACGAAATCCACCTCGAAGTTGCGCCAGACCTGGTGAACCTCGTCCTGCTTGGCGATAACGGGTTCGAAAGCCGCATCCACAAGATCCGCCGCTATATCGCTGAGGAGTACGGGTTCGTCCTGCCGCCGATCCGCATGACGGACAATCCGACTTTGAAAAAGAACGAATACCGGATCAGGATTCAAGGTGTTCGGCTCGATTCCGGCCTTCTGCGTCCTGGCTTTATCCTGGCGCTGATGGAAGATGACCAGTCCCCCCACCTGCAGGGAGAGAAGGTCAAGGAGCCCGTGTACAAGGCGGCCGCTCGCTGGTTGCCCAATGGTAAGAAGCAGGAACTCGCTGCCGCCGGTATTCCAGTTGTGGAGCCCATCGAGGTCCTCGCCACCCATATGCTCGAAGTTATCCAGTCGAACTTCTCGCTGGTCTTCACGCGTATGGTCATGCTCGACACACTCGACGCGCTTACCACCGTTACCGACAGTGACCGGGCTGCAGCCAATCGCAGATTCCTCGACGAGTATATCCCGACCAAAGTCACGCCCGAGATGCTTCTTTCGGTCGTGCGTCTTCTGCTCGAGGAGCGGGTCTCTATTCGCAACCTCTTCCTTATTATCGAGACGATTGCCGAAGTTAAAGCATCGACACCGGGCCTGCCGCGCATCGTCGAACTCGTCCGCCAGCGTCTCGCCTTCCAGATCGTTGATCGCCTTCAGGACGAACAGGGACGGCTACCACTCGTTCAGCTTTCATCGGCCTGGGAACAGAAATTCGCCCAGTATGAGGTCACCAACGAAAATGGCAGTTGCGATATCGCGCTCCCGCCGGAAATGTTTGGTGAATTGACGAATGAAGTGCAGTCAAAGCTGAACGAGGCCGCCAAAAAAGGTGTCATGGCTTCCGTGGCCACCTCGTCGCGGCGTCGCCGATTCCTTCAGACCGTACTGGTCAGCAAAGGTATCCGAAACTCGGTTCTGGCCTACGAAGAAATCACAGCAAAGACCAAGCCGTATATTATCGGCGTTGTCTGATGGCTGAGCTTATGGCCATGGGAGACTCGCTGGCACCATGGCTGGCGGTGTTCTTTCTCGTGGTGGCGCGATTGACGTTCATCATCTTCTTCATGCCCGGCATCGGCGAGCAGGTTGTGCCTGTGCAGATGCGCCTCATGATCCTGCTGGCTGTTGCAATGGCGCTCGCCAGCACCGGCGTGGTTGAGGCGCCTCCGTTGACGCCGCTGTCGGGTTTTGGCGGGCTCTTGCTCAGCGAAATCACTATCGGGTTCTGTCTGGGTGCTGTGCTGCGCGTTTCCGTATGGATGCTCAGTATCGCCGGCACGATCATTTCCCAATCCATTGGCCTGTCACAGCTTCTGGGTGTCGCACTGGAGCATGAGGCCCAAAGCCTGACAGCGAACATGCTCTCCATGGCCGGTGCAGCCATTCTCCTGTCAGCGGATTTTCACCTGACGGCCATCGCATCTCTTCTGCGATTGTACAGCGACATTCCTGTTGGCGCCTTGTCGGCCCTTGATTGGGACTTGTTGATCAATCGAAGCTTTTCGGCCGTCGGATTTGCCGTACTTCTGGCATGGCCCTTCGTCGCCGTGAACCTGCTGTATAACATCTGTCTCGGCTTCATCAACAAGGCCTTGCCACAGCTCATGGTGGCTTTCGTCGGCGCGCCGTTGATGATCGGAGGGGGTACGATCCTGTTCTCATTGTCCGTTATTGGATTACTCGTCGTGTGGAAAGACAGGGTGCTCCAGGTCGTCGGATGGTTGTAGGGTAACGCATGTCCGAACAGGAATCCGATAGCGGCGAAAAGGAATTCGATGCCACCGACTCCAAGCGCCAGCAGGCGCGGGAAGAGGGCAACGTTCCTCAGTCGAAGGAGGCGAATGCCTTTGCGTTGATAGCCGGCGTTCTGGGCGCCGGTGTGGTTCTGCAGGGCGTGATCGGGAACAGTATTTTCAACGAGTTTTCCGGCTTCCTGTATCATGCAGATGCCTATGCAAACGATGTGTTCACCGGTGGCGGATCACAGACAAAAACGTGGTTGTCCGCGGCGCTTTTGCAATTCCTGTCACTCTTTCTGATTCTTGCGGCAGTCGTTCTGGTCGCTCTGATTATCCAGCGGTCCATTTCGTTCTCGTTCAAGAAAATCCAGATGGACATGAAGAAGATTTCTCCGGCGGAGAATCTCAAGAAAAAATATGGCACGCGCGGTTTGACGGATTTCCTTAAGGATACCGTCAAGCTCGGCTTCGCCGGCACAATTGCGGTCGTATTCCTGTATCAGTTGGCGAAAGACTATTATTCAAGCAGCGCGATTGAACTCGGCCATTTCGCGACCTTCACCTTCAGCCAGGCGCTGAAACTGATCCTGTGGTTCCTGCTGTTTCAGCTGCTACTTGCTGCGCTGGATCTGCCACTTCAGCGGCGCCTCCATGAGAACAAGCTGAAAATGTCTCGCGAAGAGATGAAAAAGGAAATGAAGCAGAGCGAAGGCGATCCCCAGCTGAAACAGTCGCGCCGTCAGGCGGCGACCAAGATCTCCAAGGGGCAGATGCTCCAAAATGTGAAGACAGCAACAGTCGTTATGGTCAACCCGACCCATTATGCCGTGGCGCTGCGCTGGAACCCGGATGATAATCTGGCGCCTGTATGCGTCGCCAAGGGTATGGATCATCTGGCCGCCAAGATCAGGGAGCTCGCGGTCGAGAACAATATCCCGATCTTTCGCGATCCCCCTTCGACCCGCTCCATCTACAAGCTCGTAGACATTGACGAAGAAATTCAGCCCGAACATTTCGCCGCCGTCGCTGCGGCAATCAACTTTGTGGAAAGTGTGCGTAAGCACATGTGAGAACATCATGGTCAAACGCAAACCTGACTTGCAGAAAATTGTCTCGCTCAAGCGCCAGAAAGCGGAGCAGGATCATTACATTGCCCAGAAGGAACTCGACCGGGTTGGGGCTGAGGCACAGCGACTGGTCGAGACGCTGAGCGACCTGGATAAAACCCGCGACGATGTGGGCTCCCTCCTGCTGTCACATCAGAATGGTCATGTGACAAAGCTCATGCGGGATATCGATGCCTTGCAATCGTCGGTGTCCGAGCGGGAGGTTGAGCTTGGCAGTGTCCGGAATGTATTGCGCCGGGCGTTCGATTCGGAAGACCGTTTGAAGCGAATGAAAGACTAACGCTGCCATGCCGTTTAGCGCTCATGCGCCGTCGCCTAGGATGCTCTGCGAACGATCCATTCGTCATCAGTGTTGTGTGGCTTCGATGGCCCCGGTGCAGCCATCGTTTCAACCCTGTCTCGACCGTTCCGTTTGGCGTCATAAAGAGCCTTGTCGGCACGATCCAGCGCCGGGAGAATGTCCAGGTCAGATGCCTCTGGCGTGCTAACTCCCAGGCTGATCGAAATACTGAAGTCGCCGGTCTTCCCTGAATGGGTTTGGCGCTTGACGGATTCGCGCAGACGATCAGCAAGGATACTGGCTTTGTCCAAAGCGGTTTCCGGAAGCAAGACTGCAAACTCTTCGCCGCCAAGGCGCCCCACAAGGTCTTCGTCGCGCGTGCCATCGCTTATCGCTGCAACCAGCTTTTTCAGCACCTCATCACCGATACTGTGTCCGTGAGTATCGTTGATGGATTTGAAGTGATCGATGTCGATCATCAGGATAGACAGTTCCAATCCATGGCGGTGTGATCGCAGAATTTCCCTCTCCGCAAAGCGGTAGAAGGCGCGGCGGTTCAACACTTTTGTCAAAGGGTCCGTCATGGCGAGATCGAACAGGAAGCATTTTTCCTCCTCTAGCTCGATCAGGTCCTTCACCGCATAACGGCCTGCACTTCGCAGACAAATGTCCTGGCTGACGAGTTCGCCAAAGCTCAGGAGAGTCTTGCGTTCGTCACAGCTGAGATCTCGGGATGTTTGATCGATCAGACAAAGCGTTCCAAACCGCTTGCCATCAGGGTCGCTGAGCGGCGCGCCGGCGAAAAACACGATGTTGTCTTGGCCCATCATCGCTGTTTCGCGCGAGAAAAACGTGTCCTTGCGAACATCCGGCACCACAAACAGGGAGTCCGACAAATTTCCCTGCGCGCAGAATGCGACGAGTGGCCCCGCAGCGTCTGACGTGACGCCGTGTTGGGAATGATACCAGTGCCTGTAGCGCTCATTGAGAACCACGATCACTGTCGGGACGTCAAACACAAGTGCGACCGTCCGTGCGATTTGGCTGGCATCATACGACGCAGACCCGTTGAGTATCTGATACTTCTGCAGAACTTCGGTCTTCAGATTTTCGAATCGTGGTGGCAAGTAACTAAGCAATTTTTCTGTGTCCCCCAGAAATGCAGCCTCAACCATAAGAATAAAGTGTTTCACAGGGGTTATTCTATAGAAAATATCCGGTTGATTTGAAGCAACCAAAAGGAGTTACTTCACTCTACTGGTGATTGCCGAGGCCGCACATACTGTAATCAAAGCAACGATATGCGTTGCTGGGCGTGCCTTCACTGCGCGACAAATGCACAATTCCAACGGCACGAGTTTCCCAATTGGCACTCAGGAGGTTCGATTTCTTATGCCTTCTTCCGTTGGCGGAGGACGTACTTTGTTACTCAGTGCGGCCTCGTTCACTCCTTGAGTATTTTCAAATTCAAGAATCGGCCTGAACATGTCGGTTAGACGCTGTAACCTTGCCAGCGCTCGCGGGGTGCCATGGTGCGCCCGCATGGAAGACCGGATGGAGCGTAATTCGGCCGCGCGTTAACAGGCGCGGCCATTCCATTAAATCCGTTTACAGAAGAAGAGATTTTGTTAACCAGAGATGGTTGCTGAAGCATTGCATCTTAGCGATGAGTTCATGTTGTCTTGGCAAACCTATTTTGAGAACCAGGCAAAATAGAAAAAGCTGAATGGCCCACACAAACAAAAAATCGGAAGAGTTTGTGCCCGCATCGCGCTTTGCGCCGATGCGGACCTTCAGTGCTATATTCATGCTTGGCAGCGTCGCGGTTCTTGCGGCCATTCCAACGCCAGACTCGGTGCAGATTCAGTTGTGCGTTGCGACGATTGCGACTCTTTTTCTCATGGGCTGGCTGCGTCCTGCAGGCGGACCATTTCGTAGTTTCGTTTCTCTACTGATCGTGTTCACCAGCACGCGTTACATGATCTGGCGCGTAACCGAGACGATGCCCACAGATTCGCCACTGTCGATTGTTGGTGGTGTCTTTCTGCTTGGTGCCGAAAGCTACGGCTATATTCTTCTGCTTCTTTCCACGTTCCTGTCGGTCGACGTGTACAAGCGTTCGCCTCGTCCGGCGCCCATCGCAGCAGATTCCTGCCCAACCGTGGATATATTGATTCCAAGCTATAATGAGCCGGACGACTTGCTCGAAGTCACGCTGACGGCGGCGCTCAACGTCAACTATCCGGAAGGCCGTGTGAACGTGTACCTGCTCGACGATGGCGGCACGGTTGCAAAGCGAAACCAGGCAGACCCCCACAAGGCTGCTGAAGCGCAAGCTCGTTTTGATCATCTTCAGGAAGTGTGCGAGCGGCTTGGCGCGCATTACCTGACCCGCGAAAAGAATGATCACGCCAAAGCGGGCAACATCAACGCCGCGCTCAAGAATACCAACGGCGAACTGATCCTGATCCTTGATGCGGACCACGTGCCATCAACCGATATTCTGACCCGCACGGCGGGCTACTTCGTCGAAGACCCGAAACTGTTTCTTGTCCAGACGCCGCACTTCTTCCTCAACCCGGATCCGCTCGAACGCAACCTCGACACTTTCAGGAACATGCCAAGTGAAAACGAGATGTTCTATTCGGTCATTCAGCGCGGATTGGACGGGCTCAACGCCTCGTTCTTCTGCGGCTCGGCGGCGCTGCTAAGGCGAGAATACATAATGGAGATCGGTGGCATCCAGGGTGACACGATCACCGAAGATGCCGAGACGGCTCTTGAGCTCCATGCGAGAGGCTACCGAAGCGCCTATGTCGACCGCCCGATGGTCGCCGGACTATCGCCCGAGACCTTCTCGGGCTTCATTGTTCAAAGAATGCGCTGGACCCAGGGCATGGTCCAGATCTTCCTTTTGAAGAACCCGCTCCTCAAGAAAGGGCTCACGTTCGCTCAGCGTATCGGCTACTTCAATTCCTGTTTCTACTGGTTCTTCCCACTTGCGCGCATGGCCTTTATTCTTGGCCCGCTCCTGTATCTCCTGTTCGGTGTGCAGGTCTATGTCGGCGACTTGTCAGACTTCTTGATGTACGGTCTGCCGCACATTGCCGGCGCCCTGATGCTGTCATCCATCCTCTATGGTCACACCCGCTGGGCTTTTGCTTCGGAACTCTACGAAGTTATCCAGGCCATCCATTGTTCAGGCGCCATTCTGGAAGTGCTGCGCAATCCTCGGTCTCCCAGCTTCGCCGTGACGCCAAAGGGTGAAAACCTGGACGAGAGCTTTGTGTCGCCTTTGGCGCGGCCCTTTTACATTCTGATCGGACTGGTGTGTCTGGGTCAGGTGGCTGGGCTTATTCGCTGGTTCGTCGACCCGGTGGGAGCCGGTGTCGTGTCGGTGCTCCTTTTCTGGAATACATTCCATCTTCTGCTCCTCGTCTCGGCGCTGGGCGTCCTTTATGAAAAGTCGCAGCAACGCGTCTTCCCGCGGTTCGAGACAGATCGCGATGTCGATCTGACCTATCTGGGCGTAACCGTCCCGGGCAATATGACCGACATCTCAATCACGGGCGTCGGCGCGCTCGTTCCCTTCGGCGAAAGCAAGCGTTTCGAAGTCGGAGATATGTTCCAGGCTGATGCACGCGAACTGGGCGCCTCTTCACCCTCCATACTGGACCTCAGGGTCCTGTCGGTTTTTGACCGCCCGGAAGGCCAGAAGCTTGGCCTCTCCTTCGTTATTCAGTCACCCGAACAATGGTCCGCCGTTGTCTCGCTCATGTATGCGCGCAGCGAGAACTGGAAGACCTTCCGCGATGGCCGGGCCAAGTCCGACCATATGGGCGCCAAGATTGTTGGCCTCGTCCGCTCCAGTCTGTCTCACGCAATCAACCATATTCAAGCCGTTACCCGGGAAGCCCGCTCATGATCTCCTCTCTCCGCTCAACCGCCCTTGCGATTGTGCTAGCCGCAGCGCCGCTCGCATCACCCGCCATAGCACAAGAGGCTCCGTCGGTTGACGCAGTCTATGACATCTATGCCCGCTTCCGTGATGATCCCCAGATCACCACAGATCGTCTTGAGAACGGCCTGTGGCGGGCCCGCCTGCCGCTCGCCGCACTTCGGTCAGAGCAAGGCTCCATCCGCCTCAACGGTGCAAAAGCGACCGAGGCAGTGTCCTTTGCCGTCGCGCCTCAAGCGGATATTCAATCGGCACGTTTGATTCTGCGCCATGCCAGCGGGCGCGCGCAGGAAGGCACCAAGTCGCAATTGCGTCTCGACCTTAATGGTCGCTTCATCGCCCAGGTGGATGGCGTCACGGAACGCGCCGCTGCGGTCAATGAGGTCGTACTCGATCCAGCGCTGGTGCTGTCGGGGTTCAACACCCTGCGTATCGATGCGGTCCAACGCTATACCTATGGTTGCCAGGATCCCGACGCCGCTGAACTCTGGACTGATGTCGATACGTCCCGCTCATATGTCGAAGTCATATATGCACGTCACGATTTCGTCGGCTCGCTGGCCGATCTGAACGCGCTGATCACGGCCGGTGTCGGCGGCGTCGAAACTCTTGGCATTCTCGTCGGCGACGGGGAGATGAATGCAGATAATCTCCGCTGGGGCACGATGGCCTCGCAGGCCGTTGCAAACCGGCTGGCCTATCGCCTGCCAGAGATTTCCCGTTTCGAAACAACCGCGCTCGCCGATACGGTCCAAGGCGCAGACCTTGTCGCGATTGGCACGCCGGAACAAATGGCGGGTATTGCTCCTGCCCAACTCGCAGACCTGAAGGGCGACGAGTCATGGCTGTCGATCAGCCCGTCGCCTGCCGATCGTTCTCGCTTCCTCATCATTGCGGCGGGGCGAACGCCCGCCGCCATTGAAGGCGCTGTGCGCGCCCTTGCGATGGGTGATTTTCCCATGTCCGATACGAACGCGATGGTTCTGGCTCCCTCTGAAATTCCAACTGGCGCAATTCTGCCGAAGAAGCAGCCCTTACGGACTGACGCGAAATATACATTCAGGGATCTGGGTGTGGGCAACGCCTCGGTCCTCGGCCAGCAGCGCGGCGAATTCGGGCTGGATTTCGAATTGCCTGCTGACGTGCGGTTCGGGGCGGGCAGCGAAGTCCTGCTCTCTCTGGATTTTGCCTATGGTGCCGGTCTCGATGACAAATCCGTCGTCAATATTATCGTCAACGACGAATTCCAGCGCGCTGTCCGGCTGACCAATCCGGACGGTGAAGTGACGCCTGGCTATCAGATGCCGCTTTCGACTGGTGCTCTGCGCCCAGGGCGTAACCATGTGGCCTTTGAGGTAGAGCTTTCGACCGAGGCCGAAGGCGAATGCACATCGGGCAGCATGCGCCATCTCGCCTTCATTCTGAAGGATACGTCCACGATGACGCTACCTTCGGCAGAGCAATTCGTCGAGTTGCCGAATCTAGCATTGCTGTCAGAGTCTGGATTTCCATATTCTGGTTCTCAATCGGCGAAGTTTACTATTCTCGCCACAGACACAGACAGTGACACGGCCACGGCTGTGTGGACGCTGGGCGCGAAGCTCGGGCAAATTCATGGCGCTGTGTTCACCGACACTGATTTCGGTTTTGGTCTGCAACTGCCAGACGCGCACACGCTGGTTGTGGGTGCCCGTACCGGTCTTGTTGGATTCCTGCCGTCTGAGTTGAGCATGTCGAGCCAGCTCACCGGCGGATCGGCAGACGGCTTTACGCGCGCCTTCAAATCGGTCGATCTTGGAGACAATGGCTTGCTCATAGAAGGCCAGTCGCCAGAGTATCCGGGCCGGCTTGTCACGCTCGTTACGGCAGAATCTGGCCCTCAACTTGTCGCGTCCGCGCGCTCGCTGGTCCAGCCCAGCCACTGGAGTCAACTGAACGGCGGGGCGGCTATCTGGCGGAGCAACGCCGCGACAATCGTGACTCAGGAGCCCGGTGCAACATTCGAGATCGGCAACATGCGGCCTGCTGAAATGGCGCGCTTGAAAACAGGCCGGGCCTCATGGGGCTGGGTTCTCACCATCGCAGCAATCCTCTTCGCTCTGGCCTCCGGCCTCGCACTGATCGCACGCTACATGCGTGATCGGATGAATGAAAAATGATCCGGGCCGGTCGCCTCCTCTGCACGGCTGCGGTCAGTGTGCTTGTCGCCTTCACCGGCGGCGGCTTCACTGCGGCGAATGCTCAGGCTGCGATGGCGAATAATGCTGAAGGCGTCTTCACCATAGGCATCCCTTCAGGTGATGACAGACAGGAGCCGATTGTAGATCACACCGAGCCCGTTGCGCCTGCAGCAGCGCAGGTCCAGGCAATCTGGGATCTCGGGTCAGCGGGACAGTGGGATTCGGCTGTGCGCCTGATGGCGTCGCTGGAAGACACGCACACCACATGGAAGGCGCCGGCCGACCTGAGAGCCTATCTTTCTTCTGGCCGAAGGGATGAGCGCATCCGTGCTGCGTTGGCGGCAAGAAAATGGTCTGACGCATTGGCGTTGCTTCCGGCTGCCGGCGCGCGCACATGCGACTCGCCTCTCCACCTCTGGTCTCGCGCGGAGGCATTGGAGGGGCAGGGTGATCAGGCGGCTCTAACCGCTTTCTACGTTCATTTTCTGACCCATTGCGACGATCCCGAAATCGTTAAAGGACTGACGGATCGGAGTCTCCGGGTTCTGGATGCCGATGGCCTCTCAACGATTGCCAAACTGGAATCCCTCAAGAACAGTCACGACCCCGCAATGATCCTTGCGCACAAACGCATCCTTCGCGCAGCAGACTGGCGCCGGTTCGAGGCAGCGGTCGCAACCGGCGATCTTCAGGCGGCGCAAATACTCGCCAGCCATTCGAATGATCCGCGCTTGCTCGCTCAAGCTGGCTGGACATTCCTTGAATCCGATGCGGACCAAGCCGCCGGCTATTTCGAACGGGCCCTTTCGGTTAGGGCGGATGAAGAAGCCCGTCGCGGCCTCGTCATGGCAACGCTCGCTGCTGGAAATATTCCGTCTGCGCGCCACATTATCGCGCAATCATCTGAACCATCGCAACTGGCAGACCTTGCCGCACGTGTTGATCTGGGTGATGCCGCCGAGCGTCGCGCATCAGGCGACTGGAAGTCGGCTGTGAGGCTCGCCAGCCGCGCATCTGCGCAGGCCGCTGAACTCTCGGAAGCGGCGCAATTGATTTCCGGGGGGGCACTGCTGGATGCTGCCAGCGCGGCTTATGAGAATGCCGCCTACGGGCGCGCCCGCACGCTGGCGCAGCAGGCTGCCGACTATCCGCCCACGCGGCGTTCCGGGCTGATGCGCGCAGCATGGTCCGATCTGCAGCTCGGCAACGCGCCCGATGCGGCTGCAGCCTTCAGTCGCCTTTATCTTGAGACACCCGACGCAGAAGCCGCAGAAGGCTACGCTCTGGCTGCTGAGCAGACCGGTGATCTGGACACAGCTGCTGCCCTCGCCCGCACACTGGGCGGCCCACTCGGCGCAAAAGTCCAGGCACGCTATGCGGCGGTCGCATTCAATCAGGGTGACTACCTCACAGCGCGCGCCCACGCGCCAGATTCCTATGATGCGCTCGAAGGGCTGGACAGCACTTGGTATCGTCAGGCGATTTCGGCGCGAAACCAGAGTGGAACCAAGGGCGAAAACCGTCTCAGCGGTTTCGTCTCCACTACATCTGTCGGCACCACGCGCGGCGTCAATCGTGTCGAGGCCGGTCTGGCAGTTTACACGCTTGATCCTGGCGTCAGCACTTCGCCTGCAACCGCGTCCTCTCGGGAAACCGTCGCCGCCCCCTATCTCGCCTGGAGCCGGGAAGGCGACACCAGCCTTGCTGCGCGCCTCGGCCTCATGCCTGTAGGCACCGATGCTGATCCCGTTCTGACAGGGGAGATTGCGATTGCCCGCGAAGCCGAAGGCCGGGCAATCGAGGCCCGGGCCTATGTGCGCCCAAAAACTGACAGCGTGCTGGCGCTTGCGGGTCAGACAGACACCGACGGGAACACGTTCGGACGTGTGACGGAAACAGGCGCTGCAGTGCGCGCGCGCCTGTCGGTAGGCAAGGTGCACTCTGTTCAGGCGGACGTGTCTGCCGCGCGGCTCGAGGGCGAGCGTGTCGACTTCAATACGATGGTTTCAGCTGGTGTTGCCGCATCGCGCTCGATCAAGCGAGACGGATTTGCCTATCTCGTCACAGGACCGTTCTACCAGTTCCAGTCCTATGACAGGAACACGAACTTTTTTACGCTCGGCCATGGTGGCTATTTCAGCCCCCAGTCTTTTCATCGCGCAGGCTGGTCGGCCAATGCCCAGACTGATCCGCTCAAAAGCTGGATCGTCAAGGCGGATGTCGCCGTCGCTCACGAGTCGGTGGAGGAAGACCCTGCACGGGTCAATCCACTCTTGCCCGGCCCTCAATCGCTCATTGGCGGAAGCGACAGTACGGGCGTCGCAGGCGTTCTCGATCTTGCCATCGCGCGGCGCGTGAATTCCGATGTCCTCATTTCAGCCAACTTCTCGGCCATTGCGTCGCAAGCCTATGACGATGTGCGTGTCGGCGTCGCGCTGACATGGGTTCCGGGTGGCCGCGCGGGCCTCGTGCGGACTGACCTGCCAACCGATCCATTTAATCCCGGTTCCTGGATACAGCCATGAATATAGATGCCCCCTCCGAACGCAAGAATCGCGGCGTTCAACTCTCCCAACGGCTGGAACGCAGTGATCCCTTCCTGATGCGCGCTGTTCGGGCCGTTGCACTTATCGGTTGCATGCTCGGTATGCTGATCTATTCGTTGCAGGTGGTCCGTGAGGATACTCAGACCAATCGGCGCGCGCTGACAAAGGCGGCCACTGTTGGCCAGGTTGCTGCAGAAGCCGACATCGCCCGGATCAATGCGGCAGCGGTTGAGGCTGCGCCGCTTATCGCGGCCGCGATGGCTGAAGGTATGTCGCCTGCCGAGCAGCGCACACTCAAGGAAAATGTGACGGACCTGCTTGCGTCCACGCCTGTCTCAGCGGTCATTGTCTTCGGCGCCAATGGCAAGCCTGCCAATACCTTCGGGCAATTGCCGGCGGATGCAGCGGGCGCAATCAGCCCGAGGTCGACCAGCCGTCGGGCGGGCGGCGAACTTCTGGATCTCGAACTGGTGGCGCTGTCAGCGGGGCGTGCAGCCTATTATCGTAACTTGCCGATGGCGAACGGACAGCAGGTTCAGGCGGCCATGGTTCTAAGGACCAATGCCTTCCAGTCGGCTCTGCAGATCGGTTCGGCCGCTGGCCATGATTGGCGCGCCGCACTTCTGAACCGGGACGGTGAAACCGTCCTGACCGCGGCCGCTGATCAAAGCGCGTTTGACCGGGCAGATGCCGATCTCGTCGTTTCCGCCCTGGGCTGGCGCCCGCTTCACGCAGATGAATCCACAGCGGCTGACCGTGGCATCGGTCAGACCGGCGGCACATTTGTAGAAACGCGCGGCGTCGCCGGCGACATGCTCCAACTTGCTTATGTGGGTGAAGCTCCCTCGGTCGTCGCAGTGCTGGCCGATCGCCGCTATCAGTTCCTGGCGCTGTTCGGTGCCGCCATGTTGGCCGTCCTGCTCGCTATTTCGATTATCCAGAACGAGTGGCAGCGCCACGACCGCCACGTTCGCGACGCAGACCTGACGGCCGCGCGTGCCGAGATCACCTGCGACCTGTTGGCCGCTGGCGTCATCGACTGGTCGGTCTCTGATGGTGTCGTCGACTATTCCGAAGGCTGGGCCGAGATGTTCTCGCAGGGCGACGAGCCGACCTCCGAGGAGATCTTTGACTGGATCGCCCGGATCCACCCGGAAGACCGTCACGATGCGCGCGAAGCCTATCAGGCCATGCTCGAGGGTGCGCAATCCGAGCTGGTCCACCGCATGCGCATTCGCATGTCATCCGGTCTTTGGGTGCAGGTTGTTGAACGCGGCCGTGCCATTGCGGCGGCCGATGGCAGCGTCAAGCGGATCGTTCTGGTCCAGACAACCGAACCAGTTGACGGCAGCGCGCTGCGCAATGCCTTTGGCGGCGCGACCCTGCCGGATGCCCGGGCGGTCTAGAGCCGCCGCATCACTTCGCTCGCCCAGTCAGGAACCACATCGCTCGCCTTGCCATAACGGGCCTCGTCAAAAAAGCTGGCCCCGTCCGAAGGTTCGAGGTTCAGTTCCAGCGTCCGTGCACCGGCCCGGCGCGCCATCTGCACAAAGCCGGCGGCCGGATAGACGTTCCCGCTGGTCCCTATCGACACGAACAGGTCAGCCCGCGCAAGCTCCGTTTCGATTTCATGCATGTAGAGCGGCATTTCGCCGAACCAGACGACGTGCGGCCGCATCAGGCCCGTTGCTTCACAAGTCGGGCAGGGCGTTTTGACGCTGATATCATCGGGCCAGCGCACAACACCCCCGCATGCTTCGCACCGCACTTTCAACAGTTCGCCATGCATATGTAGCACGTTCTGGCTGCCGGCCTGCTCGTGCAGGTGATCGACATTCTGTGTCACCAGCGTGAATCGCCGACCGGCTGCCTGCAACGCGGCTTCCAGCTGTGACAGTGCCAGATGAGCCGCGTTTGGCTCGGATGTCTTCAATTGGGCGCGGCGGGAATTGTAGAAATCCTGCACAAAGGCAGGATTGCGGGCAAAACCCTCCGGCGTGGCCAGATCTTCCAGCGGATACTTCGTCCAGATGCCGTCCACATCGCGGAATGTGCCCAGTCCGCTTTCAGCGGAAATTCCGGCACCGGTGAGCACAACGATACCGCGCTGCGCGTAAGCATTGGACATGTGGAAGGCCTCGTCATAATCTAAACACAGGGTTAATTTACGGGACCGGGGATTAAGTTGGCAATTGTAGGGGACATTCTGACATGCTGCCGAACCTGACCGGAAAAACCACCAGATACGCAATCGGTGCTGTTGTTACCAGTTTTCTGCTGCTCGCCGCCTGCGATCAACAGGATACGCGGCTCGAGCGGGCCCGCGAACTGGCCGACGCCACGCTTGACCAGATCAGCGGCCGTGCCGTTGTTGAACCGGGCGCTGAGCAGACCCTGCTGGCTGCATCCGTCGCCGACCGTGCCATTGCAGGCACCGTCGTCAACGAGATCGCCTTCAAGGCGGAAAGCGAACGGGCGCGGTTCGCCATCGGCTCGATCATCGCCAAGCCCAAGGACATCCAGACGGCTTCCCTCGATGAGGAAGACGCCCTGTTCATGGAGGAGGAGTTCTTCGAGGACGTCGAGCCGGACATGGCAATAATGGAAGAGGCTCCCACGGATGCGGGCGAAGCCCCCGTCATGGCGGCCCCACCACCACCTGCCGCAGCACCCGGCGAAGTTCGCCCGGCACGTCTTATGCCGACAGTGAAGCTCGATCCGAATGCGCCACAGGAAACCCGCAACGAAATCGCGAAAGCGACGCGCGAACTTGAACAGACCGCTGCTTCAGAGCCCGCACCTGCCCCACGCACACGCAGCCTGACGCCTCGGTCGATGGAAGCTGTCCCGGCCCCTCGTCGTCTGGCGGCCAAGAAAATGGCCCGTCGTTCGGTGATTACGGGTGATGCGATCCGCAAGCAGCAGGATGCCAATTCCGTCATGCTCGATACGCTGTCCAAATATGGAATGGACGGTCAGGTTGCCCTGTCCCGTGAAGGCCAGATGGTCATCCAGATCGGCGCAGATGGTGCAGATCCGACCCAGTTCACACCAGAGAAGATTGCGGCCGTGCAGGCCAGCTTCCTGGCGATCGACGATGGTGCAGGTTGTCCTGAAACGACAGACCTTGTGACAGTGCAATCCAATGCTGCCCTCGCAACCGAGTGCATCGTGAAGGACCTGCGCGAGTCCGGACAGTTCGAATATGTCGAGAAGGACTTTATCTTCGAGAACCAGTTCGTTCGGCGTCCCCGCCCAACGGACCCAGGCACCAGCCCCGGCACGACACCGCCCACTGACACGGTTCCCGGCGACACGCCTGCAACCCCTGTGACACTGACAGACGTCACGCCCAATGATCCGCTCTGGAGCCTGCAATGGAACTTCCAGAACAATGGTACGGGCGAAGGCAAGTCGGCGGGCGGTGCCGGTTTCCAGGAATTCTGGACCAAGCAAGCCAACGAAGGATCTGATCAGGTCGTTGTCGCAGTCGTCGATACCGGACTCCAGATGCAGCATCCGGACATCAAGGATTCGCCAAACGTTGTCCCCGGTTGGGACATGGTCTCCGACCCACGCATGGGCAATGATGGTGATGGCCGCGACGCTGACGCCAATGACCCCGGCGATATGTGCGATCCGTCCCAGCCCTTCGCAGCTGATACATTCCACGGCACGCATGTGGCTGGCACCATAGGTGCAGCAGCATCAAACAATGCCACCGGCGTGGTAGGGGGCGCCTGGAACGTGAAAATCGTCCCGGTGCGCGCGCTCGGCAAATGCGGTGGCCGCCTGTCTGATATCAACGACGCCATTCGCTGGGCCGGTGGTCTTATTCCCGGTGAAGACTCGTCGGGCAATGAAGTATGGAATGACAATCCGGCGGACATCATCAATCTGTCCATTGGTCTGTTCGAATTCTGCCCGGCTTCGCTGCAGGACGCGATCGACTCGGTCACGGACCGCGGCGTGATTGTTGTCTCCGCTGCAGGCAATGCACGCATCTCGACCGAGTTTTATGCGCCGGGCGGCTGCCGGAACGTTATCTCGGTTGCGGCAGGTGATGCGCGCGGCCAGATCGCGCCTTACTCCAATTTCGGGCCGAACGTGACCGTCATTGCACCGGGTGGCGACCTGACCCGTGATGACAATGGAGATGGACGCCCTGATGGTGTCCTTTCCACCAAGGCCGCCAGCAATTGCTATGATCCGGTCACGGGCGAAGGCGTCGACACCTGCTTCTATGCCTACGAACAGGGCACCAGCATGGCAGCGCCACACGTCTCTGCTGCGCTGGCCCTCCTGAAGGCTCGCGCACCTGATGCCACGCCAGCGGAACTGAAAGCCACGCTGATCGCTGCGCTTGATCCGCGTGAACCGCTGCAATGTTCGGGGTCATGTGCCCTCTATCCTGGCACGACGCCGATCCCGGGCAGTCCGGACATGTGTGCCCGGCCATGCGGCGGCTTGCTGAATCTCGCAAATGTGCCTCTGCTCAGTTCTGCCGGAGGCACTCAATAGGCATGGCGGGACTTCGCTCTCCCTTTCATTTTGGCGGCCCGCTCGGCCTTGCGGGCCTCACTCTGCTTGCGGGGGCGACTGGCCTCTTTGTGCTGGCCGGTTCGCCGGATGAAGGCGACCAGCCGGCTGTGACGATCTCGGGCATGTCCGATGCGCAACCGGCCTCTCCGGCGGATGACCGCGTCGATCGGGCGATTGATCCATTGATCGGCACAATGCCGGCCGTCCCTGCGCCGCTCGATTCAGCCGATAGGCCAGTGGACGAACCCATCGCCCAGCCCGAACAGGCTGGTCCGAACGTGATCACGGCACAGGCCAAGGGTGCGGAAGTCACGTTCATCGTGCGCATCAAGGGCGCCCCGGAAATTGATTCCGTGGCACGTCTCTACAAGAAAGACCCGGCAGCGGCGGAACAGGCTTTTGCCGAGTATGTGCGCCGTACGCCGGAGCTCAAGGATTTCTCGCTCGTTGGTGCCAGCTATTCCGGAGAGGTCAAGCTGGCCTACCAGATGCCGATGGGTGTGGAACCGACCCGTGCGGAGATCCGTTCGGTGCAGGATAAAATAATGGCCGTCGACGGGGTGGCCTATGCCGATCCCGATTATGTTGCCCATCCCGGGAAGGAAGACTGACAATGAACACGCCCAGCACGATCGCCCTCGCAGCGGTCCTCGCCTTTGCCCTGACAGGCTGCGATCGGTTGAAAGCGCCGGATACGTCCTCCGATATCGCAGCGGCGCCTGCTGCGGTTCCGGCAGACACCGCAGACGTGTCGGCGAGCGACCCCGAAGGTGTTGTGCGGCCGCAAGCGGTCGAAAGCACGGCCGGGATTGACTGGGACGCCGCCCGCCGCGACATGGCCTCCGTGCCCAGCGACGAGCGCGGGCAGGGCAGTTTTCAGGTTCAGTCCGGCTCACAGGCGGCACCTGTGCCGGTTCTGTTGCCCACAGGCATTGTTGTTCCGCAATCGGCTGAGGGTGGCGTCAAGTTCCAGCCGATGAGCGACGGCTATTTCGCCACCTATCCGGGGGTCGATTACGACATCGTCGTCAACGGAACGAATGAAGTCATCGGTGCGCGTGACGCAGGCGACACGACGGTCGATACTGACCCGAAATTCGTCTCCACGGCATCCGGTGCACAGGTCATATTCTCGCGCTATGGTGCCGACTATCTGATCGAATTCGAATGCAAGAACGCAACGGGCGCGTCCCCAACCTGCATCACTGAAGACGACGCGCTGGCGATCGCGCGCAAACTGGTTATCGCGGGGACACGCTGATGCTGAAAAAGGTCTCGTTCGTCCTGGCGGCTTTTGCCCTGACCGGTCTGGCGGCATGTGACTTCGTCCGCTTCCCGGGTGATGGCGGGCCGACACCCAGCACGCCTGAACCTGGCCCGGCCGTACCGCCCGGAGCCCCCGGACCGCCCCCTCCCGGCACACCTGTCGACAATCCCTATGACGATCCGGACACGACCACACCAGACACGGCAGATTCGCTTGTTGACCCCGATGCGCCCGATGCCGATCCGGTTTCCACCGATGATCCCGTCACGCCTCCGGGCACAGATGTCGACGTGCCCACCGATACCCCCGTTGATGTTCCGCCGGCAACAGATCCCGTCGATCCGTCAGACAGCAGCGATACGACGCCCGACGTGACCGATACGATTAACGAGCCTGTTACGCCGCCCACTGACCCGGTAGACTCCCCAGTCATCGCCCCCGTTACCCCACCTGTTGACCCCGTCACACCCCCCACGCCTGACCCCGTGCCAGAGCCGGTATTCAGCTATCATGCGCCCGGTGCATTGCTGCCCGGCACAGGGCAGGGCTCGCTCGACCAGATCGTGCACGCGCCCGACATCGTCTTCCCGATCGCCAATACCCCGGCCTATCTGCAGTCACAGGTGTTCACCTTTGGCGGCGGCGTTGGCGGCGGCGACCAGTGTGATGCCCGCAACTACGCCTACCCCTGGCGTGACAATTTTTGCGAAACCCGCAGTGCCAATCGCGGCTCTCCTCTTTGCCCCGCCCAGAAAATCCATCAGGGACAGGACATCCGCGTCGGAACGCCCGCCCAGTGCAACACCATGCGCCGCACAGCCAAGGCTGACCGCACATTGCACGAAGTCGTCGCTGTTGAAGATGGTGTGATCTCGAATGTCGGCAGTTATTCCATCAGTCTTCGTGCTGGTGGCCGTATCTATAAATACCTCCACCTCAACATGGCTAAACTCAAGGTGAAGACAGGCGATTCCGTCACCGCTGGCCAGTCGCTCGGCTATGTCTCGAATGATTTCGGCGGCTCGGCGACGACGTTCCACCTGCACTTCGAGATCGTCCAGAACACGGCTGATGAGGGCTGGATCTATGTCCCGCCCTACCTGTCACTGGTTGAAGCCTATGAGCGGCGAGAGAATGGCCCAGGCGAAGAGGTTGAACAGAACGTGGCTGTTGCCTCGGTCCCTTTCGTCATTCCTGAAGGCATGGAAATCGTCGAATAAGCTCAGGCAGGTTTGAAGGTCAGCGCGACGCCATTATTGCACCAGCGCTGCCCGGTCGGCGCTGGGCCATCTTCGAACACATGACCCTGGTGCCCCAGGCACCGCGCACAATGGTATTCCGTGCGTGTGTAGATCAGCTTGCGGTCCAGGCTGGTTGCAATCGCTCCCGGCATCACATCGAAAAAGCTCGGCCAGCCCGTACCGCTGTCGAATTTCTTCTCAGATGAAAACAGGGGCAGGTCACAGCCGGCGCAATGGTAAGTGCCCTCGCGCTTTTCTGCGTTAAGGGGCGAAGTAAAGGCACGCTCTGTATCGGCTTTGCGCAGGACGTTAAAAGCGGCTGGGTCGAGGCGCTCTTTCCATTGCTCCGTCGATAGGGCTCGCCATTCGTTCCCAGCATAGGTGTCAGCAGGTCCGGACTTGTCCGCTCCGGCTGACGAGCAAGCGGCGACAGCAAATGCGGCAGAGCCGGACAGGAGAAGGGCGCGTCGGGAGATTCGATGTGTCATGCGTTTCATACGCTCACATTTAGCAATCAGTTCAGACACACGACAGACACAAGCCCGTGAGCCCGTCAGACGCTGTCGTCCACCCAGACTTCCCCGTCCAGATCATCCAGCTTGCCCTGAAGATGCGCCCTCACATCCTGAACGGCCTGATTATACACGGCCGGTCCCATCGCTTTCAGCATCAGGTCGACAATTTCGACAGCGCGGAATGCGCTCAGCTGTTCATCGAACTCGGTCCTGAATTTCTGCTGGACGAGTCTGCATAAAGCGTCACGGCGCTCTGGTGTGAGGGTGATTTCCTTCACTGGTCCGTTTCGACCTCCGGCAATGGATTCCGGCCAAAGTTTACGGCGCCGGAATCCTGCCCGGCATCAATGATGGCCTTGCGGATCGTCCGTGCCCGCGAAAATTCCCGCATCAACATATCGCCATCGCCCCAGCGAATTGCGCGTTGGAGAGCCGCTAGGTCTTCGGAGAAACGCCCCAAGCATTCCAGCACGGCGTCCTTGTTATTGAGAAACACGTCGCGCCACATGACAGGGTCCGATGCGGCAATGCGAGTGAAGTCCCGGAAGCCACCAGCGGAGTATTTGACAACTTCGCCCTGTTCCACTGTTTCCATGTCAAAGGCGGTCGACACGATATTAAACGCGATCAAGTGTGGCAGGTGGCTGGTAATGGCCAAAACGCGGTCATGCCGCGCAACATCCATCGTCTCCACCTTTGCGCCGAGCGCCTGCCAAAAGCGTGTCAGTGCATCAACGGCCGACAGGTAGTCGGTGGCCGTGTCCTCGCTGGGCGTCAGGATATGCCAGGCATCCTTGAACAGGGTCGCAAACCCCGCTTCAGGGCCAGACTGTTCGGTGCCCGCAATCGGGTGGCCGGGGATGATGTGAACCCGTCCGTCACTTGCGGCGGCCAGCGCAGCGGCTGCTTCCCCCTTCACCGAACCGACATCTGTCAGGATGGCTCCGGCCTTCATGTGCGGAACCGTTGCCGCCGCAACCGGGTTGAGGGCGCCCACAGGCACGCACAGGATCACACAGTCTGCAACTGCGACAGCAGCCTCAAGCGTCTCCGTGACCTTCCCCAGCCCCAGATCAGCCGCCCTGCGCCGTACATCGTCGTTGGAATCATACAGGCTGATAGAATCGGCTGCATGGTACTCTGCAGCGGCGCGTGCAATCGAGGCACCGATCAGTCCGGCGCCGATAATTGCGATAGAAGGAAATACTGGTTCAGGCATACGGGGCACTCGCGTTCAGGCAGTCTGCGCTGTTCTGGTGTGCAATGGCAGGGCCGAGGTCAAGTGCGGTTGCGCGTTAATCGAAGGCGGGCGTGCCCGCAGAATGGTCGTAGCGACGGTTTGGCGCGGATTATATCCTGTCACCCTGTACTACATGTGACGCGAATGGATGGAGACTGACATGCCAAATACTTCCCCGATACTCGCGGGTCTTCGCCTGCGTTGCGGAAAGTGCGGGCAGGGCAAACTCTATTCGGGTTATCTCAAGCTGAATTCCGCTTGCCCCGTCTGTGGGCGCGACATGACCGGGGCAGATACGGCAGATGGCCCCGCCTTCTTTGTCGGCTTTGGCGTGCTGGTATTGCTGGCGCCGTTTCTGTTTTTGCTGCCGATGAGTCCACTGCCAGTCGTCGCCAAGGCCTTTGCCTTCGCCGCGCTCTGCGCCGTGCTTATCGGGCTTTGCCTGGTCCTTTTGCCCATCGCCAAGGCAGTGTTGCTGAACCTGCAGCTTCACCATGATGCGGAAGAGGTGACCGCCTCCGATATCAAGGACCGCTAGTTCGCTGCGCTCCAGCCGCCATTGCGGTGCAGGCTGCCCAACAGTTCCTCGGGCCGCTTGACCCCGTGCAGCTTGTCTGCGGCATCCGGGCGGCCGAGCGCATAGCCTTGCAGAAAGTCACAGGCCAGCAATTGCAGGATAGCGGCCTGGTCTTCGGTTTCGACACCTTCAGCAACCACTTTCATGTTGAGGCTATGGCCTAGGGCAATGATCGATTTCAGCAACTGGCGGCCTGTTGGCCCGATATCAAGCTGCTGGATGAATGCCCGGTCGATCTTGAGACCGTCAAACTCGAATTGCTGCAGGTAGCTCAGCGAAGAATAGCCAGTGCCGAAATCATCAAGCAGGACCTTCACCCCCAACTCACGCAGGCGCTTCATCGTTCGCTGGGCTTCGCCAGTATGCGAAATCAGCACGCCTTCCGTAATCTCGATATGCAGTAGCGACGGGTCGATGCCGTGACGCTCAAGTGCCAACTCGACACTGTTGGCAAAACCGTCGACCCGGAACTGGATGGGCGAAACGTTGACGGCAATGGGGATAGTCTTCTGGCGATTGATCTCGAGCATGGCCTGGTCAAGCGCCCAGGCACCAAGCTTGGTGATCAGGCCGCTCTCTTCCGCGATCGGAATGAAGACGCCCGGCGATCCCGCCTGTCCCGCCTTGCTTGGCCAGCGCATCAGTGCCTCGGCGCTCATGACCTTTCCGGTACGAGCGCAGACGAGTGGCTGGTAGACCAGTTGCAGCTGGTCATTCATCAGCGCCAGGTCGAGTTCGGAATTGATCGTGCGACGCAGCTGCAGCGCTTCGTCCATTTCAGGCGAATAAATGCGAATGCTTTCCTGCTTTTCGCTCTTGGCCGCGAACATCGCCACATCGGCGCGCCGCAGAATTTCCGTTGCGGGTGAATCGTCCTGCTTGGCACGCGTAATGCCAATATTGGCCTTGATGTTGATCACGTCTTCGCGGATGCGGAACGGTGCCGCCATGGCCTTGTCGATGGATTGCGCCGTCTGGCTCGCCCGGTTCACGGCGTCAGACCGCGTAATCAGGGCGGCAAATTCACCGCCGCCAACCCGCGCGAGAAGGTCCTTCTCGTGCAGACAGCTCGACATCCGCATGGCGACTGCCTTCAACAGTTCGTCGCCTGTCTCATGCCCCAGCGTGTCATTGACGACTTTGAACCCGTCCAGATCCATCACCATCAGCGCTGGCTCGGGACCATCCACGCTGAGCGCGGCACTCAGCCGGTCGTGCAGCGTCGCCCGGTTGGGCAGGTTGGTCACGGGGTCGGTCGAGGATAGCTGGAGGAATTGCTCGCGCACCGCAGCCAGTTGGGATGCGTGGCGCGTGCCCTGCCAAAGAATGATGGCGGCTAGCAGTGCCAGCGAGATGTTTGCGAGAAGGATTGCGGACAGCACGCTCATGCACGTGCCTCGCTCGCCAGACTGCGGAATGAATATGACATTGAAGAGGCCCTGACCCTGTCGATAGGCCTACAGTTCTAATGCCTCCCGGTGCACGAACATTTGCACTGAACACCGAAACATCGACGTCCAGGTTAACTCCGGATTTTCCATGATTCCGAAACGCGCGGCAGATCAGCCGGTCAGGGCCTGTTCGTCGCGTTCGCCAGTCCGGATGCGCACCACCGAATCCACGGTGTGGACGAAGATCTTTCCGTCGCCAATTGTGCCGGTATTGGCTGCGGCGATGATCGCATCGGAAAAGCGGTCCACATCAGCGTCGGCGCAGGCGACTTCCACCCTGACTTTCGGCAGCAGGCGGACTTCATATTCCGCGCCGCGATACACTTCAGTCTTGCCCTGCTGACGACCATAACCGCGCACTTCCGAAACCGTCAGTCCGGTTGCGCCCGCTTCTGAAAGCGCATCAATGACGGCGTCGAGGCGGCTGGGCTTAAAGATTGCAGTCACGAGTTTCATGGTCGTCGGGCCTTTGCGTTTTGTGCACTTGCGAACGTATCGGCAGGACAGCGCGCGTCAATGCCTTTCGCGGCCACTGCTTCTCACTGGCTTGGCCAGGCGCACCCGGTCCACGACCGGTGCCACCGCGCCGCCACCGGGTGACGCATAGAGCCGCTTCACCGCTTCGACCATGACGACGCCGCCAAGGCCGGGGGTAATCAGGCGCCCGATGGCATCCCATCCCTCCGCCGCTGCGGTCACGATCCCGGTCGATAGCGGTGGCATGTAGAGCGCGCTTGAGCTTGCAGTCACCTGGAACAGTCCAATAGACATCAGGTTCATAAGCTGCGCCCGGCTCCACGGTCGGCCCTGTCCGAAAGGTGTACGCGTGGCGCGCGACCATAGGCCGGCCCGGTTGGATGCAGCCAGAATAATGCGGCCTTCGGGGGCCATCACGCGCCAGATTTCGCGAAGATACGCGCGCGGGTCACCTGTTTCTTCCAGACCGTGCAAAACGATCACTCGGTCGAACATGCCATCCGGAAAGGGCAGGCGCAGGTCGCCAACCGAAACGGTGGCATTGCCGCGCCCGGTCGGGTCCCAACGGACCGGGCCATGGTCGAAAGGCACCGCCGCAACACTCCGGCCCGGATGAACGCCGAATGCATCAAGCACCGGAAGCGCATATCCGAGGCCCAGCAGCGAGAGATTGTTCGCGTCGCCCCACAGGTCGATCACCTTGGTCGATAGAATACGTGCCGCCGCGCTCCCCAGCGGGGAGGCGTAGAATCTTTCCAGCGTGACCGCATCCTGACGCATCGTCTTCCTTGTGTTAGATCAAGGTCTTGTGATTGCCTATAATGGCAAAGGAGACCCGAAAACATGTTTCAGATACACCAGTTTCCCTGCCTGAATGATAATTACGGATTCCTCGCGCACGATACAGCGTCAGGAGAAACGGCCGCCATTGATACGCCTGATGCCGACAAATACCTCGCCGAGGCCACGACCAAAGGTTGGACCATTTCGCAAATCTGGAACACGCATTGGCACCCTGATCATGCTGGCGGCAACCTCGCAATCAAGGCAGCGACCAATTGCACCATTATCGGCCCGGCGGGTGAATCTGCAAAGATTCCCGGTATCGACCGCGCCGTGAAGACTGGTGACGTCGTAACGCTTGGCGCGCTTGAGGCGCATGTGATCGATGTGCCGGGTCATACGCTTGGCCACATCGCCTACCACCTGCCAACCGAAGCCACCGCCTTTGTTGGCGATGCGGTCTTCGCGCTCGGCTGTGGGCGCGTCTTCGAAGGCAATCCGGGCATGATGTGGGACAGCCTCTCCCGGTTGAAACACTTGCCGCCCGAGACCGCGCTTTACTGCGCCCATGAATATACTGCCTCCAATGCCAAATTTGCGGTGACGGTTGATCCGGGCAATGCGGCACTTGCGGATTATGTTGATGAGATCACCGCCAAACGCGCCCGCAACGAATGGACGGTGCCAACGAAACTTTCCCGCGAGCTGGCCACCAATCCCTTCCTGCGCGCCGACGATCCGGCCCTGCAGGCCGCCATGGGGCACCCCGGCGACGCGGTCGCCACATTCGCGGAAATCCGCGGTCGCAAGGATCGTTTCTGATGGACGCCATCTCGGGAGACCTCGGCGCCAACGAGATCATCCGCATGCTTGGTCTCAGGCCCCACCCGGAAGGCGGCCATTACGCCGAGACGTTCCGCGCGCCGGCGCTGCCCGGTTATCGTCCCACTTCCACCGCCATCTATTTCATGTTGCAGGCAGACGAGGTGTCAGCATGGCATCGTGTCGATGCCGACGAGGCCTGGTTCTGGCATGCTGGTGGCCCACTATCGTTGACACTGTCGCCGCCCGACGGGAACGGCGCTGAAGCCTTCCAGCTCGGTCCCGAACTGCGCGTTGGCCAACGTCCGCAAGTGCTCGTGCCTGCTCATCATTGGCAAACGGCCGAAACCCTGGGTGCCTGGACGCTGGTCAGCTGTACCGTTGCGCCGGGCTTTGAATTCAAGGGGTTTGAACTCGCACCGCCAGACTGGCGTCCCCGTCCTCAGTCCTGATTCCGGACAAAGAAAAACCGGACGGCGCAAGGCCTGTCCGGTTCTTCCTGTCATGTAGGCTGCGTGAAGTTTAGCCCGCGATATATTGCGCGCCGTTCACGGTCATTGTTGCGCCGGTGATGAAGGCGGCTTCGTCGCTGGAGAGATAGGCGCACATGGACGCAATCTCTTCTGCCTTGCCAAGGCGGCCGACCGGAATGGATGCGATGATGCCTTCCAGGACTTTCTCCGGAACCGCACGCACCATTTCCGTGTCGATATAGCCTGGGCAGACCGTGTTGACGGTGATGCCCTTCTTGGCACCTTCCTGGGCCAGCGCCTTGGACATGCCGATCAGGCCGGCCTTGGCAGCTGAATAGTTGGCCTGGCCGAACTGGCCCTTCTGTCCGTTGATCGACGAGATATTGATCACGCGGCCAAAATTGCGGTCGCGCATACCTTCCCAGACATGACGTGTCACGTTGAAGGCGGATGTCAGGTCGATATTGATCACCTGCTGCCACTGGTCCAGCGACATCTTGTGGAACGGCGCATCGCGCGTCACGCCAGCATTGTTGATCACGATATCGATGGGGCCGAGGTCGGCCTCGATCGCGGCGATGCCTTTGCCGACCGCGTCATAGTCTGCCACGTCGAATTTGTAGGCCTTGACGCCTGTTTCCTGTTCGAACGCTTTGGCAGCGTCATCATTGCCACCATAATTGGCTGCAACCTTGTAGCCCTTGGCCTTCATTGTTTCACTGATCGCTCGCCCGATGCCGCGCGTGCCCCCTGTGACCAGAACTGCTTTTGTCATGCCTATTTTCCTCCGGCGTTAAGTTGCATCCACTCGTAGCCCTCATGGGCCTCAGACTTCAACTAGGACATTGGTCACACGCAATATCTGTGCAAACATTGCTGCATAGCACAATAATTGCTTCTCCAATTTGGAGAACAGAGGGCAGGACATGGCCAAGACAAATGGATCGTCGCAGACGATCATCATCAAGAAGTACGCGAATCGGCGTCTCTACGACACGTCGACCTCATCCTACGTGACGCTGGACCACCTGTCCGAGCTTGTCCGCGAGGGCCGTGATTTCGAGGTGCGCGACGCCAAATCCGGTGATGATCTGACCCGTCAGGTACTCACCCAGATTATATTCGAGCAGGAAACCAAGGGCGAAGGCGCATTGCCATTGAACTTCCTGCGCCAGCTGATCGGTTTCTATGGCGGGGGCGCGCAGACGTTCCTGCCGGCCTTCCTCGACATGTCGATGAACAGTTTTGCCGATACGCAGAAGGAATGGCGCAAAGCGGCCAATCCGATGTCGGCATTCGAAAAACAGGCCAAGCGCAACATGGCCATGTTCGAACAGGGCATGAAAATGTTCATGCCGACGCTCTACAAGGCGTCCCAAACTGAGAAACCGACGCCATCAAACCCGATACTCGACTTCCAGGCCGAGGCGCTCGCCACCATGCAGGCACAGATGCAAGCGATTCAGGATCAGCTCGCTGATCTCGCCAAGAAAGACTAGTCTTTCACGATCTGGAATGAAAAAAGGCCTGCCACGCAATGCGGGCAGGCCTTTTTTTGCCTGTGTTTTTTGTGGCTGGTCAGACGTCGCCTGCAACGCCGAAGTCGCGCCGGGCCGACACGATGGTCACCACGACGCCCGCCAGAACATCCAGCAATGTCATCGACATGAGAATGAAGAATGTTGAGGTCGCGAAGTTCGGCAATAGCAGGAACTGGATCAGGCAGACGATGAACAGGATCATCGAAATCGCGTGATTGATGATCGTCGACGTGCCTGTGCTGGTCGATTTGAGAATCTCCAGGAACAGAAAGACAATGGCAAGCAGAAGAATCGCGTCGCCCTTGGTCAGCATCCAGTCGACGCCGGAAATCATGGGCAGGCCCATGAACTGGCCGTTCAGCAGGCCCAGAATTGGCGCTGATGTCGCCCGGATCAATTCGCCCTGAGCGTTGACCGTTTCAACGGCGCCGCCAAATCCAAGCGCCAGAAGATTGTACAGTGCTACCGGAATGACCAGCAGCGGAAAGATCCCGAAAATTGCGCGCATCATGTACCCCTTTTCGTTCGAGTCGTTCGAAACGTGTTTCTCACGCTTCTCGCGTTCCATTTTGGCGACCGCAGCTCCCGCAAGTGCGATCCGTGTGTCTTTGCTCATTTCATCACCACCCGTCATGCGACTGAGTTAAGATCAGGTTTACCGTATCGCAGACGACGATGCGAGGGGATTTCCCCAAACCCGGCCGACGTTGAACGCTGTTTGGCCAGAATAGGGGTAAACACGGCTATTTCACGTCACCATCCACACATTCGGAGGATACCTTGTCTGATATCCACATTCTCACAGGTCCCCCGGGCAGCGGAAAGTCGACAATTGTCGATCTGCTGGCGAACACGTGTTCGACCATTCCCGAGCCTGCTCGCCGTGTACTCGCCCAGCAACGTCGCATCGGCGGTCAGGGAACCGGCGAACAGAACCCGGCTTTGTTTGTTGACCTCATGCTGGAACAGTCCCTCCACGATCTGGCGCAGGTGCCAGCGCTATCGGGCCCTGTCATATCTGACCGTGGACTGCCGGATCTGCTGGCCTACGCGGCATACTGGAATCTCGGCACGTCCCGTATTGAACGGGCGCTCGAAGCGGCGGACCGCGCGGTGCGTGTCTTCTGGTTTCCGGCCTGGCAGGCAATTTATGCGCCCGACGCTGAGCGCACGCTCGATTTCGACGGTGCACGGGCCTTTGGCG
>TARA_R110000765_G_scaffold73948_4_pt1 | contig 87367 bp, 64 predicted proteins | sample TARA_R110000765 | Tara Oceans TARA_R110000765 (sample SAMEA4398168) | marine metagenome | biome: Polar Biome; feature: [MES] marine water layer (ENVO:01000295) within the mesopelagic zone...; material: water (ENVO:00002006), including particulate matter (ENVO:01000060) such as...... | reverse complement strand
CTACATGCCAGAACTGAATATAAAGGTACGGGGATTGGTTTAGCCATATGCAGGCGAATAGTAGAAAGGCATGGCGGGAAAATTTCAGCAACCAGTATATTGGGTGAGGGAACACAATTCAGGATTGAAATTCCTGTTAATAATACTTTAATTAACTTAACTGGAGAAGATACTAATGCTAAGTAGTAAAGGTAAACCTTTCACTATTTTGATGGCAGATGACGATGAAGATGATCGTTTATTAACACAAGACGCCTTACAAGAAAGTAGAGTTCGCAATAACTTATATTGTGTAGAAGACGGCGTGGAGCTACTCGAATACCTCAGAAGAGAAGGTAAATACGCAGATCCTGCCACCTCACCAAGACCGGGGTTAATTCTGCTTGATTTAAACATGCCAAGAAAAGATGGCAGAGAAGCACTGAAAGAAATTAAAGCAGATGCAGAATTACAAAATATACCGGTTGTTATTCTGACCACTTCAGGGCAAGAAGAAGATAAAGTTAAAGGATATAACTTAGGCGCGGCATCTTATATTACTAAACCGGTGAACTTTGAAGGTTTAGTAGAGCTAATGAAAGCGCTAGGTAAATATTGGATAGAATTTGTTGAGTTACCCAATGAATAAATTATAAAAAGCCAATGAATATAAAAAATATGCCCACACCCGTTGCTCGTGTACTACTTGTTGAAGATGATGAAGATGATTACATTCTCACCAGTGAATATCTGAATCAGTTAGACTCACATACATTTGAAATAGACTGGGTAACCAATCCAACAAAAGCATTGGAGCAGCTTAACCTTGGAAAGCATGATATTTGCCTGCTTGATTATCAGCTTGGTGCATACAATGGTTTAACGGTATTAGAAAAAGCATCAAAAGCCGGCTGTTCTACACCTATAATAATGTTAACAGGCCAATCAGACGAGACACTTGATCAGTCTGCGTTAGCTGCTGGCGCTGTTGATTATCTCGTTAAGGGTGAAATTACCACCTCAAGATTTGCTCGTGCTATTAGGTATGCCCTGGCTCGACAAGAAATTGAAAATGAACGGGTTGAGCGTATAAACGCCGAAATGCAAAATCAATCAAAAGACAGGTTTCTCGCACACTTAAGTCATGAACTTCGAACACCACTAACCTCAATACTCGGCTATACCGAAATATTATTAAACAGTAATAAAGCACCAAATGCTGAAACTGAACTCAATATTATATTCAATAATGGCAAACACTTATTAGGCTTGTTAAACAATGTCCTGGATTTATCAAAAATTGCCGTTGGTAAACTCGAATACAACTTTTCAACCATTAACTTAGACAGTTTCATCGCAGATATATTTTGCTTAATGCAAGTGCATGCTACGGATCAAAACCTTAAGTTAGTAATGCACGCGCGCACCCCATTACCTTTAGAAATATATTCCGATCCTGTACGCCTTCGCCAAGTAATAATTAACTTACTTCATAACGGCATTAAATTTACCGAAAAAGGTCAAGTTTCGTTAAGTGTTTGGACTGAGCTAATCAATGAAAAAGAAATGCTGAAATTTTCAGTCGTAGACACAGGCCAAGGTATTCCAGAGAATATGTTAGGCAATATATTTAAGCCCTTTGAGCAAGTTGAAGATTTTATATCAAGAAAAGAACAAGGTGCAGGTTTAGGTTTATCAATTTGTACTGAATTAATTCAGCATATGGGCGGTTCAATCAACGTTCAATCTGTTGTAAATCAAGGTAGCGAATTTACATTTTCCATCGATCCTGGCGATATTGTTAATCAAGAACGAGTGCTACTGGCTTTTGAGCAAGAACATTCAACCCATGAATTTTTAACACTCACGCCATTACAAGGGCATGTATTAGTCGTTGATGATATGGATGATATCAGACGATTAATTGGTCATATTTGTCAATCGTTTGGCCTCAATGTTAGTTATGCATCCAACGGCTTACAAGCAATAGAAGAATGTGAATTAGCTCGTGAAAAAGGTCATAGTTTTGATCTTGTTTTAATGGATATTCACATGCCAACATTAGACGGCAAACGAGCGATTCAAAAATTAAGAGCGTTAGATTTTAACAACCCTATTATTGCTGTTACTGCTGCCACCATGAAAGGTGTAAAACAAGAGTTACTAGCACTTGGCTTTAATCATATTGTTGCCAAGCCAATAGACAAACACGAGCTATACCAAAGCTTAGCTAACTATCTCATGGTAGAAAACCAACCAAACTCAAATATATTGCAAGCCAGTGCACAGCGAATTTTAGTGGTTGAAGACGATGAAGACGCCGCTGATGTAACCGTACTATTACTTGAATCTCTAGGTGTTGAAGCAGTAAAAGCACAAACAGCTCAAATATGCCAAGACCTACTGCACAACGAAAGTAACTGGACGACAGTATTACTTGATCTGCATCTACCAGATGCCAACGGTCTCGATTTAGCTCAATCAATTAAACACACTTACCCAGATATAACACTAATATTAGTGAGTGGCGCAACAGTACCTGAACAGGCATTGAAACAGGCAGGTATTAATAAAGCGATATTAAAACCCATTAATCTTGATATTTTAAAAGCCCTTATCTAAAAGTCCTTAAATAGCTGCGTAATTAAGGGCTTCTAGACCTTAACAACCCTAAAATAATTACCTACCTACGTGTAAATGTTTCTAACACGCTAAACTCAGTACAATTAACAAAACAACAAAAACCTTATTAAACAGTACCTTAATGTTATTAAAATATTGGTACGTATCTCGCTTATATAGAATCAATTAACTTCAGCGGGTGTAATACCCTCTTACATATCGAATTACTGTTCTCTAAAGTTGCCTAAGTAAGGCGGTTTTAAAAACCTCACTAAGTGATCTATTCATTAAGTTTGTGAGTATTAGTAATCGATTAAACGATGAATAAAACGAGGTACTTCTATGGATATTTTTGCCGCATTGAGCAGTGATCATGAAAAACAAAGATTGTTAATGAAAGCGTTAGTTGACACTACCGGTGATTCAGCTAGCCGACGCGACTTTTTTGTTGATTTAAAGCGTCAACTCAAACAGCACTCTATTGCCGAAGAACGTCACTTTTACATGCCATTGATGAAACTCGATAGCACAATAGAACTCGCTCGACATGCTATTGCTGAACATCATGATATAGACGAATTTATTGCAAAGTTAGAAACAACAGATATGGATTCACCCGTTTGGTTGAAAACCATGAAAGCATTACAACACAAAGTGCTCCATCACTTGGCTGAGGAAGAAAGAGAGTTTTTTCAACAGGCCGGTAAAAACTTAAGCGCTAGCCAAAAAACAGAGTTAGCTGTTCAATATCAAGCAGAGATGTCAAATTGATTAAAAAATTTACCTATAACTTCAACTCAACACTAATGTTGAGTTGGAAAAAAATATTACTAATAAGTGCGACTTTGCTCATTAGCTTTGGTATCAGTGCTGAAACCAAAGCTAATGATTTAGAGCTTACGTCAATTTTCGACCAACGTTCAGAGGCTGTAGGTGAAGCCATTGATAATCCATTTGCATTTTCACAACATAGGCTAAATTATATATTGCCTTTCTCTTATGTGAGTGATCCAAATACCCTCAGCGCTAGCGGTTTAAGTACTGAAAACGTTGACAACATAGAAGCAAAATATCAAATCAGCGTTAAGTTACCATTATACCAAGTAGAAAATAGCACCTCTGGCTTATACATGGCTTTTACAGCGGTTTCATATTGGCAAGTTTACAATGGTGAAGCTTCAAAACCCTTTAGAGAAACTAATTATGAACCCGAATTATTTTATTCGTGGAGAAATGAGCTCACTTTCGCGGGTTTTAAATTCAACCAAATTCGGTTTGGATTAAGCCATCAATCTAATGGTCAAAGTGGTTTACGATCACGAAGCTGGAATAGATTATTTGCATCAGCAATGTTCAGTGATGCAGATTCCTTTTACCACATAAAAGCTTGGTATCGAATTAAGGAAGATGAAAAAGATGATCCCTTCGATTCGACTGGTGATGACAACCCAGATATAACCACATTTATGGGCCATACAGAGTTCGGTTACGGCACTACGCTTGGCGACTTCAATGTCATGGCGTTGATGAGAAACAACCTAAAAACCAGTAATAATAAAGGCAGTATTGAACTTAACCTTTCTTACCCAATAAGTGAAAGGTATGAACTTTTAATGCAATATTTTAATGGCTATGGCGATTCGTTAGTCGATTATAATCGTCATCAACAGCGCATTGGCTTCGGTGTTCAACTAAAGTTTATTTAAGCAAAGTTAATCTAATTTATTAGCCCAACTTAACCAGCGATCGAAAATAGGAGTCATTGCATGTTTATCGTTAAATATTATCTTATTGGCGCCATCTTGGCATTTTTAGCACTTTTATTAACGAGCACACTCTACTTTAAAGTTATTTTTGCTTGGATTGGCCTGTCTTTATCGCTAGTTAGCTTAGCTTATATTTTCGATTTACCTTGGATTTTCAGAAAAAAAAGTAATGGCAGTATACCTTTCTATATTCGTTGGATTTTTATTCCTTTTTTATTAGGCACACAACTGTATAACGCATGGGCGAGAAAATATGACAAAGTACCTGCCATTCAAGAAATTGAGAAAAACCTGTTTTTGGCATGCCGACTTTTTCCGTCAGATATTCCTTATTTAAGAAAACAAGGTGTCAGTGCAATACTGGACGTTACTGCCGAGTTCGATGGGTTAGATTGGACAGCCGAGAATGAAGAATTAGCTTATTATAATTTACCTGTATTAGATCACAAAAGTCCTAAGTCAGAAGAATTACTTAAAGCGGTTCATTGGGTAGACAACCATATTTCAAATGCTAATGGCGTAGTTATACATTGTGCTTTGGGTCGTGGTAGATCAGTTTTGGTGATGGCAGCTTATTTATTAAGTAAAAATAAATCGCTCACCGTTGCTCAAGCATTAGAAAAAATAACAGGAATACGCTCGACTGCAGGGTTGAATAAGGCTCAGCTGCGAGCATTAGTACAATTTAATAAAGATAACTTATTCACAAAACAAAACAATATCTGGATAATCGCCAACCCAGTATCTGGCGGTGGTAAATGGCTGGAAAATAAAGCCGAAGTGATTCAACGATTATCCCCCTATTTTGTTTGCAATATTTTAGAAACAACCAAAGAAATTTCTGCTAAAACGTTAACCCAACAAGCGATTAAAAACGGGGCCAACACTATTATTGCCAGCGGTGGTGATGGCACATTAACTGAAGTAGCAACAGAATTAGTAGAAACAGATATAACCATGGGGATTTTACCTATGGGTACAGCGAACGCACTTGCGCATGTACTTTTTGGCATCAGCTCAAAATTTATTCCGCTTAGCACAGCATGCGACGTTATTATTGCGGGTCAAAAAACTAAAATTGATAGTGCTAAATGCAACGAAAACTTAATGCTACTGCTTGCAGGTTTAGGTTTTGAAAACAAGATGATCACTGGTGCTAATCGAGAAGAGAAAAATAACGGTGGTCAATTCGCATACCTACAAGCATTTTTCCAAGCAGTAAACAGCAATGAAGTATTAGCCCTGAAAATAAAAATAGATGATCACCCTGAACAATCTGTCGATACAACGAGTTTAGTTATCGCCAATGCCGCACCATTCACCACGATATTAGCGCAAGGCAGAGGTGCACCGAATATTAAAGATGGTTTACTCGATGTTACTTGGATATCACCTCAACAAGACATGACTGATAATGTACTAAGTTTAGCTGAATTAGCTTGGTCTGGCCTTACCGAGCAATCACAGCCCGTTCAAAGTGAACATAACTATGCTAAGAAAATTGTTATCACTGCAGATCATGAACTTGAATATGTTATTGATGGAGAAGTATTTTCAACGAATCGTTTACATATAGAGGTTATGCCAAAATCGTTAAATATCTTAAGTAATGACGAATAAAGTTAGCATTACTCTTAATTTGATAAGGCTATAAAGCAATTAACCACAAAATTGCAGGCTTAACAATTTACCCTGTAAAAGTTACATGGCTTCTTTACCTAATCGATTAACACAAAAAATTAACACATCAATATCAGTAGCTTATGGGTTGGCATAAGTCTTGATTATCTTTAATGACATCTTAATAACCACGGCATATAAAGAGGCTAACAATGAACAGCATAATTATCCCAATTGATTCTGATGATGATGACATTCAATAAAGAGTTGAATTTACATAAAAATACTAAAAGCACACGCTAAGAAAATTAAGGAAAACAATGAAATTAATTGAGTTAGATAAATTCTGGCCACTCATCAACGAAAAGCTTCAACTATGGTTAGAGGCAGGTATTCAGCACCTGCCAAATATGGTTGTGGCAGTTTTCATCGCGATTATATTTTCCATTATCGCCAGAATTGTCGGAAATGTTACTCGAAAGGTATTAAGAAAGGCCCTCGACTCCAAACAAATAGCTGACTTGCTATCATCGATTATTAAAGTTGTTGTGCTACTTTCAGGCATATTTGTGGCATTAGATTTTCTTGGTTTACAAGGCACAGTTACCTCATTATTAGCCGGTGCGGGTATTATTGGTTTAGCCATAGGTTTTGCCTTTCAAGATATGACCGAGAACTTGATTGCTGGTATTGCTATGGGTATTAGAAAACCATTTCAAATCGGTGACATTGTAAAAACAGAAGAAATTTTTGGTACCGTTAAAACCATCAATTTACGCAATACATTGGTTGAAACCTTTTTCGGACAGCTGGAAGTGATTCCAAACAAAATACTCTTTAGAAATGTGCTAACCAATTACAGCATTAATGGCATAAGACGTATTGAAGTACCTGTAGGTATATCTTACGCGGATGATCCTGAAGTGGCCGCTGAGGTTATTGTAGAAGCACTCAATGAGTGTGACTTTATTATCAAACAAGATGAAACGGCAGTTTTTGCAGAAAGCTTTGCTGACAGTAGTATTAATTTATTAGTTTGGTTTTGGATAGATTATCCAGGCGAAACCGGGTTTATGAAAGCAAGACATGAAGCGATAGTAAAAATAAAATCATCGCTCGAACAAGCTGACATATTAATACCATTCCCAATAAGAACGTTAGATTTTGGTGCTAAAGGTGGTGAAAAATTAAATACCATGTTGAGCCAAAAGGCGGATAAAAATGGTGATGATAAAGCGAGTTCAAAAAAATGCTGTAATAGCTCAACTACTAACGAAATTGACAGCAAAAATGCTTAATTGAGCCATACTCAATTAAATAACAAAAATGCACAATTTAATATTTTTAATCACAATAAGCTAACAACCTAAAAGGAAAGCAAAATGAAAGCAAAAACATACTATGCACACATAAAATCTATCTTAACGGTATTGTTGCTGAGCAGCGCTTTAGGTGCTTGTGCCACAATAGAAGGTGCCGGACAAGATATAGAAAGTGCAGGTGAAGCAGTACAAGATGCTGCTGATGGTTAATACCTTATTTGCACGAAAATAATTAACCATATTAAGCGTCACTTAACCACTGGCGCTTTTAATTATTTGAGTCAACTTAAACCAATTTATCTGAAACTTTTTGATATAAATTTAGGTCTATATTATTCGATTGTTTAACTGCTAGTTTTTCTAACCATGTGATCGCGTTAAGTAACTCTGCCGTACAATCCGATGACCTGATATATCTGTAGTAATTCACCCAAGGAAATTTAATATGAATGATAAAAAAACCGCTAGTGGAAAATGCCCTGTGATGCACGGTGGAGCGACAGAAAGCTCAATGACAAATATGCAATGGTGGCCAAAAGCGTTAAATCTCGACATTCTTCATCAGCATGATAGTAAAACTAATCCAATGGCCCCAGATTTTAATTATCGCGAAACAGTGAAAAACCTCGATATAGCGGCCCTAAACAAAGATTTGCACGAATTAATGACTGATAGCCAAGATTGGTGGCCTGCTGATTGGGGACATTATGGTGGTTTAATGATTCGTATGACTTGGCATGCTGCAGGTACATATCGTATCGCTGATGGCCGAGGTGGTGCAGCAACCGGAAATCAACGATTTACTCCGATAAACTCTTGGCCTGACAATGCAAATTTAGATAAAGCACGTCGCTTACTTTGGCCGATCAAAAAGAAATACGGTAACCAACTTAGCTGGGCAGATTTAATTACTTATGCCGGTACTATCGCTTACCAATCTATGGGTTTAAAAACCTTTGGTTTCGCATTTGGTCGTGAAGATATTTGGCATCCAGAAAAAGATACTTACTGGGGTGCAGAAAAAGAATGGCTTGCGCCAAGTGACAGTGAGAATAGCCGTTATTCAGGCGAACGTGATTTAGAAAACCCACTAGCCTCAGTAATGATGGGATTGATCTACGTCAACCCTGAAGGTGTAGATGGCAATCCAGATCCTTTAAAAACAGCCCATGATATACGCGTTACTTTTGAGCGTATGGCAATGAACGATGAAGAAACGGTTGCACTAACTGCGGGTGGTCATACGGTAGGTAAATGTCACGGTAATGGTGATGCATCAAAACTTGGCAGAGAACCAGAGGCCGCCGACATTTCAGAACAAGGCACGGGCTGGAACAATAAAGCCGAGCGCGGTATTGGCCGCGACACAGTAACAAGTGGTATTGAAGGTGCTTGGACAACAAACCCTACCCAATGGGATAACGGTTACTTCTCTATGTTACTTAAACACGAATGGGAACTTAAAAAGAGCCCCGCTGGTGCTTGGCAATGGCAGCCTGTCGACATTAAAGAAGAAGATAAACCTGTTGATGTTGAAGACCCAACAGTTCGCACTATGCCAATCATGACAGACGCGGATATGGCCATGAAAATGGATCCAGCTTATCGTGAGATAACTGAACGTTTTGCTAATGATGCAGAATATTTTTCTGATGTTTTCGCGCGTGCATGGTTCAAGTTAACCCATCGCGATATGGGTCCAAAAGTTCGCTATTTAGGAGCAGAAGTACCGCAAGAAGATCTAATTTGGCAAGACCCTGTACCTGCTGGTATGACTGATTATGACGTTGAATCAGTGAAAGAAAAAATAACAGCCAGCGGCTTAAGTATTAGTGACATGGTTGCCACCGCTTGGGATAGCGCACGAACCTATCGTGACTCTGACAAACGTGGTGGTGCTAATGGTGCACGTATTCGCCTTGCGCCACAAAAAGATTGGCAAGGTAACGAACCAGCTCGCCTAAGCAAAGTATTAACAACGCTTGAAGCTATTGCTGTCAGTAGCGGTGTCAGCATTGCTGACGTTATTGTGTTAGCCGGTAATGTAGGTATTGAACAGGCAGCTAAAGCTGCTGGTGTAGATGTTACTGTACCTTTTGCCCCTGGCCGCGGTGATACCACAGCTGAGTTAACTGATGTCGACTCATTCGAAGTATTAGAACCGTTACATGATGCATATCGTAATTGGCTTAAAGGTGATTACAAAGTTAGCGCGGAAGAGCTAATGCTTGATCGTACACAACTGATGGGATTAACCGCACATGAAATGACCGTATTAATTGGCGGCATGCGTATGTTAGGCACTAACCACGGTGGCACTAAACATGGTGTATTCACAGAAAGTGAAGGTGTATTGTCAAACGATTATTTCGTGAACTTAACGGATATGAACTATAAGTGGCAGCCTGTAGGCGACAACTTATATGAAATTCGTGAACGTAAATCAGATAAAGTTAAATGGACAGCAACACGTGTTGATCTAATATTTGGTTCAAACTCTATTCTTCGTGCTTACAGCGAAGTTTATGCGCAGGATGATAATAAAGAAAAGTTTGTTCATGACTTTGTCGCTGCGTGGGTAAAAGTAATGAACGCTGATCGCTTCGATTTAGCATAATATTTCTTTAGAACAGCCCCCCTACACAAATAATGTAACCCTAAGTGTAGGGGGTTAATTTTCTGCCAAACTTTATCCAAATAAGGTTTGGCAGAAACATTTCTTTTTAGCTCTTCTATTTCTACTTCATAAACTCTACGCCGTAAATTCTGCAGACTAATTCAAACGTTATTAGATGTCATCGATATAAAAGACGAATAAACGATGTTATTTATCGTTTGTCTCTAACTTGTTAGATAAGTTCTCGACTACATCTGCAGCATTATAGCCTGACTCGTTAGTCATAACGCCTTTGCCCATGCGAATCTCTAAAATACTGTGTACTTCTTTGCGGCTATTAGCACTACTAAATGACACACCTATCTCGTTAGCTGGGCGAGAGTATGTTTCACACGTTAATAAACCACAACGGCGCTCAATACGTTGTTGGCGTGACAAACCAATAGCTGAAGCAGGTTCAACTTTTTCAGATTCAACAAAAGTTTCTTTACTGGTTACTACAAACCAATCAAAGCCTTGTGCCTGAGTGAGTTCAGCAGATCTTAATAAAGCATAATCTGCGGCGTCGGCAACACTAGTTGAGACACTTTTAAACTGCACACGAAACCTGTCGTTAGTAATTTTTTGCTCACTATAACCCACTGAACCTTTATTTGCAGGACGGTAATCCGGCTTTGAAGAACAAGCTGTTACCAGTAAAGTCATCAAAATAATTGTAATAAGTGTTTTCATTTTTCACCTCGGTTATTTTTAGTTGTTTGCCAATTATTAGTAATAGCTCGTTGTTCTTGAGCTCTATCCATAGCAGGTCCTTTGATCATATCGTCAATAGCGCTATCAAGTTGAGCATTGTTGGACGCCGTACGATAATCTGCCAAATTTTCTGCCAGATTTACTTTTTCTGTTAGCTTAAGCTGCCATTGCGTGTTTTCTTTACAGGCAATATTAACGCTAGTTTTTTGCTCGTTTACGTGTTGAAACTGACGACAGTAATCGCCTGCATGGTTGGTAAAACTTAAATTTGCCGTTATTGCATCGCCTTGTGTTGTTATTGACATTTCACCACTCGGCACTTGATCTAAGGCTTGCGCTACCCCTGCGGTAATGACTGACGATTGTTGCTGTGATTGCATCAAAGTTACAGTACCAACACCAAATAGCATGGCAACGCCGGCCGCTAAAGCATAATGTTTTTGTATGCTTTTATTGATACTTTTCCAACGTGACAAACTAACAACATTTCCCCCTGTCACTGAAGGTTTATCTTGCGCTATTTTTTTATCAATTTTTTTAGCTAGTTGCAACAAATCATCAGCAACAGGTGTTGTATCCATAATGGCCGAATTTTCTACCACCCAATGATCTACCTGTGCTAATTCAGCTAAGCGCATCACTAAATCGTCATCAGTTTCCAGCGCACAACGTACGGCTTCCATATCTTCTTCGCTAAGTTCCGCATCTAAAAAAGCACTTAACATTTCATCACTTATTTTCATGCGTCTGCTCCTAATCGATAAGGTTTCATCATATCCACTAATGCGGCACGCGCTCGCGATAACCGACTCATCACAGTACCAACCGGGATTTCCATTGATGATGCTACCTCTTTATATGACATACCTTGTACCGCGACTAAAGATAAAATAGCACGCTGTTCGTCAGGTAACGTATTCATCGCTACATTAACATGGCCTAGCATTTCTTTGCTGTCGAATACTTGCTGTTCATCCATGCTTTGTGGTTCTTGCAATTCAGGCTTAAGCACAGCATTTTGTCTAACTTTACGAGCACGGTATTCATCAATCCATACATTGCGACAAACTTTAAATGCCCATTTAGTGACATCAACTTCAGCAGGCACGCCTTTTGTTAGTATTTTTTCCAACGTAGTTTGCACTAAGTCGTCTGCATCAGCAGCATTCCCCGTTAATGAGTAGGCAAAGCGTCTTAGCATTGGTAGTATGTTTTCAATGGTTTTATGCATGTTTTTACTCCTCTTACTTAAGAAGACGTGTGTAAAAGTTTTTTATTCCATAAAAGGAAATATATTTTCAGTTGAAACGTTTTATTAACACCACACTTATTTTTGAGGCTCAAGATTAACATGAAAACCTTAACCATTACCGCCATGTTTCTTACTGCTTTTAGTACATTTATTCCTGCTCAACAATTGTCTACAGGTAATGTTATTGGACAAGTTAGTGTTATAGAGCGCACAGCAAACGATATTACTCGGAGATTAGATAACCCGCCAGTGTTAGCACCTTTTACGCTAAGTGCTTTACCCGACATTGATAAAGTCATTACAGAGCCTCTTAATGCTTTGCCAGCCACATTAGCAATAACAACCACCGCAGGTAAAAGTCTTTGGTTTGATGTTGAAGTAGAAGATGGTTGGCGGGCTGTTCAAGGACAATGGCTACTTTTAGCTGACAATATAAGCAAAAAGCACCTCATTGAACATGGTGCACAAATTATTTCTGAATATCGATATACCGGGTTAGGCCTGGCATTGCTGCGCTTTAGCGTGCCCGCCGCCTTTGATTCTAAACAAGCGTTAAGTAATATCCTTTCAGACCAAGCAGCGCTTAGTTTAGCGAGAAACCATATTTATCAAGTACAAAATCAAGCGAGTCTACCTGAAGTAAACCTAGCCAATAAGAGCATTAAATCACTAAATAACACTATTCCAGCATGTGATTTCGACGTAAACGTTGGCATAGTTGATAGTGCGATTGATACAAAACATAGTGCATTTAAAAGTGCTGATATTATTGAAAAATCCTTTTTACCTAATGACTTAAATGCATCAGTGCAACACGGTACCGTAATCGCCAGTTTATTGGTCGGAGAAAGTAAACAATTAGTACCACTTTTGCCGAAAGGTAAAGTATATTCCGCGCAAGTATTTTATCAACAATCAGATTACGCCCAGGGCGCGACGTTATCGGCCATCATCTCTGGTATAAATTGGCTGCTAGAGCAAAACGTGACTGTGATTAATATGAGTTTGGCCGGGCCTGACAATCAAATTTTACATAGTGTACTCAACGCCGCTATCGCAAAAGGCGCTATAGTCATTGCCGCTGCAGGCAATGAAGGCCCTGCGGCTCCGCCTATGTACCCGGCTGCTTATCAAGATGTAATTGCGGTTAGTGCAATAGACAAAAATCAACAAGCTTATCGTTGGTCAAATCGAGGGGATTATGTCGACTACTCGGCATTAGGTGTTAATGTATTAACCGCCAAAAGCGGTCAACGTATTGGTCGGGAGTCTGGTACATCGATCGCCGCACCACAGGTTACAGCCGCGATAGCCTGTTTAACCGCAACGTATGGTAAAGATAAGAAAAAAATATTAGATAAGCTAAATGTATCAGCCGTAGATTTGGGCCCTAAAGGCAAGGACCCTATTTACGGTATAGGCGCGATATTACGCCGCTAAAATTGTACTTTAATCGACAATGAAGAGGTTGTTTGACTGTAGGTTTGGCTATCAAGTTGCGAACGGTAATCACCATATTCAAGCTTACTAACCAGCGCTAGATGTTTGTTAAGTTCTAATTGCCATTGCGCTTGAAAAATATTTCTATGTTCATCTGCTTTCGATTCAAGCTGACTGGGCATATCATCATTGTTATATGCTTGAAAGTCTTTCGATTGAAAGCGCCAGCCTATTGCAGCTTTTTGCGCTAAGCCAAATAATTCAAATTTTTGCGAAAGCTTAATGTTCACCCCATAACCACTATAATTAAATCGCGCATCGGTAGCGGTTTCCTTGTCTGCACTAACGCCGAGCATAAACATAATGTCACCGTCGTTAATAAAGTGGAACAATTCAGCACTAGCACCATAACCGTCGGCATTACGGTTAGACATAATCGCAAAATTTTTACTTTTAACCTTGGCGCTAGTACGCAAAAACGTTTGTGGTTGAAGAAAAGTACCTAAGTAAATGCTGGCTTGTTGAAAAGTTAAAAACGTCTCTCCATCTAGTTTGGCTTTTGCGCCATCAAAGCGTAAACCTAGATCTTGTTTACGCCATTGATAACTCCCATCAACACTAATTTGATGTAAGGCTAAGTCAAAAGCATCAAATTCTTGGTAATCTTGTTCATTATAACGATATGAAGTCGCTAATTTCGCTTTATCATTGATTTTCCAAAGTCCGGTAACCGCTGCCGTTTTTTCCAGGCCGCTATCGCCTTGTGAAGAAACCTCATCAAGCTCATCAACACTCAGTGCAGAGTTACTGATAATACCTAAAGAAACCTCACCTTTAACACTTACTGGCTCTGACGTTGCCGCCGATAGTTGCATACTTATTGCACACGTTAAACTACTTAAAATATATTTCATCTCAATCACCTCAAATAAAAAAGCGCCAGGGTTGCTGGCGCGCTTAAAGCATTTTTTAAATTTATAATCCAATATCTAAGTTATTTACCAAGCTATTAGTGACTTCAGCTGCCGTTGCTGCAGCTAGCTCGGTGTTAATTTGCTCAGTAACAACATTGTTGATCTGGCTATTAACGTTTTCAGTGATTGCCGTTTGAGTATTTGAAGTGATGGCATCGGCAACATTAGCGTTCACCGTTTGCTCAATGACTTGCGAAGTTTGACCTGCAGCATCTAACGATACGATATTTTGCACATAACTTGATATTTGCTGAGATACTTGCGACGTGTTAGCAAATGAATTGGCGTTATCAATAGTAGGGTTTAGGGCCACATTTTCAGGAGTTGCCATCGTTTCACTAGGTACAACTTCTTCAGTTTCTTCTGCTGTGCCATTTTCTGGTAAGGTTAACAAATTTGCACTTGTTGTTTGGCTAAGTGACTGACTCAAGCTTGATGCTGTATTTACTAAGGTATTGTTTACGACATTGCCTGAAAGTTGAGTGGCTACTGCTGAGCTGTTAACAAAAGAAGTAGCGCTATCAATATTTGGATTTAATGCAGCAAGTTCAGGTGTTGCTAACGCTTCGTTTGATATGATTGCGTCAGACTCTTCTGGTACTTCACTTTCGGGTAACGTTGGAAATGCTATGCTTGTTACTTGATTAAGTGACTGAGCTAACGTTGCTGTCGCACCAGAGATAACACTGATATTTTCGCCAACATTATTTGATAGGCTATTGTTCAACTCACTATTGTTATCTAAAACGCCTGCAGTACTGATATTCGTAGCGTTACTCGAAGGCTGATCTTCATTTTCGTTCGGCGCAGACTCTGAAGCATTCGCTTCCTCACTGTTAGTCTTAGCTTGCGTATCGCTTTCAACTGAAGTATCAGATTGTGTCGACATTTGAGCTGAGTTATCAGAACTATCTACTTGCTGAGAAACTTTAGTTTCTTGGTTAACTTGGGTGTTTTGGCTAATTTCAATATCAGCGGCTTGCGCGATACTTACCCAACAACTCATACCACTTAATACCAATACTTGTGCAATTTTATTTAATTTAGTCATGTTTGCTTCCTCTAATGTCTGTTTATGTTAATGACACTGAGATAACGGCTAACGTGTGATATTTATTCCCAATTAATTTAAAAAATAGTTAAAACTAATTTTTTATTCATATATTTCAATAATTAAAAGTAAAAAATAAACCAATAAGATTTAAGAACTCAGTACCAGAAAGTATTCAACATTGAACCAGCCTTTTTAAGCTTTGATTGCTAGTTAGAAAACTTAACCAAACAAGGGGTGATGTGGTCGTTTTCATCGATGAAAACAGCAATTGTCACTCTTTCAGCTGACATTGAGGGTTTGTTGATATCAGAAGCTATATTCTTAAATGAATTGAATAACAATCTTCAAAGTATCGCAGGAGTAGTTATCAAAATGGTTAGGAACGACCAGTTAACCGAGTAAAATTTATTTTATTATTGAACGAAAAAAAGGCCTATATAGGCCTTTTTTAATTCAATTACTGTCAACCCATACTAGGACGGGTCAAACTATAATTAACAATCGTCATCTTCAGCGTCTACGCCTTCTTTAGCTTCTTCACAAGCATCTTCAATGGCGTTACTTGCGTCTTTTTTCATTCCACCAAATTTATCGCTAACACTGGTTTTCATTTCATCTAACTTATGACCTGCATCGCTTGCCATTTCACTTACTTTTTCGCCAGCACCTTCAATCGCTTCACCGGCATCTTCTTTCATTTCACTTGCTTTTTCGCCCGCAGCATCAAGTGCGTTACCGGCATCTTTTTTCATTTCATTTAGTTTATCACCAGCATCTTTAGCTATATTGCCAGCACCTTTAACGGCTTCTTCAACTTTGTCACCTGCTTTTTCTGCATCTTTTTCACTACAAGCTGTTAAGCCAAACATTGCGACAAAGAAAATAAGTGTGGTTGATAATTTTTTAATAAAAGTCATGTGTTTTTCCCTAAATTTTTGATGGTTTGTTTTACCACGAATTGTATTGATAATTAATGAGGTAACCAACAATACAACGAAAATAAAAAATATAATTTTAGCAATACCCGCTGCTGCGCCAACGATACCACCAAAATCGAATATTGCTGCAATAATAGCAACAACTAAAAAGTGAATGCCCAACTTAACATATATATTTCTCAAATTAATAAGTTACAAACTACACATACATAAGCGTTTTTCGTACCAATATATGCTTTATTTATAACCTACTGAAAAATATTAACTAACGAGAGCTTCTCAATTTCATTATAGAACAGTAACTATATAAACAAGTGAAATATTTACCTACATAACTTGAATAAATGTTCAGATAGGCAATAAAAAAGGCCTATATAGGCCTTTTGATGTAATTATCGAATTAACGCTTAACAGTCTGTATCTTTAGCGTTTACACCTTCTTTTGCTTCTTCACAGGCATCTTCAATGGCATTGCCTGCATCAGTGGCCATATCGCCCATTTTATCACCTGCATCTTTCATAGCATTTCCAGCGTCATGTGCCATTTCATCTACTTTTTCACCCGCTGTTTCCGCTTTGTCGCCAGTACATGCGGCTAAACCTAATACCGCTACAAGTGTGATCATTGTTGTTGATAATTTTTTTATAAAAGTCATAATTTTTTTCCTTAAATTTTTGGTGATTTACCACGGATGGCATTAGCGATTAATGAGATAACCAATAGTACAACGAAGATGAAGAATATAATTTTAGCAATACCTGCTGCTGTTCCTGCGATACCACCAAAACCAAATATTGCAGCAACGATCGCAACAACTAAAAATGTAAGTGCCCAGTTCAACATAGTATTCCCCTTGAATTAATTTAGTTTCAAACTACGTAGTACTTAATGCTTTATTCGTGCCAAACCTAACAAATAACTTAAGTCACTGTTAATAATCATTATTAATATAATTTAAAATTATTAGCTTTATAACTTTACATTATTCTATTGAAATTTTTACAGACAAGTTTGTATAACTTGCAGAGGTAGGAAGCTCATCATGGTTGTTTTAATTAAAGTGGATCAGGGCTGTTGATGTGTTTTTACAACAAGAAGATTATGCTGGTAGATAATGACTTTTTTATTTATTTGTATTGGTATAGTTAATATGGCATTAACAAACTAAATAGATAAAACCTTTATATAATCTATAAGTATCATCGCGACTTTACACTGATATTATAAAATTTTATTATCAATTCAGTGAATAAACCTAAAAAAAAGCCCATATAAAATGGGCTTGTTCTTACTGCATTGTGTCTTTCGTTGTTAATGACAAATTAAAAGTCGTATTTAAGCGTAATACTACTTGTTCTGCCATTAATCGTTCTTGCTCTGATAATATCATTCGCAGGAATGTTACCTTCTTCAGCCTCTGTTATACCTGTAGTGTCAAACAGATTATTAACATTTAAAGCAATGCTAAACGTGTCTGAAAGGTAATATTGAGCGAAGGCATTTACTTGCGTGTAGCCATCAAATTTAAGGATATCGTCTGCACTTTGATCACCACCATCTTGCGCATAAGCTTCTGAAGTACCTATTAAACTAAGACCCGCAGAGCCTTGCTCAAAGTTATAGCGAGTAGTAAGTGAATAAACAAAGTCAGCTTGTCTTCTGGGAGTATTTCCCACTGAAGCTGAGTTAACACCATCTTTGGTGATTTCTGCATCAGTCCAAGTAACATTACCGCGAATGTCAAAATCACCAATGTAGTAAGCACTTTCTAACTCAAGACCATATGATTCATATACACGGTCAAAGAATTTTTGGCTTGTTGCTTCAAAATTTTGCTCTTGTGTTTCAGCAAAGAAAGCCGTCGCAAATACCGATAGTTTATCTTGGCGAAACTTAATGCCGGCTTCGAATTGGTCAACTTCATCAACAGCATCTTCATCGGCTACTGAGCCATCAGCTGCAATTTTACCGAAAGCTAAACGGTCAGCATTAGCGGTACCGCCATGGCTTAGTCGGCCAAAAACAGCTAAATCGTCATTTACAATGTAGTTAGCACCAATTGAGTAAGATGTGTAACTCCAATCATAATTAACAATAGAAGGCGCACTATTATTTACTGAAGATACGCTCATTTCAGGCACTGATATCTCGCCGTCTCTGTTCATGTCTATTTCAGATTGCACTGCACCAGCATATGTACCTGTGGCTTCACCACTGTCATGACGAACACTTGCATCGATAGTAAAATCACCAAAAACTGAGTTAATGGCAATATAAGGTGCTGTTACATCATATTGAAGGTCGTAGTTACGTGTACAACAGTTGCCCCACGCTGGAACACCATAAGCAATTAAACCACTATCAGAAAAGCTTGTACCGTCAGCCGCTGCAACATTAACAAGTGCTGCGTTGTCGCCTTTCACTTCTGATAAATAAGAATTCCAAAGCCATGATTGCTCGATATTTTGTAATGACTTGTAATAACCAAAAGTGATGTTGGTATCACCAATAGTTTTTAAGATTTTTAAGTCATTAACCATAAAATCTAAGTTGCTCATTTCAACATCAAAGGTATGAATACGCATTAAGTTAGCGCCAGTATAAGCACTACCTTGTTGAGGCCCATTAGCATAAGTCAATTTCGCGCCTGTACCCGCTAAGCTATCAGCAAGTGTTTGGCTATCTTGAATGCTTTCAGGAAATGGCGAGGTAAAACTACCTTTCGTGCTTGACGTTCTAAATCTGTTTTCAATCGACCAGTCATTACCTAAGTCAAATACAGCTTCTAAACCAACAGAGTCAACCGTTGGATTCATACCATCACGCATGTCTGCACGGCGAAGGTTGCCATTACCGTCAGTGCTCAATATTGAGGTAAAATATGCCGAATGAGGCGTATCAGATGAAGGGTCGAAACTACCCACTGACTTGCCATTTGAACTGGCTGGCATGGGTAAGTAAGCAATGGTTTTATCATCCAAATGCTTGTAATAAAGTCTCACGTAACCTTTATCAAATTCTTTGGTAATGTTGGCTTTAATTTGTCCGCCTTTATTACCGGTATAACCCGCTTCTCTTGGTCCTTCACCTTGACGATAGAAACCACCAAGATGGAAATACATGCTGTCGTTTAGCTCGCCGCCAAACTCAAAATCGGTACGGGTATGATCATAATCTAAACCAATGGTTGTCGCTACGCTACCAGAATCAGACTCACCTGTTTTACTGATGATATTAATGATGCCGCCTGGAGCATTTGTGGCGAGAGTAGAGGCTGAGCCACCACGAATTGATTCGATTGACGACATTGTACTATCAAGTCTAAGAAAAATATCGGCATTACCAAAAGCTATATCACCAAATTGTAAAATGGGTAATCCATCTTCTTGTAATTGTAGAAATTTTGCGCCACCAGCAGCTACAGGAAGACCACGTACAGCAATATTTGCGTTACCTTCACCACCAGACGATTCAGAACGAATACCAGGGATTGATCTAAAGGCTTCGGCTGAACTTCTCGGCGTTGTTACTTCTATTTGGTCAGCAGATAAGCTACTTACTGAGACACTTGATGCCATAACTGTAGAGCCTTTACCTGCAGCACCCGTAACAACTATTCGTTCAAAATCTAAGCCTTTTTTTTCTACTGCGGCTTCATCGGTTATTTCTGCGGCACTTAAGCTTGAGCATATAGCTAAAGTTAATGTGCTCAATAGTAATTTTTTATATGTGAACTGTTGCATTTGGTCACCCCATGTTGCTTTTATAGTATGTTTTTAATTATTAAAATAGTTATGTTTGATACTGCAATTAACTTAATCGATTAAGTTGATTATTATTTAAAATGTGATTACTTTGCAAGCACTTTTTAAATTTAATTTTTGTATTGTTATTATTTATTGATAACTAAGATGATTTTTAGATAGAACAACTAGCAGCTTTTGTTGGTTTATGAATTGTAGATCAATTTTGAATAGCTATACGTCTTAACTCAGTATTTGCCTGGGGCAGTTTATTCAAATACAGTTCTTTTACTATACAAGCTTATTGATTACTTAAGCTGTTAACGAATAAAGGGCATAAGTAAATTTTCACTTATGCCCTTTATATTATATAACCTTGCTAGCTTAGCTGCGACGCTCAGCTAAATCACATTCAATTTGTGTTAATTGAGCACGGTCAATTTTATAGAAAAGTATCAACACGGCTCCCAACAAAAAGAATACGGCGGGCAATATATTAAACATGTAACGAATACCTTCAATTGATTCAGATGTTTGGGTTTGATTAGCAACAAAACCAAATGCAGCAAGAATAAAACCCGGTAATGCACCACCTACAGCAGAGCCAAACTTCAATGAGAACATAGAAGCTGACACCGTTAAACCTGCACTATTGTTACCTGTATTCCACTCTCCGTACTCTACACAATCGGTATACATGGTGAATAACAAGGTGATTGCAATACCAAAGGTAATAATCCCTAGGGTGTGAACTATAGTTGTAAGTGCGACATTATCTGGGGAGATAGTAAAGCCAAAAAACAATAATATTGCATGGGAAAAATTAGTAACAAACATTAATTTATGTTTCTCAAAGCGTGCGACCAGCATAGGGGTAATCAGCGCACCAAATAGCTGCCCTAGTAAACCACATGAAATAATAAATGTGGTTTGATCCATCCACAAAAACACATTACTTCCGTCGTCATTCATATAGTATTTGGTGTAATAAGCGATTGACGCAAAACGTGCAACCAAGCCAACAACAACAAAAACCCCAGTGCCAACCAGTATCAACCAAGACTTGTTCTTTAATAAAGTTGATATATCATCTTTGATACTAGCCTCATGCTTTTTAGGCATTACTCTTTCTCTGGTAACTGCAAAGGTATACCAAAAAACGGCGACGGAAAGCACTGCAAATAAAATGATAGTTAAGCGAAAACCAAGTAGCTCATCGCCACCACCTAAAAACTCAACTAAAGGCTTAGCGGAAGCCCCAACCACTAGCGAGCCTATTGAGGCAAAAATAAATCTAAATTGTGCCGCTTTAGTCCGTTCGCCTGATTCAGGATGAATAACCGCCATGAGCCCTGAATAAGGAACATTAATCGCGGTATAGGCCAACATCACCAATGAATAAGATACGTAAGCAAAAATTAATTTACCGGTGTCACCAAATTCAGGCCCTAAGAATAAAAGGTAACCAAGCAATGCATAAGGAATTGCCATCCAAAGCAAGTAAGGGCGGTACTTACCCCACTTAGTGGTTGTGCGATCAGCAAGTAAGCCCATTGCAGGATCACTAATGGCATCAATTACTTTTGTCACTAATAACATGGTTGCTGCCGCAGCAGCAGAAATACCGTACACATCCGTGTAATAATAAAGCAGGAACAGCGCAAAGAACCCCATATAGAAGTTTGAAGCCATATCTCCCATGCCATAACCTACCTTTTCTTTAAAAGATAATGGCTCCGTATTAAATTTTGTTGTCATAATTATAATCCCCCAAACTACACTCTTAACACCACACTAAGCAAAGGTTAACAGCACAGTTAACGCTTTGTAGTGTGTATATTTGACCATGCAATACAATTGATTTTTATTGTTGATAGTTTTTAAGCTAACTGAGCCAAAATTATAAAACGCTTTATCAAATAAAGAAGCAAATGCATATAGACTCGCTATATCCTATTGATTTAATAAAGGGCTTTTAGCAAAATAATAGCTAAAAATTAACACCTTACTCAATGCGTATTCTATTCTTATCATCTTAACAACTTAAAAAATAAAAATTATTCTTGATTAAAGTTGCATAGTATATAAACATAAGCCTTAATCGATTAAGATGCAACTTGAAATTAAATGGTAAAGTTATGAAAAATAATGTTCAGCTAATCACCTACATTGATAGGTTAACCGGTTCAGACACTAAAACATTAAACAACATTTTAAATGATCAGCTAGCAGATTTATTCTCTGGTATTCATTTATTGCCATTTTATTTCCCTATTGACGGAAGTGATGCAGGTTTCGACCCGATAGATCACACCCAAGTTGACAGCCGATTAGGTAATTGGAACGATATAAAAGCATTAGGTGAAGGACATGAATTAATGGCCGACCTTATTGTTAATCACATGTCGGCTAAGTCTAAAGAATTTAAAAGTGTATTACAGCATGGTCAAAAATCTCCGTATTGGGATCTGTTTTTAACAAAAGATAAAGTGTTCCCTGACGGCTTAAGTAAAAGTGATGCAGACAAAATATACCGCCCTAGGCCTGGCAGTTGCTTTACTAACTTTGCGCTACCTAATAATGAAAGTGCCGATTTTTGGACAACGTTTACTGATAATCAAATAGATATAGACATTACATCAGAGAAAGGTAAAGAATATTTAATTCGTATTTTAAAAACATTTTCTGAAAATAATATTAAAATGATCCGCTTAGATGCGGCAGGTTATGCGCTGAAAAAAGCAGGCACCAGTTGCTTTATGCTAGATGAAACCTTTGAGTTCATTGATGAGCTAAGTAAAGCAGCAAATGATTTAGGTATTGAAACACTAGTAGAAATTCATTCTTATTATCAAACTCAAATTGAAATTGCACAGCGAGTTGACCGAGTATATGACTTTGCTTTACCGCCTTTAGTGTTACACAGCATTTTTACTAAAGACTTTACTGCACTAGCAAAATGGTTAAATGTTTCACCCAAAAATTGTATTACCGTTTTAGATACACACGATGGCATCGGTATCATTGATGTGGGACCTATGAATGGTAAACCAGGCTTACTCAGTAATCATGAAATTGATAATCTCGTGGAAACTATTCACCTAAACAGCGCTGGTGAGAGCCAAAAATCAACAGGAGCCGCCGCGAGTAATGTCGATTTATATCAAGTAAATTGTACGTATTACGATGCACTTGGCCAAAGTGATTTTGACTATTTAGTTGCCAGAGCTATTCAGTTTTTTGCACCTGGAACACCGCAGGTATATTACGCAGGTTTGTTGGCTAAGAAAAATGCCATGGACTTATTATCTAAATCGAATGTTGGTAGGGATATTAATCGTCCGTACCTTGATATTACCGATATTGAAGAAGCGCTAAAGAAACCGTTTACCATAGCGATGATCGAACTTATTCAATTACGTAATAATTGTACAGCTTTTAATGGTGAGTTTTCGATTGTCAGTGAAAAATCCACATTGAAAATGTCGTGGAAATACGAGCAGCAGAACATCACGCTAATGGTTGATTTAGTAGAAAATAACGCACATATTGAAATAAATGAAGATAATAACTCTCGTACTATCAGCTTAAATAACCTATTGAAATTGTCTTAAGTAATGATGTATTACATATAATGCTAAATAGATATTAATGCAGCGTTTTTTATATTTTAAGATCGGTAGTATACTAATCAGTAACTCTATAGTTGCTGATTTTTTATTAAAATAACGGTAAAAGGTAAACATGATTGACAAGAAAGTTTGGACGCTTAAAAGTGTTGCTAAAGAACTGGGTGTATCAAATGCCACCGTTTCAAATGCGTTCAATAGACCTGACCAACTATCCAAAAACAAACGCATTGATATTCTGGAGTCGTGCAAAAAATTAGGATATTCAGGTCCAAATAAAGCAGCCCAATCGTTAAGAAAAGGTCAGTCTAATATTGTGGCTTTAGTGCTGCCTGATAGCCTTGAATATATGGTAACAGACCCTGTAGCAAGTGACTTTGTTAAAGGTGTGTCGTCGGTTTTAGAAAAAAATAAAGTTAACTTACTTTTGTTTTCAGGTATATCAGATAACATTAATTCTGTTGCTGATTTTGTTGATGGCTTTATTTGTTATGGCTCACCTAGAAATCCTGAATTAATAGAACAGCTAAGAGTAACTTCGAAAAAAGTCGTCACTGCCGACTTTGATATAGACCGAAATGCTTCTGTTGGAATAGACAATGAAAAAGCGGCTTATGAGATTGCAAAGCTGGCTATTAAATCAACCGATGATGAAGTTGCTATATTAGGCTTAAGGCTACTAGAGTCAGATCTAACTTGTCGTGTATATGAATTACCCACATCTAGTAATGCTATGTGTTCTATCTCTCATCAGCGTTTAAATGGCTACAGACAAGCACTTAAAGATTCGAATGTTAATTTAAGATCAGATCGTGTTTGGAATCTTCCTAAAAGTAATCATCATTTTGCATTAATTGCAGCTAAAGAAGCACTAACATCAATCCCTCGTCCTGATGTTTTACTTTGCATGAGTGATATTATTGCCTTGGCGGCAGTTAAAGAAATTCACGCAATGGGTCTTAAGGTTCCTGAAGATATTAGAGTGGTTGGCTTTGACGGAATTGATGAAGCTTTACGCTCGACACCACCAATAACTACTGTGCATCAAAATAGTGAAGAAAAAGGCATTAAAGCTGCTGAGCTCTTCATTAATAGAGCGACTAACTCAGTTGTGATTTCTTATCATATAGAACATGGAAAGAGTTGCTAACCGGCTATCAAAAACATATCACATTAGCAAACAGCGAAGTGAAAGCACTTCAAGCATTTACCGCTTATGGTGCCACAGCCACTGCTTTTTGGCGTCATCAAAATTTCAATTATGTAAATGTAGATGAAACAATGAAAGATCACTATCAGGCCATGCAAAACATAGCGATTGATGTGTTAAAAATACCAAGTGACGAATTTAAGAAAGAATTGGCTATTTAATTGAAATAGTTTTAGGTGTAGCAAATAAGTTGGCTAAAAGACTATTGCTCGCCTAAATTTAAATTTTCTATATTGATGCTTTAACTCACATTCATAACTTAAATCGAAAAACCATTAACAAATCAATGGCTATAGCTATAACTGTTAATTTTCGTAATGTCGGTGAAAATAACTATTTAGGCAAGTAATAAATGTAGTCGTTTGAGCATGAAGCCGAATACGTTTTAAAGGAAAAATGACTTATTCGTACTAAAAAAGAAAGATACTTTTAGAGGTTTGATGCGCTTTTTATTTTATTCAGCTCTTTATTTACTTTATTAATATTTATCGTTCCCTTTCTAAATGCTAAATACACAGGGAGTTCATAACTCTTAATATGATGAACATCTACCCTAAAATTAGGGTGTTGAGTTTGTAATAAGTATTCACCTACAGTTTGACTCATAACAATTACATCGACTCTTTCTGCCACTAACATTTCAAATAAAATGTCGTTTGTCGGGAATTTGTGAATAGTTGCATTATCTAGCTTATGCAAGCTTGGGATATCCAAATGGAAATTTATACCTCGATGTACACCAACTATTTTGTTAGATAAATCTAAATTCATATCTTTATCGCCTTTAGGGGCAAATATTGCAATTTTTGTCACATGTGTCGGTATGCTTGTGTAGTCTAAATACTCCTCCCTATGAGGAAACTTTCCTAATGAAAAAAAACAATCATAATTATTCTGTGGTATTTCTGTTTTTAACCTAGCCCAAGGTAAATTAACAATTTCAATGTCGATTTTAAGACTCTTGGATAGCGACTGAATTATATTTATATCGGAGCCAGTAAATACTTTTTTTGAATTATCGAAAGTAGAATAAGGAGGGTAATGGGTTGTAGCGCATATATATTTTTCAGTGCCATTAGCATCAGTCGCTGCTATTAAAAGGTATAGCAAAATCACAGGTAATATAGGATTATCTTTTAACATAGGCTAATAGTGCCAAAAAACTTAATTAATTATATCTTTATTATATAACCAAAATTTGGATTAATACTGGAATTTCTAAAATTTATTAATCTAAATTATAAATAATCATAACTTTCACTTACTAAACGGCAACCACTATCTTTTAAAGCCCAGATTGCCTATTTATATCAATTTCCGTTTGTCGATTCTTTAGCCGTAACCCTTTGACTTATTTACGACAAGACTTAGCCTAATGCTGATTTAATTGAAGCTTTTGGTGAAAATAGTATTGATGTTGTTATTGATCTAGTCGCTGGAAAACAGTGGCCTCAATTTTTACAATTGCTAAAACCAGGCATTAGATACGCTGTATCTGTTGCAATTGGCAGAGCCTTAGTCGATTTGGAATCAGAGCACTTTATTTAAAAGATTTAAGTTTTTTCGGCTGTACAGTACTGAACCCTGACATATTCCAACAATTAATTACCTATATTGAGAAAGGTCAAATTCTTCCAATTGTTGCGGATACTTTCCCATTATAAGAAATAAATGCAGCTCAAGAAGTTTTCTTACAAAAGAAACACACAGGTAAAATTGTTCTCAAAGTATCTCAATAATAACGATACTTTTAAAGATGGTTTTTCTAGTAACGGCGTCTGTATCGCAATAAATAATGATTATTTATAAAAAAATCAATAACAAATACCTGAGTTAATTGAAAAACACAATAAATCATAAGCTAAGAACACAGAAAAATAATTAGTACATAAAATATTAATCATCGAGCGCTTTGACGCGAATATATGATTTGCACAACGCTAACATATATTCGCCGCAGGCTTCCTCCTCAATCAATAAACCGTCAAAAATTTTTCGCTATTGCTTGTTTTCCCATACGATTAATTGTCTACCCCTACCTTATAGACCACTGTTCCTTCAGTATCTGGGTCGAGTTTTCCTGTCATTGTCCACGCTACTGAGCCAGAGCCATTGACAGCTGGCGCTTTTGTAACTGCACAATTACTAATAGATGTAGGTAGCGGGGTAATACAAGACGCGGACAAAAAGTGTGTAAACACGGGTGTTGAATCATAGACCACTATATTATCAAGCGGCTCCCGACTGGTATTGCGATAAATAATTGTATATACCAAGGTTTCGCCAGGTAAAGCACTCGTCTTATCAACCGACTTAACAATAATTAAACCCGCCTCTGACGCTAAACCTACCGTGGTTAGATCTGAGCGCACGCTGGTATTATTAGCGATATCTGCACCAGTAAATGCAATGTCAGATTTAACTTCAATAAGATATTGCGCATTAGGGTCTGCCATAGCGGGTATTAATACTTTAGCGATGGTGCAAATTTGTTTATTTGTATCAGGATCAACTTGAATACTGCCATTAATCACCGGATCAGATGCTGCCAACTGACCATCACAGTCTTCATCTAAATATAGAATCGCCGACCAACCACTCATATCAGGTGTAGCTACCGGATTTATAATACTAAAACTAACATCACCAGGAGCCTCACTGGTAAAAGTATGAGGAAAAACAACAAAGCTTCCGGCAATGCCACTACGCTTATGATCTGGCGCAAAGGCTGGGGTTGCTATATCGCCAAAGGCAAGATCGGTATAGGTCGTGCCTGCTAGTGCAGTGAAGCTAATTACATCGCGATCAGTATCAACTGTTGCGCCACTGTTCCCAACGGATTCTGTAACCGATAGATAACCACTGGGTGTCTGTGCCTGAATACTGATATTACTGTAGGTCGATGGCACCCATAACTCAAATCCTCCACTCGCATCGGTCAGCACGCTTTCCAATACGGAAGTACCGTCGAGAAGCTCAATGGGCACACTAGCACTTGCCTGCTCATCACCATCCAAAATACCGTTATATGCAGTACCTGCGCCCGCCCCGTTATCGACAAAAACATTACCTCGCACAATACTTCCATTGTAGTCACCAAAATTTTGATTTGGAATGGTAACACCGGCAACGGTAACCTCACGCGTATTAGTGGTAGTTGAAACAGTTCCGCTAGGGTCTGACTCAGCAACCGGGCAGGTGGCTGGTGTTGGTAAAGCCTCGCCATCAGCAGATATGATCTGGTAATCGCCATTTTCCACCGATGTAAATTCATAATAGCCTTCATTATTCGTCATGACCGAAATACAGGTATTATCGACTAAGTTGAACAACACAAGGGTACTATCTGCAGTTCCAGTCTCGTCAGTGTTGAACTGACCATTATGATTTGCATCGCTATACAAGTAACCACTGACTATCACGCCTATAGTAGCAGGAACGAAGGTAACGCCATTGTTATTAAGTCCGGCGGAAGAAGTTCTACCAGCAGCTGCATCATCATCGCCGATTATAGTGGGTAAAAAAGCTGAACAGCGGCCACTGGCATCATCACTGGTGGTCATTTCCCAACAAGCACTGGTATTGCCATCAAGAGAATCACGGGTCAAGCTTAAAGACTGTCCCTTGCCTACGCCATCCAATTCTGCTTGAGTAACTGTGTTCCACGCGTTTAACGAAGCCGGTGGAGGGGTATTTAAATCATTTCCGGCTCCCCAGGCAATATAGTCAATTAGGCCTAATGAAGAGTTAATTAACCACAACTCATCACCATCACGGTTTAAGTTATCATTAACATCCATCCAATCTTGAAACCCAGCTGCGGGTGCCTGAGTATCACCTGAATTAGGCCCTAACCAAATAACCGCATACTCACCATTAGCCAATGACGCGCCGCTTGGAAATATATAACTGGGATTATTTGCATCTCCGGTTAAAGAGTCGCCTCCATCGATATCATCAACATAAATGTTGCCGTCTACCAATTGCCAACCCGCCAAGGAAATAGGGCCGCCGGATACATTACTGATTTCAATAAACTGATCGTTACCATTTTTTGTGCGGGTTAACACCTCATTGATGATCACCTGACCAGCCAGAACGCCATATTGAATATCTGGCAATAATCCAAAATCAATATTGCTGATATCAGCTCCGGCTACAGTAATAGTGTTAAGACCGTTGGATGGCGTTCGAAATGCCCAAGCATTTGGAGCATTGGCAGTGACATCAGAAGAAAAATTATTGTCATCTACTACCAGTTGATAACTGCCATCAGGCACTCCATCGAAGCTATAAGCGCCGGTAGTTGGGTCTACACTGGCTATTTCAACTGCATAATCTGGGTCGAGATCAGAAACCAGTTTGACATAGGTATTCTGATTGACCGCCCCCTCAGCATCGTGACTGCCGTTGTCGTTAGCATCGTAGTATACAAAGCCGCTGAGCTGGTTTAGTGTTCCCGCTGGGAATACTTCATACAACGACTTGGCAATATCACTGGTAGCATCAGGATCACCCTGATCAGAACCCAAAATCAAACCCACATTACTATATTGCCCTGATGCATCTACCTGAGCGGTTATCACTAGAGTGGCTGTTTCACCGTTAAGTAATGAGAAGCTATCCCAAATTCCGGTGGTGGAATTGAATAAACCCGATGATGGCGTACCACTGATGTTTGACAAATCGCTCGGCATGATATCTTGCACCACAATGTTTGTCGCCGAATCAGGGCCATTATTAACTATTTCCAAGGTGAAGGTGACCGTATCACCGATGGTGACTGAGGGATCATCAATTTGCTTGGTTAAAAACAAGTCGGCATTACCGCCACTCAGCACAGTTACAGCGTCATAGTTATTATTGGGGTTGGCATCAGATTGATCGCTAGCACTAATTTCAGCGTTATTACGCAAGGTACCTGTTTGACTAACATTTGCCTTAACTGTCATGGTTTGCGTAACACCAATTGCGACGGTACCAACTGTCCAGTCAATGGTGCCTGCACTGGCATTGTAAATGAAGCTACCACTAGTAACGCTAATATCAGTAGCCGGCACAGTCACTGATAACCCTGGTGTCATAGTATCTAGCAATTGTACACCTGTGGCTGTATCGGGACCGTTGTTTGTCACTTCAATGGTAAACTCCGCGGTATCACCCGGATAGACCACACGATCATTGACAAAAGTCTTTGTCACATTCAAGTCAGCTTCGATAACATCCACCGTAGCCGAATCACTATTATTAGCTGTTATCGCATCGTGCAGATCTGAAGCGGTAACCGAGGCGTTATTAACCAACGTTGCATTACTATCAACGCGGGCTACAATCACCATCGCTTGTTTATTACCTGCACCAACCGCTATAGCAGGGATATTCCAAGTAATAACACTACCACTAGCATCTAATGTTGCTGTGCCAACGGAAGTGGTGATATCTGTACCTGCATCGACAATAGTCAAACCATTAGGCAACACATCTGTCACTACCACATTGGTTGCGACCTGCGAACCAAGTCCGTCAACCGAACCGTTGTTTTCCAGTGTTATAGTAAACTCTACTGATTGACCGACTGTCAAAGGCGCACTGTTTGGAGCGACAGGAGCGGCACTAACAACTTTAGTCAATTGTAAATCCGCGTCAGGTACATCAATCACTGCCGATTTTGGACTTTCAGGCGTGGGGTCTACTTCATTAAATGCAGTAATCTCAGCCGTATTAGTAATTTGCTCGGGATTGTCCACCTTTGCAGTAATTATTAAGTTTGCAGAACTGCCAAACGGTAAATCACCAATAGCCCAAACGCCACCGTTATAACTTCCCACACTGGCAGTCGCCGTCAACTGCGTAACACCGACGGGTAATGTATCGCTGATCTGTAAGCCAGTAGCATCATCTGGCCCAGTCGTATTGTCGACAGTGATAGTGTAGGTCACCGTTTCACCGATGGCCGGAGTGGCGTTATCAACCACCTTACTTAAAGCAAGATCCACCTGTGGAGCCGTTACTGGCGTTACCAAGGTAAAGCTGTCATTCACGGAGTTATTATCTACTCTTTCATTCACTTCTGAATTGGTGTATTTCACTGCCACCTGATTTGTCAGATCTCCAGTATCGGCAGGGGCAATAGCATTGATCACAATAGGCGGTAAGCTACTACCGTTTGCGAAAGTTTCGTCAGCTGAAGGTCGGTAATCACATGTAACCGTAACAGGTACTCCTGCGGTGAGACAGCTCCAAGCTGCATCGGTATTGGTCAAATCGACAAATGTTACTTCTTCGGGCAAGGTATCAACGACTTGTAAATCAGTTTGCAATGTACCTGCCAATCGAATCGACAAGTCAGAAGAGCCATTATTAACTACGTCAATGACGTAAGAAAAACTGTCATTTCGGTCCAATTCTGAGACCGAAATTGGTGATGGCACTGTGGCATCTTTTGTGGCTATTTTACTAACCCCAACATCAGCTTCAGGACTACCTACCGAAGCGGTATCAAGGTTGTCAAACAGGTCAGGATCCACGACTTGAGGTACACCATAGCTACCGAACTCAAAAATGGTGGCGACATTCTCAACAAGACCGTCGTCTACTGTACCACCGAGTAGAAATGTAGCACGTTGATAAGTGGCATCGATAGTAAGCGCTACTGTTTCACCCACATCTAACTGGGTAATATCCCACTGCAATACATTGTTGGTTTGGGTTAATGCGACACTACCACCATTAGGCGTTGTGATGCCATTATCGGGACTGCTGACACCATCAAATCCGCTTTGTACTGAGGCTACATAAAGTGGAACCGGATCGGTTACACGAATGTCAGTTGCTGTGCTTGGACCATTATTGGTCAAGAGCAATGTAAACACGATGGCTTCATTATCGACCGGATTAGCATTATTAATTAACTTATTGATTTCCAATGCGGTAACTGCCGCTACTGTGCGGGTTGCTGAATCACTATTGTTGGCGGAGTTAGTATCAAACGATTCTGAAGCATCCACTGAAGCAGTGTTGACGTAATCTCCGCCCTCTGTACTCGTGACGACCAATTCAATGATATCTGCCGTAGCACCTGAGGCTAGCCCACCAGGTAGAGTACAAATAACGGTTCGAGTCGATATATCATAGCCACAAGACCAACCTATACCACTAGCACTGACATATTCAGCCCCAACGGGAAGCACATCAGTCATGATTATTTCTGTCGAAGCTTCGGCGCCATTAACGTTATCTACATTCATAAAATAACTATAATCTTCACCAGCGAGCACTTCCGGTTTTGGACCGATAAACTTATTGATGGCTAAATCAACTCTGGCTTTTACGCCGGTACTTTCAGTCGCACTATTATTGGCAGGGTCTACTTCGGTGGCGTCAGAACTGACTGAGGCAGTGTTATTTACTGTGGTTGCAAACACCGGAGCGGTAACCGCTAAATTAATTGTCGACGTACCAACTGGCAATGAGGCTACGGTACAACTGACCACCCCTGAATTATTATTGCAACTCCAGCCGCTGCCGCTAGCTGAAACAAAAGTTGTATTGGTGGCAGTAAGATCATCGGTAACCACAACATTTGGGGCTGTGTCCGGACCAGCATTAACAACAGTTAGGGTATAATTGATCGTTTCACCCGTGCCAACAGGGTCAGCATTATCTGTTTTAGTAATCTGTAGGTCAGATAAAAAAACCGGATGAATTATTGCGCCTTTCGCATAGTAACTTGTGCGACCACACACATCAGAAACGACACCGCGAATCGTACATGGCATGTCAACATTCGTTTCAGGTGCAGTAAACGTAGTAGTGGCACCGTTAGGATTAGAAAAAGTGCCTCCACAAGTACTTTTCCATTGGTAAGTGTAAAGGCCACTTCCTTCAGTTACCGTAACTCCAAGCGATATAGCGTCACCTTCATCTATGTCGCTTGGCAGTTCAGCAGTAATCATTTCGATATTAGGTCGTTTCTCAACACCTGCATGCAACAATGAGCTGAAGTACACTCTTTGCGCGTTGACATCATCCGCTGTCCCTTTGGCATGACTGTGGCCGCCTTCATACATCACCATACCTGCATTGGAATCACCAAATGCTCTTCCCCAAGCAAGCTTTACTGCTTTGCCTGGGCTATTAGCGGGCACATCGGGGTGATCGGGGTCCCAAACCCCAATATTGGTTGTACTACGCCAGCCGCTTCCAGGCACTGGTAGGTAAATTTGCTCAGAGCCATTTTCCGTAGCCAGATCTATTTTCCCCATATATTGAGCCATCGGACTATTCGGTATGGCTTGGCTATAGGGGAGTGTTCCTGCTTCGTGACCGCCAAAAATAATCAAGCCATCATTACTCAAAAAATGAAAGTTCTCGGTTGGATCAACTGGATTTTCTAGACTCTCAAGAACACTTACAGCATGACAAGCTGCCCACAGATGGCCGCCATTTTCGATAAACGGCAGCAAGTTTTGATGCGTCGCCCAGGCAGGATCTGCATGAGGCATGGCATAGAAATCATCACAGCTATTTAAATCAGAAGGTAAGCCCATGCGATAAGAGCTAGATGGAATTTCAGCGCTCTCATAATAAGGTACTACCAGTGATCCTCTGTCTAAATCGAGTACTGCATTGGGAAAAGATGTAATGCTGGATGAAATAGGCGCTGTAAAGCTATTACTCGTCGGTGTACTGATCACCACACCTTTAGCCTGCCAGGTTGATAATATGGCGCTAGCCTCAGCAACAAAGTCCGCAGCTATGATAAATGAGCCACCCCGATAGTTGATACCATCAACGGTAAAATCAATGCCATCTTGAGCTTTAGTAGGGCTAATAGACCAAGCGACAGGAATTTCCTGATTTACCGCTAACTCATAAATCAATCCATAGGGTTTCAAGCCATTAGCTGTAGTTTGGGGAAGCACTCCCATGTTAATAATCACTGAGCCCGGAGGAAAAACTTTATCGGCTGCCAATACTTTAGGCAAATGTACTGAGAGTACGACAAGTAACGAAAAAGTCAGTAGCCTAATCAAGTTAAGTGGGTTTTTTACGCCATTCATAGTACATCCTACTGGTTGTTTTTTAACTTGGTTGACGGTTCTACTTTCAAATCAATCGATGATATTTCGCTACGCTTTGATTGTTTTGGTAAAAGTATCAACTCCACTCTACGGTTACGTGCTAAGTCTTCAAGGCTGTTTCCTTTTTGAACAGGGAACAAACTACCTACGGCTTTGATATTAATTCGCTGCCTTTCGACACCAAATTCGGTTAACACCTTGGCTACACTTTCTGCTCGACGCTGAGAAAGCCGAAGATTATGACGATCTGCCCCTCTAAAGTCGGCATGACCTATTAAAAGAATATTGTGGTTTGGATATAGAAGCAAGCTTTCTGCCATTCTTCTAACAATGCTTTCAGAAACATCATCAATACGGTGTTCATCAAGCGAAAAATGAACAAACTTAGGCATGTCAGGTGTTGCAATAATATCGGCTTGAACACATTGAGATTGGCTATCAAGTAACGTGCGAGCATATCGTTCGGCTTGTTGTTCCGCAGCTAAAGCGTGTCGCCAGCCCTGTTCGAAATATTCATGTCCGACCCAAACCAATTGGACCTCTAAACGCGCTAAATCGCAAGAGACACATTGATTGTCTTTTCGGTCTTGCCATTGATCCACTAACTGCCAAAGATCTTTCCTTACCTTTTGGCTAGCATTTAAAATAGGTGTTTCGTAATGACGATTTTTTGTACCTTGCTCAAGCCCTTGGATAATTTTCTCAGCTTCCTGTCTTGCTTCGATTGCGACGCCCGTCCTGTCATTATCAGTATATTCAGTGTAGGCCATATCAAGCCAAGCATTGGCTTTACAAAGTTGATAGTTATTGATTGTGGTACTTCCAATCCTTAGTCTGTGCAAACGCTCTTGTAAAGCGTGCAAGTTTTCTAGACTGTTCTGATAGGCACTGTCAGTAATCGTTACGCCTTTTTCAAATGCGATGCTTGCTGATTCATCAACCAATCTAGTAGTGTTAGAGCAACTGCTAAGCATAGACACAGCTACTGTGGCTATAAGTATCAATGCCCGTTGCTGCTGAGTTTTCTGCCAAATAAGGTAAAGTCTAGTCATCATATATTTCTCCTTGCCCATGTTTATTTAAGCCAATCAAAGGCATCTTCATCAAATTTAAATCGTAAGCGAACATAAGCTCCTGAACTGCTGTAATCACTATCGGGTAGCTCTTTGTCTTGCACTGCAAAAAAGTTATAACCTGCCGACAACCAAAGGTTAGTGGTTAATAAGTAACCCACTTCGATACCTGCCATTTTGTTTTGGTTTTTAAAACCGTCAGAAGTGATCACTCCTCCCATCACCGATACATCTACACGTTCAGTAACATCGTAAATAGCACGTAAACTCATTAAATGTGCTGTGTGATCACTGCGATAATCGATGCCTTGTTCTGTTACATATTTGCCCGCATAGCGACCACTTAAGGTCAGTGAACGACTAGGATGCCAGTTAGCATGGGTAGTCCATATGTGTGCTTTGCGCATGGTGTTTTGGGTTTCATCATCTCTAATTTTGTATTCATAACGCCCCATACCAGATAACTCATTGGTATCTGTACTTCGATAAGCAATACCGGTACGTAAACGGTCTTCAGTCAGCTTGTCACTGGTATTTAAGTTGCGACGAATCGACAGAGTATTCTGTAATAAAGCTGACCAGCTATGATCCAATTTCATTGCCACGCCAAAGGTGTTTAATAAGCTCTCAGAAGTTTCACTGCGTCTCACCTCCATACGACCAGTGCCTTTCCAGCGCTCAGAACCAGAATAATCAAGCCCCATTGTAATGGCTAAACTCTCACCTTCTTCACTTTCCTCAAGTGAACGAACCTGCTCAGAACTCAAATTTAAACTAAGACCCTCGGTTAGCTTCCATGTATTACTAATGCCTATAGCCGCCTCTGCTTCACCTCCACTAATAACATCTCGCACCCGATATTCGCTAAACACATGGCCATTATCTAGATAATCAAAATCGAGTCCAATCTGGGTGCTATTATTTCGAGCAGAAGCATCCAACCCATATTCACCACTGCTGCTTGAAATCAATTCGTGACGTGCATAAACTCGTCCTCGATTACTGACCTGATATTCACCACCCAGTTGCGCTCGATTGCTATCAGAGTCAGCCAGATCCTGCTCGTACTCTGTAAACATACTCGCCTCAGGCATAGACTCTGGTTGCCAGGTTATTTTTGCCAAGCCGCTGGTCAATGCTCTACTACTCGATTTTTCATTATCGCTCTTTGCTACCGTCGAAGATTCGACATAGCGCATACCTAATTCTAGGCTTACCGAATCTATCAATTGGCTTTGCAAAGACAGTTTGCCGCCCTGACGTTTATCCTCTGTAATTACATCTTCGGTAAAACGCAGTTCACTCTCTAAGCGATTCTTTTTATTGATTCTATAACTAAGTTGGGCACCGGCTTCATCATGACCAGAGCGAACAGATGCATTGGGATTAATAAAATCTTCTTCACTTCTTACTGCATAAATACGTGAATCTAACTTTTTACTCCTATGTTTCCATTCCAACCTAGCTGCATAACCTTCGCCTTCTATATCGGTTTTAGAATGTGCATACTCTACAATTAAGGTATCGTTATCGGTTACTTTTAGCGTTGTATTTGCACCACTTAGTTGATAGTTATTTTCAGGATTTTCATCGGTAATATGAGAAATCCCAACCTCAACTTGGTCTGTTACTTGGAATTGACCATCTGCACCATAAACCCAATGTGTTTTTTGATCGCTATCTACTTCAAAACTAACGCGGATATAGACTGGATTAAAATCCGCGTCGATACTTGCAATTGGCTGACGGAAAACTAGATCACCGCTAAAGAAATCCAAACTGTAGTCTACAAATCGGGTCAAGGTTTTAGTCGATAAAACTAACGAAGGCTGCTCACGGTCACGAACCAGTATTTCCACAATTTCACTCTGACGAACCATATTACGATTATCTAGAGGGTAGGGACCGGAGATTCCCTTACCTTGGAATTCGCGAACAACCTGGCTAGTGTAGTCATACGAAGCAAATACATTAACTTCAACTTTAGAGGTTTGAAGGTGTCCCTGAAGGCCATTAAAAGTACGGTTGAAATTTGATAACCTTCTGGCTTCGTTATTGGTGTTGGTACTGAAATCACCATACTGGAGGTATGAACGACCTTTATCAACGCGAACAAATAGCTTACTGGTTGACTGGGCTTCAAAGCCTTTAACTGAAGAGTCACCATACACAGGATAGAACTCATCAGGACGAATATCTCGGAAAAGTCGAGTATTCTCGTCACGATCTGAATCATAAGATAAGGTAAGTAAATGCTCACCCAGAATTTTTCCTTTCAAAAATAATGCTGCACGCGCTCCTTTTTCGAGTTTATCTCCGCCGGAAAAGTTAAAGCTACCAATAGTTTCTTCGAAACCGTCATTTTTAGAAGCAGGAGTAACTTCATCGCTACCTAATGTTCTCATTCCTACAGCACCTTCAAGGATGCCCGATACCATTAATGGGCGTAGGTCAGGTAAAAAATCCAGTTCAAATGTGGACTCCGTGATACCACTACTAACCCGTATCAGGCTTTCTCCAGGCATATCTGGCGGTAGCAATTCAAACTGTGCGGTACCACCTTCAATGAAGGTCTGGATGCCAGACTCTTTGGGGTCAAGGTCTTCTACATCCCAAACTCCCAATGTACTTTCTAGTGTAACTGCCGTTCTTGCCGATACGGGTAAGTCTTTGTCATCTTTTAAGGATACGGCTAAAACAACGGGAGTATGCCCATCAGCTGGAGAACCATCAATTTCACTAGAAATAACCAGTCGGCCAAGTGAACCAGGAGCGGAAACCTGAATAATTTTTTCGCCACGTTGATTATCAAACTGGTCAAGTTGAGCCAATTTCAGCTCATTTTTACCGGGTTGTAAGCGCACTGCGATATATTCCCAAGCTTCGACACCGGTACTGCTCATCACAACTTTCTGGCCAATACGGTTCGCGTCTTGAACTTCGCCGTTAACACTTAATTGCAGTGCGGCTCCAGCAACACCTTTCACTCGAATACTAAGCTGGCTGCTCGCCAAAGTATCATTGTCTTTCAAATCTATAAAACCGAGCGTTGCATCAAGTCCCTTAATTAACTCTCCAAGGTCAACCGAGTCGCCTTTTGCCGGTGCACTTGAAGGAATAAGTGACTTAGTTGGTAGTGTTGCTTTTTTGTTTAGCGACTTAAATCCTGTCATCTGACTTTCACCACTGACAATACCACTACTGGGTAAACTACGACGGTCGCTAATGGTAGTTTCTGGATCAGTCTTTAGATTTATTTTCAGTCTTTCTTCAACTTCAGCAACACGAACAGCGCCCTGTGCTCTACGTTCTTTAACTTCGCCAAGCATAGCTTTAGTACAAGAACCTTCTGCAAAATCCGCGCGGAAGAGTTCACCTCTTTTGACGTCAACAAAATTGCTGTAAGCATCACCAGCGTTGCGGCTAGACAGATTTACCATTTCCGCATTATTTGGCAAAGTGGTTTTATCAATACTTAGCACATGAGTTTTAGCCTGTAAGCCAGCGAAGCTGTATTTTCCCTCGACGTCCGAGACAACATAACTACCATCTTGCAGATATAACCGAACGCCGGGGATGCCAAGCTCCTCGATTCTCTGCATACGGTCACGATTACAATCCATATACACTTTACCAATAATAAAGGCTTCATCACTAAACACATCATCTTCGACTTTGACTTGAGCAACGCCTACATTGGATTCAGCGTTGTCATTAATGGCGCGAACTCGATTGATGCCGTCACCTCGTAGCGCACTATTTCTTATCTGAGTGCGATAAGTGAATGTGATTGAAGTATCACGCACAAACCAACTCACATTGTATTGCATATGTGAACCATCGGTAATCGTTGGGTCTGCAATCAACTCGCCGTTTTGCAAACTAGTACCGGGCATATAAATAAACCCATCAGGGAGAAAGTCATCAATATTTACATCAAATAAATCATAGATCGTGTTATTGGTTACTTTTACGGTATAAAGCACAGTTTCGCCGACAGCCGCAACATTACGTGAAACAGATTTTTCAATGAACAATCCTGTCAATCCAGCCGGATCTAGAGGAATATCGTAATAGATAGGACCGGCTACTCCATTCATTGTAAACATACCGAAATAAGATGCATAGTCATCTATTCTGCGTTCAGGAGAAAGATCTTCAGGCATAAACGTAGACGTAAATTGATGTCCGTCAGGCGAAATAACTAATAAGCGATATTCACCTTCAGGGACGACCGGAAATTCATAATAACCATTAGCATCGGTCATAGAATCGTTGTTTATTAAATTCATTTCGCTATCAAATACTTCAGGTACATAAACGGAGCCATCAGGATTTATTCCTTGCAAAACTACCTGAGCGTTAGCCACTGGCTGATTGTTACGAGAATCAAATACGATGCCAGCTGGATCAACTAACAATCGGGTCTCCAATAGCACACCAGGACAGGTATCCCAACGAGCGGTTAAAAAGTCATTACGAGTTACTTCAACATTAAAGTTGTTGTCTACTTGCTCATTTTCAGGCCAGGCTAATGTAGGTATTTCTTTAACCACGAAAGTACCTGTGTTTGGTCCAGTTTCGGTAATATAAAAGCCTCTTTCCAAGTCGCCTGACAGCTGGCTGCGCAAGTCTATGGGGTAACTCTCAGCGACACTGGCATCAAGGTTACATGCCGCTGCTTCTACTTTTAAATACAACATATCACCAGCGTTTATAATTTCTTGTGTTCCGGTAAATGCAGAGTTCATGAAATCAATTTCAGCAGGCGCTGGTGGCTGCTCAACAACAACTTTATTACTGTCTACAACAAACGTTTCATCCAAAGTATTAAAGTAAGAAGTAGCAATGTTATTGATATCATTACCACCATTTTCATTCACTTTTACGCTAAATTTGACATCAAAACTGTAGCCAGCAGGGATTTGTTGGTAAGCAAAAACAACAGCATCAATCATGCCTTTATTACTAGGTTGTTTAGTTTGATATACGTGTTCACCTGTACCAGCTAGGTGATAAAGAACTTGAGATGTGCCAGCTTCTAGAATACTTTCAAACTGGGTACTAAGTGGGATATTATCGCGAATTAATACGCGACGATCAGAACTGTCATCAATAATCACCTCAAAAGGGTCCATGCTCGCATTACCCACATTAGTACCGATTAATTGATATTCGATTATCTCGCCAGGTTTTCTTTCCTCTTGGTTACTTTTTTTAAAAAAACGTAACACAGCACCATTTTCCACCCAAACAGTATCCATTATACTCGACATCAGCTCAGTTTCTGGAATAAATGCCGCCAGATAAGCTTCTGCATACATACCTTTTGTGCTGGTTGTTGGCACTTGACCAGTCAATAATAAATCAAGACTTGCATTAGGCGACAACATGTACTGTTCGCCCACTTCATATTTAATATCTGCGCCATCAATGACGCCATTACTATTAGTGTCGATATAAATGACTAAACCTAACAAATTGTATTCATCGTTATCGCCATTTTCACAATACATCTCAAATAGAGATTCTATATTGCCGGTATTAGTCAGGCGATGACTCATTACTACCCAATTGCCTTGAGTACTATGTTGTTGTCGATCGTTTTCTAATTTGAATCCTCTTACAGGCATTACATTAACTGTCGTTGTGTTAGATGAAATTGATTCAACGCCACCCAATCTGGTGTGGTAATACCATGCTGTTGCTTGGTTAACTATAGTGCTTCCTGCCATTGGCATGTTAGACATTTTTCCAGAAGATGCCGACACTAAAGCAGAGGGAAGCAATGTTACCAAAACAATAAAAACAAATGAGCATACTAAAGCCGACAGAATTTTCTGTCTGCAAGCTTTAGTATGGTCATCTTTTACGTTGTAGTGATTCATCTTACTTTCCTTCGAATGTTTTATGTGAGTGAGAATGCTCGCTTGGAGCTTGTTAACTGCCAAGCGAGGCTTATTCATTGTTGTTCGCAGTGGGGCGAAATCCGCCCCCAATTTACCTAGGAGTAAACTTGCTCCTTAAGGGTTATCGTTTACCTGAACGGTAAACGTCAGCGAAGCATTTTCAGTAGGATTTAGCGTTGAAATAGTAGCGACTACCGTTCCAGCTGAACCATTGGTTGGCGCAGTTACATTCAATGCTCCAGTACCTGAAGAAGATACTGATGCAGGACAAGAACCAGCAGCGTCAGAACAATCTTCATAACTCGTAAAGTTAGGTGTGGAATCATTGATGTTTAAGTTTGTTACTGACTCAGAACCGCTGTTTGAAGCGATAATCTGATATGCAATACACTCACCTGGAGATGCAGCCAAGACGTTAGGGCCAAAAGAGCCTTCAACAATACCGTCACAGTTTGCGTCTAATGCTTGCTGCTTGTTCAGTACAACGTCACCCGTAATGACAGTGGTAATATCCTCTGCACTATCGGTTGGGCCACCTGAAAAAGTTGCAGTCAAAGTAGAAACATTAGTTTCACCAGGATCAGCGCCTGCTGGAGATATGACTTTAATTAATAGAGGAACACTTCCACCAGCAGCAATACCACCGAAGTCGTTAATATCATCTACAACTGTGTCAACACCTGCATCAATGACGCCATTGTTGTTCGAATCGTAGTAGATTATCGATGCCCAACCGCTGTTTGAATCAGTGTTAGTTGCCACTAAAGAACCATCAGTTTCTGCAACGTTTCCGTTGTTAACTAGTGTGTGTGGATAAACTTGAGAACCACCAGGGAAAACCTGACCAGCACCATTTATATTCAACTCAACAGAACGTAAAGTATTGGTAGTTACGGCGTCATGTTTTATGTCAAAAGCACCAGATGTTGAAGACTGAGCACGAAAGTAAATATCAACTGTGCCCGGAGCCTGACCATCAGGTGTAGAAACAGTCGCTGTTATTTCAAGGTTTTCACCGGCTCTGATTACACCAGTATTGGTGATCACATTCCCGCTAGTGTCAGTAAAAACAATTGACCAACCTTCTGGCAGTGTAGGAGTTGTAAAATCATTTGCTTCGTCAAAAGCTAGGTTATAGCTATCCGCTACAGCACTGGTATTTGCAACAAACAAAGTAAAGCTTGTTTGCTCACCTGGCTCAATAGTATTAGTGCTAACAGCAGCCGTTTCAGGGCCTACACCTTCACCTAATGCACCCGCATCACCAAATGCCGCATCATTCGTTAAATCGACTGAGCTAGCAGTAATTTCATTTAAATGATCAGTGACAAAATCAGACTGAGTTGGATCTACAGCTGAAGTAGCCGTTAGCTCAACATCATAACCAAGACCATTGTTGTTACCTGAAGCTCCAATCGGCAATGTAGCGACTAAAACTACTTCAAGTTCGTCGTCAGTGGAGACATTAGTTACATCTGAATCCAATGGACCAGTATCAGGAACACCGTCACCATTTGTATCAGTCAATGGCGTTAAGCCATCTGCTTGATAAAGCTGAAAGCTAGTTCCAACCGGAAAGGTGCTGTTTCCAACGGCCAATTCAAAGGTATCTATCCCATTACCATTGTTCATAATGATATTGGAAAATTTAATGGTGCCACCTTGATTTGCCGCATCGATTTCAGTAACTACATCGTTAGCTGAACCATCATCGTCAGAATTTGAAGCACTGTTTGTACCTTCTGAGTCAGTTGCTACAACAGCTGCTGACTGCAGTACGGTATAAGTAGCTGTATTGGTATTTACTGGAGCAAGTACCGCAGCACCATCGTAATACTCATAAGATGCTAAGTTATTGATATCGCCTGGAGACAAATCACTATCTATGCTCACTCTGAAAGTAACTGTACCACTGCTGCCTGGTGCAACCGATGCAATAACTACTTGAATGTCTTCCCCTGCAATTGGATTAGCAACACTTTCGTACGAATAGTCGATTCCTAAAGGATCATCATTTGCACCATCAGTATCGGTTAGAACACCATTGGTAGCGCCACTCCAACTACCACTATTGTTGGCGTACATCATTCCTTCTGGCAGAATATCTTTTAACGTCACATTGGTTGCTGTTGCATTACCACTGTTGGTATACGTCAACACCACATCAAATGCAGCTAAACTTGGCGATGGACCTGATGACACGCTCATTGATTTAGTGACTTCAATAACCGCATTGTCGGAAACACTGATCGTATCTGTATTGAAATCAAGAATGGTTGGTTCAAACTGACTTTTTGCTTCAATTGTGAGTGTTTCAACATCGGCTGAAGTTACTGTTGAAGGAACCTGAGCAGCAACTACAATCCCATATTTTTCACCGGCCAGCATTGCCGGGGTGACGCTTATAGGATTAAAGTCATCTGGAATACCATCTAAATCAGCATCGGCATACACTTCAAGACTGTTGAAGGTGATAGTACCGGTATTAGCATCCAGATCTGTTAGGTCATAAATGTCATTACCATTACCGGTGTTGGTTATTGTATGAGGGAAGTATACCGTGCCCCCAACAGCAACCAATTTGCTAGTGTCAGCTTCAATATCAACACCGGCAACTTGCTTAACGATTGTTTCAACCAGGTTAGATGTCGCTGTGCGTGTCTCGTTAGTGCCATCAGTATAGGTAGCTGTTGCTTGGTTACCGACCACAGCGCCAGCTGCAGGTGCAGCCGCCATAGCAGTAGTGGACATGCAAAGCGATGCCCCTGCAGCGAGAATACCTGTTGTCAGGGCACTCCGCTTGAATGTATTGTGATAATTATATTTTCTCATTTTGTTACCTCTTTCTGTTTTTAACAGTTCGTTTATTGGCTAGGTTTTGTACTTACTAAATTATTTATATCCATGACACTTAAAGATCTAAACTGCCCTTTACGCGCACTCGGTATGTGTATTGAAAAGAGTCATCGGGTTTTAATTCGTCGAAAGAACTCCAACGAATTTGGTGATACTGAGAAGGAGGAACAATTTCCTGAATCTCTTTACCATTTGCATCTAATGCGGTGCGATACAAAGGCTCAGAACTCCAAGTGATCCCCATATCAATTGAGGCTTCGAGTTCTGCATTTGATGCTGAAGAAGCACTCATAGCTACATACTCAACCTCTTCAGGTATAGGTCCCAAAACTTTCAGGTTATTGATTACTTCATCACCTTCATTTGAATAGAGCAGTCGATATTCAATAACTTGTCCTGGGAGAACTGCCTCGGCAGCACGAAAAGATTCCTTTCCGTTTTCATCTGCAACCACTAGAAGGGCTTCGAGGTTTCCCTGAAGTTTAGGTGCCGCTACAACGTTACCGACCCAAGCCATTAACACCACGGTTAATAAAGCGTTTGCCCACTTTCCTGAAGTGGCATATTTGATTTTTCTTACAAATTTCTGATTGTCATTTATATTCACAATAAGACTCCTATATTTTGTTTTGATCTGATGTTGTGTATTTCGATTTATGCTTAGTAACTTTTTTGCATCTACACCTACTACTACCCAACTACCGTGCCAGTTAACAAAAATTGTTAATCAGAGCTTTTTTTATCAGGATTATCTATATGAATATAAAGGATTTAAATTATTTTCATGAGGGATCGAAAAAATAGCAGCCAACTTGAACAGGAGCTTGATTGAAGATTATGATTCGCATTTTGCGATTCAAAATGGAAAGCGAATTTGAAAAATTAATTTCGGATGCATAATGAGAATGAATGATTTTTAGACGTTACGAGTATTATTAAATGCAGATATATTTGCTGAGGATAAGATAGGAAACTTAAGTACACTTTAGATAAGTTGATGGCGACAGTAGTTGGCACATTAAGTTGACTGACATCTGCTCTAATGCATCAGCTACTTCTTTTATTTTGGGGTGCCCGACGGCTTAGTGATTATTTCTTTTGGCTCGACTAGGTTGCTAAACTATGTAGATCTTCATCTGAAGCTCTTAATCAAAAATATTTAGCTATACGAACTAACTCAGCATACTAAAGTGCGTTAATCGTTTGTCTTTACATAGATCTAATTGTTTAGCACGTAGTGTTCCAAACCATAACGTCCAGTGCTTAACGGTGACAGGGTTTTACATTCTGATAATTAAAAAAAAGCGACCACTCAAAAAGAGTAGGTCGCTTTCATTATCATTTAGGAATTTCTACTTTATTTAAGAAGTTCCAATATTATTTAGAAACCACAACTTTATGTGATTAATGTATCAAGTTACTCAACCGTGACACTTTTCGCTAAGTTACGTGGTTGGTCAACATCGGTACCTTTAATTATGGCTACGTAGTAAGACAATAACTGTAACGGTAATGTATATACGATAGGAGCAATTAAGTCATCACATACAGGGACGTTAATAACCTTCATGGTGTCATCGCTACTAAAGTTAGCACTGGCATCAGCAAACACATACATTAAACCACCGCGAGCACGCACTTCTTCAACATTAGATTTTAATTTTTCAATTAAATCGTTTTTAGGTGCTACAACTATAACCGGCATTTCTGCGTCAATTAACGCTAATGGTCCATGTTTAAGTTCGCCTGCTGCGTAAGCTTCAGCATGAATATATGAAATTTCTTTTAATTTCAGTGCACCTTCCATCGCGATTGGGTATTGGTCGCCGCGACCTAAAAATAATGCATGATGCTTATCAGCAAAATCTTCGGCTAAGTCTTCAATTGAACCCGCTAATGCTAATACTTCTTCAAGCTTATTCGGTAATGTCATTAATGATTGAGCAATTTCATTTTGCTTCTCTTGTGACATGCCGTGGTGCTGACCAATAGCGAGGGTCATCATTAATAAACCCACAAGTTGGGTAGTGAAAGCTTTGGTAGAAGCTACACCTATTTCAGCACCTGCTTTAGTCATAAAGGCTAAATCAGATTCACGCACTAATGAAGAACCAGCAACATTACATATAGTTAAACTAGCGCGATAACCTATTTGCTTGGCTAAACGAAGAGCCGCTAAGGTGTCCGCTGTTTCGCCCGACTGTGAAATAGTTACTAATAATGCATTTTTCGGTACATGTGATTGGCGATATCTAAATTCGCTGGCAATTTCGATATTACATGAAACACCGGCTAAGGCTTCTAGCCAGTAGCGCGCCACCATACCTGAATGATAACTGGTACCACAGGCAATAATTTGTACGTGCTCAATTTCTTGAAAAATAGCATCAGCACCCTCACCAAAGGTTTGGATATCTAGCATATTGCCCATTAAGCGACCTTCTAAAGTATTGCGAATCGCTGTTGGTTGCTCGTAGGTTTCTTTAAGCATGTAGTGACGGTATTCGCCTTTATCGCCAGAATCGTGACTGACTTCAGACTCTTTCGCTTCACGTTCAACTGGCTTGCCGTCAGTATCAAAAATATTAACTTCAAAACGTGTAACTTCGGCAACGTCACCTTCTTCTAGAAACGAAAATTTACGAGTAACGGGTAATAATGCCAACATATCTGAGGCGATAAAGTTTTCACCGACACCGTAACCAATAACTAACGGGCTACCTGAACGCGCCACTACAACACGGTCTTTATCGCGCGTGTCTACAACAACAGTGCCGTATGCACCTTCTAATTGTTTTACCGTCACTTGCACTGCACTTAACAAACTATCAGCAGTTTTTAATTCATGGTGAACTAAATGTGCAATAACTTCAGTGTCGGTTTCTGAAGTAAAAACATAACCTAAACCTTGTAAGCGCGTGCGTAAACTATCATGATTTTCGATAATGCCATTGTGCACAACAGCAATAGTTTCAGACGAAACATGTGGATGAGCATTAATTTCACTTGGGGCACCATGAGTTGCCCAACGTGTATGCGCAATACCTGTACCGCCAGCAATTGGATTAGCATGTAATGCATCGGCAAGCTCTTGCACTTTACCTAAACGACGAGCGCGCATAAGGTTGTTATTGTTATCAATTATGGCAACACCTGCAGAATCGTATCCGCGATATTCTAATCGCTTTAAGCCTTCTACTAAAATGTCTGCTACATCACGCTGTGCGACAGCACCTACAATTCCACACATATTCTTTGTCCTTTTAACTGGCGATAACGAGGTTAACGCCTTGTTTAATTATTTCACTTCTCACGTCTTCAGGCATATCTGCATCTGTGATCAACGTGTGAATCTTTTCCCAAGGTAATTCTAAATTGGGAATTTTTCGATTAAGTTTTTCTGAATCTAACATAACAATAACTTCACGAGACACTTCCGCCATCACGCGACTTAAGCCTAAAAGCTCATTGAAAGTTGTTGTACCACGGGCTAAATCGATACCATCAGCACCAATAAATAACTGATCAAAATCATAAGAGCGCAATACACTTTCGGCCACTTGACCTTGGAATGATTCAGAATGCGGGTCCCAAGTTCCACCGGTCATCAATAATGTTGGTTCATTTTCAAGCGCATGTAAATCAGACGCAATAGCCAATGAGTTAGTCATAACCACTAAACCTTGTTTAGCACTTAACTCACGCACAAGCGCTGAAGTTGTACTACCGCTATCTAAAATAATGCGGTTATGATCACGAATAAGCGATGCCGCTGTTTTTGCTATTATTATCTTTCGTTTCGAAAGCTTTTCAGTTTTAGGTTCGGTAATTTCATGCGGTAAAGGCACAGCTCCGCCGTATCGGCGTAGTAGCAAACCGCTATTTTCTAAAACAGCTAAGTCTTTACGAATAGTAACTTCTGAGGTATCAAACATTTTTGCAAGGCTATCAACACTTACTTCACCTAAATTGCTTAACTCTGCAATTATGGTATGACGACGCTGTTGGGTATTTCGTTTTGACATTGCTTTCGTTTACACTCTTAAAAGTTTCGATTTAAAACTTAGCTATTAGAACAAAAGCTGAAAATAAAAACAATATTTATCTAAGATCTAATCCTCTATCAAAGCTTTATAAGCCAAATAATATTGATAACCGGGATCTGTAAGTAACTTACCAGCAGCCAATTTAAGTTTTTCTAACATGCCACTTTCTGTATTTATATTCGCAGCAATATAACTCTCTCGACGTGTTTCTGGTAAAACGTGAACAGAAATTAACGCTTCAGCGTTTTGTTGTTGCTCGGCAAAAAAATCGATTAAAACATTAGGGTCGGTAAAAATTAAATCGACTTTACCTGATAAGAATAGTGCGATCCCATGCTTTAAAGATGACACAACATAAAGATTAGTTTTTTCGCTAAAGCCTAAGTTCACTAATGAGTGATAACCATAACTGTCTCGTATAACAATGATGGTTTTGGATCTTGCTTCAATCAAGGTTTCAATACGGTTTTCAGGTCTACTTTTCAATGAGACAAAGCCACGCTCAAGTTCGCTAACTTTAATCAGCCAATGAAACTTATCTTCTCGCGCTTGTGTTCGTACCATACTAACAACTAAAGTATTTTCCCGATTTAATACCGTTTGATATGCTCTAGACCAAGGTAATAGTTCAAGCGGGGCTTGCAGTTGACTATGTTGTAATAGTAATTTGAGGATTTCTGCGCTTGGACCTTTTACTTCATTATTTTCGTGATATTGCAGCATAGGATGTTCGGCTGCAACAGCCATTAAAGCTGACTCAGCTCGAACACAATTCATAAACAAAAGATTTATGAAAACCAACTTTAACAAAAATAGAGTTATAAAAGATCCTTTCATGCTTTAATTTATTTCTTAGTAGGTCGCTTCCAACCGGCAATATTACGCTGCTTGCCACGGGCTACACTTAATTCGTTATCATCAACATTTTTAACAATAACCGAACCTGCCGCCGTTGTTGCCATTTTACCAATCGTAACAGGGGCTACTAACGAAGCATTTGAGCCGATAAATGCACCAGCACCAATAATAGTTTTAGCTTTATTTACACCATCGTAATTACAGGTAATAGTACCAGCACCAATGTTAGCCTGAGCGCCAATTTCAGCATCACCTAAATAGCTTAAATGACCGGCTTTTGCTCCTTCGCCTAAGCGAGTTTTTTTCATCTCAACAAAGTTACCAATGTGAGAGTCACGCATTAATTCTGAGCCTGGACGTATACGAGCAAATGGACCTACTGAGGCTAGTTCACCAATTATAGCTCCATCAACCATTGAATTTGGTTTAATTTCAGCACCTTGTCCGATACTGCAATCTTTCAATATACAATTTGCGCCAATAATCGCATTATCAGCAATATCAACATTACCTTCGAAAATACAGTTAACGTCAATCACCACTTCTTGACCAACGGTAACATTGCCTCGAATATCAATGCGATTAGGATCACGTAAACTTGCGCCGGCAATCATTAACTCTTCAGCTTTTCTGAGTTGATAAGCTCTTTCTAAACCCGCCAATTGCACACGATTATTTGCGCCTTCTACTTCAATTTCGCTATCAGGATGAGCCGTAGCAATAAGCTTACCTTCTTGATGACAAGCGGCAATAATGTCAGTTAAGTAATATTCACCTTGTGCATTGTCGCTTGATAAATTCGCTAACCAGCGTTTTAAATCGCCACCATTAGCCAGTAATATTCCAGTATTCGCTTCATTGACTAATAGTTGCTCAGCGCTTGCATCTTTTTGTTCAACAATACCCACTACAGTGCCTGAACTATCGCGCATAATTCGACCGTAGCCAGTTGGGTTTGCTAAATGCACGGTCAATAGCGCCATACCTTGATCAGGTTTAGCAGCGATTAAACGTTGCAGCGTACTAACTTTGGTTAAAGGTACGTCTCCGTAGAGTACCAGCACATTTTCATCGTCAGATAAAAATGGTGATGCCATATCAACAGCATGGCCTGTACCTAATTGCTCTTTTTGTTCAACAAAGGTTAAATCATCACCCGTGACTTTCGCTTTAAGCACATCGCCACCAAAGCCATAAACTAAATAGATATTTTCACTATCTACTTGGCGCGCTGCGTCAATTACATGAGACACCATAGGCTTTTCAGCTACGGGATGAAGAACTTTAGGTAAGGCAGAACGCATGCGAGTGCCTTTACCTGCCGCTAAGATAACAACAGAGAGAGCCATAATTAATCCGATTTAATTTATAAAGTTACTTATATCAAGTTGATGAGTAAGCATAAACTCATCAGTTTTTGATAATATATAGCAACATTGTAACGTTAAATTACCTGCTTCTCTATTAAAAATAATATTAACAACTTGTTGGGAGTTATGACTTTTTATCCTCCTGAAAAAACCTCTTAAGGTGTATCGCACCTCACAAGTAATTGAGTGTATAATGAAGCCAACAAAACTAAGACCTTTATAGATTTAGGATCCCATATAAATGATGCCCATTGCTGAGCAAATTGCCACAGAACTTGATGTAAAAACCAGCCAAATAAATGCTGCTATAAACTTATTAGATGAAGGCGCGACAGTGCCTTTTATTGCTCGTTATAGAAAAGAAGTTACCCAAGGACTTGATGACAATCATTTGCGCCATCTTGCGCAACGCTTAGTTTATTTACGTGATTTGGCTGATCGCAGAAAAGTTATTATCAATAACATTGAGCAGCAAGGTAAGTTAACCCCAGCATTAGCCAATGAGCTTAATAATGCTGACAACAAAACACGTTTAGAAGACCTTTATTTACCTTATAAGCCTAAAAGAAAAACTAAAGGGCAAATTGCCATAACCGCAGGCTTAGAGCCTTTAGCCAATAAGATTTATAACAACTGGCAACTAGACCCAACACAAGAAGCAAAGGCTTTCATTAATAAAGAGCAAGGCTTTAATGATGAAGTTTCTGTACTTGAAGGGGCTCATTTCATCTTGGTTGAGCGTTTTGCTGAAGATGCCAATTTAATCCAAAAATTACGCCGTCACTTACTTAAGCAAGCTCACTTGTGTAGTAAATTGATAAAGGGCAAAGAAAAAGAAGCAGCAAAGTATCGCGATTATTTTGAACATTCAGAATTATTAAAATCGGTACCGTCACACCGCATGTTAGCCATGTTACGTGGTCGTAATGAAAAACTATTATCATTAAACATTGATACAGACCCAGGGCAAGAAGGGGCATTTTCAAGCGCACAACAAATAATTACTGAACATTTCAATCTACGCTTAACGGGCCAAGCTGCAGCAGAGTTTTTAACAAAAGTGGTACAAACTACGTGGAAAGTAAAACTTAGCCAAAGTTTAGAAACAGAATTATTAGGACAATTACGAGAACAAGCTGAAGTAGAAGCGATTAAGGTTTTTTCACGTAACTTAAACGACTTAATGATGGCAGCACCCGCAGGTGCGAAAGTAACTTTAGGCTTAGATCCTGGGCTTCGAACTGGCTGTAAATTAGCTATCGTCGATGCTACCGGTAAATTATTGCAAACCGCCACCATATTCCCACATGCCCCGCAAAATCATTGGGATAAGTCAGTTCGTACTTTAGTTAACTTATGTCAGCAACATAAAGTAGAATTAGTTGCCATAGGTAACGGTACTGCTTCACGCGAAAGTGACAAACTGATTGCTGATGTTATAACTAAACTAGAAAACAACAAACCAACCAAAGTAATTGTCAGTGAAGCTGGCGCTTCGGTTTATTCAGCATCTGAATTTGCCGCCAAAGAATTTCCAGATTTAGATGTGTCTATTCGTGGTGCTGTTTCTATTGCTCGACGCTTGCAAGACCCTCTAGCAGAGCTAGTTAAAATAGATCCCAAAGCGATTGGTGTAGGACAATATCAACATGATGTTAGTCAAAGCCAGCTCAGCCAAACCTTAGACAACGTTATTGAAGACTGTGTTAACGCGGTGGGTGTTGACCTAAACAGCGCTTCTGCAGCGTTATTAATGCGTGTGTCCGGTTTAAACAAAACCATGGCAAATAACGTAGTAAGTTTTCGCGATGAGCACGGTCGATTCAACAACCGTAATGAATTAAAAAAAGTCGCACGTTTAGGGCCGAAAGCTTTCGAACAAGCTGCAGGGTTTTTACGCATAAATAATGGTAATAATCCGTTAGATTTCTCAGGTGTTCACCCTGAAACCTATAGTTTAGTTGAGCAACTATTAAAACAACTTAACACCGACATCAATAATGTTATAGGCAATAAAGCAACGTTAGAAAAAATTAATGTTGAAAGCTTAGTAAGTGATGCTTTTGGTGAAGTTACGGTTAAAGACATTATTAGTGAGTTAGAAAAACCGGGGCGTGATCCGCGACCAGAGTTTAAAACGGCAACGTTTCAAGAAGGTGTTAATACCATTAACGACTTGAAGGTTGGCATGATACTCGAAGGCATTATTTCAAATGTGGCTAATTTTGGTGCTTTTGTCGATATTGGTGTCCATCAGGACGGCTTAGTACATATTTCATCGCTGACCGATAAATTTGTTAGTGATCCGCATGAAATTGTCAAAGCGGGTGAAGTGGTTAAAGTTAAAGTCATGGAAGTTGATCCACAACGTAAGCGCATTAGTTTAACTATGCGCTTAGATGAAGCGACGCCTCAAGTAAAAAACCAGCCGACTGAGAAGTCGCAAAAAGCACCTCATAATGACAAAAATACTAAGCCGAATCATCACAAAAATAAAGCCAGAGCACAGCAGCCAAAAGTAGATAATAATGCTGCCATGGGTAATGCTTTTGCCGACGCTTTTGCTAAGTTGAAGAAATAGCTTTGAGATTTAAGTTACAGCATTATTAGCTTTTGGCTAACAATGCTGTAGCCATTATCAAGATGGCTTAGAGCGGCCTGAACATCGTTACTCTTTCACATCCGTATGACCATGACATACCGTTCATCCTGAACATCGTCACTCTTTCACATCCGTGTGATCGTGACATACCGTTCATCCTGAACATAAAAAAGGGGAAGCAAAAGCTTCCCCATAAATAACCTCGGTTGGGAGGTTAACTAACGCAAGATAGTAAACTAAAGCACGTACTTAGCTGAAAATTGTACATAGTCAGAATCGGCATTTTGATCTGCTGATTCAAAATTACCTACTTCAAAACCAAATGATAATTCTTTAGTATAGTTTTTAAAGATATTCACACCCCAATGTCTTCTGTCAGCATCTGAAACTTCTGTTGTCGTTTTACCGAAGAATGCTGTACTGCGAATGTCGTCACTCCAGAAATGGCGGTAAGCGACCATAAATGAGGTTGTTTCTTCGACTTCTTCACCAACTAAATCACGAGCAGCTACCACGCCTACATAACGTCCGGTTTCACCGCCATGTAATTGGAAACGTATATCATCTTTACCAAAGGTTTTTACATTACCCGCAATACCGTAACCAAATGCTGACTCAGAATTACCACCGAGCGTATTTAACTGTCGAGCTAAACCCGCAACAGAAACGTTACCCCAATCACCTTTAAAGGTATATTTAGCAATAACATCTGGCAATTTATCTTGGGTTGGATCACCTTTATCTGACTCAGGGTTTTCTATCGAAACTTGGAAATTTCCTTGGGTATAGCGAACTTGGCCTTGACGAATAAACGCGGCGGCATTTAGTGGACCAGCAAAATCAGCTGCTTCTGCTAAAGCACTTGTATTGACAAAAGTTGACCACGTTTGACCAACTAAAATGTTTTTATATTTAATAAATGCATGACGTAATCTTGGACTAGCCGAGTTCGATACAATTTCGTTACCACCGCCGCCATGAAAATCAAGTTCAATAAAACCAGTGATATCACCATGAACATATTTAGTGTTAAAACGAGACTCGGTTGCACGAAAGCTAGTGCGAGAAATATCACCTACATTACCAGCACCAACCCAATAATCGTTAGTAATACTGTTAATGTTACCGTCAACATAACGCGTATCTAATTTTATATAGCCACCAAAGGTAATGGTGTCATTATCAGATAACTTAATTTCATAACCAGCGCTTGCGCTGCCAGCCATAGCTAAAAGACCTGTTGCTAATAAAAGCTTTTTCTTATTAAACATTTTTACTTTCCCCGTGTGTTATTAACCTTAGAGCAACAACAGCTAAGCTCTGGCGGTGTTTTTATCGATTAAGTTTTCAATAACGTATTTATTATCTGTAGTTTTAATAAACCGTTATCATTATTTTTATATTTTTTTATGCTGCATATTTCACTGTAATACACTGTGATTTAAGTGTTTTTCTAGAAATTCTTTTATTTTGATCAACAGGAAGCTTTTCCACGAATGTTATAACATCAGCACGTGCAAATTCACCTACACCACCAGCAAGCTTGGCATTAATAGCATTCGATAAAGTCGTTTTTTCAATACCCGAATGAGTCAATTCAATATAGACATGAAGCGCATTTCCTTTGTGCTCATGAGGCACACCAAAAACAATCGCTTGTTCAACGCCAGCTAGTTGTTCAATAAAATTTTCCATTGTCTGGTTAGCGATACGATAACCACTGACTTTATGGCTAGTGATAGCTTGAGAAACTAACCAAATATAATCTTGTGTAAAAACAGAAGAGGAACTTTCATCAACTAAAACTTTATCAACAAAATACTGCCATTCACCACTATTAGACTGCAACCATGACAACGGTGCGGGTTCGACACTTTGATTTAGTAAGTTAGACATATCACTCTCTGTTTAATATCTTTAATCAAATTTCAATCAAAGCTATATATGATGTTATTACACTAGAGAATCAGCGGTGATTTAGAAATTAGACCTAAGTCTAAAATAAGCAATAAATGCGGTAGACTTTAGTCTATATGCAATGAAATCGGCGAGTGGATAACACTTTAATGGTTGATTATCGCAAAGAATATTGTGCTGAACGATTATTTTGAAAGCCAAGTTATTAGAAGTGGTAGAATGATTTTAGTTTTATTTTATAGCTATTCAATAAAAGGTTATTCATGATTTCAAAGATAAAAATAGGCTATTCAAATGTGGTTATAGCGTGTTTGGCATTAAATGCTAGCGCCGAATCTCTCAACATTGAAAAATACCAACAAGCTGAACACCAATTATCAAAACACACTGAAAAGTTAGTTTTTGGTACCGTTGAGAACCCCAGTTGGACTGACAATACTAAACTCATTTATCAGAGCCAAACAAAAAATGGTAAGCAGTTTTATCTCATTGACGCTAAAACAAAAGCCAAAAAATTAGCCTTTAATCATCAAAAAATTGCTCGTGCACTAGCACGTATCAGCGAACAAGAAGTTAACCAGAAAGCGTTACCATTTGATCGTGTTGATTTCATCACAGATAAACTTATCTCGCTTAAAATCAATAGCGTCTCTTACCAGTGTAATATTCAAAACTACTTATGTAAGTTGAATAAAAAAGCCATTAACAGTAATGAACTTATTGCTCCCAATGGCAAGCAAGCTGTTTTTATTCGCGAGCATAATTTGTGGCTACGAAACCTTAGCGATAATAGTGAAAAACAACTAACCAATGATGGTATTGAAAACTTTGGTTATGCAACAAATAATGCCGGGTGGGTTCGCGGTCAAAAGCCGGTAGTAAAATGGTCTCCCGATTCAAAAAAATTAACCACCTTTAAACATGATGGTCGCAACGTGGGTGAAATGGGCATAGTTTCAACCGCTGTAGGTCATCCAACTATCGATGTTTGGAAATATCCTTTACCAGGTGACAAAAATATTTTCAAAATTCATCGTGTTGTAATCGATATTGAGCAAGCCAATGTTGTTAAGCTTGATATGCCTGCAGATGATCACAGATCGACCATAACTGACCATGTTGCCGCTCGCGATGGTAGTTTATTAGATATTGATTGGTCGAGCGATAGCAGTCATTTCGCCTTTATTTCATCAACGCGTGATCACAAAACGGCAACACTAAAAATAGCTGATGCTACGACAGGCAAAGTACGTACAATTTTTACTGAAACAGCAACGAGCTTTTTCGAGTCGGGTGTCAGTGCTATTAGCTGGAAATATCTAGATAAAAGTAATGAATTTATTTGGTTTTCACAACGTACAAATTGGGGACATTTATACTTAGTTGATGCAGAAACTGGCAAGATTAAAAATCAAATAACACAAGGCAATTGGACCGTATTAGCATTATTGAATATTGATCAAGAAACAGGGAAGCTAATTTTTTCTGGTGCGGGTAAAGAGGGTGGAGATCCTTATTTTCATTATCTATACAGCATTAATAAAGACGGTTCAGACTTAACCTTATTAACACCAGAGAAAAAGCATCATCGAATTACTTTAAGTAAGAATGCAGATTACTTTTTAGACCGTGTTTCAACGCCAAATGAAGCAGAAACTAGCTTTATTCGCAGTACTCATAGTAAATCTGGCTTTATTGTTGAACAAATGAATATTAACAAGCTCACTGATACAGGATGGCAAGCACCAACGCCTTTCATCGTAAAAGATAGAAATAGCGAACAAAATATTTATGGTTTGATGTATAAGCCAAGCGATTTTGACGCTAACAAATCATACCCTGTGGTAAATTATTTATACCCAGGTCCACAAGTGGGCAGTATTCGTGGTCGCCACTTCAGATCAGCAAGAGGTGATAATCAAGCCATTGCCGAATTGGGATTTATCGTTATCGAAATTGACGCTTTAGGTACCCCTGGTCGTTCAAAGAGTTTCCATGAATTTTACTATCAAAATATGGGCGATAGCGGGATACCTGACCAAGTAGCTGCGATTAAACAACTTGCCAAGAAATATAGCTGGATAGACAGCACTCGCGTTGGTATTTGGGGACATTCCGGTGGTGGATTTGCTTCAACTCGTGCCCTGTTAACTTATCCAGACTTTTATTCAGTGGCGGTTTCTCAAGCGGGTAATCATGACAATAGAAATTATGCCGATGAATGGGGTGAAAAATATCATGGCGTTTTAGTCAAAAATGAAGATGGCACCACAAACTACGACAGCCAAGCAAATCAATTAATTGTTGATAACCTTAAAGGTAAGTTACTTATTGCTCATGGAACAACAGATACCAATGTACCGCCATATAACACCTTAATCGTTGTAGAAGCATTAATAGCCGCGAATAAAGACTTTGATATGCTAATGCTACCTAATCGTGGTCATGGCTTTGCTAGAGAGCATTACATGATGCGAAAACGTTGGGATTACTTTGTTCAGCACTTAATGGGGATAACACCACCAAAAGAGTTTAGTTTTAGCAAATAACTCATCTGTTACTAGCACGCTTTATTAAAAAACCGATATGTTAACGATATCGGTTTTTTAATTATATAAATGCTATCCCTGAATATAATAAAAACCACTTATAAGCATAACGAGATTACAACGGTATTCAGAGAATTTACCAGTAATATCCCAAACTCAACATAGTTTCGTGATTACTTAAAATCAGTCTAAAATCAAGGTGCTCGTTGTTTAGTTTGACCCTGTAACGAGTTTCAGCTTTAACGCTAAATTTTTCGACCTGTTCGTTTTCCAAATATTTTCTAGCCTCAAGATCAATAAAAAAGTTCCAGTCGTTATTAATTGATTGATTTAAAGTTAAATTACTCGAAATATACACTCTACCTCTATCTAAGTAATTTTCAACAACAGCCCCTCCGATATATCCACCTATTGTTGTATTATCGAGTATTGGAATTGATAGACCTTTATTCGCTTTAAAAGTAAAGTCTGCACAGTTTGTACAATCATCATCTTGTTTTTGTAAGCCTAAATATAGCTTCCATGAGTCATAACCATCTTGTGGTAAACCCGTTGCCTGGTTTGACACGCTAACCACTTCAAATATTGATAAGCTTCTAATAGCGAGAGTAGAGTTTATATACTCAAGATCTAACTCGCCCATTTTTAGCGCACCGTTTCTAACGTGACCACTTTCAGCATCTAACTGATCATAATAAGCAGGCCTTAGTTTTATCGCCACACCATTGCCAAGCTTTTGATTATGGATAAAACCTAATTGTAAGTAACTTGATGGTCGTGCTAAATGAGGAGACTTAGGTGCTTTATCTTCAAATTTTACTTTTCCTGCAGCGAGGTTATATCTGTAAGTTAAAATTTGAGTGTATGATTTTTTATGTCGCTTAATATTTTCTTTGTCGACGGAAATTAAATACTGATAGTAATCAAGCAAGGTGCTCAAAACTTTTAACTTAGTTTCTCTGAGTATTTTTTCTGAGTTTAGTAAATTTAATTGCTCGGTATTTTCTACTACTTTTGTAATCAACAGCTTTTCAGTTGATGTTAATTGCCAATACTTATTATAGAAACTCGATTGTCTGGACGGTATATATTTAATTTTAGTAACAAGTGGTTTATCTTTATAAGTAGCCGAATTAATTGCTCTTATAACTTCTTGCGGGATCACCCAAGGTGCTTTTATTGATGGTAATTCGATATCGTCAAATAACGTAAAAAGTTCATACATTCTATAGACACAGTTTTCATCAAAGAAATAGTAAACATAGTCTTGTTCAATTAACTCCCAAATATGAGCAACTAAAAAATAATAATCGTCTTGAGATAAGTTTAATTTATATTCCCAAAGGTCACGCAATTCATTTTCAAGATAATTTTGTGTATGGAAGTAATAATTTGAATGCGAAAAACTTCCATCGTATCCACCAACAACCCCTTTTAACATATAACTTATTGGATCTTCGTTTTTAGGAACTTTGGCACCAAAGTTTACACTCGTTTCTAATAAATTAAGTTTTTGGCTTTTATTCGTGTTTAATTTTAATAACGTATGCCCGTAATAAGAAGCTGGGTTTCCCAGATAGCCAGTAGCAAAAATCAGGCTCAATGATTGTGTTGAGGATAACTTTGACCAAGCAAGAAAGTCATCACAAACGACGGCTTTAACATTAGATAAATCAAATTTCTTTTTCAGCCAATGATACCTTGCAGGGAATCTACATTGAGGGTTTTCTGCAATCGTTTTTTCATTTCCAGCCAACGTAAATGCGTTAAGCGTATTTATTAACTCTTTTTTAGCTGTTAATGAGGAAAGTTCACTAAAATAAAAACGTTGTGAATGAATAACAAAATTACTATTTTCACTGTCAGAGCTAGGCGTTAATTTAATAAGCTTTTGCCATTTTTCTGATGTAGATATAGATTCTATTAGTTCGTTAGAGTAGGCGGGTATACTGTTATTTTGTGCATATATTTTGAAAATACAGCAATAACTCGTAACAACTAATATTATAATTCTTAGTAGCATAAGGTTTTATTCAGACATAAAAATAGCTGCTTAAGAAGCAGCTATTTATTAGAGGTAAAAACTACATTAAATTACTGCGCAGTTTCCAACAACAGTTGAGTTGTTAACTATGCTGTAAAGTGCAGAAGATTTTTGAACCAAGTTTTGTTCTTGGTAATCGGCTTGATTAATGGCTTGAACCATACCATTACGAATATTGGCAGTAACTTCAGTTTGTACACTATCGTCACAGCCAAGAACACCATACATAGATGCTAAATGATCACCTGAACCTTCAGCAATTTCTTCTACGATATTATCATAATTATCAATAATAAATTTTGCAGCAATAACATTTGCACCAGTACATGTTTCTGGACTTGCTGTAGCAGAAGTAACAGCTGTTGTACCAATATCCCAAATTACATTAGATGTAACCGCAGCCCATTTTGTATCTTTAAATAGAGCAGCACCAATACCACAGTCTGAGAATGGATTTGGACCAGAGCCAGGGGTTTTATCAGCGGCTAATACATTTAAAGAAGATGCACAGAAAGCTATAGCTATAGAACTTATTAATATTTTAGTTTTATTCATGATATATCCATATTTTATTATTATTAAGGCGATTTAAAAAAGCCAAAACATAATACAAATAAATACCATATAAATCAATACATTAATCCTTTTATTACCATTGATATCTTGCAGTACTATATTTTTTTGAATTTTACGCATTAAAAAAGGGCGTTAAGCCCTTTTGTTAATCAGAACAAAATTCTATTGGCGAATGCCTTCAATATGGAGAATTAAATCAACTTTACCAAAATCTTTTTTAAAGCCAAATTCAGCCATTGCAATAGTAGCCGTACCGCTAAATCCTGCACGGTAACCGCCCCATGGATCATTACCTTCACCTATTCTTACTGCGTCAATAACTAATGGTTTAGAAACACCATGCATTGTAAATGTACCTGCAATGGCCAATTTACCTTCGCCTTTATCTATCACTTTGTTACTTACAAATGTAGCTTCTGCATATTTGCTAACATCTAAAAAGTCGTCTGAGCGAACATGTTTATCGCGTTTTGCATGATTTGAGTCAAAACTTGATGTATCAATAGTAACCGTTATTTTTGACGCTGATATATTTTCTTTATCATAAGAGAAGTTGCCTGAAAAATCGTTAAAACGGCCAGCAAGCACACTAAAGCCCATATGGCTTGCTTCGAAATTTATTGAGGCATGTGCACCGTCAGTATCGATAATATAATCAGCTGCAAAAGCTGGCATTAAAGTGCTTGTGGCTAATAAAGCGCTCGCAAGTATAATTTTTTTCATCTTCATTCCTTTAATTGTTTATGAGTGTGTGTACTAAGACTTCGTCATTCGTTTAAGCGTGTTATCTTTATCAAAAAAGTGATGTTTTAAAGCTGCAGCTGCATGCAGTACTGCTAATACAATTATCCCGTATGCTACGTAATAATGTACTAAGCCGGCAATATCTTCTTGATTTTTTATCGCTAACACTAAAGGAGATACGTTAAACCAATCAAAAACAGCTATCGCTTTATCATTAGCACTGGTAATCAAAAAACCAGAAATTAATACAGAAAATAGAGCAGCATATAATAGAAAAATCATTAAAGCTGAAGCTTTCTTTTCAATTTTACTGTGACTGACTATTGAACTAGGTGAACCTGCAATTCGTCGCCAAAATAGTCTAAATAATGTTAATCCGATTAAAAGGATTCCGACACTTTCATGCCAATGGGGTGCACGTATATACCATTGACTACTGTAATCTAACTCAACCATCCAATAACCCGAAGCAAATAAAGCAATGACACTTAATGCTGAAATCCAGTGTAATAATTTGCTCAATACACCGTATTGCTGTGAATTATTTCTCCACAATAATTTATTACTATTCATTTTTACTTCTTATGGATATCTGTTTTATTTAGTTTAGCTATCAACATTTAATATATCTATTAATTTGGGCGCGTAAAATGGCGCTTTATCGCATATTTTGCTCATTTAAAGATGACGTAAATATTTTACTTAGTTCTGAGCTTACTATATTGATAAAGTTTAATTGTAAATTATTGTAGTCGTTTAAAAATAATGCTTTGAAGGGATTTATCTATACTGAACTAAGTGCTAGAAGATATAAGTGACTCAGTTACTTTAGACTAGTCGTATAAATCAGCTATTTTCATTATATATAACAAAAATATGCCGTTAATTTGTAGTATAAATTTAAATTTTAAGTAATAAAAAAGCGACTATTTACCGAAGTAAAAGTCGCTTTATGAGTCACTAAAACTTAGTGTTAGCTATTTTTTGCTTGTAGCTTGTATAACACGTAATTGTGCGACAGCACGAGCTAATTCAGTAGCAGCTTCAGCATAATCGACGTCGCCGCCATGATCATTTAAGTGCTTCTCTGCGCGTTCTTTAGCTTCAAGTGCTTGTTGCTCATCCAAGTCATCAACGCGTATTGCTACATCAGCTAACACGGTAACGTTATTTGGTTGAACTTCAAGCATGCCACCAGAAAGATAGATAATTTCTTCTACGCCATCTTCCTTAACAATTCTTGCCATACCTGGTTTTAGTGAGGTCAGTAAAGGTGCATGACCAGGCATAATGCCTAGCTCACCTTCACTACCTGTGATCTGTAATGATGAAATGCTACCAGAGAATAATTCCTCTTCAGCACTTACTACATTCAGATTAACAGTTGGTATTGCCATTTTGACCTCCTAATTGGTGACTGCAAACTTTAATAGCTTTTAGTCACCAGCCTTCATTACATGTTTTTAGCTTTTTCAGCTGCTTCTTCAATAGAACCAACCATGTAGAAAGCTTGCTCAGGTAAATCATCGTACTCACCTGCAAGTAAACCTTTAAAGCCACTGATAGTGTCTTTAAGTGATACATACTTACCAGGAGAACCGGTGAATACTTCAGCAACGAAGAACGGTTGAGATAAGAAACGTTGAATCTTACGTGCGCGATTCACTGCTAATTTATCTTCTTCAGATAACTCATCCATACCTAAGATGGCGATGATATCTTTAAGTTCTTTGTAACGTTGTAATGTTGATTGAACACCACGGGCAGTTTCATAATGCTCTGTACCAACTACTAATGGATCAAGTTGACGAGATGTAGAATCTAGTGGGTCAATGGCAGGGTATATACCTTGCGAAGCAATATCACGACTCAATACAACAGTTGCATCTAAGTGAGCAAAGGTTGTTGCTGGAGATGGATCGGTCAAATCATCTGCTGGTACGTATACCGCTTGGATTGAAGTGATTGAACCTTTCTTCGTTGACGTAATACGTTCTTGAAGAACACCCATTTCCTCAGCTAGTGTTGGTTGGTAACCAACGGCTGATGGCATACGGCCTAACAATGCAGATACTTCAGTACCAGCAAGTGTATAACGGTAGATGTTATCTACGAAAAATAATACGTCACGACCTTCGTCACGGAATTTTTCAGCCATAGTCAAACCAGTAAACGCTACGCGTAAACGGTTTCCTGGAGGCTCGTTCATTTGACCGTAAACTAACGATACTTTATCAAGTACATTAGAGTCGTTCATTTCATGGTAGAAATCGTTACCTTCACGAGTACGCTCACCTACACCAGCAAATACTGAGTAGCCGCTATGCTCGATCGCGATGTTACGAATAAGTTCCATCATGTTAACGGTTTTACCAACACCAGCACCACCGAATAAACCAACTTTACCACCCTTAGCGAATGGACATACTAAATCGATTACTTTGATACCAGTTTCAAGTAGTTCATTAGACATCGCTTGGTCAGCATAAGCTGGCGCTGCGCGGTGAATTGACCACTTTTCTTCTTCGCCGATTGGACCAGCTTCATCGATAGGCTCACCCAATACGTTCATAATGCGACCCAACGTACATGTACCTACTGGTACTTGGATGTTATTACCTGTGTTTTCTACGTTCAGACCACGACGCAAACCGTCTGATGAACCCATAGCGATAGCACGAACTACACCACCACCTAATTGCTGTTGTACTTCTAGTACTAAGCCTGAAAGGTCACCTTCAGTTATGTTTAACGCGTCATATACCTGAGGTACAGCATCTTGTGGAAATTCAACATCCACAACTGCGCCAATGATTTGGACGACTTTACCTGTACTCATGTTTAATCCTCTAATCTTGTGCTCTTATTTACTAAAAAATAAACAAAGAACCTTTGCTTATACCGCTGCTGCACCTGCACAAATTTCACCCAATTCTTGAGTAATACTTGCTTGACGAGCTTTGTTGTATACCAATTGTAAATCATCAATTAAGTCACCCGCGTTATCAGTTGCAGATTTCATTGCAACCATACGAGCGGCTTGTTCACATGCGAGGTTTTCAACCACACCTTGATATACTTGAGATTCTGTATAACGAACCAATAAATGTTCAAGTATTGCTTGAGCATCAGGTTCGTAAATGTAATCCCAGCGATGCTTAATAGCGTCATCATCTGACTTAGGCAAAGGTAAAAGTTGATCGATTGTCGGTTTTTGCGTCATCGTATTAACAAATTTGTTATATACGATGAACAATCTATCTATCTCACCATTGTCATAGGCATTTAACATCACCTTTACACTACCAACTAAGTCAGTAAGTGAAGGGTTGTCACCTAATCCCGAAATTTGTGAAACGACTTTAGCGCCCATATTGTTGAAAAATGAAGTAGCTTTAGAACCCACTACGGCAAATTCAACTTCGGCGCCTGCTGATTGCTGTTTACCAGCATCAGCAAGTACTTGCTTAAACAAGTTAATGTTTAAACCACCACACAAACCACGGTCTGTTGAGACTACGATATAACCTACACGCTTGGCTTCACGTTCTTCCATATATGGATGACGATATTCTAGATTACCAAGCGCGATGTGACCGATCACATTTCGCATATTTTCAGCGTATGGACGTGATGCAGCCATGCTATCTTGCGCTTTACGCATTTTGCTAGCTGCAACCATTTCCATCGCGCTGGTGATCTTCTGTGTATTTTTTACACTTCCGATCTTCGATTTTATCTCTTTACCACCGGCCATGACTATTCTCCGAAAAGGTTAACTAAATTACCAAGTTTGAGTAGCTTTGAAAGCTTCAATCGCTTTCGCTAAACCAGACTCGATATCTTTGTTATAGTCGCCTTTTTCATTGATTGTAGCCATCAACTCAGCGTGTTCATTGTTTACGTATGAACGTAGTGCGTCTTCAAAATCAACAACTTTGTTGATTGCGATATCATTTAAAAAGCCTTTTTCTGCGGCAAATAAAGATACAGCTGTTTCAGCAACTGACAATGGGCTGTATTGCTTTTGCTTCATTAATTCAGTAACACGTTGACCATGCTCTAATTGAGCACGTGTAGCGTCATCTAAATCTGAGGCAAACTGAGCAAACGCAGCTAACTCGGCATATTGTGCTAATGCTAAACGTATACCACCACCTAACTTCTTGATGATTTTAGTTTGAGCAGCACCACCAACACGTGATACAGAAATACCAGCGTTAACAGCAGGACGAATACCTGAGTTAAATAGGTTAGATTCTAAGAAAATCTGACCATCGGTAATTGAGATTACGTTAGTTGGTACGAATGCAGATACATCACCCGCTTGCGTTTCAATGATAGGTAAGGCAGTTAAAGAACCTGTTTTACCTTTTACTTCACCTTTTGTAAAACGTTCAACGTATGCTTCGTTTACACGAGCAGCACGTTCAAGTAAACGACTGTGAAGATAGAAAACGTCACCTGGGTATGCTTCACGACCTGGCGGACGACGTAAAAGTAATGAAATTTGACGGTAAGCAACTGCTTGCTTAGACAAATCATCATATACGATTAATGCATCTTCACCACGATCACGGAAGTATTCACCCATAGTACAGCCAGAATATGCTGACAAGTACTGTAGTGCAGCTGCTTCAGAAGCACCAGCAACAACAACGATAGTATTAGCTAACGCGCCGTGCTCTTCTAGAGAGCGAACTAAGTTAGCAACGGTAGAGGCTTTTTGGCCAATAGCTACGTATACACACTTAATACCGGTGTTTTTCTGATTGATGATTGCATCTAATGCGATAGCAGATTTACCAATTTGACGGTCACCAATGATAAGCTCACGTTGACCACGTCCGATTGGAATCATTGCATCGATTGATTTAATACCTGTTTGAACAGGCTCATCAACAGACTTACGATCGATTACGCCTGGTGCCATCATTTCAACTGGAGCAAAACCATCGTTATCGATAGGTCCTTTACCGTCAATTGGTTCACCAAGTGTATTAACAACGCGGCCTAATAAGCCACGTCCTACTGGTACTTCTAAAATACGACCAGTACATTTTACTTTAACGCCTTCAGCTAGATCCGCGTAAGGACCCATAACTACCGCACCGACCGAATCACGGTCAAGGTTTAACGCGATAGCAAAGCGATTGCCAGGAAGTTCAATCATCTCACCTTGCATTACATCTGCAAGGCCATGAATACGAATGATACCGTCAGTTACAGAAACGATAGTACCTTCATTTCGAGCTTCACTAACTACGTCAAACTGTTCAATACGACTCTTGATCAGTTCAGCGATTTCAGTGGAATTCAGTTGCATACTCTGTTCCCCGTTAGGATTGCATTATTGTTGCTAAGCGGCTCAATTTACCTCGTACTGAACCATCTATTACCATGTCACCAGCTTTTATTACTAAGCCAGAGACGACGTTTGCATCAATTTTACAAGTAAGTTTTACTTTTCGAGCCAAACGCTTTTCAAGCGCAGCGCATAATGTAGTTTCTTGTTCAGCTGTTAATTCAACAGCTGAAGTTACATCCACAGAAAGTGTTTTCTCATGTTCAGCTTTTAATTCGCGAAACTGAGCAACAACCTGTGGTAGCACCAATAAACGTTTATTTTCAGCCATAACTTTAATTAAGTTTTGGCCATTGCTATCAAGTTGAACATCACAGACTTTCAAAAATATGTCTTGTGATTGTTCTACTGACGCGCCACCAGAAAGATATTCTTTAATGGTGTCATCGTTAGCAACTTCTGCAGCGAAAACTAGCATTTCTAACCAGCTTTCAATTGCATTTGCCTCGACAGCAAAATCAAACGCCGCTTTAGCGTAGGGACGAGCGATGGTTGTCAATTCAGACATAAGCTCATTTCCCTCTAAAGTTCAGCTACAAGTTTATCTAAAATGTCGCTATGTGCAGCGGCATCAATTGAACGCTCAAGAATTTTCTCGGCACCAGCAACAGCAAGAATAGCTACTTGTTGACGTAGTTCTTCTTTTGCTTGGTTACGTTCAGTATCAATTTCTGCATGACCAGAAGCTAAGATTTTATCTTTCTCAGCATGTGCCTTAACTGCAGCTTCTTCAATTATTTGAGCTTCACGCTTTTTAGCAGCTTCTACAATGCCAGCTGCTTGCGCTTTAGCGTCTTTTAATTGTGCTGAAGCTTTCTCTTGAGCAAGCTCAAGATCTTTAGCGGCACGGTCAGAAGCAGCAAGACCATCAGCAATAATTGCTTGACGAGCTTCTATGGCACCAATAATTGGTGGCCATACATACTTCATACAAAAAATTACAAATACGATAAATGCGATTAATTCACCAAGTAAGGTTATATTAAGATTCATTTATGTATCTCCTATTCAAATTCGCGTTTAAATTAAGCTGGAACACCAACTGCGAATAATAGGTATAAGCCAATAGCAACACCGATCATTGCAATAGCATCGATAAGACCTGCTACGATGAACATTTTAACTTGAAGTTGAGGTGCTAATTCAGGTTGACGCGCAGCAGACTCTAAGAATTTGCCACCAAGTAAACCAAAACCAATCGCAGTACCAAGAGCACCTAGACCGATTAATAAAGCAACAGCGATATATAACATATTTATCTCCGATTATTTAAGTAAAGTTATAAAGTTAAAAAACTAAGGTTGAAACTGTTATTTATGTCCTTGTTACCTTTTGAGTAACAAGGGCAAAAAATTTAATAATTCAGGCATCCTGCCTTACACCCCAAAGGGCCGAATAAATTCGTGCTAATTTGTTTCCTACAAATTAGTGATCTTCGTGCGCTAGACTCAAATATAGAATCGTTAGCATCATGAAGATAAACGCTTGTAATGGGATAACTAATAAATGGAAAGCTGCCCATAAAAAGTGTACTGGCAATTGGAATAAACCAATTGTAGCAATTAACAAGAATATTAATTCACCAGCGTACAAGTTACCAAACAAACGAAGTGCTAATGATAACGGACGAGCCAGTAAAGTAACCATCTCTAAAATAAAGTTAACCGGGTAAAGAGACCAATGACCGAAAGGCTGAGTCGTTAGTTCTTTAATGAATCCGCCAATACCTTTTACTTTAATTGAATAGTAAATGATAAGAACAAATACACCCAATGCTAAAGCAAAGGTCATGTTTGGATCTGTTGTAGGTACGGCTTTCATGTAATGAACACCGAACATTTCAAAAATACGCGGTATTAAATCTACCGGTACCCAATCCATAGAGTTCATCAACAATACCCAAACAAAAATGGTTAATGCTAATGGTGCGATGACAGGGTTATTACCATGAAAGGTACTTTTAACACTATCATCAACAAATTCTACAATCATTTCAACAGCACATTGCAACTTTCCAGGGACACCTGTACTTGCTTTTTTTGCAACTGAACGAAACAACATGATAAATACCAAACCTAAAAACACCGACCAACCAAGTGTATCTATGTGAACGGTCATGAAACCTTCACCGACAGATAAATTGGTTAAATGGTGTTTAATATATTCTTGGCTGGTAATTCCCGCACTTGAAGACATATTAATTATCCCAATGATTAAAGTTTAAACAAAAATGGTGTTAATAACGGCAAAGCCACTACTAAACAAAAACTGCTGAAAAAAGCTATTGGCTCTATCGCTAAAAATTTGAAGGCTAGCGCAAACAAAACGGCCGTTAATACAATTTTCAATTTTTCGCCACTATAAAAAGAATCTAAGACCTTTTCTGACGATCTTGCTCCTGCATACTTAAATGCTTTATGAGCGAAGACAAAATTAGGAATTATACTTATTGCGCCACCAGTTAATACTGAGTGAGCATAGGATAATCCCCAAATAAAATATGTTGCTACACTGCAAGTCAAAACAATGATAATCGTTACAAAAATTTGCATAAAAGCAAATTTTCTTCCTGGTTTAGCTAACGTATTGTGAATAAATAAACTCACCAGAAACTCCGTACGATTTTTTTCGTAATGCTTTCAGTTTTTTAAAGTTGATATTACATCCTTAAAAAGCCGTGCAAGTATACTTAATTACAGATTGAATGCAACATAATAGGGCATGCTTTGCCCACATATTCTGCTATTTAGTCCTGCTAAATGAATAAATTACTACTAAGGTATTATACAATATAGAAACTTCAGCTTTGAATAGCTTAATTCTTAATACAACAGCCAATATATTGTCTTTTTTAAATTATTAATTTGTCATTACAGCTATTAATATATTATGAATCTTCCCAATTCATAATATATTTTCTAAAAAGAATTAAAACGAGAAACTATCCCATCAAGTTCAGATAAGTCACTGTATGAAATAACTAATTTACCTTTGCCTTTTTTATTATGATTTATCATAACGGCTGAACCTAGTTTTTCTGATAAACTTTGTTCAAGCGCTTTAGTATTAGGATCTACAGGCTTTTCTTCTACTTCTTTAGCAGGTTGTTGCACTTTCTTAATTAATGCTTCAGTTTCACGAACGTTTAACTCTTTAGCTACAACAATACGTGCAGTGTTAGTTTGAATATCATTATCTAATGCTAACAGTGCTCGTGCGTGGCCCATTTCAATATCGCCATGTTCGAGTAACGTTTTTACTTCACTGTTTAGATTGTTTAAACGTAATAAATTCGTAACCGCAGTTCTTGATTTTCCAACAGCGTCTGCAACTTCTTGGTGCGTTAACTCAAATTCAATTAATAAACGCTCTAATGCAATCGCTTCTTCCATTGCATTTAAATCTTCTCGTTGAATATTTTCAATAAGCGCTATTGCCACTGCCGCTTCATCAGGTACATGTTTAATCAAACAAGGTACAGTATCTAATTCTGCTAACTGCGCAGCTCGCCAGCGTCTTTCACCAGCAATAATCTCATAGCTATGTTCACTAACAGGGCGCACAACAATCGGCTGAATAATACCTTGTGCTTTAATTGAGTTAGCCAAATCGTCTAATGCTTCTGCAGACATGTCTTTACGTGGCTGATACTTACCAGGATGCAATTGCTCTATGGGAAGATTTTGTAATTCTGCATTTTTATTTGCTGATTCTGTTTTTTCACTGGCATTTACAGATGAATCTTCAGATGGTTTAGTTAGTAATGCATCAAGACCGCGACCTAGACCTCTACGTTTTGTTTGACTCATGATATTCCTTATTTCTACTCAGTAGTTGCTTGCGGTATAGGTTGTTTTTTCTGTTCAGCACGTCTTAAAATTTCACCTGCTAACGCCAGATAAGCTTTTGCACCAGTAGATGACTTATCGTAATACATAACGGGCGCGCCAAAACTTGGAGCTTCTGCCAATCGAACATTACGTGGAATAACCGTACGATAGACTTTATCACCAAAGTGACGCTTTAATTGTTCAGAAACATCGTTAGCTAATCGATTACGTGGGTCGTACATTGTACGTAATATACCTTCAATATGAAGCTTACCATTAACCACTGTTGTTAATTGTGAAATAGTATCCATTAATGCTGTTAGACCTTCTAAAGCATAATATTCACATTGCATTGGTACTAAAACAGAATCTGCTGCGGTCATTGCATTAACCGTCAACATATTTAAAGAGGGTGGACAATCTATGATGATATAGTCGTAATCTTTTCTTACTTTTGATAATGCATTCTTTAAGCGATGTTCTCTAGAATACACTTCCATCAACTTTATTTCTGCAGCAGTTACATCACTGTTGGCAGCAATAAGATCATAAACACCTGCGGTGTTTCTGCAAACGACTTCATCGAATGGACGTTCCTCAATGAGTAATTCATAACAAGTCGCCGGTACTTCATATTTATCTATACCGCTACCCATAGTAGCGTTACCTTGTGGATCTAAATCAACCAGTAAAACTTTCCGTTTAGTTGCCGCTAGAGAAGCAGCAAGATTGACCGAGGTTGTCGTTTTACCAACACCACCTTTTTGATTTGCAACCGCGATTATTTTTCCCACAGGAACCTCAATTACTTTCTGATCAAAAGTTTATTATTATTTATGATTTAACCAATTCAATCAAATGGCGTTCGCCTTCTAACTGAGGAACAACAATAGTATAACTATTTTCAAGCTTTATATTACTAGGTAAAACGGATATTTCTTCATGGGGATAAATACCTTTCAATGCTAAAAATCGCCCATGATTATCACCCACTAAATGTTCACACCAAGTTACCATATCTATTAAAGATGAAAATGCTCGGCTAAGTACACCATCAAAAGGTTGTTCTGGATGATATTCTTCAACTCTTGATTTAACCGGTGTTACATTCTGCAGTTTTAATTGAAAAACAACTTGTCTTAAAAAGGTAATTCTTTTCCCTAAACTATCTAATAATACGAATTTTCGATCAGGATACAATATAGCGAGTGGAATTCCTGGTAAACCTGGACCTGTGCCTACATCAATAAAAGATTGACCTTTAAGCAGCGGCCCAACCATTAAGCTGTCCATAATATGTTTTATAATCATATCTTTTGGATCACGCACTGAGGTTAAGTTATAAGCCTTATTCCATTTATTTAATAATTCAACATATTGGATAAGTAAAGAAACTTGCTCTGTAGAAACCTCAAGTGAGGTTTCTTTAATTAGAGCAACGAGTTGTTCAGACAATGTCATAAGGCGAAATCTTTCTTTTAAGCTGACTATTTAAGCACTTTTGCGTAATAAGCCATGTTTTTTAAGATAAACCAATAATAACGAAATTGCTGCTGGAGTAATACCAGAAATGCGTGAAGCTTTGCCAATAGTTTCTGGACGAGCATCTGAAAGCTTTGCAACAACCTCATTTGATAAGCCCGATATTTGGGTAAAATCAAAATCTAGTGGGATCGAAGTATTCTCATGGCGTTTCTTTTTTGCTATTTCGTCAAGCTGTCGATCAATATAACCCGCATACTTTATTTGAATTTCGATTTGCTCTGATGCTTGTTTATCTGCAATTGCCGGTCCTAAACCTTCAATTGAAACTAAATCTTCATATCTAACTTCAGGACGTCGTACAAGATCTTCTAAAGAATTTTCACGACTTAACGGTGTTTTCAGTAATTTATTTACTTGTTCTACAGCCGGGTGATCTTTTTGTAACCAAGTTGAACGTAAACGTTGACGCTCTAGTTCAACATTTTCCATTTTTTCATTAAATCGTTGCCAACGTAAATCATCCACTAGACCTAACGATCGTCCTTTTTCGGTTAAGCGAATGTCTGCATTGTCTTCACGGAGTAATAAACGATATTCCGCACGAGAGGTAAACATACGATAAGGTTCTTTAGTACCTAAGGTCGCTAGGTCATCAATAAGAACGCCCATGTAAGCTTGATCTCTAGTTAATACCAGCTCTTCTTTACCTTGTACCCTTGCAGCAGCATTGGTGGCAGCTACTAATCCTTGGGCACCTGCTTCTTCATATCCTGTAGTACCATTAATTTGACCAGCAAAATATAAGTTTTCAACAAATTTACTTTCTAAAGTCTGTTTCAAATCACGTGGATCGAAGAAATCATACTCGATAGCATAACCTGGTCGGGTTATGTGAGCATTTTCAAAACCTTTGATTGATCTAACAAGATCCATTTGTACGTCAAAAGGTAAGCTTGTTGATATACCATTAGGATAAATCTCGTGAGTGTTTAACCCTTCTGGTTCAACAAATATTTGATGGCTATCTTTTTCTGCAAAGCGATGTATTTTATCTTCAATTGATGGACAGTAGCGTGGACCTATACCTTCAATAACACCTGTGTACATAGGTGATCTATCTAAACCAGATTTTATTATTTCATGGGTTTTAGCATTGGTATGCGTTATAAAACATGAAACTTGTTCAGGATGATCGTTACCCGATCCCATATATGAAAATACAGGACGTGGATCATCACCTGGTTGCTCGGCCATTACTGAAAAATCTAATGATCTAGCGTCTAATCGTGGTGGTGTTCCAGTTTTTAAACGATCAATTCGAAATGGCATATCACGTAAGCGTGCAGCAAGGTTAACACTTGCTGGGTCACCAGCTCTGCCGCCTTGGTAATTGTTTAAGCCAATGTGTATCTGTCCTGCAAGGAAAGTACCTACCGTTAGCACAACGCTTTTAGCTTTAAATTTCAAGCCCATTTGCGTTGATACACCTACGATCTTATTATTTTCTAAAATCAGATCATCACAAGGTTGTTGAAATATGGTTAAATTTTCTTGGTTTTCTAAATAATTACGAACAAAATTTCGGTATAAATTTCGATCCGCTTGGATGCGAGTTGCTCGAACAGCAGGGCCTTTGCTAGCATTTAAGGTTCTAAATTGGATCGCTGCGTGATCTGCTGCAGTGGCCATTAGTCCGCCAAGTGCATCAATTTCTTTAACGAGATGACCTTTGCCAATGCCGCCAATCGCTGGGTTACAAGACATTTGGCCAAGCGTATCAATGTTGTGGGTCAACAATAATGTTTTACATCCCATGCGTGCAGCTGCAAGTGACGCTTCAGTTCCAGCATGACCTCCACCAACAACAATTACGTCATAAGACTCTTGATACCACATAAATTAATGACCTTAGATTATTCTATTTAAAAATTAAGAGCGATATTTTAGCGCTTTTTTCGCCTAAGGGGAATGATCTAATTTACGAAAAGATCTAAGCTTGATCGTTAAATAATATATAAAGATCTATTTAAAGATCTTATTATTATTACTTATTAGGATCCTTGTTTTCTGTTGATAAGTGCTTTTTATTGATTAAAAACAGTTAACTAACTACCACTAATAGTTGTGATCAAACCTTGATCAACTCATTTATAAGCTATGATCAAAACAGCTAGTTATCCACAGGGAGATTAATCTTAAATTCTATACACTGAATAATAATAGAAAATTAATAGCTTTTACCCAGACTTATACACAATACGGTTATTTATATTAACTTATTGTTAGTAAGTTATGTGTAAGTCGATTATAAATGATCTTGGTTTTCAGATAACCAAGCTTGTGATCGCTCTTCTGGATCAATATCTTCATTCATATCTAAAGTAATTAATGGTAATAATTCTATACAACCTTTTGATAATAATAACTTATTTATATTTTTACCTGCATAACAAAAGGTATCATAGTTTGAATCACCAATAGCGATCGTAAGCAATTTAACTGAGGATAGATCTAGATCGGTATTTTCAATATCTGTAGCGAATGCTTGTATATTGTCTGGGTAATCACCAGCGCCATGAGTTGAAGTACAAATTAACCAAGTTTGATTTTTGTTTGATATTTGAGCTAAATCAGGTTGAAAATGCAATTCAACTTGATGGCCGTAACCAATTAATACTTCTTCACAAGCTTCAGCAACATATTCAGATCCGCCTAACATGCTACCAACAATGATTTGAAACGAGCTCATTTATTACCTCTATTAAGTTATTTAGTCTGGTTTATTTAAACCAATTAGTCTGTTTTAAGCACTACATTCACACAATATTACAATTTGAAAAACATAGAAACATCATGTTAGCTATTATATAGATAATATAAAAATCAATACTGAAGACACTATGAATACAATTACTTTTAATTTTATTATATCAATGCTTTTATTATCTGTTGTTACTTTTAGTAACGCTTCTTATGCAAGTAATACCCTTGATATAAGTAGTTATAATAAAGAGCTTAAACAGGCTATTAGATTATATAAAGACAATGATTTTGAACAAGCATTACCTCAACTAGAACTTTTCGCAAAGAGAGGCGATAAAATGTCTCAATATATGGTTGGTACCATGTACCTTAATGCACAAGGTACTCAGCAAGACTTATTAAAAAGTTATGCTTGGCTAACTGTTGCTAACGAACAAAAGAGTGAGGTATGGGAAAGACCATTAATAATGTTACAAGAAAAGTTACCGAAAGATTTTCTAGTTAAATTAGTAGCAGAAGGCAATGAATATTTAGCGCTTTATGGTGCTAAGAGTCAGCGTTTAAAATGCAAAAATGTAAAAGAATTAGGATCTAAAAAGCCAACTTATCGTTGTAAAAAAATGGAAGTTAAGAATGGTTACTACTTTGTTGATGATCAGCAAAGTATTACATCAATAGATTAATACGTAGACTAAGTTTGATTTTAGAACATGCAGCCATTAATACTGGTTGCATGTTCTTATATTTATAGAATTCTGCGTACTCTGATTCTACGTTTTGTACCTATTTTTTTAAGCTGAAAACTATTCATAACGCCTCTTGTTATAATAATAGAATCGCCATCTGAGAATTTTGCTCGTTTATCTCCACCTTTTTGTAACCAAATTTGACCATTTTCTAATTCAATCTCCCAATCTTTGTGCAAATTTTTACTTGCGACTTTAATGGTTGATTTAAATTCGTCAAATTCACGCTCTTTCTCTGAATACCTATGGGCCTTACCAAAAGATGAAACTAATTCTTTTTCTCCTTCTGCTTTAGTATTGATAGTTGATACTTCTAACTTACTCGTGCTATCAATTTTATTTTCAGAATTCAAAGTTGAATTTTTTGCAACGTAACTATCAAAACATTGCAATCTTTGTTGATTATTTTTCATTTCAGAACATTGAACGATTTCAACGCTTAAATTGTCTGCACTAGCCATATTGCTAATAAATGCAACATAGGACGCTATCAGTAATTTGGGTAAGTTTTTCATTTTTTTCCTAGTTAAAAGCCTTTTAAATACCGCCAGTTTAATCACTAATATGGCTTTATTTAAATAGAGTGATCATTAATTTTTATGAATTTAACACATTATTGATTTTATTACTTTCCAATACAGAATGATGAGAATATCTGACTTAATAAATCATCGTTTGTGAATTCACCGGTAATTTTATTCAGTTCTTCTTGGCAAAACCGTAGTTCTTCTGCCAGTATTTCGCCCGCAACATAAGATTCTAGTTGTTCTAGTCCTATTTCTAAATGTTGGTGTGCTTGTTCAAGTGCAACCAAATGACGTCGTCTTGCCATAAATCCACCTTCAGTGCTACCTTGGTAACCCATGATGTGTTTAAGGTGCTCTGTCAGCGCTGTAACCCCTTCACCCGTCTTTGCTGATAGTGTTATGGTAGGTGTAGTGTTCGCTTCACTGTAGCCAGTTTTTGCCTGGCTTATGTCAGCTTTGTTTCTAATAATAGTTAATCCGATATTTTCTGGTAGCTTTTCAAAAAATTCAGGCCAAACAGCTTTAGGATCATCCTTTTCATCTTGTGCTGAATCTATCATTAGCAATACGCGATCTGCTTGTTTTATTTCTTGCCATGCTCGCTCAATTCCAATTTGTTCTACTTTATCAGCGCTCTCTCTAAGGCCTGCTGTATCAATAATATGTAAGGGCATACCATCAATATGAATTTGTTCTGTCAATACGTCGCGAGTGGTGCCTTCGATATCGGTGACTATTGCACTCTCTTTACCACTTAGTGCATTAAGTAGGCTTGATTTACCAGCGTTTGGTCGACCAGCAATAACTACGCGCATTCCTTCCCTAATTATGCTGCCTTGCTGAGCTTTACTTTTTACTTCAGCTACTTGTGTAATGATCGCTTTTAAATCGTTCACAACTTTTTCATCGGCAAGAAAATCAATTTCTTCTTCTGGAAAGTCGATGGCAGCTTCAACGTACATGCGTAAATGGATCGTATCGTTAACCATTTTATGAACCAGTTTTGAAAAGTCACCTTGAAGTGAATGTAATGCGCATCTAGCAGCTTGTTCAGAGCTTGAGTTAATTAAATCGGCTATTGCTTCAGCTTGTGTTAAGTCAAGTTTGTCATTGAGAAATGCTTGTTCACTAAACTCGCCAGGACCAGCCATACGTACTTTTGGTAATGCTAATATCTCTTTTAATAACATATCTAAGATAATAGGTCCGCCATGGCCTTGTAACTCTAAAATATCTTCACCTGTGAAAGAGTTAGGGCCTTTAAAGTAGATTGCAATCCCTTGGTCTAGCGCTTCGCCTTTGCGATCTTTAAAGGTGAGATATTCAGCTTTTCTTAATTCAGGTACTTTACCTAGAATAGCTAGAGCGACATTTTTAACTTCAGGTCCAGAAACTCTGATTATGCCAACACCACCTCTGCCAGGTGCGGTGGCTTGCGCAGCTATTGTTTCTTTTTGGCTTGATGAAAAAGCAAGGTCTGACATAGGTATGTTCTCTGTTATCGATGAATACTCTTAATTGGCGACATTATAAACCGTTAACAACGCGCTTGAAATGCGTACAGTGGTTTTGTTTTTTATTTTTCACTTAAGTTTATGTATTAAGCTATGTTAACTCTTATTAGCACCAGATATTTTAGGCATAAAAAAAGGCAGCTTAAGCCACCTTTTTAGGAGATAAAAATAATGTTATTTCGCTTTGATCTTTTCTTTTTCTTTTTTCTTTTCGATGCCCGAGAATATTATTTTCATTTGAACAATTGAAATAATATTACTGACTAACCAGTAAAGTACTAGGCCTGACGGGAACCAGAAAAAGAATACAGTAAACATCACTGGCATATACTGCATTATTTTTTGTTGCATTGGATCTTGCACAGTCATTGGTTGCATTTTTTGCATAATGAACATACTAACGCCCATTAATACTGGCAATATGTAAAACGGGTCTTGTGCTGATAAATCTTGGATCCAAAGCATGAATGGTGCATGACGTAATTCAACACTTTCCAAAAATACCCAATACAATGCTAAGAAAATTGGCATTTGGACAATTAATGGTAAACAACCGCCAGCTGGATTTACTTTCTCTTTACGGTAAAGTTCCATCATAGCTTGTGACATTTTTTGTTTATCGTCACCAAAGCGTTCTTTTAGCTGTGTCATTTTAGGCTGCAAAGCACGCATTTTTGCCATTGAGGTATATTGCGCTTTCGTTAACGGGTACATACCGCCTTTAACGATTAGGGTAATTATAATTATTGCTACACCCCAGTTGGTCACAATAGATTGTATTTTAATCAGTAACCAAAATAGCGGTTGGCTGATCATAAACAAAAAGCCGTAATCAATGGTTAAGTCTAAGTTTTCTTCGATTTTTTCTAATACGTCTTGGTCTTTTGGACCAACATAGAAAGTAGCTGAAGTTGTAGCTGTGCTATTTGGCTCAATCGTTATTGCCGGAGCTTTAAAACCAATAACAGCATCTTTGTTACTTGAATATCTTGTATATAATTGATTATCAGCTGTTTTCTCAGGAACCCAAGAAGAAACAAAGTAGTGCTGCAACATAGCAACCCAGCCACCTTGAGTTGATACATTTAAGTCGGCTTCTTCAATATCAGAAAAGTCGTATTTTTCGTATACGTCTTCAGTTGTCGAGTAAGCAGTACCTTTGTAAGTCGGTATTAAGCCACTACCCGTGTCAATTAACGTAGTTTGTTTTAGTTGAGCATACATTTGAACACTTGCAGCATTTGAAGTGTTGTTTGCAATAATATATTCAACATTAATAGCATAGCTATCATTGTTCAGTGTAAAACGTTTAGTTACCGATAGCCCTGCGTTATCAACATAGTTTAAATCAATTACCAAAGGTTCATTGGCATTGGCTTGATATGTGGTTGCAGAAGTTTGATAAATAGGACGTCCTGGAATAACACGGTCTAATCCTTGAGCGCCTGTTAACCCACTTTGTGCAACATAACGATCTTTGTCGTTGCGCAAAATAGTAAAGGGTATGCCATTACCTTGTTCTGTATCGAACTTAAGTAATTTAGCTTCAACAATATCGCCACCATTGGTATCAATTTTAAGTGCTAAAACATCATTGGTTACTGAAATTACTGTTGCATTAACAACTTTAGTTTCATTACTTACTGACGTTGCTGTCGCTGATGATTCAGGAACAAAATCGCCATTAGTATTACTTGGCATTGTTTGTTGAGATACTGCTGGTTGCTCAATAATTGGAGCATTGTCCGTTTGCCATTGGGTAAATAGCAAATAGGTAACAACCATAAGCGCAATAAAAAGAAAACTGCGTTGGGATTCCATAATGTCTTATTTCTCTTTTTTTGATAGTGGCACGGGATCATGTCCTCCCGCATTGAGTGGATGGCATTTTAGTATACGTTTGCCTGCTAACCAACAACCTTTTATCACACCAAAGCGATTAATTGCTTCTATAGCGTAAAAAGAGCATGTTGGATCAAATCTACAATGGGGTCCGAGCAATGGGCTAAGCCAGCGCTGGTAAGCTTTTACTAGGGTAATAGCTATTTTTTGTGGCGTTGAATTACTTTGCGCCATATTTTTTCCAATTGCTGATTAATTTCTTTGTTTTCTAACTTGTCAGTGCCAGATTTCACCATAACGACTATATCTATATGGGGGAGGTTATGTTGATTTAAACGGAAGCTCTCGCGAATTTGTCGTTTAATACGATTTCGTTGTACAGCTAATTTAACCCGTTTTTTAGCAATGGCTAAACCGAGACGGTTATTATTATCAGAATTTGGAGTAACAAGAATAGTAATATGGCTAGAGCCAAAACGAAGAGGTTTGGAAAAAACAGATTGAAATTGACCGGGAGTCAACAGGCGTGACTCCCGATTAAATTCATAAGTAACCATAGCGGCTACTATTCCTTTAACTTAAATATCAAGTTAAAAGATTAAGCACTTAAGCTTGCACGGCCTTTAGCACGACGACGTGAAATTACAGCACGTCCGTTTTTTGTTGCCATACGAGCACGGAAGCCATGGTTACGCTTACGCTTTAATACACTAGGTTGAAATGTTCTTTTCATTACGCTAATCCGTCTGTTGTTGTTGCCCTGGCAAAACAGCCTTCATGAGCACACTGGGTCTAAAAATGAGGCGAAATTCTATATAGAGAAAGAGACTTTGTCAATGGTTATTCTCTAGCTTTTTTCAAAAGATCTTATGTTGATCGTCTTGATCTAAAATATATCCACAGTTTTATAACAATTATGCATTTTTAAATCAAAATTTTGCGGTTTATTGGGTAATAATTAAATAGTATATCGAAACTTTTTTAGCACTATTTTGATATTAAAAATTAGCAAGAAGCCTAATTCTATTGAGATTATTAAAAATAACTGAAAATAAAAGCTATTTATTGATTTGTCAATATTGATGTTGTGGATAACTATAGTGATAATAGGGAATTATAAAAAATCTAAATTTTTTACTGTTCTGCTTTTTATCATTTTAATTTATACGATATTAATCGCAAAAAGCAGTGTATTTATCAGGAGTCGGTTGTTGGATCTTACACTTTGGCAAAAATGTTTGTCTGTTCTTCAAGAAGAATTACCCGCACAACAATTTAGTATGTGGATTCGACCACTACAGTGCGTGGTTACAGACAATATAATGACGTTATATGCGCCAAATAGGTTTGTACTAGATTGGGTAAGAGATAAATACGTTAATCGCATCAATGAGCTCGTAGGGATGCAAGATAGCGCAAATCCACCTTTACTTCGTTTTGACGTAGGTAGTATTCCATCACAAACACCTAACATTCAAAATAGTATCAACCAAATTCAACCTAATATTCAGCCTGCTAATAGAGATACTGCTGTTCCAGAAAGTAATTTGCCTAAAACGACAAATGTTAGGGTTAAGTATACTTTTGACAACTTCGTAGAAGGTAAATCAAACCAATTAGCACGAGCCGCCGCTTCACAAGTTGCTGACAATCCTGGTGCTGCATACAACCCACTATTTATTTATGGCGGCACAGGCTTAGGTAAAACACATTTATTACATGCTGTTGGTAATGGCATATTATTAAATAAACCTAATGCTAAAATTGCTTACATGCATTCAGAACGTTTTGTTCAAGACATGGTGCGCGCACTGCAAAATAATGCCATGGAAAAATTTAAGCAATATTACCGTTCAGTTGATGCTTTATTAATAGATGATATTCAATTTTTTGCTGGTAAAGATCGAACTCAAGAAGAGTTCTTCCATACTTTCAATGCTTTACTTGAAGGTAATCAACAAATAATTTTAACCAGCGATCGTTATCCTAAAGAAGTTGACGTTGAAGACAGACTAAAATCTCGATTTGGCTGGGGACTTACCATCGCTATTGAACCTCCAGAATTAGAAACTCGTGTCGCTATTTTAAAACGTAAAGCGCAAGAGAGTCATATAAATCTTGCTGACGAGGTTGCTTTCTTTATTGCTAAACGCCTACGGTCTAATGTTAGAGAATTAGAGGGCGCCTTGAATAGAGTTATTGCAAATGCTAACTTTACTGGTCGAGCAATTACGATTGATTTTGTTAGAGAGGCTTTACGAGATTTACTTGCCTTGCAAGATAAATTAGTCACTATTGATAATATTCAGCGAACCGTTGCAGAATATTATAAAATTAAAGTAGCAGATCTACTGTCAAAACGTAGAAATCGTTCAGTTGCTAGACCTCGTCAAATAGCCATGGCATTATCTAAAGAGTTAACTAACCATAGTTTACCTGAAATAGGTGATGCTTTTGGTGGGCGAGACCATACTACAGTGCTACATGCATGTCGTAAGGTGAAATCTTTACGTGAAGAATCTCACGATATAAAAGAAGATTATTCAAATTTAACAAGAACATTGTCATCATAATAATAAGTAAGTTAATAGTGAGTCAGAAATGAAATTTTCATTAAATAGAGAATTACTCTTGAAGCCATTACTATTGGTTTCAGGTGCTGTAGAACGAAAGAGTACATTACCCATTTTAAGTAATATACTTTTTGACGTAAGTGGGCAATCACTTACTTTAACAGCTACTGATTTAGAGTTAGAGATGGTTGCGTATGCCACTGTCGATAATCAATCAGATGATGGTCAGGTAACTATTCCTGCACGTAAGTTACTCGATATTTGTAAAAGCTTACCTGATGACTCTATGCTCACTTTTGAAACTGATAATGACGTTATAAAAATCAGTACAGGTCGCAGTAAATATTCATTGTCAACTTTACCTGCTAGTGACTTTCCTAATATTGAAGAATGGAAGGGTGATGTAGAATTTACATTATTGAAATCTGAATTACTTCGTTTGATAGAAAGTACCCATTTTTCAATGGCTAACCAAGATGTTCGTTATTATTTAAATGGTATGTCAATTGAAACTGAAGGCCATGAAATACGCTCTGTAGCTACTGATGGTCATCGTTTGGCTATATGCAAAATTTCCAACCCTGAACTTGAATTACCTGCTCGCCAAGTGATAGTGCCTAGAAAAGGTATTTTAGAGATTATACGTTTACTTGATCCTGTTGATGAAGGTATTCAAGTATTCTTAGGTTCTAATCATATTAGAATAATAGATACTGAATTTTCATTTACCAGTAAACTTGTTGATGGTCGTTTCCCAGATTATAGACGTGTACTTCCTCGTAATGGTGATAAAATTCTTAATGCTAACAAAGATGTGTTAAGACAAGTTTTATCTCGTGCTTCTATTTTATCAAATGAAAAATTCAAAGGTGTACGTCTTAACTTTGGTAGCACGGAATTAAAAATTACGGCTAACAACCCTGAACAAGAACAAGCCGAAGAAGTTATCGAAATAGATTTTCCATACGAAGAAGTTGAAATTGGTTTTAACGTCAGTTATGTATTAGACGTTTTAAATGCCATTAAAGAAACGGATGTTAAATTCACACTTGCAGACGCAAATAGTAGTGTAGTGATTGAAGGTGGCGAATCTGGAGAAGCCTTGTACGTTGTTATGCCAATGCGTTTGTAAGAATGAGTATTGGTAAACTAATTGTTCAAGATCTCAGAAATATAGAAAATATATCGATTGAATTACATTCAGATTTAAATTTTATTATTGGTGATAACGGTAGCGGTAAAAGTAGTTTATTAGAGGCTATTTTCTATTTAGGACATGGCAAATCTTTTCGTAGTTCTAATGTGGTTAATTTATTACAGCATCATAAGCACAGCTTTACTGTAAGCGCTAAAACTAATAAAGATTGCCAAATGGGCGTTAGAAAAATTTTTAATGGCGCCACTGCAACGAACACTGAAATAAGAATAAATGGTGAAAAACAGAATAAATTTTCTGTTTTAGCAAAAAATATTGCTGTACAGGTTATAACGCCAGAGAGTTTTAAAATATTTTTTGGTGGGCCAAAACAAAGAAGAAGATTTATTGATTTAGGATTGTTTCACGTGAAACATTCATTTTCAGATCATTGGAAAGAATTTTCACGCATTCTAAAACAACGGAATGCATGTTTACGTTCTAAAACTACGGGCAGTACGTTAAATTATTGGACAGATGTTTTTGCTGATAGCTCGCAAGTTATTGCTGACCTTAGATCTGAATATGTTAAAGAGTTGACTAAAGAGTTAAGTTTTTGGCTTGAAATAATGTTACCTTCAGTATCTAAAGAAATTGTTATTCAATATTTACAAGGCTGGAATAGTAAGAAGAATTTACTAGATGTATTACAGCAATACCACGATAAAGAATTAGCAAACGGATATAGTTTATTTGGTGCACAAAAATTTGATGTTAGGTTTTTACTTAATGGTGCTTCAATAGATAACCAATTATCACGAGGACAACAGAAGTTGTTTTTACTAGCGTTAACTTTTGCACAAGCAAAGTTGATTGAAAGAGTTAACCTAGTAAAACCAATTTTATTAATTGATGACGTAGGTGCAGAGCTAGATATTCACTCTAGAGCATTATTAAATAATGCAATAGCAGCAATAGAATGTCAGGTTATTGTAACCGCAATTGATAAAGCAGCGGTGGAACAACTTGTTCCACAGAAAGAAAACTATAAAATGTTTCACGTGAAACATGGCAAACTATCAGTAATGAGTGAGTAGGCTACAAGCTATGACAATAGAAAATGAATATGACTCGGCAAGTATAAAAGTACTTAAAGGCTTAGATGCAGTTCGCAAAAGACCAGGGATGTATATAGGTGATACCGATGATGGCACAGGTCTTCATCATATGGTATTTGAGGTGTTGGATAACTCAATTGATGAAGCACTTGCAGGTCACTGTAGTGATATTATTGTTAAAATTCACTTAGATGGTTCTGTATCTGTTAGAGATGACGGTCGTGGTATTCCGACAGAAATTCATCCTGAAGAAGGTATTTCAGCAGCAGAAGTTATCATGACAGTATTGCATGCTGGTGGTAAGTTTGGTGGTGAAGACTCAGGCTATAAAGTTTCAGGTGGTTTGCACGGTGTTGGTATTTCTGTAGTAAATGCTTTGAGCCACAAATTAAAACTTAACATTCGAAGAGATGGTAAGTTATTTGAACAGTTTTATCATCATGGTGTTCCAGCCGAGTCTTTAAAGGTTGTTGGCGAAAGTGATAAAACGGGTACAGAAGTTCGATTCTGGCCAAGTGAAGATACATTCACCGATGTTCTATTTCATTATGACTTACTAGTGAAGAGAATCCGTGAATTATCATTCTTAAACTCTGGTGTATCAATCAGACTTATTGATGAACGTGAAGCCGGTAAAGAAGATCATTTCCACTTTGATGGTGGTATACAAGCGTTTGTTGATTATTTAAATACTAACAAAACACCCGTTAATGAAGAAATATTCTATTTTGATTTAGAACGTGAAGATGGAATTATTGTTGAAGTTGCTATGCAATGGAATGATGGTTTCCAAGAAAGTATTCATTGTTTTACTAACAATATTCCACAACGCGATGGTGGTACACATTTAAGTGGTTTTAGAACAGCATTAACACGTACGCTTAATAGCTACATGGTTAAAGAAGGTCTAAATAAAACTAAGAAAGGTGGTAGTACTGAAACAAGTGCATCTGGTGATGACGCTCGTGAAGGTTTAACCGCAGTAATTTCAGTTAAAGTACCTGATCCTAAGTTCTCTTCGCAAACTAAAGATAAATTAGTTTCATCGGAAGTTAAAACTGCCGTAGAACAAGCAATGGGCGAAAAATTAGGTGAATACCTATTAGAAAAACCTGCTGTTGCTCGTACTATAATTATGAAAATTGTTGATGCTGCACGTGCGCGTGAAGCCGCTCGTAAAGCACGAGAAATGACACGCAGAAAAGGTGTGTTAGATATTGCAGGCTTACCTGGTAAGTTAGCAGATTGTCAGGAAAAAGATCCGGCACTATCTGAACTATATATAGTGGAAGGGGACTCTGCTGGCGGTTCAGCCAAGCAGGGAAGAAACCGTAAAAACCAAGCTATCTTGCCATTAAAAGGTAAAATTCTAAACGTAGAAAAAGCGCGTTTTGATAAAATGATATCTTCACAAGAAGTAGGTACGTTAATTACAGCCTTAGGTTGTGGTATCGGCCGCGACGAATATAACCCTGAGAAACTACGCTACCACAGTATCATCATCATGACCGATGCCGATGTGGATGGTTCTCACATACGTACATTACTACTGACATTTTTCTATCGTCAAATGCCAGAAATTATGGAACGTGGATATATATACATTGCTCAACCACCACTTTATAAAGTGAAAAAAGGTAAGCAAGAGCGTTATATAAAAGATGAGAATGGTTTAACTGAATATTTAACAACGCTTGCTTTAGAGAATGCAGAAATACATGTAAATGAATCTGCGCCGGCGTTATCAGGTTTACCTTTAGAGAATTTAGTAAAACAATTCCGAAAAACTCATGAAACTATAAAGCGTGTTTCTCGTTTGATTCCTGCTGATATTCTAGAGAAAATGATCTACAGCGACGTTATTTCTACTGAAGACTTTAACAATAAAGAAAAAGTTGAATCTTGGACAGCGAACTTACTTAAACAGTTATCTGACCAAGACGGTAATGGCTCTATTTATACTGTTGAAGTTAAGCAAGATCCAGAGCGTAATGTTTACTACCCAAGCTTTAATGTGCGTAAGCATGGTATTGATACGGTATATGATTGTGACTATGAATTTTTTGACTCAAAAGAGTTTGCATCAATTCAAAGTTTAAATAAAGCAGTGAACGGCTTAATGGAAGAAGGTGCTTACGTTAAACGTGGCGAAAAAATTAAGCAGATTACTGAATTTGATGAAGCGTTAACCTGGTTAATGGCTGAGTCAAAACGTGGTCAATACATACAGCGTTATAAAGGTCTAGGTGAAATGAACCCAAGTCAATTATGGGAAACAACCATGGATCCAGAATCTCGCAGAATGCTTCAGGTAACTATTGAAGACGCTATTGCAGCTGACCAATTGTTTACTACATTAATGGGTGATCATGTTGAACCGCGTAGGCACTTCATTGAAGAAAATGCACTTAAAGTAGCTAACTTAGATGTTTAGTGTTTAAAAACTTTTAAGATATAAATGCCCGATCACCAGATCGGGCATTTTTTGTTTCTAACCTTGCATAATATGTTAATAAAATACCAAACATCTAGGCAAGGGCACTAGGCTAATAAAGCGACAAACGTTATAATTAGCCTTATTTAATACAATATAACCATAGATTCGGAATGTTATGAGTACCTTTAATATAAAGACCTTTCAAGGACTAATACTGCAGTTGCAAGATTATTGGTCGCGCCAAGGCTGTGTAATCGTTCAGCCATTAGATTTAGAAGTAGGGGCAGGTACATTTCACCCGATGACATTTTTACGTTCTATTGGTCCTGAGCCAATGAGTAGTGCTTATGTACAACCATGTCGTCGTCCTACCGATGGCCGTTATGGTGAAAACCCAAACCGCTTACAACATTATTATCAATTTCAAGTAATGCTGAAGCCTTCTCCTGACAATATTCAAGAGCTGTACCTTAACTCTTTAAAAGAGATGGGTATTGATCCACTTGTACACGATATACGCTTTGTTGAAGATAACTGGGAGTCACCAACGTTAGGCGCATGGGGCTTAGGTTGGGAAATTTGGTTAAACGGCATGGAAGTTACGCAGTTTACTTATTTTCAACAAGTTGGTGGTATTGAATGTGCACCCGTTACAGGTGAAATAACCTACGGTTTAGAACGCTTAGCTATGTACATACAAAACGTTGATAGTATTTATGACCTTGTTTGGACCGATGGCCCAATGGGTAAAGTATTGTATGGCGATGTATTTCACCAAAATGAAGTTGAGCAATCAACTTATAACTTTGAACATGCAGACGTTGACGCATTATTTAAAACCTTTGATCAATGTGAAAAAGACAGCCAAAAACTGATAGAAGCTGGCTTAGCATTACCTGCTTATGAACAAGTCATGAAAGCATCACATGCTTTTAACTTACTTGATGCACGCCATGCAATATCGGTAACAGAACGTCAACGTTACATATTACGGGTGAGAACATTATCAAAAGCTTGTGCACAAGCATACTATGCAAAACGTGAAGAACTCGGTTTTCCACTGTGTAAAAATAATTCAGCAAATGGTAGCTCTACTAAGGAACAATCATAATGACTACAGAAACACTACTGATTGAACTAGGTACTGAAGAATTACCACCGAAATCATTAAGAACCTTAGCGACGACATTCTTCGATCATATTAAGTTGCAGTTAGACGATGCTAAACTCACGTATTCAGATATCCACTGGTATGCAACACCAAGACGTTTAGCGGTAAAGGTTGATAACTTAATAGCAAACCAAGCTGATAAAGCCATAGAAAAACGTGGACCTGCGGTAAACGTAGCGTTTGACGCTGAAGGCAATGCGAGTAAAGCTGCAGAAGGTTGGGCGCGTTCAAATGGTATTACTGTTGCAGAAGCCGAACGTTTGGTTACTGATAAAGGTGAATGGTTACTTTACAAAACTATAGAGCAAGGCAAA
>TARA_R110000765_G_scaffold2301_3_pt1 | contig 94085 bp, 94 predicted proteins | sample TARA_R110000765 | Tara Oceans TARA_R110000765 (sample SAMEA4398168) | marine metagenome | biome: Polar Biome; feature: [MES] marine water layer (ENVO:01000295) within the mesopelagic zone...; material: water (ENVO:00002006), including particulate matter (ENVO:01000060) such as...... | reverse complement strand
CGAGCTGGTCAGTTGTGCGCCGCCCGCCGAGATTTTCCGCAACCCCAGTGATGCGCGGATCAAGGCGTTTCTGGAGACCTATCACGCGCGCAACCAATTCTAGGCAGGGCGTCGGCTGAATCGGCTGCTGCGTTGTATCGGCGTGCCGCCCAGGGCGACGCAGAGGATGACGATCACTGCGCCTGACAATTGCGCCGGGCTGAGCCTTTCGCCCAGGAGTGCCCAGCCCAGTATCACCGCCGTCAGCGGACTGAGAAAGCCGAAACGGGTGATGGCAGCGGGGCCAAGCCGTTCGATGCCCCTGAACCAGAAGAAATAGGTCAGCGCAGCACCGATCAGCCCGAGCCACAGGAAGCCTGCAATGTTGGTGGCGGTCAACGGGGGCAGGGCGGGCTCAAAGGCCAGCGCGAAGGGCAACAGCAACAGCCCCCCGGCGGTCAGTTGCCACGCGGTGAAGGTCAGAGCCGGAACGGGGGGCTGCCATTTGCGCGTCAGCACCACGCCACAGGCCATCGACACCGCCCCGCCCAGGGCAGCCAGTATGCCGACACTGTCGGGGGTGGCAGCAGGGTCCAGCACCAGCAGCGCCACGCCGAATATGCCTACGATGGCCGCGATCAGTCCGCGCGAATGCAGCGCACTGCCCAGCACGACGCGGGCCAGCAGCAGCACGATCAGCGGCTGTATCGCGCCGAGGGTCGCGGCGACACCGCCCGGCAGGCGGTAGGCGGCCAGAAACAGCGCGGCCCAGAAGATCGAGAAGTTCAGCGCGCCCAGCACCGCCAGTTTGCCCAGCCATGCGACAGGCGGCAGGCGGCGGGTGATCACCATCAGCAAGATCCCCGTGGGCAGGGCACGCAGCATTGCGACGGTCAAAGGATAGCCATCGGGCAGCATTTGCGTCGTCACGATATAGCTGCTGCCCCAGATCGCGGGGGCCAAGGCGGCGAGGGCAAGGTCGGTATGTCTGGGCATGGTGCGTTCCTTTATCTTGACGTCAAGATATATTGCTTTGTCTTGACGTCAAGATATAAAACCTTAGTCTGTCCTCATGGACCACGTAGACCGCGTTCTGGAGCAATGGAGAACCGAGCGGCCCGACCTTGAGGTCGTGCCGATGGGCGTGCTTGGCCGTCTGAAACGGCTGCATGACCGCGTTTCGGCGCAGCTTGAGACAGTTTACGCCGCCAACGGGCTGACGGCGGCCAGCTTTGACGTGCTGGCCACCTTGCGGCGCTCCGGCGCGCCCTATGCGCTCAGCCCGTCCGAACTGATCGCATGGACGATGGTGACATCGGGGACGATGACCAACCGTCTGGACAGGCTCGCGGCGGCAGGGCTGGTCGAACGCAAGCCCAATCCCGAGGATGGTCGCGGATCGGTCGTGGCGCTGACCCCGCAGGGGTTCGCGCTGATCGACAGGGTGGTCACCGCGCATGTGGCGAACCAGCACAGGGTTCTGTCCGCACTCAGCGCGCAGGATCGCGCGGCGCTGGACGGGCTTCTCAGGCAATGGCTTGGTGCCTTTGAAGCGCCGCAGAGCGAGGGTTAGCCCGGTTTTCTCAGCAGGAACACGATGGGCACCACGCACAGGGTCAGGATCATCATCAGGAAAAAGTTGTCGATATAAGCGATCATCGCGGCCTGTTGTGACACAAGCTGGTCGGCAATCGACGCATAAAGCGGGGAGCCGTTCAGCAGTTGCGGCATGGCATCGCGCACCTGTGGCGCTTGCGCGGTCAGGGTGCTGGCGATCTCGGCGTGGTTGACCGTTGTCATCCGCGACAGTACCACGGTGACCAGCGAAATCCCCACGCCCGAACCCACGTTGCGCACAAGGCTGAACATCGACGTGGCATCGCCGCGATAGCGTTGGGCGATGGTGGCAAAGGTCAGCGTGGACAGCGGCACAAAGACAAAGCCCAGGCCAAAGCCCTGGATAACGCCGCTGAGAATGACCAGATGCGAATCCATCCCCGTTTCAAAACCGGTCATCATGTGCAGCGACCATGCGGTCAGGCCCAGCCCGATCAGCACCAGTGCGCGGGGGTCATAGCGGCTGACCAGACGGCCCACCACGATCATGGACACCATGGTGCCCACGCCGCGCGGGGCCATCACCAGACCGGTTTCGATCACCGGATAGCCCAGCAGCTTTTGCAGCAGGGGCGGCAACAGGGCAAGGCCGGAAAACAGCGTCATGCCGATCACAAAGATAAAGATCAGCCCCATGGTAAAGTTGCGGTCGCGGAACATGCCCAGATCGACAAAGGGGTCCTTGGCGCCCCAGCAATGGATCACAAAGGCCCACAGGCCCGACACGGCCAGTCCCGCATAGAGAACGATTTCGATCGAGGAGAACCAGTCCTCGGACTGTCCCCGGTCCAGCATCAGCTGCAAGGCCCCGACAGCCAGTGCCAGCAGGCCAAAGCCCATCAGGTCAAAGCGGCGTTGCTTGGTCTCTTCACGCGGCATGAAGGCGATGATGCCCAGCAGGGCGACGATGCCAACGGGCAGGTTGATAAAGAACACATAGCGCCAGTTGAACACCTCGGTCAGATAGCCGCCCAGCGTCGGGCCGATGATCGGGCCGACCATGATGCCGGCACCATAGATCGCCATCGCCTGACCGATCTTTTCACGCGGGTTGATGTCCAGCAGGACAGACTGCGCGAGCGGGATCAGCGATGCGCCGCAGATGCCCTGGACGATGCGGAAGATCACCATTTCAGGCAGGCTGGTGGAAAACCCGCACAGCATCGACGACAGCACGAAACCGGCGATGGCCACGATAAACACCATGCGCCGGCCGACCCGGTCGGACACCCAGCCGGTCATCGGTGTGGCGATGGCCGAGGCCACGATGTACGAGGTCAGCACCCATGTGATCTCTTCCTGCGTGGCGTTCAGGCTGGAGGCCATGTGGGGCAGGGCGACGTTGGCGATGGTGGTGTCCAGCACCTGCATCACCGTGGCCACCATGATCGACGCGGTCAGCAACGCAGGCGACGCGACCTTGACGTTGGGCGGGGTCAGCGCCGGCGCGGCGGGGGCCGCGCCCGAAGATGCGGCGGCGCGGCTCACTTGAGACCTTCCAGACGGTTGTGGCCTGTGTCGACCGAGACAGAGACGCTCATGCCATCGCGCAGGGGGCGGTCAGGCGTGCCGGTGATCTGGATACGCACGGGCACCCGTTGCACGACCTTGACCCAGTTGCCGGTCGCATTCTGGGCGGGGATCAGCGAGAATTGCGAGCCGGTGGCCGAGGCAAAGCTCTCCAGGGTGCCGGTCAATTCCATGCCGGGATAGGCGTCGACCTCGATGGTGACCGGCTGGCCCGGGGAAAGATCTGCAAGCTGGGTTTCCTTGAAATTCGCCTCGACCCAGGTCTGCGAATTGTCGACCAGCTGGGCGATGCCGGTGCCGGCGGCCAGGAACTGTCCGACGTTCAGGCTTTCGATCTGGCTGATCGTGCCTCCGGTGGCGGCAGTGATTTCCGTTTGCTCAAGATGGCGGGCGGCGGATTCGCGGGCGGCCAGTGCGGCACGGACCGAAGGCAATGAGTCGGTTTCGACCTGCGGATCACCCCCCAGCGCCGTGGCCGCGGCATCAACCTGACGTTGTGCCAACGTAACGGCGTTTGCGGCAGAGCGGAAGGCGATCATCGCCTCGTCCAGCGAGGCCTGCGTGCCGATGCCGCGATCCGTCAGCTCCTGCTGACGTTTCAACTCGCGGCTTTTCACATCCTCGATGTTCTGTGCGGCCTGCAATTGGGCCTGTGCGGTCTGATAGGCGGCGCGCTGTTGTTCAACGGCCAGCCGGGCGGCCGCCAGCTGCGCGTCCGCAGTGGCCAGGGCAATTTTATAGTCGGCCGGATCAAGCAGGAACAGCGGTGTGCCTGCGGTGACCTGTTGGTTTTCGGTCACCAGAACTTCGCTGACGCGGCCACTGACATCGGCGGAAATGGCTGTCATCGGCTGGTGGATATAGGCGTTGTCGGTGCTGATATAGCGCCCACCGAAGAGCCATGCTCCGGCACCGGCCAGCGCCAGCAGCAACGGCACGGAGATCATAAGAGCGCGTCGCCGTCCGCGCGAAGGGCGCGCCTCTGTCGCCGGGGTGGCGGCTGGCGGAACCGGTTCTGTGTCCGCTGTTTCGACCTTGTCTGGTTGCGCGTTCATCGTCTTGTGTCCTTTTCGGAAAGGCCCGTGGCGCTTCCCAGATTTATCTTGATGGCACTCAACCCGTCGCGCAGGGCGTCCTTTGTCTCGGGGGATATGCCGACAGCGACCTCTTCAAAGACCGCTTCGCTGATCTGATGCATGGTTGCGTATTTGGCGTGACCCGCCTCGGTCAGCGTCAGTGTCTTGGCGCGGCTGTCGTGCGGATCGGTCTGGCGGACCACAAGGCCTGCCGATTGCATCCGTTCCGCCAGATCGCTGATGGTCATGGGAGAGGCTTCCAACGCTTCCTTGATCTCGACCTGACGCATCGGGCCGTTGCGTTCCAGCAGCCCAAGTGCGCGCCATTGCATCAGCGTAAGTTCTTCGGGGCGTGCCGCCTGCTCGAACCGGCGCCGCATCAGTCCGGCGGTTTCGTGCAACAGCATCATGATATCTCGCATGGGGGCTCTCCTTTGTACGAACATGTATTATACGGACATGTATTAAAAAAGGCCCCGATCTGTGCAAATGTGCACAGCAGCATTTGCAGCCTCACACACTGAAGGAGGGCTGAAGCGGTTGCTGAGATATAGGGAGAGTGACACCGCAGCGCGGTGCTACGATGAAAAAGCGATTAAGGTCGGGCGTGGTTTTTGCGCTAGCCTTTGACGCAATACAGCTTTGGGCGTGTGGTCGTCTGGACAGGCTCACACTCGCGCGCGATCTGTTCCAGCCGATCTGCCATGACATCCAGTTGAACCGCCGAGTCGTCCGTCAGGTCATATCCAACAGCGCGAAGATACCCCGCGAGATCCTCAAGGACCTTTTGCGCTTCGCAGACAGCGTCTTTGGCAAGACCACTCATAACCAGACCTCTAGGCACACAACCAGAAAGATATTTGCTACTAGCAATAATGCATCAAATTATTCGAAAAGTCTATCTTTAATCTGGATACGAAGCTTCAGGAAATCGAAAACAATTAGCCCAGTGCGTCCGCAACAGCAGACAGCAGATCTTTCTTGCGAAATGGCTTTTGCAGAAAGGCCACCGCGCCGCTGATGTCTGCGATGGCTTGGGTGGTTTCAAGGTCGGTGGCCGCGTTGCCGCCCGAAATGATCAGGACCGGCAGCCCGGCAAGATCTGCGCGCAGATCGTCCATCAATCCGACGGCGTTGTCATTGCCCAGCCAGAAATCCAGTATGGCAAGGTTGATGTCATTGCGGTCGGACAAAATCGTCCGTGCCTGTTCGAGCGTTTCGGCCTCGTGAACGTCCGCGCCATCCCGTTGCAGGAATTGCACGATCAGGTGCCGAACCGCCGGGTCGTCTTCAACGAGAAGTATCTGTGTTGCCACCGTCTTAATCCACGGGTTTAGGGTAATAAGAAGTTCCCAACGCAAGCGTTCGAACTGATCGAATAAAATCTTGTCGCTCGCTTTCTGGTAGAGCGTCTATCCTAGTTGCAACATCAACGATAGGGTCTTGGCTCAAAGCTTCAAGACCCAATTGGGTCAGAGATATTGTCTTTATCCGGCTGTCAGTATTGTTCACACGCTGGGTGACAAGCCCACGCTGGGCCAATGTTGTGATGGCACGCGCCACGGGCGAGGGCGTGAGATTCAGAAACGGCGCGATGCGCCGCAACTGGCGCTGGTCCTCGGGAGAGCGGGCCAGATAGCGCAGTATGGACCACTGCAATGGCTGGATTTCCGACGAGTGACGCGCGGTATAGGTGTCGCGGATCAATCGTTCCAGCAAAACGGCCGCAGCCAAAGAGGCCTTGTCCTGATTTGCGCTGGTCATATGCACAGACCTTTGGCGTTCAATTCATGACAAATTCTGGAGGAAACAGTGTGGTGAAGTGGCACCATATACAAGTTATTCATTCGGACCTTTGGGTATCTAACCGTGAGTGGCCCTTTGAGATATAGCGTCAAAAAGTGTGGCTGCCAGCTTTGCGCGCGTAAAGGGCTTTTGCAGCAGTATTCTTCCCATCGCTAACATCCCGTTATGCACAGCGGCATTTTGCGAAAAACCGGAGATGAAAACGACCGTTGCGTCGGGGAAGTATTTGACCAGCGCATCCGCCGTGTCGATGCCGTTCATCGCGCCGGGCAGGATGATGTCGCTCAGGATGATGTCCGGCGGGTCCATGGTGCGCGCCAGCTCCATGGTTTTTTCTCCCGTCGATGCCTGCGTGACCTTGCATCCGAAAGATTCGAGTTTGGTGGCGTAGAGCAAGCGCAGCTGATCTTCATCCTCGACCAGCAGCACGTGGCACCCTTTCAAAAGATCGCTGGTCGCTTCGGTTGCCACGGCATCAGACGTGTCAGGCACACTCGTGGAATTGGCGCGTGGTAAAAAGACCCGCACGGCCGTGCCGCGTCCCTGCACCGTGTGCAATGAGGTGAATCCCCCCGATTGCTGCGCAAAGCCCAGCACCATCGACAGCCCCATACCGGTGCCCTTGCCGACATTCTTGGTGGTAAAGAACGGATCAAAAGCCTTGGCCGCGACGGCGCGGCTCATCCCGGTGCCCGTGTCCGCCAGCTCGATGCAGACATATTCGCCCGGTTCAGCCCCCGGCATCTGGCGGGCCTGAAAGCTGTCGATGTCGCGGTTGGTAAGCGAAATGGTCAGCGTTCCGCCCTGGGGCATGGCATCCGCGGCGTTGCCCACGATGTTCATCAGGCACGCCTCCAGTTTGGCCGCATCCGCGTTGATCATCCAGCTGTCCGGCCCATCTGGTTCTACGATCCGGATCCTGGGCCCCAGCGCCGCGCGAATTGCGGGCAGCATGTCGGTGACAAGCTTTCTTGCGCCGATGATCTTGGGCGACAGCGGTTGATTGCGCGCAAAGGCCAGAAGCTGCTGGGTCAGCGCCGCCCCGCGCGCAACAGCAGCCAGCGCATTGTCGATGTATTCAAGCCTTTCCTTAGGGGCATGGGCAAGCGCGGCCAGCTCGATATTGCCAGAGATGATCGCCAGCAGATTGTTAAAGTCATGCGCCACTCCGCCGGTCAGGTTGCCGATGGTCGATATCCGGTCAGCCTGATTGGCGCGCAATTCGGCCAGCCGCTGTTCGGTGACGTCCTGTCCGACCAATTCGACGATCTGCGGCTCTTGGTCAGGTCTTGGGACCGGGTTCATAAGGACGCGGATGTAGCGAATTTCGCTATTGTGACGGATAACGCGATAGGTCTCGTCGACGGATTTTCCCCGGCTGAGCGCCTCACAGCGGGCCGAGCTTTCGGTCTCATCGAAATCCAGGATCAAGTCGCTGCGAAGGGTTTCGATCGTATTCGAGTCCAGTACGTCATCCACTTTGCGATCCAGCAATGCAGCAAAGGTGGCGTCGCAACTGATGAACTGGTTTTTTTCAATGTCCAGAGTTGCATAGCCCAGTTGTGCGATTGCGACGGTGCGGACCAGGTGATGCTGTTTCTGGTCCGGCGCCGGGTCGGAGTTGCTCAGTCTGCGACCTATCGTTTCGAGCGAAGCGGTGATCTCGCGCAGCGGGTCGGTCATGTGGGTCTGCGCACTTTCGCTGAACCGGATCGCTAGATCGTGTCGCGAGGGGTCTGTTGCCTTTAGTCCCTGCGCCAGTTCGCCCAACGGACGCAGAACGCTGCGGTTCAGCAAGGCATAGAACGCCAGACACCCAGTCAGGAGGCAGGCAAGAATTCCCAAGACGATCAAAAGCGGCAACAGCAGACTATGGCCGCCATCCGGTTGTGCCGGGCCATACAAGGTCAGCTTGCCCAAAGGCTCGGCAGTGCCATTCACGCCGGATCCGAACGGCACGGACGCGGTCACCGGATCGCCGTCACCGCCAGTCTCGCCGACAGCGATGTCTTGGCCATTGGTGTAGGTAACGTGCGCGCCGATCAGGCCGTCAGATGCCACCAATTCTTCAAGAGTTGATTGCACCAGCGCGGGGTCTTGTATCTGGTGTGCGATCCGGGTGCTGCCGATGCTGGCCAAAATGTCGATCCGGCGCGCGTCAGGGTGCGACGCCATGTGCGCGGCGATCAAAAGGCCGAGCAGGCTTGCTACAAGTGCGCAAACAAGCGTCGTCCAGAACATTGACGTCGGATAGCGTCGGTTCGGGGCGCCAAGCCCCGACCGTTTGCGCGGGCGTATGTTATCCGGTTGGCTGATTTAATTTATCCTAGAACCCAAGGAACATAAAACGTCTGAATGTTAGCCACCACACAACAATCGATCAGGCAAAAAAACCAGCTTTGGTGCGCGCAGCGGTTTGCGTTTTGGCCAGGAGTCGCACTTCTGTCGCAATTAGAACGGACTTGACCCCATTCAGGCTACGACATTCAGGTGAATACGGGGAGTCCTAACATGAAAATCGGTTTTATCGGTCTGGGGAATGTCGGCGGCAAACTTTCGGGAAGTTTGGTGCGCAACGGTCTGGATGTGGTTGCACACGATCTGGACGCCGCGCTGGTGGCGCAAAAGGTTGGCGAGGGCGCGGTTGCGGGGCAGGGGCCTGCGCAGATGATGCGCGATTGTGATGTCGTGATCACCTGTCTGCCGTCACCTGCCGCTTCGGCAGCGGTGGTGGAACAGATGCTGCCCGAGGTGCGCGCGGGCAAGATCTGGATCGAGATGTCCACGACCGATGCGGCCGAGATCCGGCGTCTGGCCGATCTGGTGGCGGCAGCAGGGGGCCGCGCGGTGGATTGCCCGGTGTCGGGTGGCTGTCATCGGGCGGACACGGGCAACATCTCGATTTACGCGGGTTGTGACCGCGCCACGTTCGAACGGGTGCTGCCGGTCCTGACCCATATGGGGCGGCGCATCCTGCATGTGGGCGAGATTGGCACGGCCTCGACGTTGAAGGTGATGACCAACTATCTGGCCACTGCGAACCTGCTGACGCTGTGCGAGGCGCTGACGGTCATGAAAGCTTCGGGCGTGGATCTGGCGCTGACCTACGAGGCGATCGCCATGTCCTCGGGCAACAGCTTTGTGCACGAGACCGAAAGCCAGCTGATCCTGTCGGGATCGCGTGACGTGAATTTCACGATGGATCTGGTGCAAAAGGACATCGGCCTGTTTCAAAAGCTGGCGGACGATGCGGGGGTGCCGCTGGAAATCTCGCCGTTGATGATCCGCATGATGACCGACGGGCAGGCCCGTTATGGGACGCGGGCACAGTCAGACCGCATGATCGAGCGTCTGGAAGAGGCGACGGGGCTGTCCATTCTGGCAGATGGTTTCCCACAGGAACTGGTCGATGATGAGCCGGAGGACCGCGGCTATGAGGTGGTGCGGCGACACTGACGGCTTGCCCCGTGTGGCCCACCTATGCAAAAGGGATAAAACCTTGGGGGACCCTACATGCAAGACATTGACCCGGACGACGTTCTGGCCGCCGTATCCGCCTCGTTCGGGCGGCGCATCGTCGGCGTGATTTCGGTGGCGCTGTTGGGGTTGCTGCTGATCTATCTGGCAATTTTCCAGCCGCCCGCCTTGGCTTGGCAACTGTTCCTGCTGTTGATCGGCGCCGCGTCGCTGTGGCTGGCGGTGCGCATGTGGCAGGCGACCCGTCACACCGTCGTGCTGACCGAGACCGAATTGCGTGATACCGCCGGTACGGTTCTGGCAACGATGGACGAGATTGAAAGCGTCGACCGCGGCTTTTTCGCATTCAAACCGTCGAATGGCTTTTTGCTGACAACCAAAAGCCCCGGATCGCGCACATGGCAACCGGGGCTGTGGTGGCGCATTGGCCGCCGGATCGGCGTCGGGGGCATGACGCCGGGGGCGCAGTCGAAATCAGTGTCTGAGATCATCGCGATCAGGGTCGCCCAGCGCGACATGGATTTGAAGGACTAGCTGCCTTCCCAAAGAACCTGCGGCGAATAGCGCGGGCGGGTGAAGATAAAGTTTGTGATCGTGGTGTCGTTCAGCCCGGTGTTGAAGGGCGGATCGTATTCCACAAAGGTTTCCACCACGACGATACGTTCGTTGTGCAGCATGATCGGCAGGCGGTCGTGCCAGTTTTGGACATCGTTATTGCTCAGCGCCGTGAGGCCAGCACCACGGGTATGTGACCAATCGCGTTTGTAGACGTCATTGTTGGCATCATATTTGATCGAGGTCACCCGAATGGACGGGTCCTGTCCGTTCCGGCTGCGGGTCAGATATTTCAGCACCGCCCGCGTGCCATCAATATAGGAATCGTCCAGCGGTGTGGTCTGCCGCGAGATCATGTCGCCGATGGTATAGGCGGCCTTTTCGTTCAGCGCATATTGGCGGTAGGCGTCAAAGATCGCGAACATGCTCAGGTAAGTCCAGAACAGGATCGGGATGATGATGATCGTCTCGATTGCGATGTTGCCGTCTTCGTCGCGCGCAAAGCGGCGCAACCAGTGCATGGGGGATGTGAGGGACATCAACGTGGCTCCTGAACAAAGGCCGCAACGCTGACCATCTTGGCATGACCTGCGCCATCTTTGGTAAAGCCTTCACCCATGCCGGTCAGGCGAAACACCGGATCGAACATATAGCAAGCCCGCAGCAGCATCACCGAATGGTCGCCGCCGTTCGAGAACGTCCGCAGCGGAGTCACGGGTTGCGATGTGTCGACACAGTCGGCGGGGGCGCCAAAACCGTTGAAACCGCGCATCGTCACTTCCTTCATTTCCAGCCGAAGCTGAGTGTCGCAGTCGGGCAGGAAGCCGGAGTAGGTGCAGATCATATCCTTGAGCTCGGTGTGCGTGTATTTCTTGGCCGTGTGCAAGCGCACTGCGCGAATGGTCATGTCCATCCCCCGGTCCAGAAACATCTGGCGCATGGTGTAGATCCCCAGTTCGACCGAGGTCAGGAACAGGGTAAAGATCAGCGGGATCGCCAGGGCGAATTCGATCAGCATGAACCCGCGTTCGTCCTTGCGGAACTTGCGCAGCCCTTTCATCACAAAGCGGATCATTGTGTCAGCCTCAACTGGTTGATCGTGCGTGCGATTGATTTGAACGCCTCGGTGATCTGGACGCCTTCGACGCGGAAGAAGTGGCTGGGGGTCGAGGCGCACTTGCGCATTTCGTCGGCGCCGTGGTCGTCAACTTCGAACCCGATGGCCCAGATCACGATGCCTTTGTCCTTGGCGGCATCGCAGATATTGCCCAGCAGATAGTCGCCCGTGCTGGCGGTATAATAGTCGGCTTCATAGTAGTATTTGCGGTCACGGCTGTTGACGTAGCGGCTGAGGTACCAGTTGAAGTTGTAGTTGCTCCAGTGGACATAGTCGCTGGCTGAATCGTAAGCCCAGTCCGCGATCCGGTGCGAACGGTCGTTCTTGCCGTCGGTCATCAGGATGATGGTTTTCAGCGTTTCGATGTCGTCATAGGCCACAGGGCGCCCCAGAAACTCCTGGTCGATTTCATTCGCGTTGATCAGGTTGTTGATCACGGGACGGAAGGACGGGTCCAAAAGAGCGGTGGCCCATTTCATCCCCAGAAAGATCGAGGTCCCGGCGCGGGGCTGAAGTTTGCCAATCTGGGATTTCAACGCGGTGGCATTCTGGCTGAGCGGTGCGATGGTTTCATAGTCATACCGCGGGCAGACAGTGTCGGAGCGGTCGTTATTGTACCCGTCATAGTTCCACTGAAAGTGCTGCATCTGGTCGTAGCGTTTGCTCAGATCGAATTTGGCATTGTTGAATTCCGTGTTCGGGATTTCGAGGCAATAGGAGAATTCGTGACGGTGAACGGTTTTCAACTCGTCAAAGATGGGTTTGCCCACGTTCACATGCTCGGAATATGGCACCAGTGAGAGCGAGACCAGATCTTTGGTTTCGGGGCGGATCACCGTATCGACAAACACTTTGGCCGCGTTGCGCAGGTTTTCGATCTTGCTGTTGGAGGACATCGAGCCGGAAATATCCAGAACCAGCGAGATTTCCACGTTGGCTATGCGTTCGCTTGCGGTGCCCACAGCGGGTACGTTCAGTTCAGGCACGCCCATGAACTTCATGAAGCGGGTCGGGGATTTGGTGGCGGCTTTGGCGGTGACCGTGCGAAAGTTCAACCCTTCGTCGACGGTGACGCTTTGCAGGTAGCTGCCCAGGCCGGACTTTTCGAAATAGTCGGTCACGACCGCTTCGGGGTCCATCTCCTGATCCAGATCGGCGGCGGCCAGAACCGCGCGGTCCACTGTGTTTTGCAGCCGCGTGCGTTCCATCTCGCTGCGCATCAGGTCAACGCCGATACCACCTACCAGCAACATCATCATGATCAGGAAACAGGCAAAGATCGTCATCGACCCGTCATCGTCATTGACGAAACGGCGCAGTTTTGCGCGCGCACTGCTGGTTGATGCAGGTGCTGATCTGAATGTCGTGTCACGTAAAATGCGTGTCATGATGCAGGTCCAATATTGTTACGTGCCAACGGACCAACGAGGCCAGTTCGCCAGCGTCTTTAATGACTGTTGATTATGGTCAGAATCGGGCGGAACGGGGCTATCACTGTGGTTTTATGGTGTTTTTGCGTCAATTAAGGCGCCGTTATGGCGCCGGGGGCGACAGTTTCGGATCTGGCGCGAAGATTGTTTCCGCCTGCAAAAAACCGCTTGCCCCGAAATAAATTCTGCAAAAACTGCCCAATAAAGTCGCAAGTGTTTACCGCTTCGTCATAGGCTGCTGTCAGTTGTCTCGAAAAAATCGAGTCGCGATCAAAGGAAGTACCATGAGCAACGTGCAAGAACCGAGTTTCCGCGAAAGTGTAGACCTGATGTTCAACAGGGCGGTGGCGTTGATGGATCTTCCGCCCGGTCTTGAAGAGAAAATTCGCGTCTGCAACGCGACCTATACGGTTCGTTTCGGTGTGCGCCTGCGCGGCAAGATCCAGACCTTTACCGGTTACCGATCGGTCCATTCCGAGCATATGGAGCCGGTCAAGGGCGGCATCCGTTACAGCCTTGGCGTCAATCAGAACGAGGTCGAGGCGCTGGCGGCGCTGATGACCTATAAATGCGCACTGGTCGAAGCGCCCTTTGGCGGCTCCAAGGGCGGCCTGTGTATCGACCCGCGCGAATACGAGGAACACGAGCTTGAGCTGATCACCCGCAGGTTTGCCTATGAGCTGGCCAAACGCGACCTGATCCACCCCAGTCAGAACGTGCCGGCTCCCGACATGGGCACCGGCGAACGCGAGATGGCATGGATCGCGGACCAGTACGCGCGGATGAACACCACGGACATCAACTCCAAGGCCTGCGTGACCGGCAAGCCGATCAACGCGGGCGGTATTCAGGGCCGTGTCGAGGCGACGGGGCGCGGCGTGCAATATGCGCTGCAAGAGTTCTTTCGCCATCCGCAGGACGTGGCCAAGGCCAACCTGACCGGATCGCTGAACGGCAAGCGCGTGGTTGTGCAGGGTCTGGGCAACGTTGGCTATCACGCGGCCAAGTTCCTGTCCGAGGAAGACGGCGCGCTGATCACCGGGATCATCGAACGGGATGGTGCGCTCGTCGATGCCAAGGGCATCGACGTCGAGGCCGTGTCGCGCTGGATCCGCGATCATGGCGGCGTGAAGGGGTATCCCAATGCCGCCTATGTCGAGGACGGCGCGTCGGTGCTTGAGGCCGAATGCGACATCCTGATCCCTGCCGCGCTTGAGGGTGTGATCAATCTGAGCAACGCCGAACGTGTCAAGGCGCCGCTGATCATCGAGGCCGCCAATGGCCCCGTAACGGCGGGTGCGGACGAGATCCTGCGCGACAAGGGCTGTGTGATCATCCCCGATATGTACGCAAACGCGGGCGGTGTGACGGTGTCCTATTTCGAATGGGTCAAGAACCTGAGCCACATCCGGTTCGGCCGCATGGGCCGCCGCCAGGAAGAGGCGCGCCACCTGTTGATCGTGGAAGAGCTGGAGCGGCTGTCCAAGGACAAGGAGCTGGGCTGGACCCTGTCACCCGACTTCAAGGACAAGTACCTGAAAGGCGCGGGCGAGCTTGAACTCGTGCGCTCGGGTCTCGAGGATACGATGCGCACGGCCTATCAGTCGATGGCCGAAGTCTGGCGGTCGCGCGATGACGTGAAGGATCTGCGCACCGCCGCATATCTGGTGTCGATTGGACGCGTCGCTTCGAGCTATCGCGCCAAGGGTCTGTGACCGGACGCGGGCAGGGCGGATCATGCCTTGCCCGCGCCTGCCGTGCCGCTGAGCGCAGCACATTGGCAATTTTGCGCTGAAACGCATGTCGCTGGTAGGCCGGTGCGCGTCGGAAATTCCGGTGGTCTTGCGCTGACCCATTGATACTTCTTTCCCAATGCGACAGCGTACCGGCTGTGTGCTGCGGGAAAAGGACAGGTGATGGGCTTTGATCGGCTGATAAAAGGGTTTTCCGGCCTGCGGGTTCTGAAAGAAGGCCTGACAGGCAACACCGGCTGGACGCCGCACTGGCGCGATCCCGACCCAAAGCCCGAATATGACATCATCATCATCGGTGGCGGCGGCCACGGGCTGGCCACGGCGCATTATCTGGCATCGCAACACGGCATCACCAACGTGGCGGTTCTGGAAAAGGGATACCTTGGCGGCGGCAACGTCGGGCGCAACACCACCATCGTGCGCGCCAACTACATGCTGCCTGGCAACTCGGAGTTCTACAGCCATTCGCTGAAACTGTGGGAGGGGCTGGAAAACGACCTGAACTACAACGTCATGCATTCCCAGCGCGGCATCATCAACCTGTTCCATTCGGACGGCCAGCGCGACGCCTTTGCGCGGCGCGGCAACCAGATGATCGCTCAGGGCGACGACGCGATCCTGCTGGACCGCGCAGGCGTGCAGCGGTTGCTGCCCTATCTGGATTTCGACCAGACCCGCTTTCCGATCTATGGCGGGCTCTATCACAAACGCGGCGGCACTGCGCGGCACGATGCGGTCGCCTGGGGCTTTGCCCGTGGGGCGGACAGCCGTGGCGTGGACCTGATCCAGCAATGCGAGGTCACCGGCATCGACATCGAAAACGGCGCAGTGCGCGGTGTGCAGACCACGCGCGGAGCGATCCGTGCGAAAAAGGTCGGCATGGTGGTAGCGGGCCGCTCCAGCCAGGTGGCGGCGATGGCCGGAATGCGCCTGCCCATCGAAAGCCATGTCTTGCAGGCCTTTGTCACCGAAGGGCTGAAACCCTGCATCGACCACGTAGTGACCTATGGCATGGGCCATTTCTATATCAGCCAGTCGGACAAGGGCGGGTTGGTCTTTGGCGGTGATCTGGACCTGTATTCCAGCTATGCCAGCCGCGGCAACCTGCCCACCGCCGAACATGTGGTCGAGGCGGCGATGACCCTGATGCCGGTGATCGGCAAGGCAAAGATGCTGCGCAGCTGGGGCGGTATCATGGACATGACGCCCGACGGCTCGCCGGTGATCGACCGCACCCATATCGACGGGCTCTATGTGAACTGCGGCTGGTGCTATGGCGGGTTCAAGGCGACCCCGGCCTCGGGGCACACATTTGCGCATTTGCTGGCCACGGACACACCGCATCCGGTCGCGGCCAAGCTGCGGCTGGACCGTTTCCGCACCGGGCGCGGTATCTTGGACGAAGAGGCCACCGGGTCTCAGCACAATCTGCACTGACTGCCGGGGCTCCTGACGGGGGCTTGGGCCAGAAACATTTTTGAACCAGAGAAGATGCGGACGCTGCGCATCAAGAGGAACTGAACATGCGCTTGCCTTGTCCGATCTGCGGAGAACGGGACCGCCGCGAGTTTTACTATCAGGGGGCGGCGGTGGCGCTGAACCGACCGGCACCCGATGCGGATGCCGATACGTGGCAGGATTACGTATACCTGCGCGAGAACCAGCCCGGCGATCATGAGGAATTGTGGAGCCATGACGCCGGTTGCGGCGCGTGGCTGGTGGTGACACGCAATACGGTGACCCATGCCATACTCGGCGCGAAACTGGCGTCGGAGGCGGCGCGATGAGGGTTGCAGGCAAGGGGCACATCGACCGGAACAGCACGGTTCACTTCCGCTTTGACGGGATTGAATATCAGGGGCACGACGGCGACACGGTTGCTTCGGCGCTGTTGGCCAATGGCGTGCGCCTGATGGGACGGTCGTTCAAATATCACCGCCCGCGCGGCGTGTTGACCGCTGGCAGCGAGGAGCCGAATGCGCTGATGACCGTCGGTGTGGGCGCGGGGCGTGAGCCCAACGTGCGGGCCACGGTGCAGGAAATTTACGAAGGGTTGGAAGTGCGCTCGCAAAACGCCTTTCCGGCGCTGAACTTCGACCTGCTGGCGGTCAATGATCTGGCCGCGCCCTTCCTGTCGGCGGGCTTCTATTACAAGACCTTCATGTGGCCGCGCGCCTTTTGGGAAAAGCTCTACGAACCTGCAATCCGGCGGGCGGCGGGTCTGGGCGCGCTGAGCGGGCAGGCGGATCAGGACCGCTATGAAAAGGCATATGCCTTTTGTGACCTGTTGGTGATCGGAGCGGGGCCTGCAGGCCTGATGGCGGCACTGGTCGCGGCGCGGTCGGGAGCCGATGTGATCCTGGCCGACGAAGACCCGCGCATGGGCGGGCGGTTGCTGGCCGAGACCGAGGCGGTCGACGGGCTGGCGGGGGCCGATTGGGCCGCCGAAGTGGTGGCCGAGCTTGCGGGCATGGACAACGTGCGCCTGATGCCGCGCACCACGGTCACGGGGGCTTACGATCAGGGCACCTATGGCGCGCTGGAACGGGTGTCGCACCACATCGCGCGCCCCGACGGGCGGCTGCCGCGCGAAACCTTCTGGCGCATCGTCGCACAGCGCAGCATTCTGGCGGCCGGCGCACTGGAGCGGCCCATCGCGTTCCAGAACAACGACCGCCCCGGGATCATGACGGCGGGGGCCGTGCGTGCCTATCTGAACCGCTGGGGCGTGGCACCGGGCAAGGCGGTCACGGTATTCGCCAACAACGACGCGGCCCACCGCACCGCGCTGGACCTGATCGACGCGGGCGTACACGTGACGGCGGTTCTGGACAGCCGCGCGGACGCGCAGGCGCAAGGCGATTATCGTCTGATCCGTGGCGCGCAGGTCTGCAACAGCTCAGGCCGCAAGGGGCTGGATGCGATCACCTACCGGACCACCTCGGGGCAGGAGAAGCTGGCGACCGACTGTCTGGCCATGTCTGGCGGCTGGAACCCGACGGTGCACATGACCTGTCACATGAATGGGCGGCCCACGTGGGACGAAAGCATCGCCAGCTTTGTGCCGACGGCAGGGGCGATCCCCGGCATGACGGTTGCGGGGGCAGCGCAGGGGGTGTTTTCGACCCACGGCTGTCTGTCCTCGGGCGCAGATGCCGCGCGGACGGTCTTGCAGGACATGGGCCGGTCGGTGGCGGATGTTGCGGTGCCGGTGGCCGACGATGCCGCCTACGCGATTTCCCCGCTGTGGGCCGTCGCAGGCAAGGGCCGCGCCTGGCTGGATTTCCAGAATGACGTGACCGTCAAGGATGTCAAACAGGCGGCCACGGAAAACTTCCGCTCGGTCGAGCATATGAAACGCTACACCACGCAAGGTATGGCGACGGATCAGGGCAAGAACTCGAACGTGGCCGCCCTCGCCGTGCTGGCCGATGCGACGGGCCGTGGCATTCCCGAGACAGGCACCACCACGTTCCGCCCGCCTTATACGCCGGTCACCATGGCCGCACTTGGCGCGGGATCACGGGCCAAGGGGTTCGCACCCGAACGGCACACCACGTCCCACGCCGCCAGCGTCGCCATGGGCGCGCCGATGGTCGAGGCAGGGCTGTGGTATCGCCCTAGCTATTTCCCCCGCAAGGGTGAGAGCAACTGGAGACAGTCCTGCGACCGCGAGGTCGGCTTTGTCCGCAACACGGTGGGCGTCTGCGATGTGTCCACGCTGGGCAAGATCGACATCCAGGGGCCGGATGCCGCCAGGCTGCTGGATTTCGCCTATACCAACATGTTCTCCACGCTCAAGGTCGGGCGCGTGCGCTATGGGCTGATGCTGCGCGAAGACGGGTTCGTGATGGACGACGGCACAACCGCGCGGCTGGACGAGACGCATTTTGTCATGACCACGACGACAGCGGCCGCAGGGCCGGTGATGCGCCACCTTGAGTTTATCACCCAGGTGCACCACCCCGAATGGGACGTGCGGATCATGTCGGTGACCGAACAATGGGCGCAGTTTGCCATTGCCGGCCCCAAATCGCGCGATCTGGTGAACGGTCTGGTCGAAAGCCCCATCGACAACGAAAGCTGGCCGTTCATGGCCTGCGGTCCGGTGCGTGTGGCGGGGATCGACGCGCGGCTGTTCCGTATCTCGTTCTCGGGCGAGCATGCCTATGAACTGGCCGTGCCCGCCCGCTATGGCGATGCGCTGTTCCGTGTGCTGGTCAAACGGGCCGAAGCGCTGGCGGGTGGGGCCTATGGGATGGAGGCGCTGAACGTGCTGCGGGTGGAAAAGGGGCATATCACCCATTCCGAAATCCACGGACGCACGACGGCTTTTGACATCGGGATGGAGCGGATGATCTCGTCGAACAAGGATTGTATCGGCAAGACGATGGCGGCCCGCGACGGGCTGCTGGAAGACGACCGCGAGCAAATGGTGGGTTTCAAACCCGCCGGAGCAATCAAGAAACTCACCGCTGGTGCGCATCTTTATTCCGAAGGGGCGGAGGCGGTGCCCGAAAATGATCAGGGCTATGTGACCTCGGCTGCGTTCTCGCCGGACTTTGGCCACTATATCGCGCTGGGCTTTGTGCGGGGCGGTGCCGCGCGCCATGGTGACCGGTTGCGGCTGGTGGATGCCATGCGTGGCATCGACACGGTTGTCGAGGTGTGCCCCCCTGTGTTCATTGACCCCGAAGGAGGCCGCCTGCGCGGTTGATGATATGGCTGATACACTGACCCTGACCGCCACGTCGCCCTGTTACGGGCTGCTGCCCAAAACACTGGGCACCTGCACCTTGACGGAAACCGACCTTGGCACGCTGACATCGGTGGCCCCGTTCAAGGGGGCCGCGGTCTCTGACGCGCTCAAGGCCGCACATGGGATGGCCTTTCCGGCCCCCAACCGCGCCACCGGCAAGGCGGGCGCGCGCGCGATCTGGTTTGGCCGCGACATCGCCCTGCTGGCAGGTCCCGCGCCCGACCCAGGCTTGGGCGATCTCGCTGCGCTGACGGACCAATCCGACGCATGGGCCTGTGTCAGCCTGTCGGGGGACGACGCGGGTGCAGTTCTGGCGCGGCTGGTGCCGATCGACTTGCGGCCTGCCGCTTTCAAGCAGGGCCACACCGCCCGCACCCAGTTGGGCCATATGAACGCCTCGATCACCCGCACCGGGTCGGACAGCTTTCTGATCCTCGTGTTCCGCAGCATGGCTGCAACACTGGTTCACGATCTTGTAACAGCAATGGAAAGCCTGGCCGCACGGCACTAGGTTGCCCCAAACACCAATCGCAGTCCGAAGAGGCCCGATATGAAACGTATGTTAATGATTGCCACACTGGCCACCGTCGGCCTGTCCAACGCCGCAACGGCCGCTGACACCAAGGAACAAAGCTGTGCCTATCAGGCCGCTATCGTCTCCGCGGTGCAGGCCGCGCGTCTGGACGGGGTGAAAGAGCAAAAGGTGTCCGAAACCATCCTGGCCGGCGAGCCCAACTGGCCCGAAGGCTACAATGCCGCGATCCCGATCATCACCCCATGGGTGTATGAACAGGCCCGCAAGGACCTGAAAACCAAGGATTTTGCCGCCGCATGGTCGGAACTTTGCCTGCAACAATAAGCGCGCTGCTTCTTTTGGCCTAAAATATCCCCGCCGGAGGCTCCCGCAGTCCCGGCGGGGTGGTCCGCCTGAATTGATGTCACTTCGCGCCGCGTCTGGACTCTGACGCGCAGCGATACGATATAATAGGGCATGAGCCTGCCCCCCGGATTCCTTGACGAACTGCGCACCCGCCTCAGCCTGGGACAGGTTGTGGGCCGCAAGGTCATGTGGGACAGCCGCAAATCCAATCAGGCCAAGGGCGACCTGTGGGCGCCATGCCCGTTCCATCAGGAAAAATCCGCCAGCTTTCACGTCGATGACCGCAAGGGATTCTATTATTGCTTTGGCTGCCACGCCAAGGGCGATGCGATTTCCTTTGTCCGCGAGACGGAGAACGTCGACTTTATGGAAGCGGTGCGCATTCTGGCGGGCGAGGCCGGGATGCCGATGCCCCAGCGTGATCCGCAGGCCCAGCAAAAGGCCGACACCCGCACGCAACTGGCCGAGGTCATGGAGCAGGCGGTCCAATACTACCGGCTGCAACTGAAAACCGGCGCGGCGGCGGATGCGCGTGCCTATCTGGAGCGGCGCGGGCTGAGCCAGCAGGCGCTGGACCGCTGGGAGATCGGCTTTGCCCCCGATGTGTGGCAAGGGCTGTGGGATCACCTGAAGTCGAAGAATATCAGTGATGAGCTGATCATCGGCGCGGGGCTGGCCAAGCCCAGCCAGAAGGGCGGCAAGCCCTATGACACGTTCCGGGGCCGCATCATGTTCCCGATCCGCGATGCGCGCGGGCGCTGCACCGCCTTTGGCGGGCGCGCGATGGACCCGAACGACAACGCCAAATACCTGAACTCGCCCGAAACCGAGCTGTTCGACAAGGGGCGAAGCCTGTACAACCACGGCCCCGCGCGCACTGCCGCAGGCAAGGGCCAGCCGCTGATCGTGGCCGAAGGGTACATGGATGTCATCGCCCTGTCCGAGGCGGGATTCGAAGCGGCCGTTGCCCCGTTGGGCACAGCGATCACCGAAAGCCAGCTGCAAATGCTGTGGCGCGTGGCGCCCGAGCCAATCATCGCGCTGGACGGTGACACGGCAGGCCTGCGCGCGGCGATGCGGTTGATCGATCTTGCCTTGCCGCTGCTTGAGGCGGGGCAGTCGCTGCGCTTTGCGATGATGCCCGAAGGGCAGGACCCCGACGACCTGCTGAAATCGGCGGGTGCGCCCGCGCTGCAAAAGCTGCTGGACGGGGCCATGCCGATGGTTCGTTTGCTGTGGCAACGCGAGACCGAAGGCCGCGTCTTCGACAGCCCGGAACGCAAGGCGGCGCTGGACAAGGCGCTGCGCGAAAAGATCAAGACCATCGCCGATCCCTCGATCCGCAACCACTATGGGCAGGAAATCAAGGAACTGCGTTTCCAGCTGTTCCGCCCACAGCGCGCGCCGTCAGGCCAGCGCCGGACAGGCGGGCAGCGCACGGGGGGCGGCTTTGGCAAATGGCAGCCCCCGCCGGTGCCTTTGCAATCGACGAAATCCTCGGTGCTGGCCACAGGCACCGGCGACAGCGTGACCCATATTTTGCGCGAATCAGTCATTCTGGCAGCCTTGATCTCCTGCCCGGAAGTGGTGGAAAGCTTTGAAACGCCACTGGAAAGACTGCGTTGCATCAACCCCGACAACGCCGCCTTGCGCGACCTGATCCTGCGCCACGCGCATGAGGGCGCAGAGGTGTTGCGCGAAAAGATTTCCAGCGCACGCGGGCCCGAAGCCCTTGAAAACCTGTTGAATGCAAGCCATGTGGCAATCGTCCCATGCATTCGCACACCCGGCAACGCCGACATGGCCCGGATCACCGTGGCCGAAGAGCTTGCAAAACTTTCCGCAGCGCGTGGGCTGGACGCCGAAATTGCCGATGCCGCCGAAGATCTGACCGGCGTGGCGGACGAAGGCGTGACATGGCGGCTGAGCCGGGCGGCCGAAGCCGCAGACAGCGCCAACCGCAGCACCCAGAAAGAGGGCAGCGGAGACTTTGTAACCGCCGACAACGGCGTGAAGATGGAAAAAGATGAAGTGACCCGCAGTCGGGCTATGTTCGACGCTATCGACTTCTCAAAGCGGGGCAGAAAACAACACTAACAAGGTTTTCGTTGGGATTCCTTGAGGAAATGCCGTTACACGGGTGGCCGAATCACCCGAATCGTGAATGATTCCCTGTTAGCCGAATCACTTGAGAGTGATTCGCGACAGGAGTGCTTGAACAGGAGCAACCGATGGCCGCGAAAGACACAAACGACGACGCCAAGACCGACGATTCCGATACCGGTCACTCGCTCGACATGAGCCAGGCGGCCGTCAAGAAGATGATCGCCGAAGCCCGTGAGAAGGGCTATATTACCTATGATCAGCTGAACCACGTCCTGCCCCCCGATCAGGTCAGTTCCGAGCAAATCGAAGACGTGATGTCGATGCTGTCCGAAATGGGCATCAACATTATCGAGGACGAGGAAGCCGAGGACGAAGAGGGCAAGGGCTCGACCGAGCTTACGACCACCGAAGGCACCCGCGAGATCACACTGGGTTCGGGCACGTCCGAGAAACTGGACCGTACCGACGACCCTGTGCGCATGTACCTGCGCGAGATGGGCAGCGTCGAGCTGCTGAGCCGCGAGGGCGAGATTGCCATCGCCAAGCGCATCGAGGCCGGACGCAACACCATGATCGCGGGCCTGTGCGAAAGCCCGCTGACCTTTCAGGCGATCACCATCTGGCGTGACGAACTTCTGAGCGAAGACATTCTTCTGCGCGATGTGATCGACCTTGAGGCGACGTTCGGCGACCAGTTGGGCGATGACGTTGGCAACGAGCCGGTCGTTTCGGGTGGCAGCTCGGACAGCCAGAAATCAGGCGAAGGCGCCAAGACCGAGCTGGACGCCGACGGCAACCCGATTGCCCGCGACGACGACGATGACGAAGACGAACAGGCCAACATGTCGCTGGCCGCGATGGAAGCTGCGCTGAAACCGCAGGTTCTGGAAGCGCTCGACATCATCGCCGATGATTACGTCAAATTGTCCGAAATGCAGGACAGCCGGATCTCTGCCACGCTGAACGAGGACTCCAGCTTTAGCGAGGTGGACGAGACCACCTATCAAAAGCTGCGGTCCGAGATCGTGCTGCTGGTGAATGAACTGCACCTGCACAACAACCGTATCGAAGCCCTGATCGACCAGCTGTACGGCATCAACCGCCGCATCATGCAGATCGACAGCGCCATCGTGAAACTGGCGGATCAGGCGCGCATCAACCGCAAGGAATTCGTCGACGCCTATCGCGGCTACGAGCTTGACCCCAACTGGATGGAGCGGATGGGCGAAAAGTCCGGCCGCGGCTGGCAGATGTTCATCGAACGCTCGGCGGACAAGGTCGAGGAACTGCGTTCAGATATGGCGCAGGTCGGCCAGTATGTCGGTCTGGACATCTCCGAATTCCGTCGCATCGTCCAGCAGGTCCAGAAGGGCGAAAAAGAAGCCCGTCAGGCCAAGAAGGAAATGGTCGAGGCGAACCTGCGTCTGGTGATCTCGATCGCCAAGAAATACACCAACCGCGGCCTGCAATTCCTGGACCTGATCCAGGAAGGCAACATCGGCCTGATGAAGGCCGTCGATAAATTCGAATATCGTCGCGGCTATAAATTCTCGACCTATGCGACTTGGTGGATCCGTCAGGCGATCACCCGCTCGATCGCCGATCAGGCGCGCACCATCCGTATTCCGGTCCACATGATCGAGACCATCAACAAGCTGGTCCGCACCGGACGCCAGATGCTGCACGAGATCGGCCGCGAGCCGACGCCGGAAGAGCTGGCCGAAAAGCTGCAGATGCCGCTGGAGAAGGTCCGCAAGGTGATGAAAATCGCCAAGGAGCCGATTTCGCTCGAAACGCCCATCGGCGACGAGGAAGACAGCCAACTGGGCGATTTCATCGAGGACAAGAATGCCGTGCTGCCGCTGGACAGCGCCATTCAGGAAAACCTCAAGGAAACGACGACACGGGTTCTGGCCTCGCTTACCCCGCGTGAGGAACGTGTTTTGCGGATGCGTTTCGGCATCGGCATGAACACCGATCACACGCTCGAAGAGGTCGGCCAGCAGTTCAGCGTGACCCGCGAACGTATCCGTCAGATCGAGGCCAAGGCGCTGCGCAAGCTCAAGCACCCCAGCCGGTCGCGCAAGCTGCGTTCGTTCCTGGACCAGTAAGGACGGGGGACCATGTCCCGTCCGGTTGACGTTCTGCCACCAACACAGGTCGCGGTCCTTGCGGGCCGCGACCTGATTGTTTTTGACGGGGAATGTGTGCTCTGCTCGGGGTTCTTCCGCTTTGTCCTTTTGTCCTGCGCCATGATCACGCGGAACGGTTCTGTTTCGCCACGGCGCAATCGCCGCCGGGGCAGGCGCTGTACCGCGCGCTGGACCTGAACCCGACCGAATTTCAGACCAATCTGGTGATCGTGAACGGGCGCATCTACGAAAATCTGGATGCTTTCGCGGCGGCCATGTCGGTGCTGGCTTGGCCATGGCGGGCGTTGGCGGTGGTGCGGTTCATTCCCGCGCCCATCAGGCATCCGTTGTACCGGCTGATCGCCCGCAACCGGTATCGTCTGTTCGGGCGCTACGACACCTGCATGGTGCCGACGCCGGACGTCAGGGCGCGTTTTATCGACACTGCGCCCTGACCGCGCCCTGACTTCTGGCTCAATTCGTCGGCATCAGGAACACTTCGCGCACCGTGTTGCGTGGGTTGGCGTTCAGCGCGTGCACCACAGCGTCGGCCACGTCCTCGGGTTGCAGCTTGTCGGGCTTGCCTTCGTCAAAGAATGCCGTGTTGACCATGCCGGGTGCGATGACCGTGCAACGCCCGCCCCATTCCTTCATTTCGTCGGCCAGATTGCCGCCATAGCCATGCACGAACCATTTGGACGCACCGTAAATCGATCCCTTGATATGGGTGCGGCCAGCAGCTGATCCTGTCAGGACCATATGTCCTTTGACCGGTTTCAGGTGCGGCATCGCCACTTTGGCCGTGTAGAGCAGGGCCAGGATGTTCAGGTGTATCAGGTCCTGCCATTCCTGCGGGTCACCGTTTTCGGTGCCCGGCGTGTTCAGCCCCATCCCCGCGTTGGCATAGGCCGCATGAACGCCGCCGAACTTCGCCGCAAGCTTGTCGATCGCATTCTGTTGCTGGGCCAGATCGGTGGCGTCACCGGGCAGGGCCATGGCTTGATCGCCGATGTCGTCCACCAGCGCAGCCAGCTTGTCCTTTGAGCGGGCAAACAGACCGACATTCCAGCCCGCCTGGGCTGCGGCCCGTGCCGTGGCCGCCCCGATGCCAGAGGATGCGCCGGTGATGAAGATTGTCTTGCTTGTCATATCTGTCTCCTTATGTGCGTCACGCCACCAACGCCTCAGTCGCTGATATGTTCAGTTACAGGCATGTGATTGGGGTTGCCGCCGCTGAGCGCTATATATGCTCTTATATTATGTGCTCTGATGAACAGGAGAATTCTCATGTCCCGCTTTCCGCTTGCCGCCGGCGTGGCGCTGGCCCTGACCGCCGTGTCTGCTAATGCCCAAGTCTTTGGTCTGTATTTTCCGTCAAAACTGGATGTAAACCCGCTTTCGGCCACGACATTCGAGGTGATTGAAAAGGACGGCGTCGGGCCACGCGGGATTTGGTGCGCAGCGGCGAATTACGCGATCAACGATCTGGGCAAGCAACGCGGGCGCATCTACATCGTGACGCCGCGTGGTCCTGCCAAGACCGAAGCCGGAGCCAAGGGCGTGACATTTTCCACCCAGGACCCCGGCATTGCCGCCAACACCGGTTATTCGGTGACCACGGACGTGGCCGGTGCCAACCTTCTGGTGATTCACGCCGAACAGTTCTGCAATGACAACATCATCGAACCGGGCGACATCTTTCCCTGATGCGACCGTTCTGATGCCAATGACCACAAAGGATTTATTCATGTCTCGCCCGCTTTTCACGCTGATTGCCCTGGCTGTCGCCACGCCCGCGCTGGCGCAGGATTTTACCGCCGAGAACCGGCTGTCCGTTGCGCCGACATCCGGCGATGCCTTCGAGGTGATCGAAGCACAGGGCGCGGGCGCGCGTGAATTGTGGTGCGCGGCGGGCGACTATGCGCGCGACCAGTTGAATGCGGCCAACAGCGCGCGGCTTTATGTCGTGGCCCCGCGCGGTGACAGCCAGACGGCGCCGGGGCACAAGGCGGTGGCCTTTGCACTGACGCCTCAGGGTGCCACGCCACGCACGGCTGTTGTTCTGGGCTTCTCGACATATAACGCGGGGTCTAACCTGTCTGTGGCCCATGCGGTGAGCCTGTGCGGCGGTATGCTCGGGCGCGACGAGATGTAAGCCCATGGGGCGAACCGCTTGCAGCGTGGGCCGCACTGCGGCACCCTGACCCCATGCAGACACAGTTCCAGATCGACACCCGCGGCCCCGGCCTGACCGAGTTCACCGACACCGTCGCACGATGGCTGCGCGGGCAGGGGGATGGGATGCTGACCCTGCTGGTGCAACACACCTCGGCATCGCTGTTGATACAGGAAAACGCTGACCCCGAGGTGCAGACCGACCTGCACAACTATTTCGCACGGCTGGTGCCGCCCACAACCGATCCGTCGATGTCCTATCTGACCCACACCTACGAAGGGCCCGACGACATGCCCGCCCACATCAAGGCCACGATGCTGCCCGTGTCATTGTCGATCCCGGTGGCGGCGGGGCGCATGGTTCTGGGCACATGGCAGGGCATCTACCTGTTCGAACACCGCAACCGCCCCCACCAGCGCAAGGTCGCGGCGCATTTCAGGGCAGATTAGGCGGACAAACCGCAAAAAGGGGCGGCTTATCTAGCGGTGGCATTTCCCCTCTACCCAAAACCTAGGTTAGGTCCTATAACTGTGGATAAGTGCGGGTCAAACCCCACAACACAGGCAGGACAGAATAAGGGGACAGGCCAATGCGCTGCCCATTTTGCGGGAATATAGACACTCAGGTCAAAGACAGCCGACCGGCAGAGGATCATGTTTCGATCCGGCGCCGTCGCTTTTGTCCGGCCTGCGGTGGCCGGTTTACCACCTATGAGCGGGTGCAATTGCGTGACCTCGTGGTCATCAAGTCCAGCGGCAAACGCGAGGATTTCGATCGCGACAAGCTGGAACGGTCCATTCGCATTTCGATGCAGAAACGCCCCATCGAGCCGGAACGCATCGACCAGATGATTTCGGGTATCGTGCGGCGGCTGGAGTCGCTGGGCGAGACTGACATTCCGTCCAAAAGCATCGGCGAGATCGTGATGGAGGCCCTGGCCCGCATCGACACCGTCGCCTATGTGCGATTTGCCAGTGTTTACAAGAATTTCCAGGCGGCTGATGACTTTGACAAGTTCGTACAGGAACTGCGTCCCGACCAGCCCATGGATGAGTGAGCACCGCATCTGACAGCCGGTACATGGCGCTGGCCCTGTCGTTGGGACGGCGGGGGCAGGGCAACACCGCCCCCAATCCGGCCGTGGGCTGTGTGATCGTGTCCGGTGGCCGCATCGTGGGGCGTGGCTGGACCCAGCCGGGCGGGCGGCCCCACGCCGAAGTCGTGGCGCTGGATCAAGCCGGTGACGCAGCGCGCGGGGCGACGGTCTATGTGACATTGGAACCCTGCGCTCATCACGGCCAGACACCGCCCTGTGCGCAGGCGTTGATCGACGCGGGCGTGGGCCGCGTGGTGGTGGCCGTGGCCGATGCCGACGGGCGTGTGGACGGGCGCGGGCTTGCGATGCTGCGCGATGCCGGGATTGCCGTGGACGAGGGCCTGATGGCCAACAAGGCCTTTGCGGACATGGCCGGCTTTTTCCGTCGCATCGTCACCGGGCGGCCCGAGGTTACGTTGAAACTCGCCAGCAGCTTTGACGGGCGGATCGCCACGGGCACCGGCGAAAGCCAGTGGATTACCGGACCTGAAGCGCGGCGCGTGGGCCATTCCATGCGCTTGCGGCACGACGCTGTCATGGTCGGCGGCGGCACTGCGCGGCATGACGACCCGTCGCTGACGGTGCGCGACATGGGGGTGACCCGCCAACCGGCCCGCGTGGTTGTCTCGCGCAGGCTGGATCTGTCCATGCTGGGCAATCTGGCGCGCACCGCGCGCGAGGTGCCGGTGATCCTGTGCCATGGCAAGGATGCGGACAAGGACCTGCAAAAAGCGTGGGAAGAGCTGGGCGCTGTGCTGCTGCCCTGTCAGGTCTCGGGCGGGCAACTGGACACCCATGACGTGCTGGCCCAATTGGGCGCGCACGGGTTGAACCGTGTCTATTGCGAAGGCGGAAGTGCGCTGGCCGCGTCTTTTCTGGCGAATGATCTGGTCGACCGGCTTGTGGGCTTTACCGCAGGCTTGACCATCGGGGCCGAAGGGTTGCCGGGCGTTGGTGCGCTGGGTCTGGGCGCGCTGTCCGAGGCGCCGCGCTTTGATCTGGTCGAGACGCGCGTTGTGGGGCCGGATGTGATGCACATTTGGGAACGCGCCGAAGGTTGAACAAACCTTAACGCCACAGATGCGCGTATGAGGCAAAGACACCCTGTAATTTTGCCACCATCCGGTTCAGCGGGCCGGGGTGCGGCACGTCGCCCGTGGTCAGCCGGTCCGCGACCACCTCGACAGGGCAGGGCAGGCCGGTTTTCGGGTCGAAATAGCGCGGATAGTCGATCAGCGTCGCATGAACCAGCCCCGCCAGATCGGGCAGCGCACGGCGGCGCGGTGGCACGTCGCCGCGATCATCGGTCAGCCCCCAACCGGCATAGAACGGCGCGCCGGTGGTGGTGACGGGCACGCGCCGGATCAGCGCCTCGAACCCGGTCAGCGATGTCATCGTCCACAGCCGGTCGACCTGTCCCAGCAAGGCCGCGATGTCGGCACCCTTGGCCACCAGATCGGCAATCTCGCTGGCATCAAAGGCCCCGGCGCGCAGGCCTGCCTCGACGTCGGGGTGGGGTTTGTAGATCAGCGTGGCGTCGGGGTGCGCTGCACGGGCGGCCTTTAGCAGGGCGCGGTTTGTACATATTTCGCCCGCTCCTGTACGAATTGACGCGTCGTCTTCGACCTGTCCCACGACCAGCACACGCGGGCCATCCGGCAGGTCGGGCAGCGCACCGCCAAGGTTGTATTTGCCCAAGCCGGCATCGGTCAGCCGGCGCATCAGCGCCTCGGCGCGGGTGCGTTGGTCGGGGCGCAGGCTGGCGCGCTTTGCGATCAGCTGTTCCAGACGGCTGGGCTGTGACGGGTCGTAGTAAATGCCCAGATCGTCCGTCACCAGCGACAAGGGCGGCACCAGTTCCGCACCAAGGCCCCGCGAGCGCAAAAAGCCGTCCTCGACGCGCACGGCATCGTGGTGGGCGGCAGTGGCCTTGCCCGCCCAGACCATCCACGGGCGCCGCGCCTCGCGGGCGCGGGTGGGATCATCGAGGAACACCATCCGTTTGTGACGGCCAAAGACCTGCTGCAAGGGCTTGCGCTTCCACAGGCGCATCCCGCTGGCGACCCATCCCTGATGGTCGGCCCGCCACGCGCGTGTCTGCGCGGCCAGCGTTTCAATCGCGGTTTCGGCGCTGCACAGCGCATCGCGGTAGGGATCGTACCATGTCGGATAGAGCAGCATCGCGCCTGCAAACAGCTGCGCGCGTGTCAGGTTGCGCTGGCGGCGCTGGACGGGGAATTCGTCCGTGGTCAGGCCCCAGCCCGCATAGAACGGCTGACCAAAGACGCGCGGCTTGTGCCCTGCGTAGATCGCCTCGAACCCCAGTTGCGAGGATACGGTGTAGACGCCGATGGCCCCCTCGAACAGGGTCCAGGGGCTGATGGCCTCGTCGATCATGGTGATGCGGTCACTGCAATCGGCAGCGGTGAAATAGCCCTGCCGGAACCCGTGCGTGGTTTCGGGGTGCGTCTTGATCAGGATCGGCGCGCCGGGGTGTTCTTCTTGCGCGACGAACAGCATCTCCAGAAACCGGTTGCGGTCGGCGCCGCTGGCGCGGACCGAGGCATCACCGAAGGTTTGGTCGATGACCACCACATAGCCCGGCGGCAGGGCCGGACGTGTTGCGTCAAAGGCGGTGTATTTGGTCAGGTGCGCCTCTTGCATCCGCGCGATGCAGCCGCGTGCGCGGTTCAGCAGGGCGGTGTCGTCCAGCGGATTGTCACGCAGGATCTGCTCCAGATCGGACGGCTGCGCAGGGTCGAAATGCGCGCCCGAATGGTCGATCAGCAGGCCCAAGGGGGGATCATCCGCCCGGCCAGAGGCCCGCCCCGGATGCAGTGACCGCAGCCACGCATCCTCGATCCGCACCAGCGGAGCACCGTGTTTGGCCGCCATCGCCTCGCCGCGGTGCGCGGTGGGGCTGTTGCCCCAGACACCGACCAGATCGCCGTCGCGCGGAATGCCCAAGGCGATGCGATACCCCGCCAGCGTCAGAATGCGGCGCAGTCGCGGCTGAGTCAAAAAACCGCCGTTGTAAACGCAAAGCCGCCGGGCCCTTTCAGGTCCGGCGGCGTGCATGTCCTGCGGTGCAGGGATCAAGCGTCAGTTTCCGGCAAGGCTCGACAGCGAGTTGACGGAACCCGCAGGTCCGGTCAGCGCCGAGAGGATCTTGGTGAACTGTGTATAGGGTGCTTCGGTCACATACAGCGTGTCGCCGTCGCGGATCAGGAAATCGCGCGCTTCGAACATGCCGTTGGGCTGGGTCAGGTCCAGCACATAGACCATGCGCTGTGCGCCTTGCAGGTCGTTGCGTCCCAGAACCGAATTGGCAATCTCGGGCTCCTCGTTGCGCATGACGAAAATGCCGGTGGGGTCTGCGGTGGCGGGGTTCAGGCCGCCCACGCGCGCGATCGCTTCCAGCGCGCTCATGTTCTGGCTTTCAAACGGGACGCGGGCCTGACCACCGGTGGCACCCAGGGCGGTAAAGGCACGGGTGTCTTCCTCGATCAGGATACGGTCACCGCCGCGCAGCGCGATGTCCAGTTCGGGGTGGTCATAGAGGTCCTGCAACCAGATCTTGCCGCGCGTGCTGCCGCGGATCACGGTGATCTGTGCGATTTCGGGGGCGACGGTCACACCACCGGCGCGGGCCAGCATGGCCCCCAGCGTGCGGGTGGGCCGTTCGATGGCATAGACGCCCTGACCGCCAACCGCGCCGATCAGCGACACGGTCGATCCGTCACCGGCGACACGGCGCACCTCGACCTGCGGGTCGGGGGTCTGGTCGGCCAGTTTGCCGGTGATTATGCGGCGGATCGCTTCGGGTGTGTTGCCCGATGCCTTGATGCGGCCCGCATAGGGGATAAAGATGAAACCCGACCCGTCGACCTGCACTTCTTCCAGCTGGGTCGCGGGCGAACCCTCGACGCCCAACAGCGGATCGTCGACGTTTTCATAGATGGTCAGACCCAGCACGTCGCCGGGCTGGATCGTGTCCGATCCCAGCCGCCCTGCGTTCTTCAGGCTGTCGGAAAATCCCAGCGCGGGCACCACCGATGTGGCGCGCGTCACACGATCGTTTACGGCGACGATAAATGAATCACCCTGTCTCTGGACCGAACCCGCGAAAATCTGCCGTTTGTTGGGGCCGACCTGAGGCAAGCCACAAGAACTGACAACAGCCAAAACTGTCAGCAGCGCAACAGGGCGCGCCCACTTGGAACCATGGAATATCACTGCGCGGTCTCCTCGACCTATTTTATTCTGCCTCGAAATCCCCGATTGTTTCGGGGTATTTGGGACCACGCTAGCGGAATCCGCAGATAAAATCTACCGCTAGGGGTAGTGTTGTTCAGTTCACCAACCGCAACTGTTGCCGTGGAGCCGCGCTTCCCGATTTCAGCGCGTCATAGGGGTCCTCGGGGGACAGCATCATATCGACCACATGGCGCAGCAACTGCCGCCGTCCGCGTGCGGAATAGAAACCGCCCGGCAACTGTGAAGTTTCCAGCAGGTAACGCCTGTAATCCTTGTAGGCCTTGTTGTCGGGTCGCGTCGCGCCCTTGAAAAAATCGGGCAGCGCCTGATCCGAGACGAATTCCGGCTGGTTGTAGACCGCGTCGCCAAAGACCTTGAGCGGAATTCCGCGCCACAAGACCTGCTGGCCTGCGGTCGAGTTCACGGTAACGGCGCTGCGCGCTTCGTTCATCAGGCCGGCCAGCTTGCCGCCGCGCACATAGTGCACGCGGTCGCTCACATCAAATTCACGCGCCAGCTTGCGCACAGCGCGGCGCACGGGCACGCGACCGTCCTCCAGCGGATGATCCTTGAACACAAGGTGATGGTGGCCCGGCGCGCCCTTGGCAAAGCCCTCGACGACCACCTTGAGAAAGTCGGTCATCGTGTCAAAGGGCGAATGTTGCTGAAAGCTGGAGTCATGTTCCAGTTGCAGCAACGCCAGATGATAGGGAAATCCGCCGTGGCGCACCCGCAGCGTGCTGATCCGCCGGTCGATGGCATGGGCGGGCATCAGCAGCAGGCGGCGCACATAGAGCTGGAATTCCTTGGTCACGCTGATGCTGCGGTGCGGGCGAAAATTGCGATAGTCGCCGTTCCGGAACATCACGAACCAATGGTACAGCGCGCCGTAAAACACATGCTGGCGCATGTCGCCCCAGTGGGCGGGAGGCAGGGGGGCCTCCATGTCGGACATGGCCAGCGCCTCTTGCATTTGCGGGATGGTCATATTCATCAGCCGCGAATTGCCGTTGGTGCCGCCGCGTTCGTATGTGACCCAATAGGGACGCATATAGCCTTCTTCGAACACATGAACCGTGATGCCGCGCCGCTTGGCCTCGGCCACGGCGGTGGCATGGACGGGCCGGGTGTCGCCATAGAGCACGATGTCGGTGACCTTGCGCGCGGTGCACAGGTCGGCAAAGGTCTGCGGCCAATCCTCGGCGCTGCCGCGATAGGGGATATAGCTGGACGGATGGAACCAGAACGCACGGTCGCCTGCGTTAAAACCGACACGGCACACCGACACATCCGCACGGCGCAGCATTTTCCCAAGACGGTTGAAAAATGGTCCGTGCGGGCCCTGCAAAAACAGGAAAACGCGATGTGGATCGGTGGCGCTGGTCATCTGTCCTCTGATAATCGGTTCGGGTTATCATTGAATGACCACCCAAATCCGGCTGAAATATGACTGTCGTCGGGCAATTGCGCAATGGCTGCGGGTCTTGCGTGTGCGGGCAGGCACGTTTAGCTGGAGGGAACAGTTTCAGGGGGCAGCAGCCATGTTTACAGGGATCATCACCGATATCGGCAAAGTCGTGTCGCTGACACAGTCGGGCGACCTGCGCGCACGCATTGAAACCGCCTATGACACGGACGGCATCGACATGGGCGCGTCCATCGCGTCGGATGGCGTGTGCCTGACCGTCGTGGCGCTGGGCGACAGCTGGTACGACGTGGATATCAGCGCCGAGACCTTGTCCAAGACCAACCTGGGCGCATGGACCGAAGGCAAGCGTGTCAATCTGGAGCGCGCGCTGAAGGTGGGCGACGAATTGGGCGGGCATATCGTGTCGGGCCATGTGGATGGCGTGGCCGAGGTGATTTCCGTCACGGATGAGGGCGACAGCACGCGGGTGCTGTTGCGCGCGCCGGCCCCCCTGTCGCGGTTCATCGCACCCAAGGGGTCGGTGGCGCTGAACGGGACGTCGCTGACGGTGAACGAGGTGCAGGGCGATGTGTTTGGCATCAACTTTATCCCCCACACCAAGGAAATGACCACATGGGGTGACGTGGCTGTGGGCGATGCGGTCAACCTTGAGATTGACACGCTGGCCCGTTACGTCGCGCGGCTGGCCGAAGCGGGCTGAGGCTTTGGCGGCCTGACCTTATGCGTCCAGCGCCGCCATGCCTTTCTGGACATTCTCGACAACCGCTCGGAATTGCGGCGTGCTGGCGACGTGCGGCGTGATGAAGATGCCGGGATGATCCCACAACGGGCTGTCCTTGGGCAGCGGTTCGGTGTCGAACACATCCAGTGACGCACCTGCCAGATGCTTGCTGTCCAGCGCGGTGATCAGGTCCGCCTCGTTCAGATGCGCGCCGCGTCCCAGATGGATCAGCGCGGCGCCTTTGGGCAGTTTGGAGAACAGGGGGGCGGACAGCAGGCCCGTGGTTTCGGAGGTCAAGGGCAGGACGTTGATCAGAATATCGGTCTGGGCCAGGAAGGCGTCGATATTGTTGTTGGTCATGTGGCTGATGCCGGGCGTTGCCGGATCGGGTTGGCTGCGCGACAGGGTGGTCACGGTATAGCCAAGAGCCGACAGACCCTTTGCAATCGCACGCCCCATCGGCCCGTATCCCATCACGCCGATGCGTTTGAGCGTCGGGCTTTGATCGCCCACGCGGCGCGCCCATTTGTGTGCGCGCTGGGCGTTGATGAAATCACCCATGCGGCGCTGGTGCCAGATCACGTGGAAGGCAGCAAAGCCTGCCATCTGTTGCGCCTGATCGGGGTCCTCGACGCGAAAGACCGGCACATCGGGCAGCGACGGGCAGGCCGCGATGGCGTCCATGCCGGCCCCTGCGGAAAACACCGCGCGCAGGTTGGGGTAGGGGGCAAAAGCGTCATTGGCGGGGACGAAGGAGAACACAAACTCGACTTCGGCGGGGTCCTCGACCTCTTCGGGGCGCAGCAGCGTGATCTCGGGCGCGACCTCGGCAAAGACGGGGCCGAAAAAGCGCATCAGGTCGATTGCCTCGCAGGTGGCAACGCCGGTCCATCGTTTCATTCTGCGGCCTTTCCCCAGCCTCCGCCCGGCACGGCCGCCAGCAGTTTCTGGGTGTAATCGTGTTGCGGGTTCAGGAACACGTCAGAGACGGGCCCGATTTCAACGAGCTTGCCCCGTTGCATGACAGCGATCCTGTCGCACAATTGCGCGGCCACGCGCAAGTCGTGGGTGATGAACAGGATCGACAGATCGAACTGGCGGCGCAGGTCGCGCAGCAGGTCCAGCACCTGCGCCTGAATGGACACGTCGAGCGCCGAGACCGCCTCGTCCGCGATGATCAGCTCGGGGTCCATCGCCAGCGCGCGGGCGATGCCGATGCGCTGGCGCTGGCCGCCGGAAAACTCGTGCGGGAACCGGTCGACGGCCTCGGCGCCAAGGCCCACGGTTTCCATCAGCTCGCGCGCACGGGCGCGGGCCTTGTCCTTTGGGACGCCCTTTGCCATCGGTCCGTCGGTCAGCGCGCGCATCACCCGCTGGCGTGGGTTCAGCGAGGCATAGGGGTCCTGGAACACCATCTGCACCTTGTGCCGTGCAGCGCGCAGATCGCTTTCCGACAGAGCGGCCATATCGGTGCCGCCGACCAGAATTTCGCCGGCATCCGGCGTCACCAGTCGTACAACCGCGCGGCCCAGGGTGGATTTGCCCGAACCGGATTCACCCACCAGCCCCAGCACCTCGCCCTTGGCGATGGTCAGCGACACATCGTCGATGGCACGCACGTCGCGGCGCGGGCGGAACAGGCCGCCGCCGGTGTGATAGGTTTTCTTCAGGTGGCGCACTTCCAGCGCGGGGGCTTTCTCGACGGCAACCGATTGCGGCACCAACCCTGTCGGGATCGCTTCGAGCAGGCGTTTGGTATAGTCGTGTTGCGGGTTCTCCAGCACCTCGGTCGCCGTGCCGCGTTCGACGATTTCGCCGTGGCGCATGACGATCACGCGGTCGGCAATTTCGGCCACCACGCCAAAGTCGTGGGTGATGAACATCACCGCCATGCCGTGCCGTTCGCGCAGGTCAAGGATCAGCTTGAGGATCTGCGCCTGTGTCGTCACGTCCAGCGCGGTCGTGGGTTCGTCCGCGATCAGCAGTTCCGGCTCCAGTGCCAGCGACATGGCGATCATCGCCCGCTGGCGCTGCCCGCCCGACAACTGAAAGGGATAGGCGCGGATGATCTTTTCGGGATCGGGCAGGCCGACCTCGCGCACCAGGTCCAGCGCGCGGGCCTTGCGCTCGGACGGGGTGTGGCGCTTGTGGGCCTCGAACACTTCGGCGATCTGTTCGCCGATGCGCATCAGCGGGTTCAGTGCCGTCATCGGTTCCTGAAAGATCATCGCGATACGGTCGCCGCGCAGGGCGCGCTGTTCGATCTCGGAGACTTGCAGGATGTCCTTGCCCCCAAATTCCGCAGTTCCTTTGGCCACGGTCACGCCTTCGGGCAGCAGACCCATCAGCGCGTTGGCGGTCATCGACTTGCCCGAGCCGCTTTCGCCCACGACACAAAGGATCTCGCCCTTGGCGATCTCGTAGGTGCAATCCTTGACCGCAAAGGGACGGTCTGCCCCCGACGGCAGGGCGATGGACATGTCGGTGATGGACAGAACGCTCATGACTTGCCCTTTCGTGTCAGATGCGGGTTCAGGGCGTCGTTCAGCCCCTCGCCGATCAGGTTCAGCGCCAGCACGGTCAGAACGATGGCGACGCCGGGAAAGAACGACAGCCACCAGGCCGAGCGGATGACGGTGCGCGCCGCCCCGATCTGATAGCCCCAGGACATGATGTTGGGATCACCCAGACCAAGGAACGACAGCGAGCTTTCCAGCAGGATCGCGGTTGCGACCATCAGCGAGGCCATGACGATGATGGGCGACACCGTGTTGGGCAGCACCTGACGGGTCAGGATGTGCAGGTTCGACAGACCCGCCAGCCGCGCCGCATCGACGTATTCGCGGCGGGTGACGGACATCACCTCGGCCCGCACCAGACGCGCGACGGGGGGCCATGACACGATGGCGATGGAGATGGTGATCGAGGTCAGCGAGGGTTCCAGGATCGCCACCAGCACGATGGCGAGGGCAAAGTTGGGGATGGTCTGGAAAAATTCGGTAAAGCGCATGGCGATCTCGTCGACCCAGCCGCCGTAGAACCCTGCGACAGCCCCCAGCGGCACGCCGATCAGCAGCGCCATCACAGTCGAGACAAGCCCCACCAGCAGCGACACCCGCGCGCCGTAGATCAGACCGGCCAGCACATTGCGGCCCAGCGTGTCAGTGCCCAGCGGCAGCCCGTCGGTGTCGAAGGGGGCCAGGAACGGGCGTTGCACCATGGCCCACGGTCCTTTGGGGAACATGACGGGGGCCAGCAAGGCGATGATGATGACCGCGATCAGAACGATCAGGCCGATGACGGCGGCGCGGTTGGTGGCGAAACGGCTCCAAAGACTCATGGGTGCTCTCCTATGCCTTTTGCCCGATGCGCGGGTCGATCAACCGGTAGACGATGTCGGTGATGATGTTGAAAATGATGACCATCAGCGCCGAGACGAGGAAGACGCCGAGGATGGTGTTGTAATCGCGGGCTGCAAGGCTCTCGAACATCAGCCGACCGATGCCGGGCCAGGCAAAGACGGTTTCGGTCAGCACGGCACCGCCCACCAGTTGCCCCGCCTGAAGCCCGGCCAGCGTGACCACCGGCAGCAGCGCGTTGCGCAGGATGTGGCGGCGGCGGATGACGGACGGGGCCAGCCCCTTGGCGAGGGCGGTTTTTACGAAATCCTGTTGCGCCACTTCCAGCATCGAGGCGCGGGTCATCCGCATATAGACCGCCATGAAGAACAGCCCCAGCGTCAGCGCCGGCAGGATCAGGTGTTTGAGAATGTCGATGGCGCGGTCGAACCCGCCATAGCCGCTGCCGACGGTTTCATAGCCAAAGCCGGGCAACCAGCCCAGTTGGACCGAAAACACCAGCACCGCCATCAGCGCGGCCCAGTAGAGCGGCGTGGCATAGAACAACAGCGCGGTGCCGGTGATCAGGCTGTCGGTGAACTTGCCCACCCGTGCGGACGCTGCAACGCCCAGCGCCACACCGGCCAGCAGCGAAATCCAGAAGGCGGTCAGCGTCAGGATCAGGGTCGCGGGCAGCCGTTCCAGGATCAGGTCCAGCACCGGCGCGCCCTGACGGAAGGAATAGCCAAGGTCGAGGGTCAGGATGTTGCCCACATATCGGTAAAGCTGCACATACAGCGGTTGATCCAGACCGAACTGCGCGCGCAGATCGGCGATCATCTGTTCATCTGCCGCACCCGCTTCGCCCGCCAGCACGACGGCCGGATCGCCCGGTGCGGCGTGGATCAGGAAAAAGTTCAGCACCGCAATGGCAAGAAGCGTCAGCGCCGCCTTGAGCAAGCGCCCGAGAATCGTTCCGGCAATGGCCATCAGATGTCACCTGTAAGTCTTGGGTCGCCCTGAAAGGCGCACCAGTCACGTGTCACCCCCGAAAGGGTGCAGGGGCGAGACCCGAAGGTCCCGCCCCCTCGATTGGGTTTACTGTTCGATCCAGGCGTCGCGCAGACCGTCGTTCAGGCCGATCCCCGTGGTGATCAGGTTCTTGACGTTGCAGCGGTAGATCGTGGGGAACTCGATCTCCAGCAGCCATGCGACGGGGACATCCTCGACGATCTGTTGCTGGATCTCGGTGTACAGTTCCTGCCGTTTCGCGTTGTCCGGCTCGATCGCGGCGGCGGCCCATTTCTTGTCCAGCTCGGGGTTTTCGTAGCCCTCGACGTTGTTCCACGGGCTGCCCTTCTTGATCTGGTCGGCGGTATAGTTCCGCGCGACACCCAAGGCCGGATCGCCGTACTGGTAGAGATAGGTAAAGGCCATGTCATAGTCCCAGTTGGCCGTCTTCTCGTTCCAGCCCGCGACGTCAGCCGAGTCGATGTCGACCTTGATGCCGACCTCTTCGAGGTTCTGCTTTACCGCTTCGGCCCAGCGCTGCCATGTCTCGCCGTAGGGCAGGGGCAGAACGCGCACCGGCGTGCCGTCATAGCCCATTTCGACCAGCAGTTCCTTGGCCTTGTCTGGGTCATGCGGGTACTGCGGCACATCGTCGGAGTAAAAGTTGGTCTTGGACGACACGGGGCCGGTGGGCACTTTGCCGAAACCGTTCCAGACCACGTCTTTGACGAACTCGCGGTCCAGCGCGAACATGACCGCCTGGCGGAAGCGTTTGTCCGAGGTCGGCCCTTCGCGGTTGTTCAGCCACATCCATGCGTGCGGCGCAAAGAATTCCCAACCCGCGGAGGTCGAACACACGCCGTCCATCTCTGTCAGGCGCTTCACGTCCCAGTTTTCGACAGCGCCACCGGGGAGAACCGACACTTCACCGGTTTCAAAGGCCACGGCGCGCGAGGCTGCGTCAGGGACCACACGGTAATACAGGTCGTCGATGTGCGGCAGGCCGTCGATATAGTAATCGGGGTTCTTGGTCAGGTGAATAAAGCTGCCCTTGCTCCATTCCACGAACTTGTAGGGGCCTGTGCCGATCGGCGTGGCGTTCATTTCGTTGGTGGCGTAATCCGTGCCTTCGTAGATATGCGCGGGCACGATGGGCATGGAGCCTGCTTCAAAGGCGTTGATGAAGGGGCCGTAGGGCTCTTTCATCTTGATCACGATCGTGTTGGCGTCCGGTGCCTCGACGCTTTCGACGTGGCTGAAGGCCGCGCGGAAACGGGGGTGGTTATCCTGAAGGAACTTGGTGGTGAACACCACGTCAGCGGACGAAAACGGTTCGCCGTCATGCCAGGTCACACCTTCGTTCAGGTGAAAGGTGTAGGTCATGCCGTCTTCGGCAATTTCCCAGCTCTTGGCCAGTGACGGCTGCGGCTCGAGATCGGTGTTGTAGCGCAGCAGGCCCTCGTAGATCTGGCCGGACACCATTTGCGTCGGACCGTTCTGCACCAGGCCCAACATCAGGCTGGGCGGCTCGGGCTGTACGATCAGGTCAAGGCGTCCGCCGTCCTCTTGTGCAGCGGCACCCGTGGCCAGCATCGCGGCCACAAGGAAAGTTGTCATTTTAAGGTGTTTCATAGTGATCGTCCCTGTTGGTTTGGGGTGACGGTTTGGCCCGCTTTGGCGCGGGTCTGGGTTTTGGTTCAGTCGGCATAGGCCGGTGCTTGCCGGTCCAATAGGCGCAGCATCGCATCCCATTCGGGATCAATGCCTGCGGCTTCGGTCTTGTCATAGGCGCGCGCGTACTGCGCCGCCGTGTGTGTGGCCAGATCATCGTCCAGCGGGATCGGTGTCAGCCCGGTGGACAGGGCCGCAATCTGTGCCTTGCACGAGCGTTCCAGATTGAACGCCAGCTTCACCGCTTCGGCGACCGAACGCCCGCAGATCAGCGTGCCGTGGTTGCGCAGCAGCATGACGCTGAGATCGCCCAGATCGGCGACCAGCCGTTCACGCTCGTCCAGATCCAGCGCGATGCCTTCGTAATCATGAAAGGCGATTTTCTCGTGGAACTGCGCCGACCATTGGTTCAGCGGCAACAGCCCCTCTTGCAGCGAACTGACCGCGACACCGGCGACGGTGTGCGTGTGCAGAACACAGGCAGCATCGTGGCGGGCCATGTGAACCGCCGAGTGGATGGTAAAGCCCGCCGCATTCACGCCTGCGCCGTAAGGGTCGTCGATGATCGCGCCGGTTTCGTCGATGGTCACAAGGTTCGAAGCTGTCACCTCGTCGAACATCAGCCCGTAAGGGTTCAGCAGGAACCGCTTGGTGCCATCGGGTCCGTCCGGCAGGCGGGCCGAGATATGTGTAAAGATGCTGTCGTCCATGCCGTTGAGTGCGATCAGTTGGTAGGCCGCTGCCAGATCGATGCGAATCTGTGCCTCATCATTCGGATCGCGACGGGTGCCAGCATGAGCGCCACCACCGAAAGAAATGGTTTCGTCGGTCTTGGATTGCGCGGTTTTCGACATGCTGGGGCCTCCAAAGGACAGTGCGTCAGTGGGGACAGAAGATTGCCTTGCAGGCCATGAGTCAAGAAGATTGTCGACAAACGACAAATCGTCAGTTACCAAAAACGGGTAAAGCTGCGGATCTGGGCAGTGTGGTTTCACGGAGAAAAGAGTGTTGGCTGAACACCGCGGATTTGTTCCTCTCAATCGCGACGGTCTTGTGGACCGGGTGGCCAAAACACTGGTCGATGCGATCCTTGCGGGGGGCATTCCACCGGGTGAACGGCTGGCCGAATCGACCATTGCCAAACAGATGGACCTCAGCCGTGCACCCGTGCGCGAGGCGCTGCGGTTGCTGGAATCCTCGGGCCTGGTGGAATACCGCACCAACCGCGGTTTCTTTGTCAAAGTGGTGTCCGTGGCGTCGATGTCGGACCTCTATGACCTGCGCATTCTGCTGGAGACGGCGGCGATCCGGCGGCTGACCGAAATCAACGCTGACGTCGCCCTGCCTGCACTGCGTGCCCAAGCGGCCGAGCTGCACCGGCTGGCGGGCGAGGGCGACGATCTGATGGCGCATGTCTCGGCGGATATGCTGTTTCACCGGCTGATCTGCGAACATTCAGGCAATCAGCGGTTCCTGCAACTGTTCGACCAGATCGCCAACGAGACAAAGCTGGGGCTGCTGGTGATCGGGCGGCTGTATGACGATCCGCACCAGATGGCGGGAACGCACGACCCGATTGTCGAGGCCGTCGCGCTTCGGGATGCGAACCGTGCGGCGGGCGCCATCGACTATCACATCAGCGTCGCCAAAGAGATGGTCACGCAACATTTCCATGACCAGCAAGAGGGCAAACCGGAATGAAATGTTTCTACGCCAAAAAGACCGAGGCGCACGACCCCGCGTTTCGTCTGTACATGGGCAATATGGCCCGCAACGCCGAACAGGCGGAACGGGCGCGGTTGTTGCTGGCGGGGCTGGACCGGCTGGAGATGCCGGTGACCGAGCCAGGCGAGGTGCCGCGCGCGCTGCTGGAAAAGGTCCATACGCCCGAGCTTTTGACCTTTCTCGAAACCGGCTGGGATGAGTGGAAGGCGCTGGAAGGCTCCGGCCCCGAGGTGGTGCCGAACGTGCACGCGCTGAATTCGGAACGCACCTATCCCAAACATATCGTGGGCAAGGCCGGCTGGCATATGGGCGACACCTCGGCGCCCTTGGGCAAGAATTCATGGCAGGCGACGCTGGGTGCAGCCGCGGCCGCCTATGACGCGGCACAGGCGGTTCTGGGTGGTGACAACGTGGCCTATGCACTGTGCCGCCCGCCGGGGCACCACAGTTCAGCAGACATCGTTGCCGGTCACTGCATGATCAACTGCGCCGCCGTTGCTGCCGAAGCCTTGCGCGAAACCCATGGACGGGTCGCGGTGCTGGACATTGATGTGCACCATGGCAATGGCACGCAGGACATCTTTTACGAGCGCGACGACGTTCTGTTCGTTTCGGTCCATGCCACGCCCGAAACCTATTACCCGTTCTTCGTGGGCTACGATCACGAGACGGGGCGCGGGGCAGGCGAGGGGTACAACCTGAACATCCCGCTGGCGCAAAGCACCGGCGACGACGGGTGGTGCGATGCGGTGGCGACAGGGCTTGACCGCGTGGCCTCTTTTAAGCCTGATGCGCTCGTTGTAAGCCTTGGGCTGGATGCACATGAAAACGACCCTCTCAAGGGGTTGCAGGTGACCTTTGACGGCTTTTCCCGCGCAGGGGGCATGATTGCCGCCGCCGGGCTGCCGACGGTTCTGGTGCAAGAGGGCGGGTATCTTTCGCCCGACCTGACCACTTCGCTTGTGGCATTTCTGGCCGGATACACCGGACGGGACATGCAATTTTGAAACTGGCGCACCCTTGCGCCGCTCTGACCGACGGGAAACAGACATGAACATTCGTTCGAACTCGCTGCAAGAAACCGACATTGCCTATCAGCTGCACCCCTACACCAACGCGCGGGTGCACGAGGAACAGGGGCCCATGATCATCACCAAGGGTGAGGGCTGCTATGTCTATGACAGCGAGGGCAAGAAATACCTCGAAGGTCTGGCGGGCCTGTGGTCGGTCGCGGTCGGCTTTTCCCAGCCGCGTCTGGTGGAAGCGGCGGCCAAGCAGATGTCCGAGCTGCCCTATATCCAGAACTTTGCCCACAAGGCGCACGCGCCCGGTATCCTGCTGGCCGAAAAGCTGGTGGAAATGACGCCCGAGCATCTGACCAAGGTGTTCTACACCAACTCAGGCTCCGAGGCGAACGACACGGTGGTCAAATTTGTCTGGTTCATGAACAACATGCTGGGCCGTCCGAAGAAAAAGAAATTCCTGGCCCGCAATAAAGGCTATCACGGCATCACCATCGCCTCGGGCTCGCTGACCGGCCTGCCGGGCAACCAGCGCGGCTTTGACCTGCCGGCGATTCCCGTCGTGCATCTGACCTGCCCGCACCACTACCGCTGGGCCAACGAAGGCGAGAGCGAGACCGAGTTCACCGCGCGCCTGCTGAAAGAGGCCGAGGACACCATTCTGGCCGAAGATCCCGATACAATCGCGGCCTTCATCGGCGAGCCGGTGATGGGTGCCGGTGGCGTCATGACTCCGCCCGAAGGCTACTGGCCGGGCATCGAGGCGCTGTGCCGCAAGTATGACATCCTGCTGGTCTCGGACGAGGTCATCAACGGCTTTGGCCGCACCGGCCAGCCGTTCGGCTGCCAGACCTACGGCTTCACCCCCGATATTCTGGTGACATCGAAACAGCTGACCTCGTCCTATATGCCGCTGGCGGCGATCCTGATGACCGACGCCGTGTACCAGATCATCGCGGATTACACCGCCGAACTGGGCACGCTGGGCCACGGCTTTACCGCGGGTGGCAACCCCGTGGCCTGTGCCGTGGGCATCGAGAACCTGAACATCATTCAGGAAGACGACCTGATGGGCAACGCCGCCCGTCTGGCTGACCGGCTGCAATCGGGTCTGCGGGCGTTTTCGGATCACCCGCTGGTGGGCGAAGTGCGCGGTGTCGGCCTGATCGCGGGCGTCGAGCTGGTGCGTGACAAGGAGACCAAGGCGTCGTTTGAGCCGGGCGGCAAGATCACGGCAATGGCGGCCAAGTTTGCCGCAGAGGAAGGTCTGATCATCCGCAACATCTATGAAACCATCGGTATCTGTCCGCCGCTGATCATCACGGCAGAGCAGATTGACGAGTTGTTGGAAAAACTGGGCAAGGCTCTGGACCGGACACTGGAATGGGCCAACGCCGAAGGGCTGAAGTAAGAGGCAAGCGGGTTTGGGGGCGCTGCCCCCGCGCCTTTGGCGCGACCCCGGAGTTTATCCGGCAAGATGAAGAAAGGCCCCGCGCGATTGTGCGGGGCCTTTGTTCTTTAGTCGGCGTGGCTGTCCGCGATGGTTGCATAGGCCAGATTCTTGAAGATCGTACGCAGCGGGCCGCGGTTGGCCGGTGACTGGATCATCAGCAATGCGATCATGTCTTCGGCCGGGTCTGCGTAATAGCCTGTGCCAGCCGCACCGCCCCAGTTGTAATCGCCCTTCGTGCCCAATGAGGGCGCGTTGCCGTCTTCCAGACGCACGCCGTATCCCAGACCAAAGCCATAGCCGGGGCCGGGCAGGTAGTATTTGCCGGGCGTGATGCCGTCGAGTTGGTTCGAGGTCATCAGTTGTACGGTTTTCGGCGACAGCAGGCGGGTGCCGTTCAACTCGCCGCCGTTCAGCATCATCTGCGCGAACTTGGCATAGTCGTGCACGGTGGACATCAGCCCGCCGCCGCCCGACTGGTTGGGTTTGCGGACGCGCGGATCAAAGATGTCGCTGCTGCCCAATTGCGCCTGATCGGGGAAGGCTTCGGCGATGCGGGGGTAATCCGCCTCGTCGTCCACGTAGAACGACGTGTCGGTCATGCCCAGCGGATCAAAGATACGCGTGGTCATGAACTCTTCCAGGCTTTGGCCCGAAATGGTTTCGACCACGGCCCCCAGCACGTCGGTCGAGCGCGAATATTCCCACGTGGTGCCGGGATCGTGCTCCAGCGGCAGGCTGGCCAGCAGGTTGGCCTGTTCGATGCCGGTGTTCTCGGAGGACCACACGTCAGCGGCGTTATAGGCGTCGCGCGCCGGTCCCGCGCCGAAGAACCCGTAGGTCAGCCCCGAAGTGTGGCGCATCAGGTCGCGGACGGTCATCACACCCTTGGCCGGGCGGGTCACCGGTTTGCCCTCGGCGTCGGTCTCGCCGGTCACAACGGTCAGGTCCTTGAAGGCGGGCAGATAGGTGGCCACTGGTGCCTCGAGCAGCAGGCGGCCCTCTTCCACCAGCATCATCGCGGCGACCGTGGTGATCGGTTTGGTCATGGAATAGATGCGAAAAATCGCGTCCTCGGTCATCGGTTCACCATCAGGGGTGATCTTGCCCATGGTTGACAGGTGCGCGATCTGGCCGTCGCGGATCAGCATGATGACGGCACCGGGGGTCATCCCCTTGTCCACCATCGCGCCGAATGTGGCGTCCATCCGCGCGACCCGCGCAGGGTCCAGTCCCAAGGCGGCCGCGTCGCCGCGCGGCAGGTCCTCGGCCCAGCCCGCCGTCACGCCCGCAAGGACAAGTGCGCCGACCGAAAAGCCGGTTTTCAGCATGTTCATAATGTCTCCTCCCGTTTGATGCAGCCGGTTGGGGCTGCAACCGCAGGGTAGGCGGACGGGCGCGCCTGTGGCAAATTACCTTGCGGCATGTTTTCATGTGCGGGTTTGCAGAGGCCGATGTGACCCGCCCGCACTGGCGTTTCGGCTGCGCAGGGCTTATCTGGCTTGCAGCATATCAAACGAGGTCCCGATGTCCGACAGCAGCACCTACGAAACCCCCGGCCCCGTCGAAGGCGGTCTTGCGGGCGCGATCAGCCCCATCGAAGAGATTATCGAGGCGGCGCGGGCAGGGCAGATGTTTATCCTGGTCGACCACGAAGACCGCGAGAACGAAGGCGACCTTGTGATTCCCGCAGGCTTTGCCGATGCCGAGGCGATCAATTTCATGGCGACGCACGGGCGCGGGCTGATCTGTCTGACCTTGCCTGCCGAGCGGATTGCCGAACTGGGTCTGCCGATGATGGCCATGCAGAACTCGTCGCGCCATGAAACGGCATTCACCGTCAGCATCGAAGCGCGCGAAGGTGTGACCACGGGCATTTCCGCCGCTGACCGCGCGCTGACCGTGGCGACCGCGATCAACCCGCAGGCCGGGCAGGCCGACATCGCCACACCCGGCCACGTGTTCCCGCTGCGCGCGCGTCCCGGTGGCGTGCTCGAGCGTGCCGGTCACACCGAGGCAGGCTGTGACGTGGCGCGGCTGGCGGGGCATTACCCCGCGTCGGTGATCTGCGAGATCATGAAACCCGACGGCGAAATGGCGCGGCTGCCGGATCTGGTGGATTATGCCGCCGAACATGGGCTGAAGATCGGCACGATCAGCGACCTGATTGCTTATCGCCGCCGCTATGACAACCTTGTGGACCAGACCGACGCACGCACCGTGATTTCGGAATTCGGCGGCGAATGGGACATGCGGATTTTCACCGACCAGACGTTCGGGATCGAGCACGTTGCACTGATCAAGGGCGACATCACCACGCCCGAGCCTGTGCTGGTGCGCACCCATGCGCTGGATGTGTCGACGGATGTTCTGGGCCTCGGGCCGACGCCCGCCAGCGAGTTGCCGCGCGCGATGGAGATCATTGCGAAGGAAGGGCGCGGCGTTGTGTGCCTGTTCCGCCAGCCACGCAAAACCCTGACCGAGGCCGAAGAAGAGGGCCCGCGCACCGTCAAGAACACCGGGCTGGGGGCGCAGATCCTGTCAAACCTGGGGTTGACCCAGCTGATCCTGCTGACCGATCACCCGCAAACGCGCTATGTGGGTCTGGATTCCTACAACCTTGAAATCACGGGAACCCGCCCGATCATGGGAGACGCCTGATGGCCGGCAACGAACAACATTACGTCTTGGACCGCCCCAGCTTTGACCGGCCGGTGAAGATCCTGATTGTCGTCTCGCCCTATTACAAGGACATCGCGGACAATCTGGTCGCCGGTGCCAAGGCCGAGATCGAGGCCGCTGGCGGCACTTGGGAACTGGTCGAGATGCCCGGCGCGCTGGAAATTCCCACCGCCATCGGCATCTCGGACCGCGCGTCGAACTTTGACGGCTATGTCGCACTTGGCTGTGTCATTCGCGGTGAAACCACGCACTACGAGACCGTCTGCAATGACAGCAGCCGTGCGTTGCAATTGCTGGGTTTGCAGGGGCTGTGCATCGGCAACGGCATCCTGACGGTCGAAAACCGCACACAGGCCGAAGTACGCGCCGATGCCAAGGGGCAGAACAAGGGGGGCGGCGCGGCTGCTGCGGCCTTGCATCTTGTCGCGCTCGCCCGTAAGTGGCGGGGCCAAAGCAAAGGCATCGGGTTCAAACCCGCCTCTGAGAACATCCTGCTTGCAGGCGACAACGACGGACCCACCACAGCATGACCCTTTCGGGCAATCAAAAACGCAAAATGCGCTCGGCCTCGCGGCTATATGCCGTGCAGGCGCTGTTCCAGATGGAACATTCCAGCATGACCGTCGAGGCGGTGCAGCGCGAGTTTCTGGACCACCGGTTCGGCGCGATCTATGACGGCGACGAGATGCAAGAGGGCGATCCCGACCATTTCGGCCGCGTGCTGGAAGATGCGGTGAACTATCAGGCGTCGATTGACCAGATGACCGACCGGGCGCTGGTGGCCAAATGGCCGATTGCGCGGATCGACCCGACGCTGCGGGCGCTGTTCCGTGCGGCGGGGGCCGAATTCCGCGACACCGGCACGCCGCCCAAGGTTGTCATCGTCGAATACGTCGACGTGGCGCGCGCGTTCTTCCCTGACGGCAAGGAACCCAGTTTCGTGAACGCGGTTCTGGACCACATGGCGCGCGAGGCGCGGCCCGAGGCATTTTGATGCGGGCCATGCAGGTCAGGGCGCTGGGTGCGCCGCTGGAACTGCATGACGTGGCCATGCCCGAGCCCGGTGCAGGCGAGGTGCGGCTGCGGGTTCTGGCCTGTGGTCTGAACTTTGCCGATACGCTGGTGCAGGTTGGCAAATACCAGGAAAAATTTGATCTGCCCGTGACACCGGGGATGGAGTTGTGCGGCGTGGTCGATGCGCTGGGCGATGGCGTAGAGAGCTTGCGCGTGGGCCAGCGGGTTGCGGCCAATCCGGGGCATGGCGGGCTGGCGGACTATGCCGTGATGCCGGCCAGCGCCTGTGTGCCGATCAGCGACACCATGTCTGACGCGGATGCGGCTGCCTTTCTGGTGGCCTATGCCAGCAGCCACATGGCGCTGGATCATCGCGCGCACTTGCAGGCGGGCGAGCGGCTGCTGGTGCTGGGCGCGTCGGGCGGTGTTGGTCTGACGGCGGTCGAACTGGGCAAGCTGATGGGCGCCGAGGTGATCGCCTGTGCCCGTGGCGCCGACAAGCTTGAGATCGCGCGCAAGGCCGGGGCCGATCACCTGATCGACAGCGACACCGATGACCTGCGCGAGGTTGTGCTGGGGCTGGGCGGCGCGGATGTGGTTTATGATCCCATTGGCGGCGATCTGTTCACCGCCGCCATGCGCGCCTGCAATCCCGAGGCGCGGATATTGCCCATCGGCTTTGCCAGCGGCACGGTGCCGCAAATTCCGGCGAACATTCTGTTGGTCAAGAACCTGACCGTCATTGGCTTCTATGTGGGCGGCTACAAACGCTTTGCCCCTGACGTGCTGACCCGCAGCTTTGCCCAGTTGATCGCGTGGTATGACGCGGGCCAGTTGCGGCCCCATGTCAGCAACATCCTGACGCTGGATCAGGCGAATACAGGGCTGGACCTGCTGCGCACACGGCAAGCGACGGGCAAGGTGGTGATCAAGATCAGCGCAGCTTGACCTTGCCGCGGGAGATGACGCGCGCCTTTTGCTGCTCTCTCACGAATACGAACAGTCCTGACGACAGGATCAGGATGATCCCGATCCAGACCTCCAACACCGGCAGTTCCGAAAAGATCGCCCAGCCCCAGAACACCGCCAGCGGCAGGCCCGCGTATTCGAAGGGTGCGACGGTGGCGGCATCGGCCATGCGATAGGCCTGGGACAGGCAATAGCCGACAGCGGCCGAATTCAGTCCCAGCCCGACAAAGGCCCAGATGTCCTCTGGCGCAGGCCAGATCCATGCGCGCAGCAGGAACAGCAGTGACGGATTGGTTGTCTCTTGGGCAAACCGTCCGTCACCGGCGACAAGGAAAAACAACAAGGACACCAGAATAAACGTCACCTGAATATAGACCGACAGCGCGCTGGCCTTGCTGGTGACGCCCAGCTTGCGGGTCATCAGCTGGTTCAGCGCATAGGTCAGCGCCGACAGCACCGGCAGCAACAACACAAGCCGTGACACGTCCAGCTCGCTGGCGTCGGCCCATGGCCGCTGCATGATCACCACGCCGATAAAACCGACCAGCACCGCGCCGATGCGCAGGGGGCCGACCTTTTCGCCCAGCAGGGGGATCGACAGCACCGTGATGAACAGCGGTGCCACGAAGAACAGTGCCGTCGCATCGGCCAGAGGCAATGCCGCCAGCGCGACGAAATAGGACATGTTGGAAATCACGATCAACAGGCCCCGTGTCGCGTGCAGCCAGGGCGTTCTGGTGCGCAGGATCGACCATCCGCCTTCGAATTGTACGATGCAAAGTGTGATCATCAACCCGATGGCCGAGCGGACAAAAACGATCTCGTGCAGGGGGTAGCCGCCTGACAGCTGTTTGATCAGCATATCGTTGATCGAAATGCAGAAAATCCCGATCAGGATAAAGGCAATGCCGATGCCGGCGCGATTCTGGGGCAGGGTGGTCATGGACAAGCTCTAGCAGTCCGGCGGGATATGTCACGCCTCTTGGCGCATCTGGCGCAATGGGATATGACCGGATCAACGCACAGAGGGAGTCTTGCAGATGAAAATGACCGACACGCGCCAGATCGACGCCCCGCCCGCCGCCGTTTACGCCGCCTTGCTCGACCCCGCTGTGCTGCAGGCCTGTGTGCCCGGTGCCCAGGATGTCACCGGATCGCCCGAAGAGGGGTTCGAGGCGACGGTGGTGCAAAAGGTCGGTCCGGTGAAGGCGACGTTCAAGGGGCAGGTGACCCTGTCCGAGATGGTCGAGAACCAGTCGCTGACCATCACCGGCGAAGGCAAGGGCGGTGCCGCAGGCTTTGCCAAGGGTGGTGCCGATGTGCGCGTGACCGAAAAGGACGGCGGCACAGAACTGAGCTATGACGTCGAGGCCAAGGTCGGCGGCAAGCTGGCGCAATTGGGCAGCCGCATTATCGACGGGTTCGCCAAGAAAATGGCCGATCAGTTCTTTGACAACTTCAAGGCCGCCGTCGAAGGTCCCGCACCCGAAGAAGCCCCCGCCGAAGATGCGCAAGCCGAAGGTGAGGCGCCCAAGAAAAGCTGGCTGGGCCGCCTGACCGGCAAGGACTGACCGCACGTCATGCACGAAAGGCAGTGGAACGCACAGGTGTCTGTGCGTTCCTGCGCTGGTCATGACGCTCTTGGCGCATTAGATACCTTCTCCGAAGCTGCCGGAGGCCCGCATGTCCACAATTCTTGAAATTCGTGATCTGAAGAAATCCTATGACGGCGGGTTCGAGGCGCTCAAGGGCGTGAACCTGTCCATCGAGGAAGGCGAGATTATCGCCCTGCTGGGTCCGAACGGCGCGGGCAAGACCACGCTGATTTCGGCGATTTGCGGCATCGTCATGCCCACATCGGGCAGCGTCACCGTGGCGGGCCACGACATCGGCACCGACTTTCGCGCCGCGCGCACCCTGATCGGGCTGGTCCCGCAAGAGGTGGCGCTGGAGCCGTTTGAAAAGGTCATCAACACGGTGCGGTTTTCGCGCGGTCTGTTTGGCAAACGCGGCAACGACGCGCTGATTGAAAGCATCCTCAAGCGTCTGTCGCTTTGGGACAAGCGCAACAACCAGATCAAGGAACTGTCGGGCGGAATGAAACGCCGCGTGCTGATCGCCAAGGCATTGGCGCACGAACCGCGCGTGCTGTTTCTGGACGAGCCGACCGCCGGTGTGGACGTGGAACTGCGCAAGGACATGTGGGAGATCGTGGCCGATCTGAAAGCCGACGGCGTCACCATCATCCTGACCACCCATTACATCGAAGAGGCCGAAGCCATCGCCGACCGCATCGGTGTGATCGCCAAAGGCGAGATCCTGTTGGTCGAGGACAAGGATGCGCTGATGCAGCGGATGGGCAAGAAAGAGCTTGAGGTGCAACTGAGCGCGCCGCTGGATGCGCTGCCCGCCAGCCTGCAATCGGAACATGTGCGGCTGGGCGCGGACGGCGACAGCCTGATCTACACATACGACACCCGCGCCGAACGTACGGGCATCACCAAACTGCTAAGCGATGTGGCCGCCGAAGGGCTGGTCCTGCGCGACGTGGTCACGCGGCAATCCTCGCTTGAGGATATTTTTGTGACACTGGTCAAGGAGGACGCGGCATGAACTGGACGGCGATCAAATCCATCTATGTCTTCGAGATGACGCGGTTTTTCCGCACCTTCCTGCAATCGCTAATCTCGCCCGTACTGTCGACTTCGCTGTATTTCGTGGTGTTCGGTGCGGCCATCGGCAGCCGCATCAACGAGGTCGAGGGCGTCAGCTATGCCGCCTTTATCGTGCCGGGGCTGATCATGCTGTCGGTGATGACCCAAGGGATTTCGAACGGGTCTTTTGGTATCTATTTCCCCAAGTTCATCGGCACGATCTATGAACTGCTTTCGGCGCCAGTGAACTTTCTGGAAATCGTGGTGGGTTATGTGGGGGCTGCGGCGACCAAGGCGATGTTCATTGGTATCATCATCCTGATCACCGCGTTTTTCTTTGTGGACCTCCATATCATGCACCCCGGTGCGATGGTGCTGTTCCTGGTGCTGACCTGCGTCAGCTTCTCGCTGTTCGGCTTTATCATCGGCATCTGGGCGAAGAATTTCGAACAGTTGCAGCTGGTGCCCCTGCTGATCGTCACACCCTTGGTGTTCCTGGGCGGATCGTTCTATTCGATCTCGATGCTGCCGCCGGTCTGGCAGGCGATTTCGATGTTCAATCCGGTGGTCTACCTGATCTCGGGCTTTCGCTGGGCGTTCTTCGGGATTGCAGATGTGCCGATTGGCACCAGCCTGATGGCGATTGCCGCATTTACCGGACTTTGCCTGCTGGTGATCGGATGGATTTTCCGCACAGGCTGGCGCATTCGGGAATAAAGGGCGCTTGGCCTTGTTTGCCATGGCTGCGCTGTCTACATCAGCGGGATGAAACGCTTTATCCCCTTTATCAAATCCGATCCGACCGTCGCCGTGGTCCGCATGCAAGGCGTGATCGCGGGCGGCACCCGTGGCACGCTGAACGACGCCAGCCTTGGACCAGTCCTTGAAAAAGCCTTTGCGCGGGGCAAGCCCGTGGCGGTGGCGTTGGAAATCAGCTCGCCCGGTGGCAGCCCTGTGCAGTCGTCGCTGATCGGCGCGCGCATCCGGCGGCTGGCCGAGGAAAAGAACATTCCTGTCATCGCCTTTGTCGAGGATGTGGCCGCCTCGGGGGGCTACTGGTTGGCCGCCGCAGCGGACGAGATTTACGCCGACCCGTCGTCGGTGCTGGGGTCCATCGGGGTGATCTCGGCAGGCTTTGGGATGCACGAGCTGATCGAACGCTATGGCATTGAACGGCGCGTGCACACGGCAGGCAAGTCCAAGTCGATGAACGACCCGTTCCGCCCCGAAAAGCCCGAGGATGTTGCCCGGCTGGACCGGTTGCTGACCGACATCCACACTAATTTCATCGACCACGTGACCGCGCGGCGCGGTGCCAAGCTGGACAGCACCGAAGAGCTGTTTACCGGCGAGGTCTGGCTGGCCAAACGTGCCACCGAACTGGGGCTGATCGACGGCATCGGTCATTTGAAACCGGTGCTCAAGGCCCGCTTTGGCGACAAGCTCAAGTTCCGCCGCTACGGCGTGCGCCGCCCGTTCTGGTCGCGCTTTGGCGCGCAGGTTGTCGAGGACGCGGGCCACATGATCGAAGAACGGGCCGCCTATGCCCGGTTCGGGCTGTAACCCATGCTGTTCAAGATCATCATTCTGTTTTTCGTGTTTATCGCGGTGCTGGGCTTTTTCGGCAAAATGCACTGGCTGGGCGGCAAACGGCTGAGCCAGTCGAAATGCCCCGGCTGTGGCCGTTACCGCATTGGCCGTTCCCCCTGTCCCTGTCTTAAAAAAGGCTGAGTAATGATTTTGCCGTGGATATTGTCGGGCCTGGGGCTCGTGATCTTGCTGTTGGCAGGGGATGCGCTGGTCAAAGGTGCGGTCAACCTGAGCCTGCGGTTTGGCGTGCCTGCGCTGATTGTCAGCCTGACCATCGTGGCGTTTGGCACCTCGGCGCCCGAGCTTCTGATTTCCATTCAGGCCATTCTGGACGGCGTGCCCAGCCTGGCGCTGGGCAACGTGGTGGGATCTAACACCGCCAACGTGCTGTTGGTGCTGGGCCTGCCTGCGCTGCTGGCGACGATGCACACCTCCGAATGCAACACGCGCAAGACGTTCCGTTTCATGATCATTGCGACGGTTGTGTTCATCGCGCTGGGGGTGCGCGGGGTCTATGACTGGATCGCGGGGACCGTTCTGCTGATCATGATGGCGGGTGTGCTCTATGATGCCTTCCGCCAGACCCGCAAACACCGCCGTGCGGACAAGGCTGCGCGCGCCGCCGCCGCGGCCGACTGTTGCGACGATGAGGAGGTCGAAGGCGCCGATCCCGACATGAAAATGTGGATGATCCTGGCCTATTTGGTGGCAGGTCTGGTCGGTCTGCCGCTGGGGGCGCAACTGCTGGTGACCAATGCGACCATCATTGCCCAGACCTATGGTGTCAGCGATACGGTGATCGGTCTGACGCTGGTGGCCGTGGGCACATCGCTGCCCGAGCTGGCGACCACGGTGATGGCGGCCCTGCGCCGTCAGGCCGATGTGGCGCTGGGCAATGTGATCGGATCGAACATCTTCAACCTGCTGGGCATCATCGGTGTGGCCTCCTTCGTGGGGCCGATCCCCGTGGACCCGCAATTCCTGCAACTGGATTTCTGGGTGATGCTGGCCGCGTCGCTGCTGCTGTTGCCCTTTGTCTATTTCCGACAGGATATTTCGCGGCTTTGGGGCGTGATCTTGACCGCGCTTTATGTGGCCTATGTGATGGTTGTACTGTTCTGGACCTGACACGCCGAAAGGACCGCCCATGACCCCGCACCCAAGGAGCCTTGTCACCGGCGCAGGCCAGCGGCTGGGCCGCGCGATGGCACTCTATCTGGCGCAGCGCGGGCATGATGTGGCGGTGCATTATGCCACCTCGTCCGAAGAAGCCGATTCGGTGGTGGAGGAGATCAAGGCCATGGGCCGCAATGCGGTGGCCATCCAAGCCGACCTGCTGGACGAGGACGCCACACACGCGCTGTTCGGGCAGGCCGTCGAGGGGCTGGGCGGGCCGGTCAGCTGTCTGGTCAACAACGCTTCGATCTTTGAATATGACACCATCCATTCTGCGACCCGCGAGCATTGGGACAAACACATGGGCAGCAACCTGCGCGCGCCCTTCCTGCTGACGCAGCGCATGGCGGCGCAAGGATTGCAGCCGGACACCGACGAGAACGGCGAACCTGTCGCGACCGGGCTGATCGTCAACATGGTCGATCAGCGCGTACGCAAGCTGACGCCGGAATTCATGACCTATACGCTGGCCAAGATGGGGCTTTGGGCGCTGACCCAGACCACGGCGCGCGCCCTTGCGCCGGCCATCCGCGTCAACGCCATCGGCCCCGGTCCGACCCTGCAAGGGGCGCGGCAAAGCGACGGCCATTTTGCGGCCCAACGCGCCGCGACCGTCCTGGGGCGCGGGGCGAATGCGGCAGACATCACAGCGGCGCTGGGCTATTTTCTGGATGCTCCTGCCATTACAGGTCAGTTGCTGTGCGTGGACGGCGGGCAGCATCTGGCGTGGCAGACGCCGGACGTCCAAGGTGTGGAATGACACGAATCGGCACAGGGACACGGGGGATTCCAGCCCGTTCCGCAAGGGAGACAGGAAGAGTTTTGCACTGCGTTAATCTACGTTACAAAACTGTTACGAAAAGGCCTTTGTTTTCAGGGGTTTGCTATGTGGAAAAGAAAATTCCCTTTAAATTCAATGGCCTTCCGGACTGCTTAAAAAATGGGCAATTCAACGAAACCTGCCAAATTCAACGAAAAATCCCCAACCCCGTAAAGTTGTCCAAAGACTTATCCACAGGAATGGTGGACATCAAATCGCTTGAACCGTCATCCATTTATGTTGCAGCGCACCCGGTGGGGGATTCGGTCTGACCATGGCGGAAGAGCACGAAACCGAAGTTCAGCCCAAGCAGGGTCATCAGGTCATTCAGGCCTATCTGAAAACCATCGACTCATCGCCCGGCGTGTACCGGATGCTGGATAGCGAAAGCCGTGTGCTTTACGTGGGCAAGGCGCGCAACCTGCGGGCGCGGGTGTCGTCCTATGCCCGTCCTACCGGCCACAGCGGTCGCATCGCGCGGATGATCGCCAGCACCGCGTCGATGATGTTCCTGACCACGCGCACCGAAACCGAAGCCTTGCTGCTGGAACAGAACCTGATCAAGCAGCTCAAGCCCAAGTTCAACGTGCTGCTGCGCGACGACAAAAGCTTTCCCAATATTCTGGTCACCACGGACAGCGATTACCCACAGATCAAGAAGCATCGCGGGGCCAAGAAAGAGAAGGGCGCCTATTACGGCCCCTTTGCCAGCGCCGGGGCCGTGAACCGGACCCTGAACCAGTTGCAGCGGGTGTTCCTGCTGCGCGACTGTTCCAATTCCATGTTCGAAAGCCGCACGCGCCCCTGTCTTCAATACCAGATCAAGCGGTGCAGCGCGCCCTGCGTGGGCAAGATCAGCCCGCAGGACTATCAGCAGACCGTGCAGGACGCCGAAAAATTCCTGTCCGGCAAATCCACCGACATTCAGGCGCGTCTGGGCCGCGAGATGGCGCAGGCCTCCGAAGACATGGAGTTCGAGCGCGCCGCCGCCCTGCGCGACCGGATCAAGGCGCTGACACAGGTGCAGACCGCCCAAGGCATCAACCCCCGAAACGTGGACGAGGCTGACGTGATCGCGCTGCATCTGGAGAACGGGCAGGCTTGCGTGCAGGTGTTCTTTATCCGCGCGGGCCAGAACTGGGGCAACCATGACTATTACCCGCGTGTGGGGGCGGACGTGGATGCCGCCGAAGTGTTGGAAGCCTTCGTGGGCCAGTTCTACGACACCCGCGAGCCGCCGCGTCAGTTGATCCTGTCGAATGCGGTCGAAAACCCCGACCTGATGGCCGACGCGCTGAGCCAGAAACTGGGCCGCAAGGTCGAACTGCTGGTCCCCCAGCGCGGGGAGAAGGCCGAGTTGATCGACAGCGCCCTGCGCAACGCCCGCGAAAGCCTGGCCCGCAAGATGGCCGAAACCGCAACACAGGCGCGGCTGTTGCAGGGCGTGGCCGAGGCGTTTGATCTGCCCAAGGTGCCCGACCGGGTCGAGGTTTACGACAACAGCCACATTCAGGGTGCCCATGCAGTGGGTGCGATGATCGTTGCAGGCCCGGACGGGTTCATGAAGAACCAGTACCGCAAGTTCAACATCCGCGGTGACGAACTGACCCCCGGCGACGATTTCGGCATGATGAAAGAGGTGTTGAACCGCCGCTTCAAACGGCTGCTCAAGGAAGATCCGGACCGCACGCGCGGCATGTGGCCCGACCTGTTGCTGATCGACGGCGGCGCGGGGCAGGTCAGCGCGGTGCGCGAGATCATGGAGGATCACGGCGTCGGGGATATTCCGATGGTCGGTGTCGCCAAGGGGCTGGACCGCGACGCGGGCAAGGAAGAATTCCACCGCACGGGCAAGACGGTCAAGGCGCTGCGCCACAACGATCCGGTGCTGTATTTCATCCAGCGTATGCGCGACGAGGCGCACCGCTTTGCCATCGGCACCCATCGCGCCAAACGGTCCAAGGCTGTAGGTGCGACACCGCTGGACGATGTGCCGGGCGTGGGGGCTGCACGCAAACGCGCGCTGCTGGCGCATTTTGGCTCGGCCAAGGCGGTGGCGCGGGCCAATCTCGCCGACCTTAAGGCAGTTGATGGGGTGTCGGCGGCGCTGGCGCAGAAGATTTACGATTACTTTCAGACGGGCTAATCGCTGGTCGCGAAATAACCTTGCGATTCACATCCAATTCCACCTTGCCTCTTCCGCGCAATCCTCCGACGCTGCGGCGGAATAATGAAAGGTCAAGACATGCCCCTGATGCAAGGTTTCCCGCCCGCCCCCGAAGATCGCGCCACGCTGGCAAACTGGCGTACACAGCCCTTTAACGCATGGGCGTTTCACCATGTGCGTGAAGTGGTCCCCTCGGCCGAGATCCGAAACGATCCGGCCAATGTGCGCGTGCTGGAGCAGGGCGACACCGACCTGTCTGCGGCCAATCTGGATCAGGCCATCGACGGCATGGCCAACGATGCGCTGGTGATCCTGCACAAGGGCAAGGTCGTGCACGAAAGCTATCGCAACGGCATGACCCGCCACGATCCGCACATTCTGATGTCGGTGTCGAAGTCCATGCTGGGTCTGGTCATGGGCACATTGGTCGAACGCGGCGAGGTTGCGGTGGATGACCTGCTGACCAAATACCTGCCCGAACTGTCCGGCACCGCCTATGCGGGGGCGACCATCCGGCACGCGCTGGACATGCAGGTGGGGCTGGAGTTCGAAGAGGATTATACCGCCACATCGGGTGTGATCGTCGATTACCGCAAGGCTGCCAACTGGAACCCGCTGGCGCCGGGCGACGAGGCGGGCGATTTGCGCAGCTTTCAAGAGCGGCTGACAGGCACCACCGGCCCGCATGGCGAGACATTCTATTACGCCTCACCCGTGACCGATATGCTGGCCTGGTTGATGGAACGGGCCACCGGCCTGCGGTTTGCCGATCTGATCTCGCTGCGGTTGCTGGCGCCGATGGGGGCGGAAACCTCCGGCTATATCACTGTCGACCGAATCGGCGGTGCGCGTGGGGCAGGGGGCATGTGCCTGACCGCCCGCGATCTGGCGCTGGTCGGCCAGTTGATGATCGAAGGCGGCGCGCGTGATGGCGTGCAGATCATCCCCCAAAGCTGGATCGACGATATCGTCACCCAAGGCGACAATGCCGCGTGGAAGCGGGGCGATTTTCTGGACAAGTTCGAGGATCAGGACATGCACTACCGCGCGAAATGGTATGTGCACCCCGGTGCGACGCCGCTGATCCACGGGCTGGGCATTCACGGCCAGTTCCTGTTTGTCGATCCGGTGCGTGAGTTGTCCATCGCGTGGTTCTCGTCCGAAGGCACGCCCACCGACCAGGGCTGGATGGATCATGTCATGACTTCCGTCGAACGCATCCGCGACGCGATTGCGATCTGACCCTTTTCCAAAGGCGCGCAACAGGATACCACGTTGATATGATCTGGAACCTGCCCAATATCCTGACCACCCTGCGTCTGCTCGCTGCCCCTATGGTTGCGGTCATGTTCCTGTTTTTCCCGCGGTTTTACGCGGACTGGTTCGCGCTGGTGCTGTTCGTCAGTGCGGCGGTTACCGATTGGTTCGACGGCTATCTGGCCCGCGCGTGGAAGCAACAGACAAAGCTGGGCGCGATGCTGGACCCTATCGCGGACAAGGCGATGGTGGTGATCGCGCTGATGGTCATCATCGGGTTTTCCAGCTGGAAGGCGTCGCTGGTGCTGCCCGCGACGATGATCCTGTTCCGCGAGGTTTTTGTCAGCGGCTTGCGTGAATATCTGGGCGATGTGGCCGGGACGCTTGCGGTGACCAAGCTGGCCAAGTGGAAGACGACCTTGCAGATGATCGCCATCGCGGTGCTGTTCTCGCAGGGGGTGTTCGAACATTACAGCGTGACGGCCGGCGGGCTGGGCTGGAAACTGTTGCTGGCCGAATGGTCGGGGCTTGTCGGCCTGTGGCTGCTGTGGATTGCGGCGGGGCTGACGCTGATCACGGGATGGGACTATTTCCGCAAGGCGCTGCCGCATCTGAAGGAGACCGTGTGATGGACGTGCTGTATTTCGCATGGGTGCGCGAACGGATCGGCCTGCCGCGCGAAAAGGTCGAGACCGCGGCCGCCACCGTCAACGATCTGGTGGCTGAACTGCGCGCCCGCGAAGAGCGTTATGACATGGCGTTTTCCGACCTCAGCGCTCTGCGCGTGGCGCTGGACCAAGAGCTGTCGGATTTTGATGCACCGCTGGCAGGCGTGCGTGAGGTTGCGTTTTTCCCACCGATGACGGGCGGCTAGGCGATGCGCATCAGCGTGCAAGAGGCGGCTTTCGATCTGGGGGCCGAAACGAATGCCTTTGCTGCGGGGCACACGGACATGGGCGCGATCGTAACGTTTACCGGTGTCGTGCGCGATCTGCCGGACGATCCGCTGGTTGTGATGGAAATCGAACATTATCCCGGTATGACCGAAGCTGCGCTGACCGACATTGCCACCCGTGCGCAAGAACGCTGGCACCTGGGTGATGTGCTGGTAATCCACCGCTATGGCCGGATGGCACCGGGCGAGGCGATCATGATGGTCGCCACCGCTGCCCCGCACCGTCGTGATGCCTTTGAGGCGGCGGAATATCTGATGGATTTCCTGAAGTCCCGCGCCCCCTTCTGGAAGCGTGAGATCACCGCCAACGGGGCGTCAGAGTGGGTCGAGGCAAAGGATACGGACGAGGACGCGCTGAGCCGCTGGTAGCCGGCCGCGATCCCCTGCCGCGTCTCTCAGCCTGCCTGATTCTTCTCGATATAGGCGCGCATCTCTTCCGCCTCGTGGCGGGCGTCGCGCAGGCCGTCCATGGCGGCGCGCAATTCGGCCTCGGTCTGGCTCAGCTGGTTGGTCAGCTCGGCCTCGCGCTGTTGCAGATAGGTGATCGCCTGATCGCGCGTCTCTTCGGCTTCGTGCAGCTCCTGGCTCATCCGGTCCAGTTCGGCCACATCGCCCTGTGCCACGCGGCTGAACCGGTGGACCAGCCAGTTTGCAAACCATCCCAGGCAGAATGCCACGAATAGGATGATGGCCGTCGCGATGACGAATTCTGTTCTGCTCATTCCGTCGCGTCCCCTGACTCGTCTGGCTCGTCTGACGCGTCATTGTCCGCCGCGTCGTCGGTGGTGTTATCACCGCTTTCGGCGAGGCTTTCCAGAGTTGTTTGCGGTGCGGGCGCACTGGCTTCGGGCTTAATTAACCAAAATTCGATGCGACGGTTGGCTTCGCGGCCTTCTTCGGTGTCGTTGTCCTGAATCGGGCGCTCTTCGCCATAGCCCTTGGCCTCGAACGTCGAGGTCCGCACGCGGCGGGCGCGCAGTTCGTTCAGAACCGATTGGGCACGGGCCTGCGACAGTGAAAGGTTCATCTCCTCGCGGCCCTGGCTGTCGGTGTGCCCCTGGATCTCCAGGGGCAGGTCGCCGCAGGTTTTCAGAACCTCGGCAATTTCGTCCATGGTCGACAGCGTGCTGGCGTCGATGGTGGCGCTGCTGGGTTCAAAGTTGATCTTGCTGCTATCGGTGATCGCCTTGATCTGCGCCAGACATTCCTCTGGTGTCGGAAGTGCGGCCTGCGGGTCCAGTTTCTCCTGATAGGTCACATTGATCTCGAACTCTTCCGCCTCTCCCAGCTTGGCGGCCAGCAGAGTGGCGATCCGGGCACTGGCGTCGGCATCGCCGGTGTTGCCCGAAACGGTCAGCTTGTCAGGGGTCACGGTCACCGCACCGTTTGACAGGTTCGACAGCGATTCCAGCCCCGCCAGAACCCGCGTGGACCAATCCGAGGGCAATCCCTCGACAACGCGGGCTGCGGTATAGACGCGGTCCGAGCCAAAGCGCGATTTGGCATAGCTGTCCGCGATGTTGCGCAGGTTCTCGTTGCTCAGCCGTCCGCGCAGCTGCACCTGCCCCTCGGGGGAAAGGGTGGCCACGAATTCAGGCGGGCCCTGGTCGGGGGCCTGGGTCTCGGGCAGCTTGGCATATAGGGCAAAAACCTCGGGCAGCGCGTTTTCCAGTTCGCCCACCACGGTGTCGAATGTGCCTTGATCGGTGCCTTCCTTGGCCAGCAGCGTCACGTCTGCGTCCGAGAACGTGACCGAACCGCCGCCGATCTTGGCCAGCGCTGCAATGGATTGCTCGACCGCCTGCGCCCAGTTCGGGGTGGGCACGCCCATGCCCACGGTGCAGCGTCCGGTGGTGGTCATGCCTGCGGCAACAGCGGCGTTCAGGATGCGGGTGCGGGCCTTTTCGGTGTCGGCGCTGCACGCGTCAAAGCGCGCGCCGTCCTCGTCGATCAGAAACCGCAGGGTAAAGGGCGTGATCACGGGGCGCGGGGCGGCAATGTCCAGCGACAGCCGCAACCCCGGAGGCGTGGCCGCCCGCAGGGATTTTTCCAGCGCCAGCTTGTCCTTGGCGCTGTCTGTGATCGCGGTGATTGCCACGCGGCCTGCGCTGACCGAAACTTTGGCGCGCGGCAGTTGCTCCATGGCGACCAGCGCGAAATCCAGCGCGACTTCCCAGCCTTCGGGGGCGGGATAGTCGGCGGTTTCGATCAGATCGGCCACCGGGGTGCTCTCGCCGGCCATCGCGGCAAAGCGGTCGGTGATGGTGTCGCGGTCGGTGCTGCTGGGAATCAGGCCGATGATGGAAATGCCGGCGTCATTGCGCAGGATCTCGGCGGAGAAACGGGGCGGGCGGATGGCGGCAACGGCCTTGGCCTCCATGCCGTCGATGACACGGGCGGCATCCACAACGGTGCCCGCGGTGGTCAGGGCGGCAAAACGCTCGGCTTCGGTCGGGGCAATGCCCGACAGCGTGACGGTCAGCCCGTCGGCCTGCACTTCGGCCCAGGTGGCGCCTGCGTCGTCCAGCGCGTCCCGCACCCCGATCTCTGACGTCTCCTCGATCAGTTTGACCGAGAAATTTGCCGCCACGATGGCGACCAGTGCGGCCGCGACAAAGGTAGAGGCGATGATCAGAGCCGAGCTAAGACGCATGTGTTTTCCAAGGGCTGTGACTGTCTGGGAACTTGTTACGCGGCCCAACCCCCTGTTTCAATCACGCGAGCAGACTGGCGGCAAAAAACACCAGCGGAATCATGCCGGTGTCGCGGTTGACCCGGAACAGCTGCAAACATTTGCCCGCGTCGTTTGCGTCAAAGCCACGCAGTTGCCACGCCATGTGCCAGCCCATGGCCCACGGCCCGATCAACGCAATCGCCATCGCCAGCCCCGACGCATTGGGCAGTGCGGCAAAGATCACCGCAAGCCCCATCAGCCCGACCGTCGCCATCAGGAAGCGGCGCAGCCATTGCGGCGACTTTTCCGCAAACAGGCGCGCGGTGGATTTCACCCCGATCAGCGCGTCATCCTCGGTGTCCTGATGTGCGTAGATGGTGTCATAGAACAGCGTCCACGCGATACCTGCCAGATACAGAACCACCGCAGGGGCGGCCAGCGATCCGGTGTGCGCCACCCAGATCATCAGCGCGCCCCAGTTGAACGCCAGCCCCAGAAACACCTGCGGCCACCACGTAAACCGTTTGGCGAAAGGATAGATCGCCACCGGCAACAGCGCCAGCACACCCATCCGTATGGCCGCCGCGTTGAAGGTCAGCAGGATCAGGAAAGCCAGCAGCGCCTGGATGCACATCCACACCAGTGCCCCGCGCACGCTGACCTGACCCGATGGGATGGGCCGCGAGCGGGTCCGCTCGACCGAGCCGTCGATGTCGCGGTCGGTGATGTCGTTCCACGTACACCCCGCCCCGCGCATCAGGAACGCCCCCAGCGCACAGGCCACGATCAACCACAGGTCCGACCAGCGCGGGCTTTGATCATACAGGATCGCCAAGGCCAGACCCCACCAGCAGGGAATCAGCAACAGCCAGGTCCCGATGGGCCGGTCGGCCCGCGACAGCCGCAAATAGGGGCGCGACCATTCAGGCGCGAGGCGATCCACCCAGTTGCCGCTGACCGCATCGGCGACCGTTCCTCGGGCGCTTGCGTTTTCTGCGGGCTCTGCCTCTGGTACGGCGGGGTTGTCTTGCATATGTATCTGCCCATGAATGACGCGAAAATCCGCCTTTATGTAGACGCACCCTTGGGTCAGGGGCAAACGGTTCCTCTGAACCGCGATCAGGCGCATTATCTCTTTGGGGTGATGCGACAGGCCGTGGGCGGTGCCGTTCTGCTGTTCAACGGGCGCGACGGCGAATGGCGCGCCGAGATTGCACAGGCTGGCAAGCGCGGCGGCGAGCTGGCCTGCGTGACGCAGACGAAACCGTTGCAGATGCCGCCCGACCTGTGGCTGATGTTCGCCCCGATCAAAAAGGCGCGCACCGACTTTATCGTCGAAAAGGCCGCCGAAATGGGGGCTGCGCGCATCGTGCCGGTGATGACCGAGTTCACCAATGCCGGACGCATCCAGCGTGACCGGCTTCAGGCCCACGCGGTCGAGGCCGCCGAGCAATGCGGTGGCACCTATGTTCCCGAAGTGACCGAGGCGCAAAAGCTGGGCCGGATGCTGGACGGCTGGGACCCTGCGCGCCGCATCCTGTTCTGCGACGAGGCGTTGGCGGGGGACGCACCCGATCTGCCGACCGAGGCCGGACCCTGGGCGATCCTGATCGGACCCGAGGGCGGCTTTTCCGACAGCGAACGCAAACGGTTGCGCGGGTTGGACTTTGCCCACCCGGTCGCCCTGGGGCCACGGATCTTGCGCGCCGACACGGCGGCGGTGGCGGCAATGACGTTGTGGCAGCGGGCCTTGGGAGATTGGGGATGAGCGCGCCATGGGGGCGCTGCCCCCGGCCTGCGGCCTCCCCCGGGATATTTGCGGCCAAAAGAATGCAGACAGGTGTATCATGGCGGTAAGGTTCTTTCGACCCGAGGCGGTGGCGGCGGTGATGCGCTGGCGCGAAGTTCTGGTGGGTGTGGGCCTGGCCGTGCTGGGGCTGTGGTGGATTTTGGGCCCAGGCGACCTGTTGGCGCTTGTGGGCGCCGGTCTGGTGCTGGTGGCGGGCGGTCTGATCCTGATCGGCATCCAGCGCGGGCGCTTTCGCGGACCCGGAGGCGGTGCAGGTGCCGTACAGGTGGACGAGGGGCAGATCACCTATTTCGGCCCCCTGACCGGCGGTGCCATCGCCCTGCGCGAGATGGAGCGCCTGACGCTGGACCGTGCCATGTACCCGCCCCACTGGCAGCTGGACCAGCGCGGTTCGCCCGCGCTGATGATCCCGGTCAACGCGGCCGGATCGGACGCATTGTTTGATGCTTTTGCGACCTTGCCGGGGCTGCGCACCGAGCGGATGTTGAGTGAATTGAGCGAAAGCAGCCGGGCTGCGGTCGTCATCTGGGAACGCACGCCGCTGCGCCCGCAGGCGGCGCGGTTGCATTAGGGGGCTGTTGCGCCTTGACACTTCTGCCCGTGCCCTACACCAAGTCTAACGACGTACACGAAAGGCCTTAGCGCATGTCTATTCCACAGTCCGGCGGCGGGCCGATCGAACATCACGACCAACTGGCACAGTATCTGGCCGACGGCTGCAAGCCCAAGGAAGACTGGCGTATTGGCACCGAGCACGAGAAGTTCGGCTATATCAAGGACACGCTGGAGCCGCTGCCGTTCGAGGGCAAACAGTCGATCGTGGCCGTGCTGGAAGGCTTGCGCGACCGCTATGGCTGGTCCGAAGTGCGCGAAGGCGGGCATCTGACCGGCCTTGAGCTGAACGGCGCGAATGTGTCACTGGAGCCCGGCGGTGCGCTGGAATTGTCCGGTGCCCCGCTGGAGACCATCCACGGCACCTGTGACGAGGTCAACGACCACCTGCGCCAGGTCAAGGATATCTCGGACGAGATCGGCGTCGGTTTCATCGGTCTGGGCGCGGCGCCTACGTGGATGCACGAGGATATGCCGCTGATGCCCAAGGGGCGTTACAAGCTGATGGATGCCTATATGGGCAAGGTCGGCACGATGGGGCGTACGATGATGCGCCGCACCTGCACGGTTCAGGTGAACCTGGATTTCGGGTCCGAAGCCGACATGGTGCAAAAGCTGCGTGTGGCGCTGGCCTTGCAGCCGGTGGCGGTGGCGCTGTTCGCCAACTCGCCGTTTTTCGAGGGCAAGCCCAACGGTCACAAATCATGGCGCAGCCGCGTCTGGCGCGATCTGGACCCTGCGCGGACCGGTATGTTGCCTTTCGTCTTTGAGGATGGGTTCGGTTTCGAAGCCTGGGTGCAATACGCGCTGGATGTGCCGATGTATTTTGTCTACCGCGACGGCAAATACATCGACGCGCTGGGCATGTCGTTCCGCGATTTCCTCAAGGGGCAATTGCCTGCGCTGCCGGGTGAAATGCCGACCCTGTCCGACTGGGCCGACCACCTGACCACGGCCTTCCCCGAGGCGCGGATCAAGAAATTCATCGAGATGCGCGGCGCCGATGGCGGCCCATGGAGGCGGCTGTGTGCGCTGCCTGCCTTCTGGACCGGCCTGATGTACGATCAGGGCGCGCTGGATGCAGCATGGGATCTGGTCAAGGATTGGGATGCGGAAACCCGCGAAGGTCTGCGCGTTGCGGCCTCGGTCGATGGGTTGCAGGCGCAGGTGGGCGATGTGTCGATGATGGACATTGCACGCGCATCGCTGGAGATTTCCAAGGCGGGCCTGCAAGCGCGTGCGCGCCCCGGAGCGGGCGGGCTGATCCCTGACGAGACGCATTTCCTGAACGCACTGCACGAAAGCGTCGAAACCGGCCAGACGCCTGCGGACGAGCTTTTGTCCCATTACAACGGCGATTGGAACGGCGACCTGAACCGGATCTTTGCCGAGTATTCCTACTAGGATTTCGTGAGGCTGATCTCGACGACGTCGGCTGTGCCTGCGGGCTGGCCGACGCGGATGCTGTGCGCGCCCATATGCATGATTTGCGCCCCTGCGGGATAGTGCAGACTTGGCGCCTCGCGGCCCAGAGACAGGTTCAGGCCGGTCGCCAGACGTGCAGCGGACTGGCCGGTTTTCAGCTTGGCACCTGGGATGTTGCCCGCGCGGACCGCGCAACTGTCATGGCCGGCACCCCCCTGAACAACCTGCGCGACAAGCTGGCCGTTTGCGCCGTGCAGTGTGGTGGTGCCATCGGCAGCTGTCTGATGCGTTTCGAACGCGCCGCTGCCCAGCAGGCCCTCCAGGGCGCGGGATGGATCATCGGCATGGGGCAGGCAATGGGTCAGAAACAACTGTTCGGCCTGTCCGACCAGCGGTGGGGGCGGGGCCAGACCGCCTTGGGCGCCCGCATCGGCAGGGATCATCACAGCGGTGGCAAGGGCCAGACAGATCAGTCGCATTTGAGGTCTCCTATCGGGTGCAAGGTGGCGGTTGGCTGGCCTGTCGTCAACAGACCAGCCGCGGTGAATTAGGTCGCAGTTGCCGCAGGCGCGTCTTTGACCACGGCGCGCAGGGTGCCCACGGCATGGGTAAAGCCCAGTCCCAGACACAAGGCCGCCAGCCCCAGCGCCAGCATCAGCCCAGCGGCTGGTTCGGATTGGACCAAAGGCAGTGCGCCACCAATCAACGCCACGCCGCCTGCGCCAATGGCGCAAAAGCCGGTGGCGATGGTCACTGCCGCCGCGCGGGCGGCTTGCCGTGCTGCGGGGCATTCACCCAGCAAGGTGCCGATTTTCAGGATCATGGCTGCCAGTGCAACCAGCATGCCAAAGGCAATGGCAAGGTATATCAAGGCAAGTATCAGCATCATATGTCTCCTTTGTGATGCAGGAATTCAATGTGGCACGCGGCTGAAATCGCTGCGCAACCGGTTGTAGATCCAGCCGAAGGCCCATCCCCAGAGCGGCCCGAGGACCAGGCCGAAGCCGCCGTAGAACTGGGCGATGATTGCCGCGTCGCTGTCTGGGACCAGCAGGCCATAGACCCAGCCTGCGGCTGCGCTGCCAGTCACAACGGTGAAGGCCAGAGTTATGATCCCCCCTGTGTCGCCATCGCGAAACCGCAGATGGATCAGCAGTGCTGGGGTGGCCAGAAGCAAGTAGATCGGCCCGCCAAACACTAGTGCAAAGACCGGGATAAAAAGGGCCCAGAACCCCAGCAACGCCACCAACAGCGGTGCGCCGAACAGGGCGATGAAAAATGCCACCGGATCAATCAGGTAACGGGGGCTGGTGCGGGGAGCGCTCCAGAAAATTCCGTCGTATTTTGCAGTAATTTCTGTCATTTCAGAAATCTCCAATCGTGAAAAAATCACTCCACCTCGGGTTTCGATTTCCCCTTGGGGATAAAGCGGGCAATGCGCGCGCCCATCTTGAGCAGGGTCAGCTGCACGCCGCGCGGAATGCGATCGATGTCGGTGTACCAGTCGTCGAACAGCTGCATCGTCTCCAGCGTGTCGTCGATGCGCTTTTGAACGGCGGCGGGGGTGGCGTCGGTCGCGGCCTGTGTCTTGACCTCGCGCAGCGCGGCCAGCGTCGGCGCATATTCCCGTTCGCGGCGTGTGCGCACCACGGTCTGGACCAGGTCGAACATATCGCGGATCGAATGGAAATGATCGCGGCGGTCACCCAACTGGCGGCTGGCCTTGACCAGTCCTTGGGCTTGCAGCTCTTTCAACCCGGTCGAGACGTTCGAGCGCGCGAGGTTCAGCAATTCGCATATATCCTCTGCGGTCAGCGGTTCGGGCGAGATGTGCAGAAGCGCGTGGATTTGCGCCACGGACCTGTTGGTGCCCCATTTGTTGCCCATCTCTCCCCAGTGGAGGATAAAGTCTTGCATGGCGGGGGTCAGGTGCATGTCACATCTCAATAATTTCTGTAATGACAGAAATATCAGAATTGAATGTCGGGTCAAGCCTGTTTTAGACCTGCGCTTCGCGGCACGCGGCGGGGTTCAGGTTTTCTGGCCGATCTTTGGCTCGGTGCCCTGGCGGATTCGGGTGATGTTCGCACGGTGACGCCAGAACACCAGCAGCGTCAGAGCGACGCCCAGCAGCAGCATCATGCCGTTTCCGGTCAGGACCAGCAGGAATGTGGATACCGCTGCTGCCATCAGACCGCCCATGGAAGAGATGCGCGTGAGGAATGCCGCCAGCGCCCATGCGATGCAACAGCCAAGGCCGACAGGCCAGGCCAGTGCCCACATCAGGCCCAGGAAGGTCGCCACGCCCTTGCCACCCTTGAAGCCCAGCCAGACCGGATAACAATGGCCGAGCATCGCCATAAGCGCGGCCAGTTGGGCGGCGTCCTCGCCTGCATAGGCACGCGCCAGCAACACGGCCACCACGCCCTTGCCCGCGTCCAGCAGCAGGGTCAGGGCGGCGGCGGTCTTGTTCCCGGTGCGCAGCACGTTGGTGGCGCCGATATTGCCTGACCCGATCTCGCGCAGGTTGCCCAGTCCCAGCAGTTGCGTCAGCAGCAGGCCAAAGGGGATCGATCCCAGTCCATAGCCGATGAGCGCCCACAGCAAGAGGGTCAGGGAAGAGCTTTCGATCAGCGGCATTCAGGCCCCCATTTCAAACACACATGCGCCGTCCACATATGTTGCCAGCACCTTACCCTGCATACGCTGGCCGTCAAACGGCGTGTTGCGGGATTTTGACCGCAGGGTTGTGCGGTCCATGACAAAGGGCGCATCGGCGTCGAACAGCACCAGATCGGCAGGCGCACCCGCAGCCAGACGGCCCGAGGGCAGGCCCAGACGTTTCGCAGGGTTTAGCGACATGGCGCGCCACAGTCGTGGCAGATCGATCAGATCCGCGTGCACCAGCCGCAATGCGGCGGGCAGGAAGGTTTCCAGTGCCACGGCCCCGCTGGCGGCTTCCTCGAAGGGCAGGCGTTTGCTTTCTTCGTCCTGCGGCGTGTGCATGGACGAGATGATGTCGATCAGCCCCGAGGCCACGGCCTCGGCCACCGCGACGCGGTCGTCTTCGTCGCGCAGGGGCGGTTTCAGTTTGAAGAAGGTGCGATAGTCGGCCACGTCCAGCGCGTTCAGCGTCAGGTGGTGGACCGAGGTGCCCGCCGTGATGTCCAGCCCGTTGGCCTTGGCCCGCGCCAGCGCGGGCAGAGCGCGGGCGGTGGTGATCTGGTCGACGTGATAGCGTGCGCCGGTCATTTCGATCAGCGCGATGTCGCGGTCCAGCGCCATGCGTTCGGCCATCGGCGTCACCCCCGGAAGGCCGCGCAGCGAGGCGAACTTGCCTGAAGTCACGCAAGCCCCCTTGCTCAGCCCCGGCTCTTGCACATGGGCGATCACCAGCGCGCCCAGTGACCGTGCATAGGTCAGCGCGCGGGAAAACACCTTGGTGTCGGTCACCACGTGGTCACAGTCGGTAAAGGCCACGGCACCGGCGTCCAGCAGAAAGCTGATCTCGGTCATTTCGCGGCCCATCCGGCCCTTGGTCAGCGCGGCCATGGGCAACACGTGCACGGGGGCGGCTTCGCGGGCGCGACGGATGACGAATTCCAGCGTCTCGGGATTGTCAATGGCCGGATCGGTGTCGGGGCGGGTGACGATGGTCGTGACACCGCCCGCCGCAGCGGCGGCACCGGCCGAGCGGAAACTTTCCTTGTGACGTTCGCCGGGTTCACAGACCTTCACGCCGATGTCGATGATCCCGGGAGCCAGATATTTGCCCGCACAATCGATGATGCTGTCAGCGCCATAGGTGTTCGCGTTTTCAACGGGTTGGGTCAGGATGCCGGTGATCTTGCCATCCTCGACCAGAAGGCCTCCGTCGATGATCTGTCCGATCTCGGGGTCGATCAGGCGGGCGTTGGTAAAGAGGGTCAGGGTCAAGGGCGGCATCCTCATTCCGGTGTTCACACAGGCTTTAGCGGGGAATGGGCGTCAGTGAAAGGGGAGAGGGGTGGCGATTAGCCTTGCTTTGCCGCCGCCACGGCCTCGCGGATGCGGTCGGCCAAGGCAGAGGCCGCCTTGATCCCCACCGAGGTTCCGTCGCGGTGGTCGTCCTGACACCGCACAGCGACGATGCTGCCGATGTGACTGACCTCGACGATATCGCGCAGGGCAACTGTGCGGGCTTCGCCCTCTTTTGTACGGCGGTCCTGGATGATCAGGAATTCGTCGGTGACGCGCAGCACCGCGACCACGTTATCGCCGTTTTCCCAATAGGGCCGCGTGGCCTGTGCCACCCATGCCACGGCCAGCACCGCCCATGCCCAGACCGGCAGGGACAGCGCCCAGACAATCGTCGCCATCGCGGCACCCATCCAGAACAGCACCAGCGCACGCCCAGCCGTCACCGCCAGATCGCGGCGATGGACGGTGTGGGTAAAATTCATGCGATCCAGACCACAAGTGCCGTGATCAGGAAGATCACCAGCAGCGCCACCGTGGCCACGCGGCCCGACATGGCGGCATCCGACACCGGCCTGCTGGCCTTGGGCGGACCGCTGTAGGGATCGGCCGAGGTGCTGGTGACGGTTTCCGACGTCGTCCACTCCACCGCAGGCGCACCGAACGTGCCGATCAGCGTCAGATCAGGTGTGGCAGGCAGTGTCACATGCAGATCGCGGAAGGCCAGCGACAGCACAACCAGCACATACCCTTCGAGCGCGCGCAGGCGCCCCGCCTGTGGATCAAGCTGGGCACGCGGGATGTCATAGCCAGTGTGCAGATAGTCATCCAGGCCCATGTCCCCCAGATCGGCCACGCGGAACACTTCGATATAATCGGGGTTCAGATCGTTCGCACCCAACAGCTTCTGAATGCCGTAGGTGCCTTCGTCCAGGATCGAGCGGATTTCGGCTTCGGTCTTGTTGATGGCGAACAGACGCAGGCGGCCACGTTCCATCGGGGGGATTTCGGCAAGGCTCATCAGCAGGGTGCCCTTTGCGGCTTACAGGTGTTGGTGTTCAACATATGTCGCGCGCGGGGCGCGACCAGTCTCAGGCCGCCGCGCGTTCGGCGCGCAGGTTTTGTGCCAGCAGGTCCATCGCGGCCATGCGCACGGCCACGCCCATTTCCACCTGCTCCTGAATGACGCTGCGGTTGATGTCGTCGGCCAGTGTTCCGTCGATTTCCACGCCGCGGTTCATCGGGCCAGGGTGCATGACGATGGCGTCCGGCTTGGCATGTGCAAGCTTTTCGGAATCCAATCCAAAACGGTGGTAATACTCACGTTCGCTGGGGATAAAGCCGCCATCCATGCGTTCTTTTTGCAAGCGCAACATCATCACCACGTCTACGTCTTTCAGCCCTTTTGCCATGTCGTCGAAGACTTCGACGCCGAATTCCTCGATGCCTGAAGGCATCAGCGTGGGCGGGGCGATCAGGCGGATGCGGTTCTCCATCTTGCCCAGCAGCATGATGTTGCTGCGCGCCACGCGGCTGTGGGAGATGTCGCCGCAGATGGCGATGGACAGGCGGTGCAGGCGGCCCTTGGCGCGGCGGATCGTCAGCGCGTCCAGCAGCGCCTGGGTGGGGTGTTCGTGGCGGCCATCACCGGCGTTCAGCACGGCGCAATTGACTTTTTGAGCCAACAAATCGACCGCGCCCGATTGCGGGTGGCGCACCACCAGCAGGTCGGGATGCATGGCGTTCAGGGTCATGGCGGTGTCGATCAGGGTTTCGCCCTTTTTGATCGAACTGGCCTGCATCGCCATGTTCATCACGTCAGCACCCAGCCGTTTGCCCGCGATTTCAAACGACGCCTGCGTGCGGGTCGAGTTTTCAAAGAACATGTTGATCTGGGTCAGCCCCGCCAGCGTGTCCGAATGTTTGGCGGTGCGGTTCAGGGTGACATAGTCATCCGCCAGATCCAGCAGTGTCGTGATGTCCGAGGGGGCGAGCGGTTCGATGCCCAGCAGGTGGCGGTGTTTGAAGGTCATGCGCGCGTCTCCGATGCTGCGGGCTTTATAGGGACGCTGTCGGGGGGCGGCAAGCATCGTGGCAGGTGACGTGCAACAGACGTTTTGTCTGGGCGCGGGGCGGCGTAGAGTGGGGGCATGGAATCACTGAGCTATCATGACGCCGCCGCTATGCTGGCCTGGCAGGTCGAACTGGGGGTGGACGAATGCATCATGGATGCGCCCGTCAACCGCTATGAAACCCCGGCAGCGGCACCCCGACCCAAGGCGGCAGCCCCCGAGGCGCCACAGCGCGGGCCGGTGCGCTTTGTCGAAACACAGGTGGATGTGCCAGCGCTGGCGCGTGCCGCAGCCGCGCAGGCAGCTGACATTGACGCGTTGCGGGCGGCCTTGGACAGCTTTGGCCACTGCGATCTGCAAAAAGGCGCGCGCAATCTGGTCTTTGCCGATGGTGATCCGTCGGCGCGGGTGATGATCGTAGGCGATGTGCCAACGCGCGAGGAAGACCGTGCCGGTATGCCATTTGTCGGAGCCGAAGGCGCGTTGCTGGATGCGATGTTTGCAGCCATCGGCATGGGGCGGGGCATGGATGTGCCGGTATACGCCACGCTGGCGCTGCCTTGGCGCACACCGCAGGATCGCGCGCCCAGCGGCGAAGAGATTGCCATGCTGGCCCCGTTTCTGGAGCGTCACATCGTGCTGGCCGACCCGGATGTGGTTGTGATCATGGGCAATGTCGCGGCACAGGCGCTGATCGCCAAACCCGGTATCACGCGGATGCGCGGCACGTGGAAAGAGGTGTGCGGCAAGCCTGCGATGCCGATGTTTGCGCCCGCCCATCTGTTGCGCAATCCGCTGGCCAAGCGTGAGGCCTGGGCCGACCTTCTGGACATACAGGCGCGGTTGAACGGATGAGGATACTGGCCTTTTCCGACCTGCACCACGCCCGTGCGCGGGCCGCCGATCTGGTGGCGGCCAGTGCCGATGCCGATCTGGTGATTGGCGCGGGGGATTATTGCAACATGCGGCATGATCTGGAGGGCGCGATGGCTTTGCTGGACGGGATCCGCGCGCCACTGGTGCTGGTACCGGGCAACGCCGAAAGCGCGGACGAATTGCGCGCCGCCGCCCCGCGCGCCACGGTGCTGCATGGGGATGCGTATGAGGTCGACGGGCTGCGGCTGTTCGGTATGGGCTATGGCGTGCCGCCGACGCCTTTTGGCGACTGGTCCTGTGATCTGGACGAGGACACGGCGGCCACGATGCTGTCTCAATGCGAGGGGGCCGACCTGCTGATCTGCCATTCCCCGCCAAAAGGCATGGTGGATGTGACCAGCGGCGGCGAGTCCGTGGGATCGACCGCTATCCGCGCGGCGGTCGAGCGTATCCAGCCCAAGCTGATGTTTTGCGGGCACATTCACGATTGCTGGGGACAGGAGGGGCAGATTGGTGACACGCGTGTGGTCAACCTTGGGCCGACTGTGAACTGGTTTGACCTTGGGGCGTGACCCCGTGACATCGGATTGGAACCGACAATGACCGAATGGATCACCTTGCTGGCGTTTCTGCCAGCGGCGCTGGCGCTGAACCTGACGCCAGGGGCGGATATGATGTTTTGTCTGGGCCAGGGGCTGCGGTCCGGGCCACGGGCGGCGGTGGCGGCAAGTGCCGGCATTTCGCTGGGCGCGTTTATTCACACCGGTCTTGCGGGGCTGGGTCTGGGCGCTGTGGTGGCCACGGTGCCGGGCGCGTTCGAGGTGATCCGCTGGGCCGGCGTGGCCTATTTGCTGTATCTGGCGCTGCAACTGCTGCGCGGTGGCGATGTCAAGCGCAGCAAGGCGGGCGGATTGCGTGCCATTCAGGCGTTCCGCACCGGATTGATCGTGAACCTGACAAACCCCAAGGTGATCCTTTTCGTACTGGCCTTCCTGCCGCAGTTCATCCGCCCTGACGGTCTGCCCGTGCTGGTGCAATTCCTGATACTGGGGCTGGTGATGGCGCTGGGCGGGTTCGTGATCAACGGGGCCGTTGGCATCTTTGCCTCGGGTCTGGGCGCGCGGCTGGCGCGGGGCAGCCGGGTGCTGGACTATATCACCAGCGGAATTTTTGCGGCCCTCGCGGTGCGGTTGGCCTTGTTGGAGCGCAGCGCATGAGCCGGATTGACGAGAGCAAAGAGTTTATTCCCGTGCGCATCGCCGTGCTGACCGTCAGCGATACGCGCGCGTTGGCCGATGACCGGTCTGGCGATGTGCTGGTAGACCGGATTGCGGCGGCGGGGCATGTGCTGGCCGACCGCAAGATCATTGCGGACGAGCGCGCCGAGATCGCAGACCAGTTGCGCACATGGTGTGCCGATCCGCAGATCGACGTGGTGATCAGCACCGGCGGCACCGGCCTGACAGGCCGCGATGTCACGGTCGAGGCGCACCGCGATGTCTATGAAAAGGAAATCGACGCCTTTGGCACGGTGTTCACCATCGTCAGCATGAACAAGATCGGCACCAGCGCCGTGCAAAGCCGCGCCACGGGCGGCGTGGCGGGCGGCACATACCTGTTCGCGCTGCCCGGCAGTCCCGGTGCCTGCAAGGATGCCTGGGATGAAATCCTGGTCAAGCAACTGGATTTCCGCCACCGCCCCTGCAACTTTGTCGAAATAATGCCGCGTCTGGACGAACATCTGCGACGGAAGTGACCCGCGCCTGCGTAACAGTGTCGTGGGGACGGGTTCCGTGGCGCGCATTCGTGCTATGATAACAGGCCCCTGACAATGCAACGGGGCCTAAGGGTGTGAATGGATGCGGTTTCTGAGACAAAGCCTGATCGGTCTGGTTCTGACGGCGCTGACGCTGGTTTTGCTGCTGTATGCGGGCAATCTGGTGCGCGGCGCGGTGCAGGAGCGCATGTCGCGCGTGACCAAGGCACCGCCTGCACGTGAACGTACCTTTGCCGTGACGCTGATACAGGCCGAGGCTGGCGATGTGGTGCCCGAACTGGACACCTTTGGCGAGGTCCAGTCGCGCCGCACGCTTGAGCTGCGCGCGGCTGTGGCGGGACGCGTGACCGATATGGCCGACAGCTTTGAGGACGGCGGATCGGTGGCAGAGGGCGATGTGCTGGTGCAGCTTGATCCGGCAGATGCGCAATCGACGCTGGACCGGGTGCAGGCCGACATTGCCGACGCCAAGGCCGAATTGCGCGATGCGCAGCGCACGCTCGATCTGAACCGCGACGATCAGGCGGCAGCGCAGGAACAGGCCGACCTGCGCGAAAAGGCGTTCCAGCGGCAGGTTGATCTGGAAACCCGTGGCGTGGGCACGGCGGCGGCGGTGGAAACGGCAGAACTGGCCGCATCCGCTGCGCGTCAGGCGGTATTGACCCGCAGGCAGGCGGTGACGTCAGCCGAGGCGCGGATTGATCAGGCCAACACCACGCTGGCCCGTACCGAAATTGCACTGGCCGAGGCGCAGCGGCGTCTGGCTGACACCACGCTGCGCGCACCTTTTGACGGCACGCTGAGCCTGACCAATGTCACGTTGGGGCGGCTGGTCTCGGCCAACGAAAAGCTGGCCGATCTGGTTGATCCTGACGCGTTGGAAGTGTCGTTTCGCGTGTCCACGGCACAATATGCGCGGCTGTTGGACGATGCGGGCGCATTGCTGCGGGCACCGGTTCAGGTCACGCTGGACGTGGCGGGGATTGATTTGCAGGCCACCGGCACGATCAGCCGCGCCAGCGTCGAGGCGGGCGAGGCGCAGACCGGGCGTTTGGTCTTTGCCCGTCTGGACGGCGCGCGCGGGTTCAAGCCGGGTGATTTCGTGACGGTCAAGGTGGAAGAGCCGGAATTGCAGAATGTGATCCGCCTGCCGTCCTCGGCGCTGGGCGCAGATGACACGGTGCTGGTGCTGGGCGAGGGCAACCGGCTGGAAACCGTCAGCGTCACGGTGCTGCGCCGTCAGGGTGACACGATTCTGGTCCGCGGTGACGGGCTGGAAAGCCGCGAGGTGGTCGAGGCGCGTTCGCCGCTGCTGGGGGCCGGCATCGCTGTGACCCCGCTGCGCATCGGCCGCGAAGAGGCCGCCCCCGCCGTGCCCGAGATGCTTGAGCTGAGCGCAGAGCGCCGTGCGCGGCTGGTGGCCTTCGTCGAGGCCAACGACAGGATGCCACAAGAGGCCAAGGCCCGCGTTCTGGCGCAACTGGCTGAACCACAGGTGCCCGCGCAGATGGTCGCGCGCATCGAGAGCCGGATGGGCGGCTGAGCATGGCCCGCGAAATCCCCCGCGCCGCTGGCGGTATTCTCAGCTATTTCACCCGTCACCGGACGCTGGCCAACCTTCTGTTGGTGCTGATGCTGGCGGCGGGGATCGTGGCGATGCCGAACATGCGGGCGCAGTCGCTGCCTGATGTGATCATCGACAATGTCACCGTGAACGTCGTCTGGACCGGCGCCGGGGCCGAGGACGTGGATGCGGGCATTGTGCAACCGCTTGAGCCGGTGTTGCTGGCGGTCGAAGGGGTGGCAGGGTCCAGCGCCACTTCTACCGAGGGGCGCGGGTCGATCACGCTGGAGTTTGAACCCGGTTGGGACATGAGCCGTGCGGCGGATGATGTGCAAACGGCGGTGGATGCGGTGACCACGCTGCCCGACGAGGCCGAGGACCCCACAGTGCGGCGGGGCGCATGGCGCGACCGGGTGACGGATGTGGTGATCACGGGGCCGGTGTCGCCGCAACAGCTGGGCCTTTTCGCGGACGAGCTGGTGACGCGGTTATTTGCCGAGGGGGTCACACGCACCACCATTCGCGGCGTGGCAGCACCACAGGTGTTGGTCGAGGTGCCTTCGGCACGTTTGATGGCCTATGACGTGAGTATGGCCGAGATCGCAACGGCGATTGCCGCCGAGGTGGACGCCAACCCGGCGGGCGATGTGACGGGGGCCAATGCGCGGGTGCGCACCGGCACTGAAAAGCGCAGCGCCCAGCAGATCAGCGGCATTGTGCTGCGGTCCAATCCCGATGGCTCAAAGCTGACAGTGGGCGACGTGGCGCGGGTCGAGCAAAGCGGTGTGGACCGGTCGCGCGGCTATTTCGTGGGGCCGGACCCGGCGGTGTCGATCCGTGTGGACCGCACCGAGACCGGGGATGCCATCGCGGTGCAGCACGATGTCGAGAAGGTGGCCGAGGCGCTTGAGGCGACGCTGCCACCTGCGGTCAGCGTCACATTGATCCGCACCCGTGCCGAGGAGATTTCCGCACGGCTGGATATTCTGGTCGACAACGGGCTGATGGGGCTGGGGATGGTGGTGGCGCTGCTGTTTCTGTTCCTGAACGCGCGCACGGCGATCTGGGTCGCGGCAGGGATACCCGTGGCGATGATGGCGGCGATTGCGCTGATGTATGTGGGCGGGCTGACGATCAACATGATCTCGCTGTTCGGGTTGATCATCACGCTGGGGATCGTGGTGGATGATGCCATCGTGGTGGGCGAACACGCCGATCACCGGGCGCGCCACTATGGCGAATCCCCTGTGGTGGCGGCGGAAACGGCGGCGCAGCGCATGGCGATGCCGGTTGTCGCGGCGACCCTGACCACGGTGATTGCGTTCTTTGGGCTGGTGGCCGTGGGCGGGCGCTTTGGCGACCTGATCCGCGACATTCCCTATACGGTGATCGTGGTGCTGATCGCATCGCTGATTGAGTGCTTCCTGATCCTGCCGCGTCACATGGCCCATGCAATCCGCCCCGACGGACAGTCGCAATTCAGTTACGGTAAACTTGCGGTTGGCCTGCTGACCGGGGCCGTGTTCATCGGCGGCGGTGCGATCCTGCTCTGGGCGTGGATCACGCGGCCCGAGGACGGTCTGTGGGCCTCGATTGTCTGGGATGGTTTGCGCGTTGCGGCCTATACGCTGGCGGGCTGTGCGGCGGTCTTTGTGCTGTTGCCGCGCCGCGCCAAGGCGGCGGTGGTGCATCGCATTGGCACGGCGGGCATCGACCTGCCGTCCAAGATCGTGAACCGCGGCTTTGAATGGCTGCGCGACCGGCTGTTCCGTCCGTTCATGGCGGCGGTCATCTTTGCCCGCTACGTGGTGCTGGCGGGGGTGCTGGTGGTGCTGGCCAGCCAGGTTGCCCTGTTCATCAATGGTGACGTGCAGTGGCGGTTTTTCAATTCGCCCGAACAGGGGTCGGTGACCGGCAACTTTGCCATGGCCGAGGGGGCCACCCGCGCCGACAGCCTGGAGATGATGCGCGAAATGCAGCGGGCGACCGAGGCGTTGGGCAAGTCCTATGAGGAGCGGTATGGCCGCAATCCCATCGCCTATGTGATCGCCGAGATCGGCGGCAATGCGGGGCGCGCGCTCGCCGGGGCCGATACCAAGGACGCCGACCAGCTGGGTGGCATCTCGATCGAGCTGATCGACGCGGACCTGCGACCCTATTCGTCCTCGGCCTTTGTTTCGGAGCTGCAAGAGATGGTGGTGCCGCATCCGCTGGTCGAAACCGTCAGCTTTCGCGGCTGGCGGTCGGGGCCGGGGGGCGATGCGCTGGACGTACAGTTCTATGGTGCCAGCACCGATGTGCTCAAGGCCGCGTCCGAGGACCTGAAACGCGCGGTGCTGCAATATCCCGAGGTGAGTGCGGTCGAGGACAATCTGGCCTATGACAAGGAAGAACTGATCCTGGACCTGACCGCGCAGGGGCAGGCGCTGGGCTTTACCATCGACACGCTGGGGCAGGTGCTGCGCAATCGGCTGAACGGGATCGAGGCGGCGACCTATCCCGACGGGCCGCGCAGTGCCGCGATACGGGTCGAGCTGCCCGAGAACGAACTGACGGCGGATTTTCTGGAGCGGACGCAGCTGCGCACACCGGCGGGCACTTATGTGCCGCTGGCCGACATTGTCAGCGTGGAGCGGCGCACCGGATTTTCCACGGTGCGCCGGGAGAACGGCATCCGGCTGATCTCGGTGACCGGCGACATATCCGAGGATGACCCGGCCCGCGCCGCCGAGATCGGGCGGGCGCTGGAAACCGATATCCTGCCGCGCATCGCATCGGAACGACAGGTCGATTTCCGGCTGGCGGGGTTGAGCGAACAGGAAAACACCTTCCTGAGCGAGGCGCTGACCGGGCTGGTCCTGTGTCTGACGGGGATTTACCTGGTGCTGGCTTGGGTCTTTGCCAGCTGGACGCGGCCCGTTGTCGTGATGGCGGTGATCCCGTTCGGGTTGGTCGGGGTGATCTATGGCCATCACCTGTGGGACGTGCCGCTGAGCATGTTCACGGTGGTCGGCCTGCTGGGGATGACGGGGATCATCATCAACGATTCCATCGTTCTGGTGACCACCATCGACGAATACGCGGCCGAGCGCGGTCTGATCCCGTCTATCATCGACGGGACTGCCGACCGGCTGCGTCCGGTGATGCTGACGACGCTGACCACGGTGCTGGGCATGGCGCCGCTGCTGTACGAGACATCGCAGCAGGCGCAATTCCTGAAACCTACGGTGATCACGCTGGTGTACGGTCTGGGCTTTGGCATGATTCTGGTGTTGCTGGTGGTGCCTGCGTTGATGGCGGCGCAGCATGATGTGTCCCGGCAGGTGCGCGCGATGCGGCGCGGGTTGCAGGCGCGGGGGCTGCGGTTGGTGCTGGTGCCGCTGTGGCTCGCGGTGTTGCTCTGGGGCGCTGTCACGGTGGGTCCGGTTCTGGTGAACGGTGCGATGTGGCCTGCGTTGGCCGCTTTGTGGCCTTCGCTTGCGGCGGTATCGCCCGGCGCGGCGGCGCTGGTGCTGTTTGTTGCGGGGCTGCTGGCGGCGGTGGCGGCGGTCTATGTGCTGGCGGCAGTGAGCTATCAGTTAATGCGAGCCCGGCGGGCGGTCTGAGGAGTGGGTGCCGACCCGTTGGCCGGCACCCACTGCGGCTTACTTTGCCTGTTCGGAGTGGACACTCGCCGCCCAGGCGGGGCTGTCGTCCACGAATTCGTGCATCGCATTTCGCACGCCCGGATCATCATCAAGACATTGGGCATTGATCGGAAAGCTGTCCTCGGGGGACAGCGGTTCGCCCAAGGATGTTCCGCACTGCCCGCAGAACGACCGCGTGTAGGCATAGTGTTCGGTCGGTGCGAGGGTCCGGATTTCGTTTTCGCCGCGCAACAGGCGGAACTGATCGCGTTTGATGAACACAATCGTGGATGTGCCGAGCTTTCGGCAGCGTGAACAATGGCACGTCCCCATTGCACTTGGCCTGCCATCAATCGTGAATTGCACCGCTCCGCACACACAGCTTCCCCTGATTTCCATGACGCTCTCCTTTTTCGAACATGATTTTCATGGCTATACGGGCACCATGCTGACAGCGTGGTGTCAGCATGGTCCGGGTAGGCTGGAGATATTTGGAAGGAAGCGAAGATGAGGCGGGGCGACAGGCTGTTCGAGATCATCGAAATCATCAGATCCGCGCAAAAGCCCATCTCGGCGGCACGTATTGCCGAAGAGTTGGGCGTGGTTAAGCGGACGGTCTATCGCGATGTTGCGACGCTGATTGCGCAAGGCGTGCCAATTCAGGGCGAGGCGGGTGTCGGCTATGTGCTGGAGCCGGGGTTTCACATGCCGCCCCTGATGCTGACCCCGAACGAGATCGCGGCGGCCGTTCTGGGGGCGCAATGGGTGCAAACCCGTGGAGAGCCTGAACTTGCCCGCGCCGCCGCGAAACTGATTGCCAAGATCGCGGCGGTGTCACCCGATCACGCGCAAATGTCCTTTGTCGCACCACCGACCAGCGTCGCGCCTGTGTCAGCTGTTCCGGAAACCTTCAAAGCCGGTGACATGCGCCGGGCGATACACAGCCGGGTGAAGGTTCGCATTGGCTACAAAGATGGCAATGGAGCGATTACAGAGCGCGTCATCTGGCCGATCCTGTTGGGCTATCGCGATGAAGGCCGTATTCTGGCGGCCTGGTGCGAACTGCGCGAAGGGTTTCGATACTTCAGGACCGAGCGGATCACGGGAGCCGACGTTCTGGACGCGCGGATTCCGCGCCGCATGGACATTCTGAGAGCGGAATGGCGTACGGCGATGGATGCCGAGCGCCTTGGTTTCGAGAGCCGCGAACACCCTTGAACCGCTGGCGTGCGTTGCGGGCGTTGCCGCTAACCCGCCGTACACCCCTGAATATCGACCGCGTGCTTGCTGCCCAGTATCGTGATGCGCATCGCGCTGCGGTTGACGGCAAAGGGGCGGCCTGAGTTGTGCATCATCTGCGCCGTGGCGCTCAGGACGTTGCCCTGCCGCGTCGTCTGCGCCTCGGAGGTCCAGACGTCGGGGATGTTCGGCTCGATCACCGCGACTTCGGTGCCGCCTGACGAGGGGACCTGAACGCGCACGGTCACTTCCATGCCGTCGTCCAAAGGCCGCAGCGCGCAGGTGGCTGTCACGACACCGGCTTCGCGGCGGGAAAACGGGGCCTGAGCCAATGCGGCGGCAAGGGTCGGCACCGGTTTGACGGGGGCAGCATCCAGCGTGGTGTCAAAGTCGAGCCGGTGCGGCACGCAGATGTCCGAGCAAACGCCCAGATCCATTTCGCCGCGCAGGCGCACGGAGCGGCCCGGTGCCTTGGGCTGAATGTGCAGGGGGATCACCACGTGATCCTTGTAGCCGATCGAGCGCATGCCGTTCTGGTGGAACACATGCGGTGTGGGCCATGTGATGTCGATGCGGCCCACGTTGCGCGCGCGGCTCCAGTCGAATTGCGGTGGAATGCCTGCGTCACCCGGTGCGCGCCAATAGGTTTTCCACCCCGGTTGCAGCTGCAGATCCAGCCCCGCCACCATGCGCCCGTCGGGCAGGGTCCAGCCCTGAATGATGCGGCCCGAGATCGGAGACTCCTGGGCCATGGCAGGGGAGACGCCTGTCATGGCGATCAGCGGGGCCAGCACGAGGGCTGCGAGGAATGCGCGGGTGTGGAACATGCCTGTTTTGTGACCTGTGCGTACAGCATTGCCAAGTCACGTTTTCATCAGCCGATGTTTCGTCCGATGCGGGCACTGCCCCTTGCACGTGGGCGGCGCTATGCCCATTCTGGTAGGGAACACTTGGACAACAGCGGGATGGCAATGACGGATCACGGCATGGAACTGACAGGCAAGCTGCTGCTGGCTATGCCGGGTATGGGGGACATGCGGTTCGATCATTCGGTGGTCTTCCTGTGTGAACACTCTCCGAAAGGCGCGATGGGGCTGATCGTGAATAAGCCTGCGCAGGATCTGGCGCTGGGCGAGGTTCTGGAACAGCTCGACATCGCGGTGACCCCGGACGTGCGCCAGATGCCGGTGCATTTTGGCGGTCCGGTCGAGACCTCGCGCGGGTTTGTGCTGCATTCGGGGGACTATACCTCGCAGTTGCAGACGCTGAAGATCGGCGACAGTTTTGGCATGACGGCCACACAGGATATCCTGGAAGACATCGGTCGCGGGTCCGGTCCGGCGCAGTCGCTGATGATGCTGGGATATGCCGGCTGGGGGCCGGGGCAGCTGGAGCAGGAGATTCTGGCGAACGGCTGGCTGACCTGCGACGCGCGCAGCGATCTGGTGTTCGGCAACAGCCCCGAGAAGTGGCAAAGCGCGCTGAAATCCCTGGGCGTCGATCCGTTGGGTTTGTCGGGTACGGCGGGGCGGGCCTGATCCTGCGGCAGGGTTCAAAACCGTTGCGCGGGGCCTGACGCTGATGCACTGATGTGTCCATGAAAGCACTGATTGTCTTTATCGCTGGCCTGATCGTCTTTGGCGTGACCTTTGCCGGTTGGGTTTACCTCAACGGGCTGGGCTGCGGCATGAACCCGACCGGCTGCAGCGGGTTCTCGTTGAACTGGAGCGATTTCGAAGCGTTGCAGATTTTCCTGCCGACCTTTTTTCTTGGCGCTGTTTTGATGGTGCTGGGTGTTTGGATATGGTGGCGGCGGTGAAGGGCGATTTCAACGATCGCGGTCGCCGCTAGCGCAGCTTCGGGATCTGTGTCGCGGGCCGGATAGGTCGCTGAACGGTCGCTGATACGTTGCAATGACAAGTGACCAAAAGCGACCGGTGCCCCGACATTCTCCGGGCGGATGATCGTCCAGTTGCTGAAGCCAATGTTCCTTTTGATCTGCGGATAGCACCCGAGTCGGACCCGTTCAGTCAAAATAAACGGTTTGAAACCAATGCATTATTTCGCCCTGAAAATTTTACTGGACAGGTGTCCAAAATAATCGTCCAATTTTTCTATCGGCACTGGGAGGCGCCGTCTGAGGGAGGATATTACCATGCCAACGCAACAGTCGTTCGACTATGTCATTGTGGGCGGAGGGTCGGCGGGATCGACGCTTGCCGCGCGATTGAGTGAGGACAGCCACGTCACCGTGTGCCTGCTTGAGGCGGGCGGACAAGGCGATCACATCCTGATCCGCGCCCCTGCGGGGGTTGTGGGAATGCTTCCGGGGCATGGCAAGATTTCCAACTGGGCGTTTCAGACGACACCGCAGCCGGGGCTGAACGGACGGCGCGGGTATCAGCCGCGCGGCAAGGCGCTGGGCGGATCAAGCGCGATCAACGCCATGCTCTATGTGCGCGGCCACAAGTCGGACTATGACGATTGGGCCGCGCAGGGGTGCGAAGGGTGGGGCTGGGACGATTGCCTGCCATATTTCCAAAAGTCGGAAAACAACGAAAACGGGGCAGATGACCATCACGGCGCATCCGGGCCCTTGCAGGTGTCGAACCAGAAATCGCCCCGCCCGATCACCCGCGCCTTTGTCGAGGCGGCGACCGAATGCCAGCACCGCGAGGTGGCCGATTTCAACACGGGCGACAACGAGGGCGTGGGCCTGTATCAAGTCACCCAGTTCCATGACGAGGCCCGCAATGGCGAGCGGTGTTCGGCGGCGGCGGGCTATTTGCATCCGGTGCAGAAAAACCGCCCGAACCTGACCGTGATCACCGGCGCGCACGCGACCAGGATCGTGATGGAAGGTAAACGCGCGGTGGGTGTGACCTATCGCCGGAAGGGCCGGGATCAAGACGTGCGCGCCAGCCGCGAGGTGCTGTTGGCGGGGGGCGTTTTCAACTCGCCGCAGTTGCTGATGCTGTCGGGGATCGGGCCGGAACAGGAAATCCGCCGTCACGGGATCGACGTGCTGCATGACCTGCCCGGCGTGGGCAAGAACCTGCAGGACCATCTTGATTTCATTCTGGCCTGCAAGTCCAAGGATACCGACAATTTTGGCATCGGTCTGGCCGGGACCATCGGGCTGACCAAGCATATCCTGAAATGGCGAAAGGATGGCACCGGCATGATCGCCACGCCCTTTGCCGAAGGGGCCGGGTTCCTCAAAACCGATCCGGCGCTGGACCGGCCCGACATCCAGTTGCACTTTGTTATCTCCATTGTGGACGATCACGCGCGCAAGCTGCATCTGGGCTATGGCTACAGCCTTCACGTCTGTGTGCTGCGCCCCCATGGCCGCGGCGAGGTGTTTCTGGAAAGCGCCGATCCAATGGCGGCACCGGGCATCGACCCGAAATTCCTGTCCGACCCACGTGATCTGGAGCTGTTGATCAAGGGCGCGAAGATGGCGCGTGAAATCCTGCAAGCACCGGCGATGAAGAAATACTGTCACAAGGAACTGTTCGGCGTGACCGACAACATGACCGACGCCGAATGGGAAAGCCACATTCGCGCCCGCGCCGATACGATCTATCACCCCGTAGGCACCTGCAAGATGGGCGTCGACGACATGGCGGTGGTCGATCCGCAACTGAGGGTGCGCGGGATCGACGGGCTGCGGGTGGTCGATGCGTCCGTGATGCCGACCCTGATCGGCGGAAACACCAATGCCCCCACCATCATGATCGCGGAACGCGCGGCCGATATGATCAAGGGCGACATGACTGCGGCCGTGGCTGCGCAATGAAAGAGAATACGATGAACGGAACAATGATGAGCCAACCGCTGACGATCTCTTCGCTGATCGCCCATGCGCAAACCTATCACGGTGGCACCGAGGTCGTGTCGGTTGAGACCGACGGGACAGTGGACCGGTCGAACTGGGGCACAGTCGGGGCCAATGCGCGCAGGTTGGCGCAGGCTTTGGACAAGCTGGGGGTGGACGCGGGCGCGCGCTGCGGAACGATTGCATGGAACAACCGCCGCCATCTGGAAATCTATTTTGGCGTCGCTGGCAGCGGGCGTGTGACGCACACGTTGAACCCGCGCCTGACACCCGAGCAGATGATTTATATCATCAACCATGCCGAGGATCAGGTGATGTTTCTGGACCGGACCTTTCTGCCTGTGGCGGCCAAACTGGGGACGCATCTGAAATCGGTGAAGCATTTCGTCCTGTTGGGGCCGCGTGACGATGAGGCCGCGGGGATGGTGGACGGGTTGATCTTTTTCGACGAACTGCTGGAAACCGGCGACGCGGGTTACGACTGGCCTGTGCTGGACGAAAACGCGCCCGCCGCGCTGTGCTATACCTCCGGGACGACGGGCAATCCCAAGGGCGTGCAATATACGCATCGGTCAACTGTACTGCATTCGATTGCGGGCAACCAGCCGGACGGGATCGCGATTGCCGCGCGTGACGTGGTCATGCCGGTGGTGCCGATGTTCCACGTGAACGCCTGGGGTGTGCCCTATGTGGCTGCGCATACGGGGGCAAAGCTGGTGTTGCCGGGGCCGCAACTGGACGGTGAAAGCCTGGCCCGCCTGATCGACGCCGAGCAGGTCACCCTGTCACTGGGCGTGCCGACGATCTGGATGGGGCTGCTGGCAGGGTTGGAAAAGACCGGCCTGAAGGCCGCGTCCATGACCCGCACCGTGGTGGGCGGATCGGCCTTGCCACCGTCGATGATCGCGGCATTCCGTGACAAATACGACGTGGAACTGATCCACGCTTGGGGGATGACCGAAACCTCGCCGCTGGGGACGCTGAACCAGCTGTTGCAAAAGCACACCGGCCTGAGTGTCGACGCGCAGGCGCGCCTGCGCGAGGGGCAGGGGCGGCCGCCCTATGGAGTGGATCTGAGGATTGTGGACGAAGACGGCAAGGAACTGCCGCGCGATGGCAAGACACAGGGCGAATTGCAGATCAGGGGGCTTTGGATCATTGAAAGCTACTTTGGTCAGGACAAGACCGCGCTGACCGAGGATGGCTGGTTCGACACCGGCGATGTGGCGACGCTGGATGCCGATGGGTTCATGATCATTCGCGACCGTTCCAAGGATATCATCAAGTCGGGTGGCGAATGGATTTCGACGGTCGAGCTTGAGAATATCGCCATAGCGCACCCGCAGATCGCCAATGCCGCCGCCATCGCCGCACGACACGAGAAATGGGACGAGCGGCCCGTGGTGCTGGCTGTGCCGGTGGCGGGGGCCAATCCGTCCGAGGCGGATGTTCTGGCCGCATACGAAGGCAAGGTTGCAAGCTGGCAGGTGCCGGACCGGGTGATCTTTGTAGAGGAACTGCCACTGGGTGCCACCGGCAAGGTGCTGAAGAACAAGCTGCGCGAAATTTACGGTGACGTGCTGATGGAGGATGCGGGGACATGAACCAGATAGCACAGGACATCGCCCCCGATTTCAGTGCCCTTGACACCGCGCTTGGCGCGCTGTCCGGAGGAAAGGACGCCTGGGCGCGGACCTCCAATGCCGAACGCATCGCGATCCTGTCCGAGATCAAGGACCGCTTGATGGAGGTGTCCGAGGGTTGGGCCGAAGCGGCGGCGCGGCACAAGTTGATCCCTTCAGGCTCTCCGCTGGTGGGCGAGGAGTGGCTCTCGGGGCCTTATGCGGTGATGTCGGCGTGCAATGGCTTGATGCAGACGCTGTCGCAGATGGAGGGTAAGGCGTTCCTGTCGCATTTGCCGGTGCGACAGACGGCAAACGGGCAGCTGTCGGTGCGCGTGGTGCCGCATTCGATCTGGGACCGGTTGCTGTTGTCGGGTGTGACGGCGGATGTCTGGATGCAACCCGATGTGACGGCGCAGAGCCTGCCGCAACACACGGCGCAGGCCTATGACACGCCGCCCGCGCAGAGGCAGGGCAAGCTGGCGCTGGTGCTGGGCGCAGGCAACATTGCATCCATTGCTCCGCTGGATGCCTTTCAAAAGCTGTTCGCCGAACATCAGGTGGTTGTCCTCAAGATGAACCCGGTGAACGATTATCTGACCGAATACCTTGAGGCCGCGCTGAAGCCGCTGATCGACCGCGACGCGTTGCGCATCGTGCGCGGTGGGGCCGAGGTGGGCGGCTATCTGTGCAACCATCCGCTGGTTGAGGAAATCCACATCACCGGTGCCGCCGCATCGCACGACATGATCGTCTGGGGCGTGGGTCAGGAAGCCGTCGAGAACAAGCGGGCCGGAACGCCGAAGATCGACAAGCCGATCACCTCGGAACTGGGCGCGGTCTGTCCGACGATTGTGGTGCCGGGCAACTGGAGCGAGGCCGACTTGCAGTTTCAGGCCGAGCATCTTGCGACGCAGAAACTGCACAACTCGGGTTTCAACTGTGTGGCCTGCCAGATGCTGATCCTGCCCGCCGACTGGCCGCAGAAGGACAGGCTTTTGGGCAAGCTGCGCGAGGTGATGGCTGGGCTGGATGCACGGCAGGCCTATTATCCGGGCGCCGAGGGTCGGATGCAGGACTTTGCCGATCACGCGCCGCAGGCCGACCGGTTCGACCGTGGCGCGGCCCCCGCCTGTATCGTGGCACCTGCGGATGCGGATGGCTGGTTTGCCGGCAACGAGGTCTTTGCTCCTGCCTTGTCCACGCACGAGATCGGGGGAGAAGATCCGGCGGCCTATCTGGTCGAAGCGGTGCGCTATGCCAATGAGGTTCTAAGTGGCACACTGGGGGCCAATATCCTGATCCACCCCGCCACGATCCGGCAGATCGGGCGCAAACGGTTCGAGGAAATCATTGCTGACCTTCACTATGGCACCATTGCAATCAACGCGTGGACCGGGCTGGCGTTTCTATCGACGGCTTGCCCTTGGGGGGCGTTTCCAGGGCACAGCTTGCGGGACGTCTCGAGCGGGATCGGCTTCGTGCACAACACGTTCATGTTCGACGCGCCCGAGCGGGTGGTGATCACCGCCCCCTGGGCACCGTTCCCGCGCAACCTGTTGTCGGGTGGCATGACATTGCTGCCGCGCCCGCCATGGTTCGTGACCAACCGCCGTCAGCATGTGGTAGGCCGTTTGCTGACCCGCTTTCAACACCGGCCAAGCTGGTTTAAGTTGCCGGGAATTTTCATCAACGCCTTGCGGGGCTGACCGGACGGACGGGGCAAGATATTGACCAGGATTGATAAAATCGAACGTCTGAGCCAGCAGGCCGATGCAAAATCCGCCAAGCGGGCACGCAAAAAACAGGAGCTGGCTGATCATGCGATCACCGCGCTGAAACAGCTGGGCTATGCGCGCACCAGCCTGCGCGACATTGCCGCGATGTCGGGTGTCGCGGTGGGGACGCTGCATTATTATTTCGAGGACAAGGTCGATCTGATCGGCTTTTGCGTGCGGCGCTACAAGGTGGGGTTCGTGGCACAGATGGACGCCATCGTGCGGACCGGCGATGCGCCGGACGCGCTGGTCGCGCGGTTCATCAAGCGGCTTGCCCTGTCGATCCGCCGCGACGCCGAGACGCACCGGCTGTGGTATGACGTGCGGTCGCAGGCGATGTTCGATCCGGCGTTCGAAGAAGTGGTGTTCGAGATCGAGGCCGCGATGATTGCGCTGGTGGTGCGGTTGCTGGACCGGTTGGGCCAGCCTGCGGATCAGGCGCGTGCGCAGGCCCTATACCTGATACTGGATGCGGCATTCCGCTTTCATTTGCAGCGCTATCTGGCCGGGGACATGGATGCGCCGTCGGCGTTCGAGGCGCAGGTGTCGGCGCAGTTTGCCGCGGTGATCTAGGGGGCTCTGCCCCCGCGCCTTGCGGCGCGCCCCCGGAGTTTATTTGGCAAGATGAAGCATGTCAGCGCGGGGCGGCGGCGCGTTTGAGCCGATCGTTGATGGCAGCACCCAAACCGGTCTGCGGGATCGGTGCCACGGCGATGGGTTTGCCGGTGCGGTCAAGCTGGTGCAATGCGTCGAACAATGTGGCGGCAGCCTCGGCGAGGTCGCCCGAGGCGCTTAATGTCATGTCGCCTGTGACTTTGCCAAAGCCCAGCAGGACCTCGCCGGCCTGTGCGCTGGTGGCGTTCAGGCGCACCGTGGCGCCGGGGGCGTAGTGCGAGGCCAGCTGGCCGGGCGCGGTGATCGCGTCGCCCGCATCGCGGCTGACCGGGGTGCCAAGGGCTGCCTCGATGGCCTCGGCCGGTAGCCCGCCGGGGCGCAGCAGTGTGGGCAAACCCGCCAGCGACAGGATCGTGCTTTCCACGCCCACGGGGCAGGGGCCGTCGTCCAGCACGGCGGCGATACGGCCAGACAGGCCGTCGAGGACATGTTGCGCGGTGGTCGGGCTGATGCGGCCCGAGACATTGGCGGATGGCGCGGCGACGGGCATCTGGGCGGCGTGCAACAGGGCCTGTGCGGTGGGGTGATGCGGCACGCGGACAGCCACAGTCTCCAGCCCGGCGGTGACCAGCGACGACAGGCCGTGACCGCGCGCCAGCGGCAGCACCAGTGTCAGCGCACCGGGCCAGAAGGTGGAAGCCAGCCGGTCGGCGGTGTCGGTCCACTCCACCAGCGCGCGTGCGGCATCCACATCCGGCACATGCACGATCAGCGGGTTGAAGCTGGGGCGGCCCTTGGCGGCATAGATACCAGCCACTGCCTGCCCGTTGCGCGCATCCGCCCCCAGGCCGTACACTGTCTCTGTCGGAAAAGCGACTTGCGCGCCCTCTGCCAGAAGGGCGGCGGCGCGGGCGATGCCGTTGGCATCGGGCTGCAGGTGAAGGGTTTTGGTCTGGTTCATGTGATCCGTGCGTGACGCCGCGTTGGTGTTGCCTTAGAGGGGCGGGAAAGCCCATGTTACCGCGCAAAGCTGCCCCCGTCGCCCGCATTAATGACCGCGCTGGGCATTGCCAAGGGTGCGGCGTAATTCTGAGGAGTTTGCACATGCCCTATCGCGCCCCTGTTGATGATTTCACTTTTTTGTTTGATCACGTGGTCGGATTGGACCAGGTGCGCGCAACCGAACGGTTCGAGGAGGCCAGCGGCGACGTGACCGCCGCGATCCTGACCGAGGCCGGGAAAATGTGCGAAGAGGTGATGGCACCGTTGCAACGCAACGGAGATCTGAAGCCCGCGCATCTGGAAAACGGAGTTGTGCGAACCTCGCCCGGCTTTGCCGAAGGGTTCAAGGCGATTGCCGATGGTGGCTGGATCGGGATCACGGCTGACCCCGAGCACGGCGGCATGGGCCTGCCGATGGCGCTGAACACGGCCGTGAACGACATGATGAGCGCATCCTGTCTGGCGCTGCAACTGGCGCCGCTGATGGGGCAGGGCCAGATCGAGGCGCTGGAACATCACGCCAGTGACGCGCTGAAGGAAACCTATTTGCCCAAGCTGATCAGCGGCGAGTGGACCGGCACCATGAACCTGACCGAACCGCAGGCGGGATCGGACGTGGGCGCGCTGTCGACCAAGGCCGAGGACAATGGCGACGGGTCGTTCAGCATCACGGGGCAAAAGATCTATATTACCTGGGGCGACAACGACTTTGCCGCCAACGTCTGCCATCTGGTGCTGGCACGTCTGCCGGGCGCGCCTGCGGGCACCAAGGGGATCAGCCTGTTCCTGGTGCCCAAGTATATCCCCGACGCCGACGGCAACCCCGGCAAGGCCAACAGCCTGAAGGTCGTCAGCCTGGAGCACAAGCTGGGCCTGCACGGCTCGCCCACCTGCGTGATGCAATATGACGGCGCACAAGGCTGGTTGGTTGGACCCGAACAGGGCGGAATGGCGGCAATGTTCACCATGATGAACAACGCGCGGCTGGGCGTCGGTACCCAAGGGGTCGGCATCGCCGAGGGCGCGTTCCAACATGCGCTGGCCTATGCGCTGGACCGCAAGCAGGGCAAGACCCAAGGGCCGACAGGCAGCATCGTCGACCACGCCGACGTGCGCCGGATGCTGGCGTCGATGAAGGCGGACGTGTTCGCCGCCCGCGCCATTGCGCTGTCGTGCGCCGTGGCCATCGACATGCACACCGCCACGGGCGCGCCTGAATGGAAGGCACGCGCGGCATTCCTGACGCCCATCGCCAAGGCCTTTGGCACCGATGTTGGGATCGACGTGGCCCAGCAGGGCGTGCAGGTGCACGGCGGCATGGGCTTTATCGAAGAAACCGGCGCGGCGCAGTTTTACCGCGATGTGCGGGTGACTTCGATCTACGAGGGCACCAACGGCATCCAGGCGATGGACCTTGTGGCACGCAAGATGATGGACGGCGGCGAAGCGGCGCACGCGCTGATCGACGCCATCGAGGAACAGGCCGAAGCGGCCCGCGAGCGGTTCCCGCGCATGGGCGAGGCGGTGTGGCAGGCGTCTGAAAACCTGCGCGAGGCGACCGAATGGCTGGTGTCGCAAAAGGACATGGAAGACCGATTTGCCGGTGCGGTCCCTTACCTGCGTGCCTTTGCGCGGGTGTTGGGCGGTCATTTGCACCTGAAGGCGGCACTGGCCGATGCAGTCGGCGGTCCGCGCGAAAAGCTCGCGCGTTTCTACATCCAGCGTCTGCTGCCCGAGCATGAGGGGCTGCTGGTGCATGCGCAGGCCGGTGCCAAGGCGCTGATGGCGCTGAGTGCTGACGAGTTGGCCGCCTGATGGCCGATGGTGCACCCCAGGGGCTGAGATACCCGTGGCCCGAGCCGCCCGAACATGGCACTGCCGTCGAAGTGGCCGAGGGCGTGCTGTGGTTTCGTCTGCCGCTGCCGATGAAGCTGGATCACGTCAATATCTATGCATTGGATGACGGCGACAGCTGGACGGTGATCGACACCGGCTTTGACACTGGCAAGACCCGCAGACTGTGGCAGGACATGATGGCCGGTCCCATGGGTGGCAAGCCCGTGGGCCGCGTGATCGTCACGCATCACCACCCTGATCACATCGGGCTGGCGGGTTGGTTCCAAAGTGAGTTTGGAGCCGAACTGGTGACCACGCGGACGGCCTGGCTGATGGCGCGGATGCTGGTTCTCGATGTTCAGGAGACCCCCTTGCCCGAAACGCTGGCGTTCTATCGCAGCGCGGGGATGGACCCGGAACTGTACCAGAAACGCGCGGGCGAGCGGCCGTTCAATTTTGCCGATATCGTCGCCCCCATCCCGCTGGGCTATACCCGTATCCAGCAGGACCAGACGATCCGCATCGGCGGGCGCACCTGGGACATTCACATGGGCAACGGCCATGCGCCGGAACATGCGACATTCTGGAGCCGGGACGACAACCTTGTACTGTCGGGTGACCAGATCCTGTCGTCGATCAGCCCCAATGTGGGCGTTCATGCGACCGAACCCATGGCCGACCCGATTGGCGAATGGCTGGAGGCTTGCGAGCGGCTGGAGCCGTTGGCGCAGGCGGACCAGTTGGTTCTGGGCGGGCACAAGCTGCCCTTTACCGGACTGCCTACACGGATGCGCCAGTTGATCGACAACCACCACGGCGCGTTGAAACGGCTGCTGGAGTATATCGACACACCCAAATCGGCCACCGAATGCTATGCGCCACTGTTCAAGCGCAAGATAGGCGAGGGCGAATACGGGCTTGCGATGGTTGAAGCCTTTGCGCATTTATCGCACCTTCACCAGACGGGACTGGCCACGCGCGCGCTGCGCGACGACGGGGCTTTTGTCTTTCAAAAGGCGTAAGGGGTGACGATGGACGACGAGATCAAGACGACCGCCGAGGCGATCGAGGCCGATGTGATGCCACGCCTCTATGAGGTGCACAGCAACCCCGATGCCGCGAATGCCAAGGATCAGCCGGTCCCCAAGGGCATGACCGGAAAACCGGCCAGCCAGAAAAGCCCGGCGCAATGGGCCTATGAGCGGCTGGCGCTTTACATCAAGAACTTCGAGCAGCAACTGGACAACGAACACGAGGTTGCAATGGGCTTTGCGGGCGGTGACGCGGGTGTTCTGCGGATCGAGGGGATGGGGTATTTTGACCCGGACGTGATTACCTTTTACGGCTCTGATCCCACGGGCGCCCGCACGCAGTTGATCCAGCATGTAACCCAGCTGAGTGTCCTGCTGCGCGCCCTGCCCAAGGCGGTCGAGCAAGAGGCCCCCAATCGCATCGGCTTCCGGCTGGCCGAGGCGATGGACGAAGGCACCGAACAAGGCTGAGGGGAATGCACCCTGCGCGCCATTGACACCGTGACAGGGCCAAGCAAATGCAGTAACCAGCGGCCAAAGTGGATCAACCCAGACAAACAGGAGCCTGACCGATGGCAGACTACAAACACGGTGAGATGGACACAAAAGTGCAAGAAGCCACGTTTAACGGTTTCATGGCATGGACCAAATGGAGCGTTATCGTGATTCTCGCGGTGCTGGTTCTGATGGCGATTTTCATTTCCTAAGCCTTTGACCCTTTTGGCCAAGACCACCGGAGACTGACCCCAATGCGTTCGATCCTGATTGCCCTGTCGCTGATTGCAGGGCTGGCGGGCTGTGCCACGAAGCCGGTGAACGATTCGCCAGCCGAAGTGATTGCCGCCAGCGCCTATCGCGACCCTTCGGCACCGTCCCTGACGTTGCTGACCGTGGTCAACAACCGCTCGGGCAGCGGCGGGCATTCGGCATTGGTGGTGAACGGTTCGCAACGGGTGATTTTTGATCCGGCGGGATCCTACAAGCATCCGCGCGTGCCGGAAAAAGGTGACGTGCTGTACGGGATCACGCCTGCGGTTCTGCAAAGCTACAAAAGCGCCCATGCGCGCAGCACCTATCATGTGGTCAGCCAGACGGTCCCCGTGACCGCCGAACAGGCCGAACGGGTGCTGCAACTGGTCCGTGGCTATGGCAACGTCGGTGACGCACGCTGTGCACAGGCGACAACGGATATCCTGACGCAGGTCCCCGGGTTCCAGGGCATCAAGTCGACGTGGTTCCCGGCCAATCTGATGGAGCAGTTCGGTGCGCTGCCCGGCGTTGTGACTGACAAATATTACGAGAACGACGAAGGCGATATCGTCGACGGCGT